>Ga0137403_10006893_pt1 | contig 12940 bp, 11 predicted proteins | sample CZOMad2_1_16fung_FD_122057 | JGI IMG/M metagenome (GOLD analysis project Ga0137403, IMG submission 122057) | Vadose zone soil fungal communities from Angelo Coast Range Reserve, California, USA - CZOMad2_1_16fungal (Hybrid Assembly) | ecosystem: Environmental > Terrestrial > Soil > Vadose zone... | reverse complement strand
TGGGTACCCGGCAGGGGCAAAACTGTCCTTTATTCTATCGGTCAGTGTCCTCGGAGGGTTGCATTTAAACAGTATTTTACCTATCTTTCGGGGTAATTCGTTTGAACCTAATCCGTAGAACGTATCAACCGTAACCCAAATCCGAACTTATGAAACCTGTTTACCCTATTCAGCGTTTTCCTGTCTCCAGGCCATTCCATCCCTGCCCGGAGCCTTATCTTTCTTATTCCCGCTTATTTATTTTTCAGCAAACAGCTTTTGTAATATAAGGCAAGAAAGACCATGTCCATGGGAGTAATCCCTTGAACTGAGAACTGAATAAATTTTTTTGATATAAATCCGATTCCATGAAAACGAGTATTATAATTTCCACCTGTTGCCTGATCCTGCTGGCTAATGCCATCGGGGTCCGTGCCGAAGGAACAAAGGAAGTAATGCCTGATAGTACCAACGGTACGGGTCTGATCGTCTCGACTATCGCCGCCTTTCCCCTGGGGAATGTAGGTAGCTATGTCCCTACTTCCGGACTTACTCCCACCGACAACCGTATTTTCTTCCGTGTCAAGGATTTCACTGCAGAGAAATTATATTATGGCTTCAATTGGGAGTTCCTTACTCCAACCCTTGGCTCAGTCGTTCCATATAACGACGTGTATATGAATATATATGATCCTGCTGGTACCCTGGTGACCACTGTTCACCTTACCGGCAGCGGGGCCGGTCTCATCAACAATGCCCGGGAGGCCTATGCGGGTCCGAATATCGGCGGAGCTACTCCCCTGGGATATAACCCACTGGTATTTACCCCTTCCATGAATGGAGACTATTATGTCAACTTCTACCGGAGCACAGACGGGGGCGTTACCCATATCACCAATGGCGAATCGATGATCTCTAAATATTTTGACCTTACCGTGGCGAAGACGGATAATACCCAGTACAAGGGCCGCGTGCATTGTACCGAGTGGGCTTTTTCGGTATATAATCCCGCAAAAAGCGATATACAGGATCCGCTGAGCCCTACCAATGCACAGTTTTATGCGTACACTAGCGACTCGGTCGTCGCAAAAGTTTATTTCCCGGCGACGGGTTTTCAGCCGCTGGCCTATATCGTAGCCTTCAACCATTTCGGAGTGATCAACGGGGGCAACTGGCAGGATGACCGGAAGTCCATCAGCCTGCCGCACCTCGTGGCCCCTTATCTTACAGGTGGTTATCCTGTTTTTCTGAATCCACCCGATATCACCCTGTATCCCGTCACCTTCATTCCATCGGCGCCTACCCTGGTGAGTCCCACCATTTCCGGCTGTCCGCCCGGGCCTTATAATATCCGCTTCAATGCACCACAGGCAGGGGACTACTATGTAATATTGGACCTGAATGGTACTCCCGGCTTCCAGCCAGGTACAGCTGACCGTTATATCGAGCTCATCGGCCAGGCCCAGGGCATCGTTACTTATGTCTGGGATGGAAAGGACGGGTACGGGAATCCCGTGCCCGCGAATTTTAGTTTCCCGATCATGTTCTCGTTCCGCAAGGGACGTATCAATATTCCTTTCTATGACGTGGAGTTGAACATCAACGGGTTCAGCGTCGATGCCGTCGCCCCGGTCGGTGCGATAAACACCACCCTGTATTGGGATGACACCAAACTGAGCAGCACCAGCGCGGTGGGCGATTGCAGCAGCAACAATAATAATTATACTGGCGTCGGCTACCAGGATACGGCCGTGGGGCAGGTATCTCCTGGACATGCCTGGAATGGTACTGGCAACAGCCCACTTTCCATTCCTGCTGCCGGCGTGTCCTACGCGGGCGTCTACAATAACCTGGACAATTCACAGTGTAACGACTTCGGTAATGCCCGCCTGATCAATACCTGGGCCTGGGGTATTACACTCAATACCTCGCAGACCATCAAGTTGGCTTGTATCAATGTATCCGGCACCGTCTGGGATGATGCCGATAACAGCGCCAACGGTACTTTTTCGAATATACGCACCAACAGCGAGCCGGGCACCAATGCAGGAAATGCACTGTACGCCAGCCTCATCGACCCAGTCACCAATAAAGTACTCTCATCCGTTGCGGTCAATGCGAATGGCACCTACAGCCTTTCCGGTTGTCCGATCGACGCAACGGGTATGAAGATCGTCATTTCTACGACGGCAGGAGTTGCCGGGAGCGCTGCTCCGGCCGCTGCGATCCCATCCAACTGGGTAAGCACCTCGCCCTTGATCTATACCTTTAATTCAGGCCAGAGCGATGTAACGGGCCTGGATTTCGGGATCGAACAACTTCCGAATTCTGTTGATCAGACCTATACGATCATTACGCCTGTTCTGTACAGTTTCAGGACCCTGAATGGAGCGGGCACTGCCGCCAGCCCCGGACCCCTCAAGGGCAGCGATCCTGAGGATGGTGTCCTGGGCAGCAATAAGACGGTCGTGATCACGACCGTGCCTACTAATGAAGAGCTATATTATAATGGCATCCTGGTGACGAATAATACGAAGATCACCAATTACAATCCGAATTTCCTGCAAGTGAAGTTCACCCAGATTGCCGTACCCAGTCTGATCTTCTACTACGCCTATGTGGATGCCGCAGGCAAGCAGGATCCGACCCCGGCCTATTATGTTATTAACCTGAGCGTAACCTTGCAGACCGAAATTGCTGCCTTCAGCGGCAACGCGACCGACCAGGGCAATCTGTTGAACTGGACCGCGGCCAACGAGGTCAACGGCGCTTATTTTATTATCGAAAGATCGTCCGGCGGATCGGATTTCGAGGCCATCGGACGCGTGGATGGTAATAATTCAGGCAGTTCGGGCAACCATTCATTCACGGACACCAAGCCATTTCCGGACGTTCCATCCCTTTACCGGCTGAAACTGATGGACCTGGGTGGAGGCGTTTATTATAGCAATATCATCAGTGTATCGGTCCTGGCAGGCCGCTCCATCGTCGAAGTATTGCCCAATCCTTTCCGGGATGCGATCAACGTGCGGGTCAACCTCGCACAGGCGGGAAAAATTTCCCTCCGCATGCTGGATAATAAGGGAATGACCGTGAAACAAATGGATTACGAGGCGGGTAAAGGAACCAATCTGTTGGAGATAGGGGATCTGTCGTCCCTGCCAATATCCGTTTATTTTATACAGATCGTATTGCCCGACCAGGTATTCGTGAAGAAGGTGTTTAATAACAAGTAAACCATGATCCGATAGCGGGCGCTGATCGATTGTACAAGGTCGATCGGCGCCATTTTTTGATCCACTATTTTTCAATAAGCTGTAAGCCAGTCCTTATGAAAAACCTATTGTCGGTCGTTTTGCTGATCCTGTTATGGGATTGCGGAAGCTATGCCCAGACCCATATGTCGGTCTCCAGTATCGAAGTGGATAATATCCTGAAAGGGAATTATGATCCGCTCAGCTACCAGGCCTCGACGGTCATTACGGACCCATCCGTTATTTCTTCCGGGCTCTTATCCCGGATCTCGCCCGATTCCCTGAAGACCGATCTTTTCGCGATGAGGAGATTTCAGAACAGGAATACGTTCTCAGACACCGTTTCTTCGACCCGGGGGATCGGCGCCGCAAGGCGATGGGTATATAACAAATTTCTCCAGTATAGCAATGCGAATGGCAACAGGCTGAAGGTAGCCTACCTTCAATTCGACTACACAGATTGCTCTTCCCCGATGACCCGGCATAGTAATATCATGGCGGTATTGCCGGGCAGCCAGACCACCGAAAATTCACTCATCGTTGTAGAAGCGCATATTGATAGTCGTAATGACGATAATTGCGATATTTCGGGCAACGCCTTTGGGATTGGGGACAATGCCACTGGCAGCGCCCTGGTGATGGAGCTGGCAAGGGTCTTGAGCAAATACACCTTCAGGAATACGATCGTATTTTCCGTGAATACCGGGGAAGAACAGGGAACGGCGGGGGGACAAGCCCTTGCGGATTACCTGCTTGCTCAGGGCATCCCCATCAAGGCCGTTAATAATAATGACGTTTCGGGTGGCATCTTCTGTGGTCATACGTCCTCCGCGCCGAGCTGCCCTGCCTATGGGAATATCGATAGCATCGGGCTGAGGATATTTTCTCTTGGAGGATTTAACTCACCCCATAAGCAATGGGCCCGGTATGTCAAACTGGAATATAAGGAACAATTGAGCAGCCTGGCTCCTATACAGACAGATATCCGGATCATGACGCCTGAGGACAGGACGGGCAGAGGAGGAGATCACCAGCCTTTTCGGCAAAATGGATATACCGCTGTCCGGTTTACGCAGGCTAACGAAGATGGGGATGCGAGTAATGGGCCGGGGTATAAAGACCGGCAACACAATATCCGGGATAGCCTCGGCCTGGATAAGGATCATGATGGAGTGGAAGATTCCCTCTATGTGGATGTTGATTATTTAGCCAGGAATGCGCTGGTCAACGGCAATTCAATGGCCATGGTCGCCCTGGGGCCGGATACGATCACGCTCAACGCCACGATGCTTACTGCCAACTGGGTCCGTGTCAAGCTCAAGCCTGCAGGAGCTCCCGCCTACCGGGTGGCGATTCGGTCGCTGACCAATGACTGGGATAGTGTCTATACGATCACGGGCAAGACAGTGGATACGATCAGGGTACCCTATGGTTCCAATACGTCATTTTATATCAGCGCGGCGGCCGTAGACGATCAACAGGTCGAAAGCCAGTTCTCGACGGAATACACCTTATCCACGCACCTGGTCGTACTGGCGCTTCCACCAGGACAACCCGCTCCGCCGGCATCCGATCCGGATGAATATGGTATCCAGCTGCCCCAGAACAAGCCCAATCCATTCGACGAAGCGACGATGATCACGATCATGTCGGGCACGGATCTCTTTGCCAACAGGGCCTGGGTCAACATCAGCACCCTCGATGGAAAGGTCATCCAACGGGTAAAGGTACCCCTGCATAAAGGAATTAATGAGATTATGTACGATCATGGCTTTGGGTTCACCGGGACCTATATTTATTCCCTGTTCATCGATGGCTTACCCGTACAGAGCAGGACCATGGTATTCAGGCGGCACTAATCCTGCGCTAGGAAGGTGACCCGGCCTTCATCAAACTGCCGCTTTCCTTGCTGCTGTACAACAATTCGGCATTGAGATCCAGGATCTCTTTTTCCATCTTGTTTATTTTCTTGATAAACTTCTTACTTTTCGCAGCACCCAGCTTATAGCCGACGAAGAAGAGGAGCGAGCAGGATATTATTACTGTGAACAGACCCAGTTGAAGTTCCTGGACTGCGGCGTAGATAGTTTCCATAGGCATTTTGTTAGTTATAAGTAACAGACTGATAATCCTAAAATTAAGACTTGTTATCGGTCTTTGCAAGATAAAAAACATGAACAAGCCGGTAGCTATAGCTACCGGCTTGTTGCCCGACAAGGGCTCGAACCTCGACATTCAGATCCAGAATCTGACGTACTACCATTATACTATCGGGCAATAGGACGGCAAAGATAAAAATTTAAAAGGAATTGAACAAGCGTGAAATCCAGCCAGTACCTATTAATTATATATGTTAATTAATGGTAATACATAAATCACCCTCGATTATCCGAACCCTGTCTGTAGCCACTCCAGACCTTACTTTCTCCTTATATAAGTAAGATCGTAACCCAACTGGTAAGTTTTCCCCCCATCCACCGAGGTCTCCTGGTATTGGCGCACTTTATCCGGCCCCAGGTTGTAGAAAATAAAATTGCCGATGGCTTTTTGCCCGTTTACCGTTGTTTCGAACGTGAACCTCATCGCCCCATCCTTATATTCTCCGTTTACAAAATGCTGGATGTCTTTTGTCGGCCCGCGTACACCCGCCGAACCCACCCAGACCTGCTCCCATTTTCCAATGCTGCCCTCATAATAATTAATGCTCTTCCCTTCATAGGAATGATGGGTAGTATAATTCTCCAGGATGGCGCAGCCCCCAGAGATCCTTTGTATAACACTATGTCCTGACCATACCTTCACCTGATTATAGACATCCCATTCGCCGATCCAGAAATCGAACTGCCTTGCTTTCTCATCTGCGATGCAGGGATAGGCCCTTCCATACACCGTATCATAGAGGCTTTTGAATTTTGCGCTGCTCTTTATCGGATCGAGCAGCCGGCAGGTGTCCAGTTCGGAAATATTAGCAAAGCCGGCCTGGACGGCGCTGTCCATGTGACTCAGGGAAAGCTCGATCTTACGCTGGGCGGAATAGACCTCCGACATCCGCACTTCCACAACGGCCTTCAGAGGCGGGGCGGGGTGGCTGGCCAGCGACCGGTCATAGTCTTTTAACGCCTCTTCATAAAGGCCAAGGTTATGATTGCAGTATCCCAATCTGTTCCAGGTAAGTGCGGCCGTGGCCGGGTCAGGATTTCTAAGGTAAACAAGATACCCGGACTTGGCCTCTTTCCAGTTTCGCCCGTAGAACATCGAGTCAGCCTGGTGCAGCACGGGATTGGAGTTTACGGGAATTCCCTGGACCTGGGCCTCTGCGATGAGGGCGCCGAAGGACAGCAACAGGCAACACAGGCCAAAAAGGCCCGGCCCATTACCCGGGCATTTTGAATGAGATTGATCCATGAGCAGTTTGTTTTGTAGATAAATTTCCTCATATCCAGCGAAACTTCCCTGATCAATCCCCCGGGGACGGCATATAAGCACCTCAAACCCGATTATCGGCTCTCAACTATTTATGGCAGGATTTTAGTCTGTATACCATAAAGTCATCAATATGAAAAAGAGTGTAAGGAATATGATCGGCTTACTGACATTCATCAGCATGATAAGTGTCTTCGCCTCCGGATGCATAGAGCACCGTTATTACCGTGAGCACCATGATCATTCGCCCGACTGGTATAATCGCCACCACCGGGAATCCAGAATAGATGTCGATATTCATAACTAGGCGGTCGGCCGCGACGGCCGGTCTATTTTCCATCCTTTCGCATCCTTACCTTCTTCGCCACCAGGGCGCCGATCCTTGAGCCCATGGTATTGCTGACCAGGCAGGAATAGTAAAAATGAATGCCGCCGAAGAAACGGGAATCCTTGGTCTCCGATGCCGCATCCCTGAAAGATTTGAATGATCTTTGCCTGATGCCGAATTCCAGTTCGGTGGTATCGGTATAGGCGAAATTATCTCCATACACGCTGGTAAGCGCCTCCGATGCGGCGGCCGAGATCGTACAGTGCCCACAGGTATACTCGGGAAAAGGAGGCGTCTGCAGATGCGGTCTCCAGTTGGGATCGATATACTTGTCGATCACCGTCTCGGGCCTTGCCGTATTATAGGTGTATTTGATATTCCAGCATTGGATGAAGGCGTCGAATAAGGCAATGGCTGTCTTGGCATAGGCAGACACCGTTTCAGGAAAGTCCGAGCCCGCCTTTTCCGCGGCGATGCCGACAATGCTCATCCAGTGCCCAGCCGGCGAGAACTTCTTGGTGCCGAACATCAGGTGGCCGGAGACATTTAATTTGAAGGGGTTATCATCCCAGAAATCGGCTATGAAAGTTTGTTCCGCACTGAGGCTGTCGACTGCATCCTTTATTTTTTTTACTTCCTTATAATAATCGCTGTTCTTGTCCTTGACATTGAATGTATAGGGAGGCGGCGGCATGAACTCGGTGACGCTGTCCACTACGATGTAGCGGATCTCTCTCCAATGGGGCTCCATGGCCGAGGTATAGGCCGGCGGGGTAGGCACCCAGCGCCCGGGAGAGTCGTTTACGGTATATTCAGGGGCGCCCCTGGTCTCGAGATAATGATCCTTTTTGCTCCATTTCATGATGGCGGACCCTACCGTATCTGCATAGGCGATGCTGTTGGCAACCATATCGGAAGGCATACCGTGATCCTTTGCCATTTTCTTCAGACTATCGACATATACGCTCATGCTGCCTTCGGGAAAAGTCACGGCCTGGCCCAGTTTGCAATAGGCCAGCAAGGCCGCCAGCTCGAAATTGATTGGCTGGCCCGCTGTCGGGCGGGGGACGGAATTCAGGCCGTTCAACTGGCCTGCAAGGGAAATATACTTATCGGGATAGCCCGCGGCAATGACCTCATAGCCCGCTATCGATGCGTACAGATAATTCCGGGAGGCCACGATCGGCCCGAAATTATTGCCCATGACCACCGTATTCAGCTCATGGACGGTATTGCTGTAAAGATGCGCGTCCTTAAAGATCTTGTCATAGTCGTGACTGGTATTGCATGCGGTGAGGCTGGTAATGATTGCGCAAACAATGATCGGAATTTTTTTCATATGCCCGTAATGGATTTTATGGCCATTCAAAGGGGCACAAGTTAATGATTTATCCTCCTCACAACCGGAAAAAAATTTTCTTCCGGTAGAGAAAATAGCAAAGCCCCCATTCCAGGGCGAAGATGCAGAGACAGCTCAGGATATTCTGCCAGGATAGCGCCATGCCGGTGAATTGCAGCAGGCCCCTGCCGATGCTGCTGACATAACCGTTGAACCATCTGTCCCCCACTATCTCGAAGAAAAGATAGATAAAAATGGAATTCATGCCGACGACCGTGAAGAAAAATAAGTTCTTACGGTGCTGTCGCAGGTCGATCCACCAGTAACAGAAGGCCAGGAAAAGGATGCAATAGCCGCCGGAGGCCAGGACGAAGGAAGGCGTAGCGATCCGCTTGATGATCGGAGTTATACCTGCGAGGTCCAGGCCAATGCCCGCCAGCAGGCATATCATTCCTCCCGTTATCATATATTTTATCTTGACAGCGCCCGGCCGGGCGCTGAGCAGTAATTTCCCGGCGACCGCTCCCCAGATCGTGTGAGCAGTGGTGGGCAGGCAATTGATGGCTACCCATCCGCCATGGTTGATCTTGTTCATCAGGATCAGGTCGATATAATTGCCGAAATTATGCTGATCGGTAAAGGGCCGATCGAATCCTGGCACCCGGATACACCGGTATAAGACCTCTGTCAGGATCAGCAGGCCTATGCTGACGGCCAGTTGGACAATAGCCGGCCTGCGAAAGATCAGGAAGGCTGCCAGCAGGGTAAAGGATAGCTGGGTCAGCACATCCCATAGCTCGAAAGAGAGGCCGCCCGGTCGGACGGCGTAGTCGGCCACTCCCCAGAAGAACAGCCATCCGCTCCTTTGCAAGGCTTTCCGGAACGACCGGCTCCAGGGTACTCCCTGTTCCTGCTGCTTGCTCAACGAAAAGGCCATCGCCGTACCCGCTATGAACATGAAGCCGGGCTGGATAAGATCCCACAGGCGAAGCCCATGCCAGGGATGATGTTCGAGTTGTATCGTAAAGGAAGCGAAGATCCCGCCTTGGGCATATTCGTTCAGATAGCCATACAATCCCGTACTCTCCAGCATGAGCAGCACCATGATAAAGCCCCGCATGAAGTCAAGGGAAAGGAGCCTGCCCGTAGCGGTTTTTTTCTCAGTTGGCTTCAGCATATTTTTTAAAGCTGTCCAGGATCGCCTGCCATCCGCCTTTCTGCATTTCGATGGGGTTCGTGCCTTCGGCTTCAAAGGTTTCCACTATTTTAGTCTCGTTTCCCTTGCTGCTGAACTGGACAACCACCTTCCTGCCATCGCCGATAGTATACTCAATGAGCTCGTTGGGCACTACCTTCCCATATACTCCACCGAAGTCGAAGCCGAAGCTGCCATCTTTCGCTTCCATCCTCGCGGAGAATTTGCCGCCGGTGCGCAGGTCATTTTCTGCACGGGGAGTGTGCCAGTCATCGGAGGCGTTATTCCATTTCGTAATATGCTCGGGGCCGGACCAGAGCGTCCATACTTTTTCTACCGGTGCTTTTACGGTATTCTCTACCGTGACCGTCGTTACATTTGTCGTTTCCATTTTTTTAATTTTTAAGATGATTAATTGTGTTTGTTATTTGACAATGCAAACATACGACGCACAAACAGACCCAAAGATGTGCAAAAGCGACAATGACAAGGCTTTTTGCGACTTGCAGATTCATTCATCCCGCCCATGCAGACCCACCCTTCATTCTTCCCATCCCACGCGGACCCGCCCTTAACCCAGGTAGAAAATTTGACTGGCCCGATAATTGAATATTATTTCAGGGCATTCAACACTAAAAATATATGGAAAATACAACATTTATCGACAAGACAGCGATCCAGGCCATGCTTGATGAACGGGTTCAAGCTATCCGTAATAAAGATCTCGATGGCGCAGTTGCGCATTATTCCGACGATGCGGTCGTATTTGATATCATCGATCCTTTGCAGCATAAAGAGGTTGGTTCCATACGGACCCGGCTAGCTACCTGGCTCTCTTCTTTTGAAGGTACGATCGGGTATGAGCTGCGGGATCTCGAGATAGCAACGGGCGATGAGGCCTGCTGGTGCCGCAGCCTGAATCATGTAGACGCTAAAAAAAGGGATGGGGGCCAATTGAATATGTGGTGGCGCGAGACCTTATGCTGGCGGAATATCAATGGCGAATGGCTCATCACACATGCGCATAGCTCCGTGCCCTTTGACTTGGATACCGGCCAGGCTTCGGTGGGGCTCAAGCCCGATGATGCAAACACAAAGGACGCAAACATGCCCTCCCACGCCGAGCTCGTCAAGAAAAGCTTTCACGCTTATGAAACACAGGACCGAAAAATGATCGAGGATCTTTTACACGAGGACTTTATCTTCTCCAGCCCGCAGGACGATTATCTTGATAAGAGCACATATATGCAAAAATGTTGGCCCTTCAGCGAGGAGCATCCCCGGTTCGACTTGCAAAGGATCGCGGCGGGTAATAATGACATCATCGTAAATTATACCTGCGAAGTTCCAGGGAAAATGAAATTCCAGAATACCGAGATCATGTCCTTTGCCGACGACCGGATCAAAAGTGTCGAAGTTTATTTCGGAAGGAATTTGTAAGTCATGTATTATTTGTGTCATTAATTCATACATTAGTTGTATGAAAAGACCCACTGCTCCCCGGCCCCCCGCATTCAGAAATAAGATCAGCGGCATCGCTGTCCTCCTGCTCCCGAAGTTGCGCAGCTAGCCCGGATTATGCGTGAAGGATGAGGAATTCTGTGACGGCTGTGGCAACAAAGGCGCGATTCACGTAGCAAATCGCTGTCGAGACAAGTTGCATCGCGTATCAGCCGAGCGCCACAGCCGCCATGACCGACGATACGCCGCTTCCCTTTGACCTGTCAGCTGTCCGGCGCAAGAAACTCACAGTGGATTTTGGCGGCGGCAACCAATCCTCGAACGGCGGTCTGCTGCTGTTGAGGAGCGCGGAACGCAAGCTCGGCATTTGCGGGCGGCTTGCCGATGCGATGCCGGATCGGCGCGATGCGAGCCGCATTCGGCACGAGATGTTCGAAATGGTGATGGCGCGCGTCTGTGCGATCGCCTGCGGCCACGAGGATGCCATCGACCTCGATCGGCTACGGCACGACCCGTTGATGAAGGTCGTGGTCGGCCGTTGTCCGATAACCGGCGCGCCGCTGGCCTCGCAATCGACGATCAGTCGCCTGGAGAATGCGCCGAGCAAGACCGAGGCGGCGCGGCTCACCGCTGCTCTGGTCGACCAGGCCGGCACGACAGTGAAACCGGGCAAGCAGGAGATCCTCGACATCGACGACACGTTCTGCGCGGCGCATGGCGCTCAGCAACTTGCGTTCTGGAACGCCCATCACGACGAGCGCGGCTTCGCGTCGATGCACATCTACCACGTGGCGAGCGGCACCCCGGTGGTGACGATCCTGCGTCCGGCGCGCACCCCGAAGGGCACGGAGGTGAGGACCGTCATCAAGCATGTCACGAAGCGCATGATGAGACATTGGCCGAACACCCGGATTGTTTGGCGCGGCGACAGTCACTACGGCCGCGTCGAGGCGATGGACTGGGCGGAGGACAACGGCACCGACTACATCTTCGGCCTCGCCGGCAATGCCGTGCTCGACGCCCTGGTAGCGGAGGCCGCCGACAATCTGCGCTTCCATCATGCGGTCAGTAGCAAAGCGAAGCTGCGCACCTTTGCCAGATTCATGTACCAAGCCAGCAGCTGGAAGCAGCCGCGCCAAGTGGTGGCGCGGCTCGAATGCTCGCTGCAGCCGGTCGCGGGAGAGATCGGTATGCGCCAGGAGGTCGACATCCGCTATGTCGTCACCTCGCTCGCGGGCTCCCCGCAGCACCTTTACGAGAACGTGTACTGCCAGCGCGGGCAGATGGAGAACCTGATCAAGCTGCACAAGGCGCAGTTGGCGTCGGATCGCATGTCGTGTCACAGCGCGACGGCCAATCAGGTACGGCTCGTCCTCCACACCGCAGCGTTCTGGCTGATGCACGGCGTCCGCGCCGCGATCCCGCGGACGAGCCCGCTCGCTGGTTGCGAGTTCACCACGATCCGAGACCGCCTGATCAAAATCGGCGCGCGTGTGATCGAGTACATCGCGCGCATCCGCGTCCAGCTGCCGACAAGTTGCCTGGAGGGCGCGTTGTTCCGAACCGTCGCGCTCGGCCTCATGCGGTCCGGCCCGTGAGCTCCGGGGCCATGTGCCCCAACGAGCCGCCGACCGAGGCAGATCAACCCCAGACGCGTCGCACAGCGAGTGGCCTTACACCGATCAAACCAGGCGGGTCGCCGATGCGCGACCGCCAACCAGACGTGAAAAAACGCGCCGCGTGGCGCATGATTCAGGCTAGTTCCCCTACTCAGACCGCGGTAGGGTTCCCAACGACACGTCCAGAGGGTCAAAGATGGTCTTCTGAGCACATTGTTGTTTCACGGTTCAAGAGTCGACGACGTGCACGCTTGCGGGTCAACTTGGAACGCAGAAGGAAAGAGGGGGGCGCCGCCCTCAACTAATCGCGGTAGAGCCTTCTGGCGTGCTTTCGCGCGCGTT
>Ga0137403_10006892_pt1 | contig 12942 bp, 9 predicted proteins | sample CZOMad2_1_16fung_FD_122057 | JGI IMG/M metagenome (GOLD analysis project Ga0137403, IMG submission 122057) | Vadose zone soil fungal communities from Angelo Coast Range Reserve, California, USA - CZOMad2_1_16fungal (Hybrid Assembly) | ecosystem: Environmental > Terrestrial > Soil > Vadose zone... | reverse complement strand
CTCGGCGTGAGCGCCACGGCGCCGTGCGTCTCGACCGACCACGACCAGCGACCTTTGTCGTCCCAACCCAGCGCCTGCGGGCGCAGCACGACGGCGGCACCCCACGGCAGCTCGTGACCAAAGCCCTGGTTGACGTAGGTCGTCTCGGCGCCGCGCACCTTCGCGCCCACGGTCGCGCGCAGGCTCAGCGCCACCAGATTCAGCTCGGACAAGAGCCGCAGCTCCCCGGTCGCGCTGCCTTCGGAAACGTAAGAAGTCGGATCGCCCGTCGGGAGCGTGACGCGCCCGAGCGCCGCGAGCGCGAAGCCGCCCAAGTCGCCCGCCGGCAAGATAACGGCTTTCGCCGACAGCCCCACGTCGCCAATCGCCGCCTTCGGTAACGGAGCGGCGCCGCTCACCTCGTTCGAGATGTTGTCACCCCGTTGGTAAACGACGCTCGGCAGCGAAAGGCCGAGCGCCACGCGATCGCCCAGGCCGATGCCGAACAAGTAGTCGAGCGAGTACTGATGGCGCACCGGCACGGCGACCTGCGCGCCGGAGCCGTCTTTCAGCACCACCAGCTGGTTGGCGTACGAGGCCACCAGCGCCGCGTTCCAATTGAGCGGGCCGGGAGCTCTGGCGGGCTCGGTGTACAGGCCACCCGCCTCGTCGGTGGGCAGCTCGAGCCGGCGCAGGTTCAGGCCGGGGACCTCGGCGTTCGCGGCGCCCGCGACCAGCACGAAAGCCAGAGCAGACACCCAACTTGTAGCCGCGCCACGCATGTCCGCGAGGTTAGCCAGCAGATCCGGCGCGAAGCCAGCTCCTTTCCAAGACGCACAGCTCTTGGGGTGCCTTTTCTTGCGCGGCGGGGCCGCTTGGCATATCGAGAGCGTCACATGGACGCGATCAGGATCCGCGGCAGCCGGGCTCTCAGCGGCACTATTCGCGTCAGTGGCGCCAAGAACGCCGCCCTGCCTATCTTGTGTGCCACGCTGCTGTCCGACGGCGAAAGTCGGCTGCGCAACGTCCCGGCCCTGCGCGACATCGAGACCACGGCGGCGCTGCTCCGCTACCTCGGCCGCCCGGTGGACGTCGCGATGCCGGAGGTACACGTCTTGGCTCCGACCGGCACCGTCAAGCCCGAAGCGCCGTACGACTTGGTCCGGCAAATGCGGGCCAGCGTGCTCGTGCTCGGGCCGCTGCTCGCGCGCTACGGCTGGGCCAAGGTGTCACTGCCGGGCGGCTGCGCCATCGGTGCGCGCCCGGTCGATCAACACCTGCAAGGTTTGGAGGCGCTCGGCGCCAAGATCGAGGTCGAGCACGGCTTCATCGTCGCGCATGCGCCGGGCGGGCTGCGCGGCGCCGAGGTCGTGTTCGACATGCAAACCGTCGGCGGCACCGAAAACTTGATGGTGGCGGCGGCGCTGGCCAAAGGTCGCACCACGCTCGTCAACTCCGCGTGCGAGCCCGAGATCGAAGAGCTCGGCCGCGTCTTGAACAAGATGGGCGCCAAGGTCGAAGGCGCCGGCACCTCGACCATCCACATTCACGGCAAGAGCGAGCTTGCGCCGTTCGACCACGCCGTGATCGCCGATCGCATCGAGGCGGGCACGTTCATGGCCGCCGTCGGGTTGGCGGGCGGCAACGTGCTGCTCGAAAACGCGCCGCTCGAAGATCTCGAGCCGGTGGTGGTCAAGCTGCGCAAGGCCGGCCTCGAAATCGAGCGCGAAGGCGAGCACGTGCGCGTGCGGCGCGTCGGCCCGCTGCGCGGCGTGGACGTCAGCACGGCGCCGCACCCGGGCTTTCCGACCGATATGCAGGCTCAATTCATGGCCCTGTGTTGTTTGGGCAAGGGCGAAAGCGTGCTCACCGAAAACGTCTTCGAAAACCGCTTCATGCACGTGCCGGAGCTGATCCGCATGGGCGCGCACATCGAGACGCGCGGCAACGTCGCGATCGTGCGCGGCGCCTCTGGCCTGTCGGGCGCCAGCGTGATGGCGACGGATCTGCGCGCCAGCGCGTCCTTGGTCATGGCCGGTCTGGTTGCCGAAGGCGAGACCATCGTGCGCCGCGTGTATCACCTCGATCGCGGCTACGAGCACATCGAGCACAAGCTGGCGGGCGCGGGCGCCGACATCGAACGCATCGCGCTCGAGAGCGAGGAGCCGTGAGCGCCGGACCCTTGACGATCGCGATCCCCAAGGGTCGCGTCAGCAAAGTGCTCGCGCCGCTGTTCAAAGCGGCAGGTTTGGACACGTCGGCGCTCGGCGACGACGATCGCACGCTGGTGCGCTCGAGCGCCGACGGCAGCTTGCGTTTTCTGCTGCGACAACTCTTCGCTGGATTTCGGTCCAGGGCGATAAATCAAAGTTTCGGGAGATTGAGGGCATGAAGGAAGGATTTGGCGGCGGCCTCGAACATTTTTGCATGCAGGAGAAAATTGGTCCGGGCAAAACGTTTTCTGCGGAAGGCCGCGCGCTTTTTCCTGATAATGATTTCCAGATCAAACTCGCATTGCAAAAAGCTGATCTTGGCTTCGTGCGCGGCGGTTTCGAGCAGTGGCGGCGCTATTATGATGATACCGGCGGTTATTATCAGCCATTTGCCGTGCCATCGTTTAATTTGAACCGCGATCTGCATCTGGACATAGGCCGCGCCTGGATAGACTTTGGACTGACGTTGCCGGCCTGGCCGCAAATCGTCGTCGGATACGAATACCAGTTTAAGGAGGGCTCAAAATCGATGCTCGCATGGGGACCCGTGGGTGGTGAAACCAACGCTTTCGGAAGAAACATTTATCCTTCCGCCAAAGACATTGATGAGCAGGTGCACATTGTGAAATTTGACTTGAGCCATGAATTTGGGGGCTGGCGCGTCGAAGACAGCGCGCGCGTCGAGTTTTATCGGCAGAAAACGCAGCAGGCCGATGCCAGGGATTTCATGAGCACTGGTGGGCCGGATGTATTTGTCCAGACGCGCGAAGGTGCCAGCCATGTGCAAGGGATGAACACGATTCGGCTGGAGCGCCAGATTACGGACTGGTGGTTTCTTTCCGGCGGGTATTTATACTCCAGATTCGACGGCGATGCCTCTTTCAACCAACAAACCCTGACCTCTGACGGTGTTCCTACGATAGGACAGTTTTGGTCCAGCGATGTGATTGTTCTTAAGCGAGAAGCGCATGACTTCAGCCTGGCAACACTACTGCAGCCCGTCGAGGGCCTGAGCGGGTCTCTCGGCGTGCAAGCGGAATGGCAGCGCCAGCATGGCGCTGGAAATATCAGTCTGAACCCTGACCCCATTGACCCCACGGTCCCGGCAAGCTTCGTTCTGAATCCGGCAACAATCCATTCGGACCTGGACGAAAGCAAGGTAATGGAGAACGCCGGATTACGGTTTACGAAGATTCCATTCACGGTCCTGTTCGGGGAAGCGCGTTTCGAACAGGATAACATCGGCCAAATCGAGGAGGACGACATCGTCACCAGGCCTGCGTCGGCATTTCTCCGCGATACGGACGCAAGGAATGATCAGCGCGATGGGCGTGTTGGATTCAACACCTCGCCCTGGCCCTGGATAAGCTTCAGCGCGCATTACAAAAACCGGCTCAGTAGTACGGATTATGACAAACGGGTGGACTTTAAGATCCTGGATCCGACGAACCACGTGTTTGGACCCAATCCGGGGTATTCCGCGTTTATTCGGAATCGAAAGATGGATACTGATGAAGTAGAGGCCAAACTGGTCCTGCATCCGGTCAACTGGCTGCGGGCAGCGTTGACGTATCAATTGGTGAGCACCGAGTATTCGACAACCACCGATCCGGTACCGGGCGGCATCATGCCAGAAAGTTTGCTGGCTGGAAATTACGACGCACATGTTTATGGGCTTGGCCTGACACTCACTCCGTTCCAGCGCTTGTATTTTTCCGGGACATTTACTTATAGCGAGTCACGCATTGTCACCGGGCTGCGCGGGGAGCCTTCGATTGCCCCTTACGAAGGGCATTTATATAGCGTGATGGCCAGCGCAAATTTTTCCCTGAACTCAAAGACCGACCTGCATTGCGCTTATTCTTTTTCTCAAGCTGACTATGGCCAGAGTGATGCTGCCGACGGCCTGCCGCTCGGCTTGACTTATTCACGGCATGGATTAATGGCGGGCGTGTCGCGCAGACTGACGAGTTATCTAACCTCCACCCTCAGATACGGGTTCTATCGATATTCAGAACCCAGCACTGGCGGCAACAATGACTACACGGCTCATGGTATATTTGCCACGTTGTTGGTCAAGTGGCCCTAAAAAAAGTCTCACATGAAACACTGGAAAGAAGGTATTTTGTTAATTCTTAGTGGCGCGCTAACGAATACCTTCGCCGACACAATCACCAACATGCCGATAGGTGATTCTGGAATTGAGCAGCATAGTCCCGACCTCAATTTAGGTAGTGCCACGATGGTTGTTGCTGGAGCGCTGGGCGCTTCCGCTGGGTTCGAAATCCGGCGCGCGTTGTTTCAGTTCAACTTGCAGCGCCAAATTCCGGCTGGTTCCACGATTAATTCTGTGACCCTGCGCGTTTCGGTCGTCTTCAAGTTGCCGTTGAGCCCGGCAAGTTCCAATTTCGACCTGCGCCGCGTGCTGCAGCCTTGGGCCGAAAATGAAGTGACTTGGAATTCCCGACTCTCAGGTGTGCAGTGGGATACTCCAGGCGCATCCGCTCCTTCGGATGTCGCAGGAGTGGCAAGCTCGTCAGTCCTGGTTGTCGGCCTGGGGAATTATACCTTTCCTTCCACCCCAGCGCTGGTGGCCGATGTACAAGCCTGGGTAAACGATCCAACGTCCAGCTTTGGCTGGCTGCTCCTCAGCGAGAAGGAGACCACGCCGCGCACGGCGCGGCATTTCGCCACGCGTGAAGACTCGGTCCATAGTCCCCAGCTGGTGATTAACTTTACGCCGCCATCGCCGCTAGCCATTGTGACCCAACCGCAAAGCCAGACCAATTTCGTGGGCAACACGGTTTTCTTTAGTGTTACCGCCAGCGGAACGCCGCCTCTGAGCTATTCGTGGCAATTCAATGGAACTCCAATTCCGGGCGGAACAGACCAAACACTCGTCCTGAACAATGTCCAAACAAATGACTCGGGCCAATACGTTGTCACTGTGAGCAACCAGAGCGGACAAACCAACAGCCAGCCTGCTACGCTTACGATTTTACCACCTCCACCTGGCCTGCCGTTTGTGAAAATAACGTCTCCCACGAATGACGCGCTTCTCCCGACTCAGGCTGGAGTCCTGATCACGAGCGAAGCCTTCGAGAGCAACGGCTCGATCAGTCAAGTCGAGTTCTTTTTGAACTCTACCAACGTTGGTGTTGCGACCGCTAGCCCATTCAATCTGTTGTTCACGAACATGGTGGCGGGAACGAATTTCACGCTGACCGCAATCGCGACAGATCCGCGTCAATTCACTGCAACTTCTTCAGTCGTCCTGGTTTCCTTTGCCAGCCCTCCTGACGTCGTATTGAGCCTCGAACCCTCGGATGCGAATCGGCTGCTGTTGGGCACCAGCATCACAAACACCGCCACTGTCACAACGGACCGCACGAAAGTGACCAATGTCGAATTCTTTGCGGATGGTACGTTCCTGGGGAAGGTTACGGCTCCACCATTTACCAACGTTTGGCAGCCGACAGAGGAGCGAGATTACTCGGTCACTGCGGTGGCGATGGATGAATTGGGCCAGGGGGGCACCTCCGCGCCGGTTGTGGTTCGCATTCATTTGCCGGATTCAATCCCGCCTCGCATTTCGATCACCAGGGCACCGCCCAATTTTGCGCGGCTGACTGACTCAATTATCGAGATTTCGGGAACGGCCAGCGATAACCACAGATTAGATCATGTGGAATATGAGGTGGACAATGGGCCATTCCTTGGGAATATCGGCGGCAGTTTGTCGGCCCAGGGCACCTCCAATTGGTCGGCGACGAATGTGATCCTGCTGCCGGGCAAAAATGCAGTGCGGTTTCGCTGCTTTGATTTTGCCGGGAACTCCTCGCCTGTTCTAACACGGTTCTACACCTATGTCTCAAAAGCGCTCCTGACCGTCACCAATGCGGGAGTCGGTACAGTGACGCCCGATCTGAGCCAGGCCGAATTGGAAATCGGACAGGTTTACACAGTCACCGCGCACCCCGGACCGGGAAACATTTTCGCTGGTTGGGAAGGCGTTCCCAATACGAATAATCCGCGGCTGAGTTTTGAAATGACACCGGGCCTGAGCCTGGTCGCTCACTTTGTCACAAATGCTTTCTTGCGGCGGGCGGGGAGTTACTCGGGAGTTTTTTACGACACCAATGCCGCCGCGCTGGAAAGTTCCGGTTTGTTTTCATTGCAATTGGCGCATAGCGGGAACTTTACTGGCAGGCTGCAGATGAACGGAGCAGGATACCCCTTCCGCTCGCGCTTTGATTTGAACGGAAACACGACCGTGCCGGTACTTCGCAAATCGCTTGCGCCGGCGGTGCTTGCGTTGCATTTGGATTTGTTGACCGATACCAATCAAATCAGTGGTTTCGTCACAAATGCCGGCCGGACAAATCTTCTCGTTTCCGAGTTGTTCGCCGAGAGGAGTTCTTTTAATGCGCGAACTAATCCGGCGCCGCAAGTTTTCCAGCTCGGATTCAATTTGGAGCGTGTGGCCGACCGGGCGATGATCGGAACGGGCTTGGTCAATTCATCAATTTCCGGCGTGGGTTGGGTGGCGATCATTTTGAGGAATGGTCCGCAGCCCGTCATGCGATCAGTTCTCTGGCAGCACGGGTTCGAGGGCCGAAACCTGCCACTCTATTTCTCGTTTAACAAAGGGAGCGAGGCCATCGTTGGCCTGTCGCATTTAGCTCCGAATTCAATCAGCGGAGAGTTGTGGTTGTGCAAAACGGGCACCAACGAAACCCCTACTCGAATTGAAATTGTGCCTCGGTCAAATTAACCGAGATCGCGCCGGGACCTGAACTTCTATTGCAGGTAACGTCTTTGGTTCCTGCGCCCTTGCTTTAAGGATTCGAATTCAGACTTCTTTCGGGGTTCGGCGTTCGGGGCTTCCGACTTTGGGAACGATCCGTCAGCACTCGATCCATCTTCCCTGTCGCGACACTGCTTGCTAGCCTGCCTCTACCTGATGCTCACTTTGCTCCTCGCTACGCGCAACGCGCACAAAGTTGAGGAAATCCGCGCCATTCTGGGACAGGCATACGCTTGCATCTCGCTGCAAGATTTCCCCAATGCTCCAGAGGTAATTGAAGACGCGAGGACGTTCGCCGGAAACGCGACCAAAAAAGCAATCGAACTCGCTAAATGGACACAACACAGCACGCGCCACATACAAGGTGTGTATGTGTTGGCGGATGACTCAGGTCTGGAGGTGGACGCATTACACGGAGCGCCGGGAGTTCATTCCGCCCGTTTTGCGGCGCTCGACACCGGCCAATCCGGCAATTCGCCGGATGCGCAGAATCGAGAGAAGCTGCTGCGGCTTCTTCAGGACGTGCCACCCGGCCGGCGGACGGCTCGGTTTCGGTGCGTGCTTGCGTTAACGCCAGTGTTCGATCCACAGCGACAGAATAGTTCCCCTGTTTGCGACGCTGATGAGTTCGAGCTCGCGACGGAGTTACTTGAGGGCACATGCGAAGGGCAGATTGGTCTTGCGCCGAAAGGGCAGGGGGGCTTCGGCTACGATCCGTTGTTTGTCCCTGACGGCTACGCGCAGACTTTCGCTGAGTTGGATGCGGGAGTTAAGAACGAGTTGAGCCACCGCGCCCGGGCGCTGGCAAAGCTGAAACAGAGGCTTGTCCGCGGTTGACCCATTTATCGTGACGACTCCGCCAAAGAGCTGGTACCCTCCCGACGAGCAGCACAGACGCCTCCACCAGGAGGGTTCAGGCTTTGTTTAGGGCTTGCAGTTAGGTTGTTCTGGCGATGGATGGCGGACCAGGGTCGTCCGATTCAGTTTCAGAAGGACCGCCAATTGTGAAGCGGCTTCTTTCTCGGTTAGCTGCCGCGCGATTCGCGGGACTTCTTTCGGCACCCAATCGGGAAATGGAGTGACCAGCAACTTGTGCTTGCCTGAGGGCGTGTGAACCTCCTTTAGGGCTGCAAGCCGCTGCCTGGGAAATCGTTCGGCCAGAGAAACGAGCGCGGGCCACATCCGCCGATGGACGTAGGTAATTCTCCCATCCATCAAGCGGCACACCAAAACGTCGGGCGAGCGGCGAATCGCTCGCGAGAGCCGGAATATCTGGTCGCCCTTCGGATGTGCCCACCAACTGCCCCGCAGCCGCCCTCCTGCGATCACCTCGGCAAGGCTCGGAACGCTGGCGCGTGCCGACTCGACGGCAATCCCCCATTTCTTCACCCAGGCCAACGCTTGCTTCGCATTCATGGGGGCTAGAAGACTTCCTGTTTGAGCTCCAGGAAGCCGCGGAGGTGGTGGGCCCGCGTGGGGTGCCGCAGTTTGCGTAATGCCTTGGCTTCGATCTGGCGGATGCGCTCACGAGTCACGTTATAGATGTTCCCAATCTCCTCCAGCGTGTGGCCGTAGCCATCGACCAGGCCAAAGCGCATTTCGAGAATCTTCCGCTCGCGTTCGGTGATACTGGTTAGAACGTCATCGAGCTTCTCTTTCAGCAAAATGTGGCTGGTGACGTCGGCCGGGTTCTCGGCAGACTTGTCTTCGATGAAATCACCGACCCGCACGTCGCCATCATCGCCCACCGGTGCGTCGAGCGAGACCGGTTGGCGGGCCATCTTGAGCAGGGCTTCGACGCGCGAAACCGGCTGGTGCATTTCGTCAGCGAGATCCTCGGGTGATGGCTCACGGCCAAGCTCCTGGGTGAGTTGTTTCTGCGCGCGCCAGAGTCGGGTCATGATCTCGATCATGTGGACCGGAATGCGAATGGTGCGGGCCTGGTCGGCGATGGATCGGGTCAAGGCCTGGCGAATCCACCACACCGCATAGGTGGAAAACTTGTAGCCGCGCCGGTACTCGAACTTCTCGACCCCTTTGAGCAGGCCGATGTTACCTTCCTGGATCAGATCGAGGAGGGACTGGCCCCGGTTGACGTATTTCTTGGCAATGGAAACCACCAGGCGCAGGTTGGCTTCGGCCATGTGAGTCTTGGCCTGATGGGCGCGGCCGGTGGCGCGCTGCAACTGGTGGAAGATCTTGTAAAACTCCTCGCGCGGCTGGCGGACGAATTGTTCCAAAACGAGGATCTTTCCCCGCTCCTCGCGCAGCGCATTCTGCTGGTGGCTGGATTTGGGCTGGCCTTCCAGTTCCTGCATGCGTCGCAAACCGGCTTGGAATTTCTCGTGGACGTTCCCGGCTATGACAATCATGTCCTCAAGAACCCTTTCCTTGTAAAAGAACTTCGGAAAGTTGGACTGGAGCTTTTTGTCAAGCTTCTGAAACTGGGCAAAGAGCTTCCCGCGTCGGGCAGGGGAGGCGGCCTTCTGCCACTCGTTGTAATGCTCGTCCACCTGCGCATCCAGCGCCTGGATCTTTCTAATCAGGCGGCGGAGGTCCTTGAGATGGCCTTCGCGGCTCGCAACTTTTTTGTCCACCACGATGCGATCGAAACGTTCTTTGGGAGGCTCGGCGAGAAGTTTTTCTGCAATCGCACTGTGCTCCTTGCCGGTGAAGCCCAAGCCATAAACCAGGCGCTTCATTTCGATTTCGGCCGCTTCGATCCGCTGGCAGACCTCAACCTCTTGCTCGCGCGTGAGCAACGGTACCTTGCCAATCTGCTTCAAGTACATCTGAACCGGGTCATCCAACGTATCTAATCGGCGGTCTCCCTCTGGTTCCAGTTCCTCCGGCTTGGTCTTTTCCACATCGAGATGGGCTACAACCTCGATGCCATGGTTGTGGAGCTTGGTATAGAGGGCGTCCAACTCGTCGGGCGACACACCGTCCGGCAGAAGGTCATTGATATCGTCGTACGTGAGCTGGCCCTGCTCGCGGGCCAGGCGGAGCAAGGCTTTGAGTGTTTCAGTCAGATCCGCAACCTCGGACTGCGCGCCAGCACCGGGATCACCATTATTGCCGGCGCGGACGACCTTGCCTCGAGCAGGGGAGCCGGCTTTGGACCCGTGATCGAGGGGTTCCTCTGGCTGTGATTTATCACGGCCAGCGGCCTTGGCTCCAAAGATGAAACGGCGGCGCGGCCGGTGGGCGTTGCCAGAGGCTTTTCGCTCATTGCCGCCGGCGAGATTCTCAGCTCCGTTATTCAATTTGGGTCGCTTCACTGGTAAAACTCATCCAAAAAAAGAAGAATTTCAAACGCCGGCGATAGTTCCAAAAGGCGGCGCTCTTCACGCTTTCACTTTCCAAGGTACTTCGACGGGTTGCGTATCCGGTCGAGCCGTTCAGCTTCGAATCGGTGCAAGGCGATCTGCCGCCGCTTTTGTTTGACGGCAGTCAGCACCGATTGGGGGAGCAGTCGGGCCTGCTTGAAGAGGCTAACGGTCGCTTGGAAAATATGCTTCAGCATGTGCATAAATCGGACGTCCACTGCGTTGGGTCAAACCATGGCCTCGGCCTTGGTTGGCTCGCGCCGTCCCGGAAAAATGAGCAACGCTTTGTTTGGCGTGGCGTGGCCGGTTCATGGCTTCTTACTGAGGCAACAGAATCGAACCGCGCTAGGCTAAGCCGCCTCGGCGAGTGCAGGCTCGGCAGAGGCGGGCACAGGGATTACTGCATCATGATCGATGTCCGGGTAGTCCTCGTTCAATTCTGTAGCCAGGCGTTCCGCCTCTTTTCTTTCAAAGAGTCTGGTGCCGGTTCCAATCTTCCCGCTGACTGTTGATTTCCAATGGATAGCGTGCGTTTTCATACGATTCGTGTTTGGGACGAGACTGTTTGCTCGGGTTGATCACTCATTTTTCGGCAGAGACAGCTACAATTGATCCGGCAAGAAAGCGAGGCTGGCACCCTCCAACCTCGCTCGCGATTTGCCGTTCCTCCTGAACGACGACCGGCTCAATAATCCATGCCGCCCATGCCACCCTGGCCGCCAGGGGCTGAACCGGAATTTTCCTTCTCCGGAATCTCGGTGACGAGGCATTCGGTCGTCAGCAACAAGCCGGCAATCGAGGCCGCGTTTTGCAGCGCGGCGCGAGTGACTTTCTTTGGATCGACTACGCCCGCCTTCACCAGGTCTTCGTACTCCCCGGTGGAAACGTTGTAACCTTCGTTGCCCTTACGCCGCTTGACTTCCTGCACGACTACCGAGCCTTCGACACCGGCGTTGTCCGCCAGTGCGCGGGTCGGATACTCGACGGCACGTTTGACGATATCCACGCCGATGCGCTCGTCGTCGTTCTCCGGTTTGACGGTATCCATCGCAGCCAGGCAACGTAGCAACGCGACCCCACCGCCGGGCACAATGCCTTCTTCGACGGCCGCGCGGGTTGCATGCAACGCATCTTCCACTCGGGCTTTCTTTTCCTTCATTTCGGTCTCGGTGGCAGCCCCAACGTTGATGATGGCGACACCACCGGCGAGCTTGGCCAGGCGTTCCTGCAGCTTCTCTTTGTCGTAATCGGAGGTCGTCTCTTCGATCTGCCGGCGAATCTGATTCACCCGGCCTTGGATTTCGGAGCTCTTGCCGTGGCCTTCGACGAGGGTAGTGTTTTCCTTGTCCACCGTGACGTTCTTGACACGGCCGAGTTCATCCAGAGTCAGGTTCTCCAGCTTGATGCCAAGGTCTTCGCTGATGAATTTGCCGCCGGTGAGGACAGCGATGTCTTCGCACAGGGCCTTGCGACGATCACCGTAGCCAGGCGCTTTGACGGCACAGACATTGATCGTACCTCGGAGTTTGTTCACCACGAGAGTGGCGAGGGCTTCGCCTTCGACATCTTCGGCGATGATCAAGAGAGGTTTGGCTGCTTTGGCCACCTTTTCGAGCAGCGGAAGCAGGTCTTTGAGGGTACTAATCTTCTTCTCGTAGTTGAGAACATAGCAATCCTCGAGACGGACCTCCATCGTCTCGGCATTGGTGACGAAGTAGGGCGACAAATAACCCTTGTCGAACTGCATGCCTTCGACCACGTCGAGCGCCGTCTCGATGGACTTCGCTTCCTCAACCGTGATGGTGCCGTCTTTGCCGACCTTGTCCATCGCGTCGGCGATGATCTCGCCAATGGCGGCGTCCCAGTTGGCTGAAACGGTGGCGACCTGTTTGATTTCGGCTTTGTCCTTCACCTTCTTGGCGATCTTGTCGAGTTGTTCGATGGCGGCGGCGACCGCCTTATTGATTCCGCGCTGGATGCCGATGGGGTTGGCGCCGGAGGTGACGTACTTCAGCCCCTCGCGGAAGATTGCCTCCGCCAGGATAGTGGCGGTGGTAGTGCCGTCGCCGGCGTCGTCGCTGGTCTTACTGGCGACTTCGCGGACCATCTGGGCACCCATATTTTCACACGGATCTTCCAATTCGATTTCCTTGGCGACAGTGACACCGTCTTTGGTCACCGTCGGTGAGCCATATTTCTTGTCGAGCACGACGTTGCGGCCTTTGGGTCCGAGTGTCGCCGCGACGGCCCTGGCCAGTTTGGAGACGCCTCTGAGTAGGGTTTGACGAGCATCCTCGTCGAAGAGTAATTGTTTTGCAGCCATATTAGTAAATAGTCGATTGTTGATAATTGAACTCGATGCTTCCGGGATTGATTGTTACTCGATCACGGCAAGGACATCCTCGGAATTGAGGATCTTGAATTCCTTACCCTCGAGCTTGATTTCCGTGCCGCCGTATTTGGTCACGAGCACGCGATCGCCTTTCTTCATTTCAAAGGCAACCTTCTTGCCGTTGTCATCCGTTTTACCGGTGCCGAGGGCCACGATCCGGCTCTCCATGGGTTTTTCCTTGGCGGTGTCGGGAATAATAATTCCGCCCTTTTTGAGTTCCTT
>Ga0137403_10006891_pt1 | contig 12944 bp, 14 predicted proteins | sample CZOMad2_1_16fung_FD_122057 | JGI IMG/M metagenome (GOLD analysis project Ga0137403, IMG submission 122057) | Vadose zone soil fungal communities from Angelo Coast Range Reserve, California, USA - CZOMad2_1_16fungal (Hybrid Assembly) | ecosystem: Environmental > Terrestrial > Soil > Vadose zone... | reverse complement strand
CCGGCACTTTTGGGAAGGGCTAATAGGTTTCTGTCGAAACAGCAATTTCGGGCCAGGGCGGTCCATGGCGGTACGCATTTTGTCTGTTGGACAACTACGCCGAACTCTCTATTTTCACCGCGAACTTTATGGAGAAAAAGAAATCACAAGCAACACCGGCGGCCCAGGGCTTTTCGATGCCGGCCGAGTGGGAGCCGCATGAGGCGACCTGGCTGGGCTGGCCGCACCATCCAACCGATTGGCCGGACAAGCTCGACACCATCCGCTGGGTGTATGGGGAAATTGTGCGAAAGATAGCAGCGGGAGAAATCGTCCGAATATTGGTCGATGACAAAGCTGAAGAGAAATTAGCGCTCGGATATTTGAGACCCGCGGGAGCAGATCTGACCCGTATCGAATTCGTTCGGCATCCTACAAATCGCGGATGGACGCGTGATAGCGGGCCGATTTTTGTGCGGAGGAAAATGCGGAAAGGAACTTCAAAGAGGGCCGAGACAGCGATTACGCATTTCCATTTCAACGCCTGGGCGAAGTACAAGGATTGGCAAAAGGACCGGCGGGTGCCGGAAACGGCAGCGAGATTGTTGGGCAAGCCGCTGTTCCATGCCGAATACCATGGGAAGGATTTCGTCATTGAGGGCGGAGGTATTGAGGTCAATGGCCGCGGAACTCTGCTGACCACGGAGGAATGCTATCTCGACCCCAAGGTGCAGGTGCGCAACCCGGGGGTAGGCCGAAAAGCCATCGAGGAAACCTTGAAAAAATATCTTGGCGTGACCAATGTCCTCTGGCTGGCTGCCGGTCCGGTGGGCGATGACACCCATGGCCACATTGATGACATATGCCGGTTCGTGAATCGGGATACACTGGTACTGATCAAGGAAAGCAACAGAAAGGACGCCAATTATCGGCCGTTGGCCGAGAACTGGGAGCGGATTCAGGACTTTCGACTCGAAGACAGTACCCGGCCGAAAGTGGTGGCGCTGCCGATGCCTGGGCCCCTCTACTTTGATGGGTACCGATTGCCCGCCAGTTACGCTAATTTCTACATCTCCAATGCCGCGGTGCTGGTACCGACTTTCAATGACCCAAATGACAGGATCGCCCTTGGCACGTTAGCCGAACTTTTCAAAGAGCGACCCGTGGTTGGGATTCACGCCGTTGAACTTGTGCTGGGATTCGGCACGCTGCATTGCTTGACACAACAGCAACCCTTCTAGAAGTGCAATCATAGCTCTTTACATCCTCACCGGAGTCTGGTGTAATTCAGGATATCGGCCCAATAAATGGCCCTCTATCAAGTGAGCGCGACTAAAGACAAAATAAAGGTTTTAGTGGTGGACGATCATCCGGTGGTGCGGAAAGGCTTGCAGTCCTGCCTTGCCCGCCAGGAGCGATTGAGAATCGTTGGAGAAGCAGCCGATGGCGATGAGGCGATAAGGCGGACGCGGGAGCTGGCTCCGGATGTCGTGCTGCTCGACCTCGATCTGCCGCGGCTCAGCGGGCTGGCGGTGACGGAATTGCTCAGGAAGGAGTCGCCGAAGATCCGAATTTTGGTGCTCTCGGTCCATACCAACAGGGACTATATCCTCCGAATTATCCAGGCCGGAGCGCATGGATATGTTTCCAAGGAAGCGGCCCCGGAAGAATTGTTGCGTGCGATTGAATCGGTGTACGAGGGCGAGGCATTTTTTGCTCCGGAGATCGCACAGGCGGCCTTGAACGAATTTGTGAGCAACGGTGGAGGCAAACAACCGTTCGTTCAACTCACTAGCCGCGAGCGGGAGGTTCTTGCGTTAATTGCCGACGGCCAAAGCAATAAAGAAGTCGCACGCCGCCTTGGTATTGGCGTACGCACGATCGAGACCCATCGCGAACGCATCATGGAGAAACTCAACATCCATAGCGTCGCGGGGTTGACGCGTTTCGCCATCAGAAATGGGGTTATTTCGCTGGAAGAGCCTAGACTTCCCAATGTGACGAGTGGCGCATGACCTGTTGAAAGCGCGCGCGCTTCGTAACCGTCCTCTTGCCTGCGCGGCCTGAGTTTTCCTTGATTTCCGTATCTTATCCGACGCTGACCTCCGTAGTCAAACCAATTGTTTTCCGCCCCGGAAGGGCGATGTTCTGCCGAGCGGAAGCGCAAGCGCACGAAGCGCCTGCAGAACGAATTTATTGAATGAGTGTCATGACGGCATCGGTCCCCCAAAGCGGTGTGGAACACAAACCAACAAATGATTTCGCAGGGTTTTCCGAACGGGCAAAGATTCGAACACTTATCGTCGATGATCAATTGATGGCGCGAGAGTTGTTGCGCCGAATGCTCAAAACGGAGGGCGACATTGAGATCGTCGGCATGCCTGCCAGTGGTCCGGAAGCGGTGGAAGCGATTAATTCACTTGCCCCCGACCTCGTTTTTCTTGACGTGCGCATGCCCGAATTGGACGGGTTTGGCGTGCTGGCCCAAATCGACGCGGTGCGAATGCCTATCATCATCTTCGTCACTGCCAATGACGATTTTGCACTGCGTGCCTTCGACGTGCATGCGCTGGATTATCTGGTGAAACCGTGCACGGTGGATCGTTTTCAAACTGCTCTGCGCCGGGCCCGCAACCAAATCCATCGCAAACAGGCGGGTGAAATTCAGCGGCGGCTCACTGCGCTCCTGGATGATTTGAAAGCTCAGCCGAAACTGGCGGAGCGTCTGCCCGTCAAATCAGAAGGACGAATTATTTTTCTGCGCCTTACAGATGTGGATTGGGCGGAGGCGGCCGATAATTACGTCAAGTTGCACGTGGGAACTGAGTCCTACATGATGCGCGACACCATGACGGCGCTGGAAACCAAATTGCCCTCAAACCGATTCCTGCGCATCAGCCGTTCGACTATGGTCAATGTCGAACAAATCAAAGAACTTCACCCTATGTTCCATGGAGAATATAGTGTGATCTTGCGCAATGGCGCGCGATTGACCCTCACGCGCGGCTATCGCGATAAGCTCGAACTTCTTGGTCTGAGTTGAGTCGAGCACCGGCTCCTTGATCCAACTTCCCGTCCGGGTCTCCATCTCCATCGCGCCGAACTGGAGTTCCACGCTCCGTCCTGATAAGAATTGTCTCGGAAAGACGAAGTGGTCGCTTAGTATTCAGCCGGGCAGTGCGGAAGCTCTGTTTCCACTCAAACTGCGTGAAATCAATGACGCCCACAATTTCAGTTCAATGCGCCGCACGTGTCCCCGTCCGCTGGCGACGGGAGGTCGAGCGTATTTTGATTACCGATGACCAAATCGCCCGGCGCATCCGCCAGGTCTCCCGAGAGATCATGCGCGATTTCACCGGCCGCGAAATGGTAGTCGTCTCGTTGCTGAATGGGACCGTCATGTTTCTGGCGGATCTGATTCGCAATCTATCGCTGCCTTTGCGCCTCGATTTTATAGGTGTCTCCAGCTATGGCGCCGGAACGGAATCGGGCGAATTGGTTTTTACGAAGGAATTGCGCCTGGACGTGCGTGGGCGCGACGTGCTGCTGGTGGATGACATTCTGGACACCGGAAAAACGTTATTTCGCGTCCTGGGCAAACTGCGGGCGCTGAAACCACGGCGCATCAAGACCTGCGTACTGCTCAACAAAGCCGCCCGCCGGGTCGAGCGGGTCAAGGCGGACTACGTCGGCTTCGACATTCCGGATGTGTTTGTGGTCGGCTACGGATTGGATTTCGCCGAACGTTATCGGAACCTTTCGTTTGTAGGCGTGTTGCATCCGCACGTGTATGAAAAGATCGGCCGGCCATTCATGAAGTAAGGAGGTTGATGAGCTCATGCAGGTGACGGTCACCTTTTACTCTTATCTCAAGGATTTGACAGCGTGCGCTCAAGCAACCGAAACTTTACCGGATGGCAGCACTCTTGACGAACTGTTCCAACGGCTCACCCTGCGGTTCCCCAGGCTGGAGGCAATTCATAAGTCCATTTTGATGGCAGTGGGAGTTGATTATCAGAAAGGAAACTATCTTTTGAAACCGGGCGATGAAGTGTCATTGTTTCCGCCGGTCCAGGGCGGATGAGAAATAGTGATGAGTGTAGAATGCAGAATGGATAATGCCGAAGTTGGAACGCGCGTGGGAAGCGTTGAGCGTCGAGTTCAAAGCGTGGAATGAAAAGAAAACTGGAGATTACGACCGGGTTGATTGACGAGGCTTGCTTGATTTCGCAACGCAAGATTCCGGAGAGCATGGGAGCGGTGGTTTATTTTTTAGGAATTGTGCGGGGAACGGAGGACGGAACGACTATCAACGCCATCGAGTACGAAACCTTTCAGCGCATGGCCGAGCATCAATTCAACTTGCTATTCGATGAGATGGAGCAGCGGTGGCCGATTGAAGCGGTGCGCCTGATCCACCGTGTCGGCGTCGTGAGGACAAACGAGCCCTCGCTTTGGGTGGAAGTGGTCGCGCCGCACCGCGGCGAAGCCTTCGCGGCCTGCCAATGGCTGATAGATGAGATGAAACGCGTCGTGCCGATTTGGAAGAAGCCCGTTCTTTGACAGCGTTTGCCGGTAAAGGTCGGCTTTTGATTTCGGATTTCGGCCTTCTGTACAGAGCGCAAAAAGATGCAAGATCGGGACAAAAGATGAAAGGTTGTCTCGATTTTCATGCCTTCAAGAGGGGGTATAATTGGAGAAAATCTGGAGCCTTACAACGGCTCTGCAACCGTCATGTTTAGCGATTGCAAAGCGTCGTAAAAATACTCCGAAATGGCCATCCGGGAAGCTGTCCGCCCTGCCCTGTGCAATATCGTCATCCCGAACTTTTTCCGGCAATCGCCACCCGGCTATGCACTGCCGCGCCAATGCCTGTAGGCGTGATTATCTGCGCAAGTTCAGGTGTTCAACGCACTTTTGAGAAACCCTGTTCAACCCCCTTTCGTTCAACTCCTTTCAACCTCAAATCAACCCTGTCCCGTTCCTGTCATCTTTTCTCAGTTGTCTCATCCGCCGCGTAACGCTCAGCACGGAGAAAGCCCCAAAACCAGAGTAGCGTCGACTCAAAAGGCAAGGCCACATTGACACAAAATAGGCTGATGGATCGGCGCAATCCGCTGGTGACGCGCTGGAGCGAAAATCTTCAGGTCAGCCCAGCAGACCTATGAGGCTGGCACTCCTTGGCTGCGCGGCGTTCCGGGCGCAAGCCTAAGAAGCCAGAGGGAATGATGGCTTAAATTGCCGAGTAATCGCGAATTGACTTCCAATCCCGCACAATTCTGTTATGATGTTATTCGTTTTGGGGGAATGACCATGGGTCGCCTTGGCACCGTGCATATTCAGCTTAGACCATGCAATCCTGCAACAGGAAGCCTGCGCTTTTGCGCCGCGATGGCTTTGGCGATTAATGCTTGGACCTTCTTCTCCCCCCAAACGGCTTACCCATCCACGCTTGTGGTCGCCCAAACGCTCGACTTCAATGGCTTCGCCCCGACGATCGACAGCTTTAATTCAACCAATGACCTTTACAGCACCGGCGGTCTGTACGATTCAGTTAAGGCGCAGGACCAGGGCGACGTGACAACACTTTCGGGAGCGAGCAACGCTCTCGCCATCGGTAATGCAAAGATCAAAGGCACGGTACAAACCGGGCCGGGCGGCACAATCAGCATTGGCACGCAAGGTTCAGTCGGCGATATGAATTGGGTCAACAGCGGGCAGCAGGGCGTCCAAACAGGCCACCTCAGAGACGATGCCACAGAAACGTTTGGCGACTCGGCGCTCCCCGATACAGGAGCGATGCTTTGGCAACCACCGGTTCCGGGAAGCTACGTTATCAACGGCGTGACGTATAAGTATGTGCTAAGCGATGCCCGCCCCTGGAAACTTCCCACCCTGGATGGGAGCGTGTATGTAAGCAAACCCGGCGTAAGACTCTGGGTGCAGAACGCCTTCAATTTACCCAGCAACGGGGAAATTCGCATCCCTGCGGGCAACAGCCTTGCGATGTACGTGACAGCTGCGACGGCCGCCATTGGCGGAAATGGCATCGTCAATGACACGGGAATGAGCAGAAACTTCCAGTATTATGGGCTGTCCTCAAACGCCGCGTTTGTTTTGTCTGCCAACGCGCCCTTTGCTGGCTCGATTTATGCCCCCCAGGCGGCCTTCACATTCGGCGGCGGGGACAACAATACTTACGACTTCGTTGGCTGCATCGTGGCAAAGTCAATGAAGTTGCACATGCACTGCAATTTCCATCTGGATGAAGCGCTGCAAGCCTTCCCTCCGGCAATTATGGATCAGCCGCAAAACCAAACCGTTCTGGCCGGTCAGATGGCTTCTTTCACCGTGACGGCCACAGGCGCTCAACCTTTAGATTACCAATGGCAGTTGAATGGGATCGACCTTTTGGGTGCAACGAATTTCAACTACACAATCACCAATGCCGACGCGACCAACAGCGGAGGTTATTCGGTCATTGTCAGCAACGCCGTCGGAAGTCTGACGAGCTCCAACGCCAGCCTATCCGTTTATGACTCGGCGGCTGCGGTACTTGCCTTGCCGCGATACTTAACGAACAATCAATTCCAGTTCAGCCTCACTGGTGTCCCGGGCTTCACTTACGCAATCCAGGCGTCAACGAACTTGGCCGACTGGATTTTCCTCGGAACCAACAGTTCGCCTTTTATCTTTCTGGATTATGAGGCGAGCGATTTCCCTCAGCGCTTTTATCGTGCGCTGTATGTCCCCTGAATCCGAGACAATGTGAAAGTAGCCGGTGGGATCAGCCGCCCAGGAGCGGCCGACGTAATAGGCGAGGGTGAAATCGAGTGCGTTCTGGGGGCCAGTTAGATTCCAACCTCTTGGAGAAAGAGGATCTTATAGACATCAGACCTTCCAGCGATTGCGGAATGCTTTGAGATTTCTGCCGGGTCGGTGCTCGACCTCGCCAGCTTGAAGTTCCCACAGCAGAGCCATTCTCCGAGACTTCAGGGACATCGGGATTGAACCTGTCTGCGTGCAGAAGATGTCTGTATCGCAGGTGCAGTCATCGGTCCAGCTGCTTGGTTTGTCCCGGCAGGTCCGAAAAAATGATGTAGATTGTTTGCAGGATTTCCCAGGCCAGCGTCGTGTTGTGGGTGTAAGCATCAAAAAAAATGGAAGAATCAACACGCATGAAAACACTTGAACTACACCGGCGGGCCATCCGGACCGCCATCCTATGCATTGCCATTGCCTCTTCAATCCTGACGGCTCAGGCTCAGGACAAATCAACGACGCGCCAAAAGCCTGAACCTGCATCAGGCGAGGCCCGGTCCCCGGCATACGATTTGGAAATTAAGGATGGTGATGTGGTTAGCGGTGGCCCGCACGCCAGAAAGGCGACGGCTTCCCTGGCAAACGTGATTGACGCAGTCCGAGACAGATACCCCAACGCCAACATCGTAATCGCACCAGGTTTGGCGAACATATCGATCTCGGATCTCAAATTACGCACCAGTAGCATCTTTGAAGAACTCGAAGCAATCCGTGTAGCGAGTGGCGGAAAATTCGAATGGTCCGGTGCGCCTGGGCACCTTGACCCACGCCTCGGGCTGCCGGCAGGCTCCAACGAGAACGATAAGGGCTTGTTTACTCTGCGCGAACCGACCGCGCCCGAGAACCAGCGCACTGTGGAGGCATTCAATATTGGGGGGTATCTGCAAAGCGCGCGCGAGGATGAGGAAGACTCCACGCCGGGTAACCCAGATCAGCCACGCTACAAAAAGAAAAGCAAGGAATTCCGTGACCGCCGAGCGGACGAGATGCTCCAGCAACTGGAGAAGATTATCGCTGAGACAATCTCCGAGCTCCATCCGAACACCGCTGAGTGGCCCAAATTTCAATTTCACCGCGGGGCCAACCTGCTGGTCATCATCGGCTCACGGGACGCACTCGATGTCGCCCGCAAAGTGGTCAGCGCGCTGCCGGGTCAGGCGCGCCTGCCTGAACCACAGGTAAGTACTTCCGAAAATGAACGCTTCAGGAAACGTTACGGCCTGATGCCACAAAATGCCCCAGGACAGGGACAGACGATCGGCCGGAACCCTGCCGAGATGGACGAATTCCGAAAACGCTACGGGCCGGACCGGCTGCCCGGCTCTGAACCAGCGGCGGGTCCGGCGCAAAAACCGCAACCATGAATCGGGCGTTTAGCCAAAGTTTTAACGCATTGCTTTCATCTGAATTAATCGGAGCAAGAGCCGTGGAAAGAAAGTCCACGCGTGATCCTGCCCCTGGCGATATTGAATCGTTAACGCGCAGGCTGGCTGCGGGGGAAGAAACGGCCTTCTCGGAGTTTCACACGCAATATTTTGATCGCCTCTATCAGTTTCTGCTGGTCGTGAGCCGTGGCAGGGAGGACGAAGCTCAAGAGGCCCTCCAACAGACATTTTTGCGCGTCGTCCGTTACGCGCGCGTGTTCAATTGCGAAGAATCGTTCTGGTGCTGGCTCAAGACCGTGGCCCGCAGCGTCGCTCGGGATGCCGGACGCAAGCAGCAAAGATACTGGGGATTGCTCAAAAGACTTGCCATCCGGACCGGGCAGGGGACTCCACACTCTTTGACCGATCCTGACCACCGTCTCCGCTTTGAGTTGGACGAGAGCCTGAGCGAGCTCGCCCCCGAAGATCGCCTCTTGCTTGAAAACAAATATATCGACGAGGCCAGCGTAAAGGAGTTGTCCTCGCAAACCGGGCTTACGGAAAGAGCTATCGACTCCCGGCTGGTCCGCCTCCGCCGCCGTCTGCGCGAGGAGCTCTTAAAGAAACTTAATTCACCATGACACCTCACGAACAAGATCAGTTGTTGAAGGAACTTTTCACCGGAGAAGAAATCTCCGATTTTCGCCGCGCCTCGCTCGAGCAGGGCATCGCCCTGGTTCGGTTTCAACGTAAACGCCGCCAAATGGCGCAGCGCGCTGCCATGGTTTGCGTCTCATTGCTGCTGCTTGCGCTCTTTGTCAGTCAAATTCCAAAATCACCACAGGCACCCCCAGCAAATCCTCGTGCGCAGCAGCCTGCGGCCCCCATCCCGTCGGCCGACGCCCTCCAAATCAAATTGATTAATGATGAAGAACTGTTTGCGTTGTTTGCCCATCGCCATATGGCGTTGATCGGAAAGCCTGGAGAGCAGCAGTTAGTATTTTTAGATGAGAGTTCCCCCTTTCTGCAGTGAAATGGTTCCACTATCTTGCGGACCGTGAAAGACCTCACCAGCCCGAAGTGGATCAAGCTCAAAGGCATTCTGTTCCTGGCGATTGGAATCGTTTCCTCCCTGCTGTTGTTGTTCCAATATCCTGAATGGCGAGCGGCTTTGCTGCTCGTCATTTCGATTTGGTGCTTCTGTCGGTTCTATTATTTTGCGTTCTATGTGATCCAGCATTACGTCGATAGCACCTACCGTTTCTCCGGCCTCTGGTCCTTTGCCTGCTGGTTTTTCACAACTCGCCGCCGTGACGAATAGCGTGGCAGATTACATGTCGAGCGGACTGACCAGGTGCGGCTGGCTCCCGCCCCGGACCTTTACGTTAATCGGGTGTAACGTGGCGGTTCTCCTCGAAGATAATCAGCATAATCGATGGTAGAGACAAAAATATCAATTAACGCCATTCGTGCACGAGCGCGGAGATTACTCTGTGATGAATTCCACGTTAACTGGTTCCTTTCTTTCGCGGGTTCTGCTCTACCTATGTGTTGGAGTGATCACTTACTACGGAGCTTCTCTTATCCAGACGTTATTTCACCGCTTCTTTGGTCACTCTCGTCGAATCGGTAAGCTCTACGAGGTGTATGTTGGCGGGCATCACGCGCAGTATGCTCCACAGCTGCCCTCGGATCGCTGGATTCGAAGTGAGCGGCACATCACGTGGTATTATGCCATCCCGTTTACGCCCATGGTTCTCATGGTATTTTGGCTGCTCCCCGGGAGTTTGTTCGTCGTTCACATGCTGTCGTTGGCCTTTACAATCTGGTGGCACGTATTCGTGCATCGCCAATATCATGTTCGTGGAGTATGGCCTGAGCGCTTCGAGAGGTTCCGCAACAAGCGTCGCTTGCACTTTGTGCATCACATGAGGCCTCGGAGAAATTACGCGATTGTTGAATATGTATGGGATCGATCGTTTGCCACATTTGACGCCGCCTAACTTCTGCTTCCGCGAATCGCCACCATCCTTGCTCCTTTTGGCGCCTAAATTTACTGTTTTGCCTAGGGGCTTCGGCGGCGTAGCTTTCCGCAGCGGTCGCTGAGCATCACGTTAGACCGCAACTTTTCCGCTAGTCCAATGTTGAAGGTTAATTATGAAAACCACATTTTTCTCGACGGTAAACCCGATCGTACATTCACGATGAAAACCAAGAAACAAAAATGCCTCATCCTTGCAATAATCCTTGGTACTTCATCGCTCATCGCAGATGCGGCCGATTGGACGAACTGGAACAATCGGCAAAGCATTGGCTCGTTCTACGCGGTCGCTGGCACTGCAAAGGAAACGGTCGCCGTCGGCATTGACGGACGCATCGCCACCCGGAACAACACTACTGGCATTTGGACGACCCAAACCTTCACCAACGCCCCTGATTTTCAAGCGATGGTTCGTGCGATTCGGCATGCAAAGAACCCCTTCGCTGGCGACCCCGACCCAGATTTTCGCGCGATTGTTTATGCAAAGAACCAATATGTTGTAGTCCGGGAGACTGGTTGCATCATGACCAGCCCGGATGGACTCAAATGGACTAGGCGCGCTTCTGTCACCAAAAACAATCTGCTGGGATTGTTCTGGGACGGACATCAATATCTCGCCGGTGGGGACCAAGGAACAATATTATCCAGCCCGGACGGCATCAAATGGACCAGCCGCAATTCCAGATGCCAAATAAACTTTTACAGTTTCAGTTATTCCCGGACGCGCTATGTCGCCGTCGGGAATGATGGCATTCGCATCAGCAGTGATTCCGTTACCTGGACGACACCAACAACTGCGCCCACGTCGGTTCCGTTCACGGCCTGCACCTGGACAGGCGCCGAGTTTCTCGCCTGCGGACTCGGGTTGGACAGGAATCCCACCATCTACACCAGCCTGGACGGCGATGTCTGGACGCTCCGCGACTCCACAGTCAAGGAATCCCTGCGGGCGGCGACCACAATCAACGGCACGATTTACATCGCAGGCGACAGTGTCATCAAGAAATCCACCGACGGCGGCACGACGTGGACGGACACCTACACCAACGCTGGTGGGAACAAACTCTTCATGGGTTTGGGCACCAACGGCGAGTGTTTGATTTCCGTGGGCTTCAATCACAACGTATGGGCAATGCCAGTGTCCGTCGCGCCATAGTGCAAAACCTACAATCTGCTAACGGGTCCAACAAAACAGAATGCAGCGGACCCCGCGATTCTGTCTCTGTAGGAGGTGAACTGAGCTGGTCGGGGCTTGGTTCACATCAGCTTCAGCTTGGGCAAATCCTGCGAGTCCACCAAACCTACGGGTTCATTTTTCGCGTTCACCACAATCAAGTCGTCGATGTTTTGTTCGTCGAATATTTTCAACGCCTCGACCGCCAGCGCGTTGTCGCGGACGCAAATTGGACGGCGCGTCATGACCCGTCTCAAGGGTTGCGCCAGCAAGTTCTCATCGGTGGCCATGTGCCGGCGGAAGTCGCCGTCGGTGAAGACCCCGGCTAGTTTGCCTCGTTCGTTGATCACGCTCAAACTGCCAGACTTGGTCCGTGTCATCACCAGCAACGCTTCCTTGACTGTCACCGATTGCGCGGCTACAGCATTGCGCGGACCGGTGCGCATGATATCTCCCACGCGCAAGAGCATCGCGCGGCCAATGGCTCCGGCGGGGTGATACTTGGCGAAGTCGTCCTGCTTGAACCCGCGCGCCAGCAACACCGCTATTGCCAGCGCGTCGCCCATCACGAGCATCGCCGTGGTGCTCGCCGTTGGCGCGAGATTAAACGGGCAGGCTTCCTTCGGCACCTTGACGTTGAGCGCAGCGTCGCTGTAGCGGGCCAGCGACGAGTGGATCGCGCCTGTAAATGAAATGATTTTGACGGAGAATCGTTTTAGCGCCGGAATTAAGTTCAACAACTCCTCCGATTCCCCGGAATAACTCAGGGCCAAAATGATGTCGCCGTCGCTCACGATGCCCAGGTCGCCGTGCAGCGCATCGACGCTGTTCAGCACGACGCTGGTCGAGCCGGTGCTGGTGAGCGTCGCGGCAATCTTCTGGCCGACATTGCCCGACTTGCCGATGCCGACCACGACAAGCTTTCCCCGCTGACGAAGCGCTTCCACAATCAGTTCCACCGCGCGATCAAAAGTCTCGTCCAGGTGCGCGCGCACGGCTTTGATCCCCCCCAACTCGATGTCGAAAACTTTGCGGGCTTTAGCGAAATGACTCATCGCGCCATGAGGTTGCCAGTGCCCCGGCTGGCTTTCAACGCTCGAATCAAATGAGCGATGCCTTTCGCAACACCTTACACGTATTTTCCAACTCCAACCCGACAGCAAGATTGGCCACGTCCCTTCCCCCTCACCCCAGCCCGCTCCCTCAGGGAGAGGGGAAACCTCATCCAGTCATTCAAAAAGCTGAAGCGCTCCGGATTGCTGAAAGCGCGGGCGAGAGGCACCCTCTCCCTGAGGGAGAGGGCAGGGGTGAGGGGGAACAGGCCGCGCGACCAGAACCCACATACTAAAATCGAAATGCGTGTAAGGAGCAGGCTCCGGTGGACAACCCGCCGTTGGTTTACTTACCAAACGGCACTTGATAATCTCGCCGCGTGTCAAAGCAAATTACCGCGCTTTGGAAATCTCTAAGATCGCCGCGCCGATTGATTTTGATCGCCGGGCCGTGTGTCATTGAAAGCGAGCGCCTTTGTTTGCGAGTAGCCGAATCGCTGCGCCGAGTCTGT
>Ga0137403_10006890_pt1 | contig 12944 bp, 12 predicted proteins | sample CZOMad2_1_16fung_FD_122057 | JGI IMG/M metagenome (GOLD analysis project Ga0137403, IMG submission 122057) | Vadose zone soil fungal communities from Angelo Coast Range Reserve, California, USA - CZOMad2_1_16fungal (Hybrid Assembly) | ecosystem: Environmental > Terrestrial > Soil > Vadose zone... | reverse complement strand
GCTCTACTAAATGAAATGGATAGTTTAATATTAATTACGCTATATTACGCTACGTTACGCTTATTTGTAATATTAATTACGCTATATTACGCTAAGTTACGCTTACTTGTAATATTAATTACGCTGTGTTACGCTAAGTTACGCTATTATTACACACTAAGTTACACTTCTTGTAATATTTTATTACGCTAAGCTGCGCAAAATTACACTTAAAATGTGTATTGCGCTAAGCTATGCTATTGTTATTTACACATGCTTCGCATATGTGTAATATACAGAAAATGATCCGCAATTGAAATAAAGTCTGTCAAACAAATCAATTCACTTTTCAGCCTCCATCTCCAACCTGGACCGGAAAGCTCTCCTGGAGGCCACCAGGGATCTGAAAGCATTGGCGAAGTCGGTTGCTATACGAGGCGCCTGATTGTTTGTATAATCCAGGAAAAGCCCTGCCTTCTGTGTGGCTGCAACTTCGCTCGCGTAGAAGTGGTACACACCGGCCACGTCCATGTAGACAGAGACGTCAATCCGACAGAATATGCGGAAGTCTGAAAGTCGTCCCTTCTCCAAAATCTGCTCATCTGTGTGGATGAGGCCATAGAATGTCTGAGTGATGAACTTCCTGAAATCCTGCGAACCCTGGTTCTGCAGGTAGGAGGGCAGGTCAGAATCGTGTAGCTTTTCCGTCGAAGGCTTTTCCGTTTTGGGGCTCTGTCCTTCTGTTTTCCTGGGGAAAAGGAGAAGAATAAATAAATAAAATTGAGTGCAAAAAAAAGAAAGAAAAAAAAAAAACGTACGAGAGGTGAGAAAGTGGGGTGACCTCGAAAACTTGGTCAATCTTGAGCTTGCGGTCCAACGGAGCAGTGCAAATGGTGTGTGTTAGTTGGCCACCTATAAAAAATGCCTTGATCTCCCCCTTCTGGGACATCTCCGGGATGAACGCCATCCCTAACCACTCTGGTACAATGTTATATTTTCTGACAGAGTCGTGGTCGTAGAACTCCTTTGTATCCGTCACCATGGCTGACATGAGAACCGATGCATTCTTATCGGACGCCCTCAGAACATGAGCCGCCGAATCACTGAATGACCTCTTTATAAACAATCCTGGTTGATGGGCCCAGGTGGGATCCTGAGGATTGTTGATTAGGACGACCTCGGGATAATCGGTACGGGTGACCGTGCGGGCTATCTCGCGCAGCTGATCAATGACCCAGAGTTTCGATCCTCGCAAAAGCATCTGGTCGGGTGATGGGTAGACGATAGTTTGAGCGCAGAGGTCCTTCAGATTACCCATCCAGTCATCCACCTGGTCCGGGCTGATAGTATCATATTCCCTATGGTTCCTGGCAGCAGTGGAGAGGGGTCAACCCACCAGCTAACTTGGGAGCTGCTTGACTTACATGAAATCGCACTCCAGATGGAGCCCTCCGATCACCAGGTCAGCATTTCTCAACTCATCCCACGTCAGACCTTCTCCATCCAGAAGGGCCTGCTTGTAGTCTTCCCACCGTATAAGCTTGACGCAACAGCCTGGGCCGGTCCTTTCTGCCAAAGCGTGCGCAACACCTAGCTGTCAAGTTCCCTATTTTATGAGTGTGTGGGTTGATCAGGGCAAAGGGATCATAACTTACCCACTCCCACCATATTCTTTCTTTGTTAACGGTAAAAGCGAGCTTGGGGAAGTTCCGAATAAAGTGTTCGTGCCACGCGTCTGAGATGTTGAGGTGACTGCACATCCAGGAATCGTGCCTTTGCGCGTTGGTCTTGTTGGTTCTCCGGGAGGGATCCTCAACAAACGCGACCGTAACGGGATCTGTGAAAAAAGCAGTGCCCGAAAAATGAGTGGGGTTGACCCACGGCGTCTCAATTATGTAGGCACTTTCGGGGTTGGAAAGTATCGTACGTATACGGGGGGGCAAGCGGGCAGGGGACGTGGAACGATCAACCAGCACCCGATGTACTGTAGAAAAGCTGACCCTCAATTCAGAAGGGCCCGCGACATTCTCATCTCCACCTTCCCACTCCTGGTACGCCGCCACTTCCTCCTGGTTCACCACTGCCTCTTCCTCCTGATTCATCCCCACTTCCACTTCCTCCTGGTTCGTCGCTGCCTCTTCCTCCTGATTCATCACCACTTCCACTTCCTCCTGGTTCGTCGCTATCTCTTCCTCCTGATTCATCGCCACTTCCTCCTGGGTTTCCGCCACTTCCTCCTGGTTTTCTGCCACTTCCCCTTGACCGGCTGGGTTCCGGTGGGCTGGACTCAGATGCTCAACCGGAATGGCTTCTTGGGCCACTGAGTTTCCGGAGTATCGTTCCCACAGGCGGTCTGCCCACTCTTGCCAGTCTTCAACCGTTGGCTCCACATATCGTCGGGGTTGGGGGTGATTCTTATGGCCTGGACATGCAGGGCTGCAGTTGGGATGAAGCTTTGACTTCATGTGGTTATGGAATGAACTGCCGACGTTGAAGAAGATATACCCGTAAGTTACGGCGTGGTTTTTAGTGGGCGGTGCATGTATACACGTGTGAGGGCATTTCTGGAAGAAAACCATGGGGTTCGAGATGAAGTGGTAATGGGGGCTTACTGGTTTCACCGATACACAATGAACTAATGGCCCTGGGAAGTGAAGTTAGTGTTTTGTTGCGTAGATGTGATCGGTGGCTTAGATGCGATCGGTGGCTCTATATGACGCACTGGTGACACAGCCTCAAAAATATTCTCTTAATTTTGACTTGGCATAATACAAGAGCACTGGAAGTGTAATATAGTGGTCCAAAAACCCTAAAGCAAGTATATTCTAACGTGGTGACATATTCAGCTCCCTCTTCCGAGAGGTAAGCTCCAAAGCGAGTTGAAAAACTCTCTGGCACTGATAAGGAAAATGAAGGGCAATTACATCAGTCATCCTTTTACTGGCTACTGCTTTAGTAAAGGCTTTGGCAGTCTGAAGGAAGGTAAACAACAGAAAGACCACACTCACCCCAGTGTCGAAAAGACATTCTTTCAACTCATTTACTTCAGGGACACATTTCTGATCCAACAGGCCAAAGTGATCATGCTTTGTTCTTGAAATAAAGTGGCTGTACCGTTCCCCCCCTAATAAAAACTATTCTCTAAGCCATACTAAGTGGCTCATCATTTCTATAGATGACTTCTGGATTAATTGTGTGTCAGCCTAAACTGAAGAAAATGAAACGGAGACTTACCATCCTCTGGCTTCCACAGGCAGTGCGGCCCAAGGCCTTCCTTCTCTGTATCCCCTGGCCAACCTGGGGCTTTGGATTCAATGTTCTGAAACATTGGCCAACGCTCTTTTACTTCAAGTCCAGCATTAGGAAAAATCCAGCCAAAGAAAACAAAGACTCACTCATTTTTGCAAGATACCGAGACATGAGGCCGAACTCGTCGTCTCGAGGCTGATTGTCAGGCCGGTGAATAGCGTTAGTGGTGACGCTAGGTAGATCTTCCACCCACGCGTCTGTCGGCGTCAGCTGATCGAATCCGCGGTTGCGTTTGACTTGGAAATGAAGCAATTTGAAAGCCGTGTCAGTATACGTGAAAAGGTTAAGCAATTTGAATAGAGTGGACTCACTCTCGGGACGTTTGGCGGCCATTACCACATGTAGTGTAAGTTGTCAAGGTAGCGTTTGAAATTTGACGCGTCATGAACCAAAATGGAAGTTAGGCATCAATAGCCGACCAGTTCTGAAATTGAATAACGCACTCTATTTATGCTTTGTTACGCTAAATACGCCAATTTAAATATTAATTACGGTTACACTCATTTGAATGTTAATTACGCTATGTTACGCTCAGTTTAATATCAATTACGCTAAGTTACGCCAATTTAAATATTAATTACGCTATATTACGCTAAGTTATGCTATGTTACGCTCATTTAAATATTAATTGCGCTATATTACGCTAAGTTATGCTATATTACACTCATTTAAATATTAATTACGCTACGCTACGTTACGCTATGTTACGCTCATTTTAATGTTTATTACGCTATATTACGCTAAGTTACACTATGTTACGCTACGTTACGCTCATATTTATATATAGCTATTTATTTCAGTCTCGCGCGAGATTTCATCTTCAACCCGTGGCATTTGTGAACTTGTGTCGATTCTCAGCCTGGTGGATTTAAAGACAAAAACCTGTGTTGTTTTTCTGCGTCTTTCTGTGCCGTTAAGAAGGTGCGTCGACTTTTGCGGACTGTATATCATGTGTCACCATTCCTGATTTTGGTGTTCCTCAAGTCGAGCTCACCTTCGACATGGACGCCAACAGTATTTCGATCGTCATCTGTAGGCCTTTACTTGAAGGCAAAGCAAGAGAGGCAGCACGGATATCTTAAAGATGCACCATACATCAGCACTAAAGAAGCTGTTGCACTATGGTACACTGGCTTGAAATTCGCAAATTTGCTCGCACCTCAGAAATGCAGTCAGAAATAATGCGGTCGGAAATAATGCGGTCAGAAATAATGTGGAATGGCAATGGCAATCAGAAATGCAGTCAGAAATAATGCGGTCAGAAATAATGTGGAATGGCAATCAGAAATGCAGTCAGAAATAATGTGGAATGGCAATCAGAAATGCAGTCAGAAATAACATGGAATGGCAATCAGAAATGTAATGCGGTCAGAAATAATGTGGAATGGCAATCAGAAATGCAGTCAGAAATAACATTGAATGGCAATCCAATCAGAAATGCAGTCAGAAATAATGCAGTCAGAAATAACATGGAATGGCAATCAGAAATGCAGTCAGAAATAATGCAGTCAGAAATAACATTGAATGGCAATCCAATCAGAAATGCAATCAGAAATCATTCCAAGACAGAAAGGCAATCAGAAATAATGCAATTACAAAGCATATTAATTTATATCCCAGCCCTCTAGAAAAGAAATATCTATTTCTTTGTCCCCAGCCTTGGCCCAATCAATTCCTCCAACATCCAACTCCTGCTCAATATCCTCCAGTGTAATACTGTGGTGGTTCATAATTGCAGTGACAACCTGGATAGCTGCTTTGTGGTCAGCTTTGGTTTCAAGGCGGAGAGTGTCAGATGCAGGTAGTCTTGTGTGTGAAGAGGAATCCAGAATATCTGTCTCATAATCCCTAGGCTTGAGGATCATGAGAATGAGTGCCAAGATGGGTCGTCTGAAAAAGACTTTGAACTATGTGTCAGTAACAGAATGCAATTAAAGACCGAACACTTACCTCGAGTCTTGCATACATATGGGAGGCTCATTGCCATACGACAGATAGTTCTAAAGGCACAGGGATGGTTAGCGTTGGTGGCGAGGTGGGAATAGTAGTGGTCGAATCGCCGCGAAAATTCCGTCAGATGGAGCATACACCAATTATAAAAATGTCCACCAGACGCGATGCAATTGACCGGCGTATAGACTTGATGAATAGAATTGGGTGGTTGTATCCTATAGACAAATTAGAAGCGAAGATATAAGAAACAATAAAACCGACTCACAGTACATCGCCCACCATTAAATAAAAAGTATAGAGCTCTGTCAGCGGCATATAGTCCAACACGCCGTGAGGTCGAAGGATTCTCCGGAAAATATCGAATATACTTCGCCGTGTTTTGTCCTCCTCTGTAATCTTCGGGCGATGGATACCCCAAATTTTGCATCCGTGACGAATGAATGCGAAGGTTGCAAATCCGCCCGCGTCATGGTGAACGTATGTAAAAAATCCGGCGTGGGTGAAGAGGTCCCATAGGCAAGAGATCCAGGCGTCCCAAGCAAAGACAGTCGGTCCAAACTGGGTGAAGACCTGCTTGATATGCCCGCGCCAATCGAGCCGGTTGGGATCTTCTTTCGATACCGAGTCCGGCTTGACTTCGTAGAAGATGGGGGTGCTTTCTTGCTTGTGGTGGAGGGGAATTCCGTCGGGTCTGGTGACATTACCGAGCTCGGCATTGAGGGCCTTGTTCCTGCGCTTGATTTTGTCTTCCGTCATAGCCTCGATATCGTGACATAAACCGCATTTTGTTTTCGTGTCTCTACGGGCGGATCGTTTCTTCTGTTTTAGCCATTCGGGTAATGCGGTGACGGATTCGTGGTCGGTGCAGATCGGTAGCTCCATGCCATTACGGAAGCGGGTCAATTCGAATGAGCGTGTACAGTCAGCCAGTGATCTGCAGGGGTAATTAGAAATAATTTAAAGGATGGACTGTACGACTTACAATATAAAAGGCGGATATTCCGCACGTAATCCTGGCGAATCTAGACAGTTACCCGAATTTTCGGGGTCTTCAAGCCCATTTGCGATGAAAGTGTGAAATGGGACCTTCGCGTGGATTTCGTCAGAATTTTTACTGTAGTATGTTTTCGCGCGAACAGTGGCATCTGCTGGGTTGTAAGAATGATTTTTCTGGTGAGAACAGGATTGTAATACCTTGATATTCAATCTTCTGGTCCATAGAACCCTTGAATTTTGCGATACTATCAGCAACCCAGGTGATCTTTGAATTGGGATGCCACCCCCTGACGACAACGGTACGACCGGCAGCTAAATTCCTTTCGAGCTCGGCCATCCACAAATTGTATTTCATCTGGTGCGCCTCTTCCTCTTCCTTGCTGTAGCCAGTTATGTCGACATCCGGGCTGTTTGACTCTGGACCCTTGAGTTCATCTGTCCATTCCATTATGACGAGGGTGGGATCTTTGATAAACGAATTGACACGAGGGTCTCCAGGAATTGCGGAGATTTGTTCAGGGATGGTGACGTCCGGCGCCTGGGACATGTGCTCAACTGCAGCGATGTCCTAAATAATTTGCAAGGGTGAGGAGAGATTATATTTTATCGGCTCAGACTTACTGGATTAGGTTTATTTTTTTTGCCCGTCTCAGCCCAAGGTACAACGGTAAAGATCCCCGATACCCACTTGATGGTCCTAGCGGTGGCAGGGAATTCAATCCCAGCACGCTTTAGCCATGCCAATGGGTTCAGTTGTAGATGTTGGTAAATTGTACGGACGGTATTGGATATGCGTGACGATAAGCTGGGCTTGTGTCCAGTTGGTACATTGGGGGGAGTTACGGGCTGGGGTGGACTGAGCATATGATTGTCCCTCCGAGGAGTAGTATTAGGCGTAAGGGAGGGTGTCATCTCCATGGGAAGGTCAACCTGGACGGCGGGTGATGGAGGGGTGGAAAAGTTATCCTGGCCGGCCGGTGAAGAAAACGAGTCATCGAAAGAGGGCATCATTTCCATGGGAAGGTCAACCTGGACGGCGGGTGATGGAGGGGTGGAAACGTTATCCTGCCCGACCGGCGATAGAAACGTGTTGCCAAGGGAGGGTGTGGTGACCGTGGGTGAATCACAGCGACTGCGTGACAAATGGGCGGTGGAGGGCACGTCGTAGGTGTGGACTCTGTTCAGGGTGGCAAATTTTTCCTTTGGAATATAAATGTTGAGGCGCTTGGCACTGGGTTCCTCGTCACGGCTATCATCCACCGTCTCTTTACTCCCTTCTTTCCCTCGCCTCTTGTTACCCCTTGTCTTCGCAGACTCCATTGACCCTCCCTCGTCGTTACTCTCGTCTATCGTCTCCTCGGTCCCATCTTTCCCTCGCCGCCTCTTCTTACCCTTCGTCTTCTCAGACTGTTCCCTCTGCGACTGATTCACATCGCCCTCTTTCTTAATTCTGTTGGGGTTGTCGATGACGCGCCTCCTGGAACGGATTGATTTACCGTCAAATTGCGGGTCCAGTTGTTTATGGTATGCGATTGTTTTTTGGACCGATGCAGGCATTTCGGGGCTATTTCCAACCCTAAAATTCTCGATGTTGATCGCATTATCCGTTCCCCATTTGATTCCGTGGTTGCGTTGACTGTAGAGGCGATATTCGGGGAGGAGTGGATGTCTGAGGATTTTAGATGTGGTGTCCCAATTCTGCCAACGGGAGGTAGCGTCTGCGGGAACATACGCGTACACAAGATTTGAAGCGGTATCCAGATATATGTCCCCTAGGCGTCCCTGCGTCGGGTTGGGGGAACCTGGATGTGCGAAAATGGTACATTCGAGCACGTATCCTTTTCCGTCCTCGGCGGGGTCTCCTCTGACGGAGGTGTAGGAAGTAGGGGGTGGCTTGGTAGAGTGCCAGGATATGAATGACTGACGCAGTGGGGGGATTGGTGCGCCGTGGAGCGGTTCAGATTGGTTCGATTGAACCGTTGAGGGAGCTGGATTCATTGGAGAGACTGGAAGGTTAGGAATGGGTGGATCCGGATTCGTCGGAGGTTCGTCAACTGGGGAGATCTGCTTCTCTGGATGCGAAGCCAGACTTTCCGGAGGTTCGCCAGCCGAGAAGATATTGTATAAAGGCGAATCATAAGCAGGTAGAGCTAGTGGCTGGTTTGTTGGGATGATATCGTTTGAAAACGCGTCTAGACTGGATGGGGCCGGGCTCGCGAGAGGTTCGTTGGAAGGCAAGTCCAGGCCAGCAAAAGCCAGTGGCCCGTTGGTTGATATGATATCATCCGAAACCGAGTCTAGACCAGCTGGGGGGAGATTTTCAGGTAGCTTGTTAGTGAGAGAGATCTGCCTCTCCAACTCCGCGATGGGTGAGGTGGGTCGTCCAGTGTGCGGCGGTTCAGAAATGGAAGGGTTGGATGCGAATATACTCTTAACTAGCCGGAACATGACTGTTTGGATGTACTATAAGACTATTATAAAAGCCAAATTAAGGTATACAATCACTCACCGACGAGTGCGAACAAAATGCGAATGGCCAAACCTTTCAAGTGGAACAAATGTACGCGGTAATAGAAATTGGTTGAACAGGGGCTGTATGCCACATTGGGTCGGCGCCACTGATGTGGCATATGTCTGTGGGCTAAGTTGAAACATAGTGTGCCACCACACTCGATTTCTAATACCATTTTGGCTTAGTGGTTATCTGAGTTTGGTTTTCCCTAATCCATGCAGCACGAGGGTGCTGGTTCGATTCCCGGACCTGCCCACATTTTTTTCCCACCACTTCTCGTCGGAGCCGTCCTCTGAGTCAACATCACTGCTCGCAGCCTGGAGACCCGAAAAAGGGTCGTCACTGACAGGTAAGTAAAATATGAACAGATGGAGCAGGAGATGAAGTCAAGGCAGGTAACGGCGATGACGCAGACTCGGCCAGCATCAGTAGTACAGTGTAGACCACGTGCTTGGGACAACCCCACTCCTTGGGACAGCACGCATTGTGGCTTCAATTAATCTCAGATTCCTTAGATATTTGGCATGCTTGTTTATATACTACCCGAGTACTCCCCAGAATATTTCTAAAGTTCGCCGATTATATTTGTGGGCACAACATTAATCTTCAGGTATTTAGTGTTGAATTGAGCTAAATCCAACTTTGTTGATGGCTCTCCAGTAACCTCTGAGTCCACTAGTATGTCATAGGTGATATTGATAGATTCACAGCTCAGTTTAGTGCATATTTCACCAAGACAGCTATGGTTTTCAAACAGAATTGACTGTACTGCGATGGAAATGAAAAATTTGACCTGCTAAATCAGTCACATTCCCACCCATACCATCTCGATCGTGCTATGGCTTATGCACTTCAACTCCTTGGTTATATTTTCTCTCTGGTCATCAGTTATGCATTACCAGCTCCCTTTACCTTGTCTTTCCCATTTTTTTCACTTTAAAATGGCCAGGTGGAACTCAAATCATTAGCTGTCCCAAGGAACCGGATTTGGACATTTGAGCAGAAAATCTTGGACACACAACACATCAACCAAATCTCGTACTAAAATTAAGCCATTTTAGAAGGCACATTCAAAGTTATATAAAAGACTTTCTGTCTACTCAAATTTTTAAGAAAATGATATTTGAGCTCACAATCCGAGGTCCCAAAGTCGTGTCCCAAGCACGTGGTCTACACTGTAGCGGATAACAATACATCACGCGTCACGGACCCTTAGTGCCTGTCACAGATCACATGTCAATGATTCCCACAGTCATGTGGTGGATTATCCGCAAGCCCATACGACTACATCACGTGCCTGGTCGCAAATTGTATCTTTTGGCTGCAGCAACGACACCGATGACACTTGTGAAAATTCTGTCCGCAAGAGATTTATGACAGATATCAAATACAGCCTTACCCCTATTTAAAAAAATTTTATTTTGCAAAATAGAGGGTGTTATTAGACTTTTCGTCTCTAAAGGCTCTGAATTTGGAAATTAGCTATTTTGCGTCATGAAAAAGCTAATAACTACCGCAATATCAACAATTAAAATTTGGTGCTTTGTTTATGATTAGCTTCTATAGTCAGCTAAAAGTTTGCGGGAACAGAATCCTCAAAAGTATCATTACTACAGCCAAAATATACAATTTGCGACCAGGCACGTGATGTAGTCGTATGTGCTTGCGGCCTACCTTACCATTTCGACCGTAGGTAAGTTATCTCCATAAATGTAAATAACGAAACCATATAACGAACCAAGCACACGACTCACTTGAGTCACGCGGCATACTAGCGAAGCACATGACGACTCGATTGAAATAACGAGCATATATATAGCACAGCCCGTGCGTAACAAAACGATATGACGGAGTAATATAACGAAGAACATAATTGACTTGAGTAATGAGGCAACATAACGAAATGAATGACGAGACATATGACATAGTATGGACGAGACAAGTAATGATCGTTGTTGAATGTCATGTATAGCTACGCGGTTTCGATTGTGTCTAACAAATGGAAAGTCACTGAGATTCCGTGAGCTAATTTCCATACGATGAACCGTGGGTTACTAGCGGAAAATAAACCCATAATTCAAATACAATATAGCAAACTATCAAAAGGATAGCAATTCAGCCGGTAATTTATCATCGCTCGATCACTTTCGCCGGGCTGTATCGTGCATTAGATTGGATTGTAGATAAAATAACAAAGACTTACTGTCGTCGATGAGATTCTCATCGTGGACGACGTGGAACGTCGGCTTCACCTGGCGCTCAGAAACCTTATCCTGCATGTAGACGGTGCTGTGAAGCCCTGCAGCTGGATTGGTTCCTCCGTGGTGAGAACCGCTCCCCCTAGATTATACCGCCGTGAATAGATATCATGAAAAAGACAGAATACTTACAAGATGACCGCCTCCCAGTCGTCGTTCGAATCGTAACCGCGCCTAACAATATCGCGCATTACATCTACTCTGATTAGCTCCTCGCGTAGAGGCAGGTTATCGAGTGCATTAGGTGAGCTGAAACGGATAGGGACGCGAAGACAGTTGCGGGTAAAATGGATGGATCGACAGAACATCCTTAGCGTGATCGATTTGCGTGGAAATACGAGTCGCAACTGGTCGCGAGAGAATGGAAGGAATGGGTGGTTTCGTCGGTTGGATAGTCGACTTATCCACTCGTGACTCCGACTCAATAAATTGTTCAAGAAATGCTTAATTCTGGCTCTGAACATCTAACCCTAAACGAATTTATCGACCATACTTTGCTTAGTTGGTTTAACAGCACACCGGCACCTGATCAACCACAAATGGCCAAACACTTACCTATTTGGGAAATTCTTGTTCTAATATGCTGACATAGCAAAACATTAATATTATCTCGCTATCGGCGTAGTTCAATTATTGTATAACGCCGGTGAACCTTGATCTGACGATGTAATTCTTCGGGTAGTCTGCTCTAACTGATCTGACGATCTAATTCTTCTAGTAGTCTGCTCATTAGCTATCCGTGTAGTTCAATCATTGTAGATAGCTTGTAAATCTTCCGCAATTACGCTAGTGATCAGGAAATCAGCGCGACGTTGTTCAACATGCGGACTTTGCAAAACGATATAAATTAGTGTAAATTCTGCCCCAGTCCGCCACCATATGAACAACCGAGTCGCCGGTATGCTCAGAAGTTTTCCTATTGTGCAACAGTGTACTGCACTTATAATCCTTGATCTTCCAGCCTCAATATTAAGCCGAACCTCATAGTCATTGTGGATATCCGGTAAGTGCACGTAAGGCTGTTCGGATGACGTTGAGGAAGGCCGGATCCAGATGAACAAAGTACGTGACTTTGCGGACGTAGAAAGTATTCCCTAAGTACTCACCTCTGCAGAGCAGGGAGTAGTTCACTCGCAAAGAATATATACGTTGGGTAGTCGTTCGAAACAATAACAATTCGGATATCTCGGAGGTTTTAGTCACTCATCGTTTACCGCCAACGCTAATCTGAAGAATTCTACCGCAAGGTTAGTTTTGTATTTTTAATACCACTATCACATCTCTTACGCGTCATATTATAGCGTCACAATATTTATACCAGGTCTGCATGAGACTATTCTCATAGAGAAAAACCCAATATAAATAATCACCCCCTGAATGGTTCTTTCAGATTATACGACATCAAGCAGTTGCCGCCCTCAACAGCATAATATTGTGGATGAATTCCAGAAAATGGGGGAAAACCTCCAGCGTACGATGAGATCTTGGCCGATGAACAGCTTTGGGAAGGATTACCGGGAGGTAAAGAGTGCTGCTAACTTTACAGGACTTACAAACCGGGCGGACGATATTGAAATCGAAGTTACTACCACCACCACCACAAGCTTCATGGTGTTGCAACCGTCCACAAGGTATACGCTCAAATTTACGGTGTAAATTGGCTCAACTTTTCGTATGCAAGGGGATGGAGCTGTATCTTGGCCAATGATATGGGTACGATTGATTCTTCATACTTGCCTGAACCAATAGTCCTCGTGATAGCTTCTTCCTAGGGCTCGGGAAGACAATTCAAGTAATTGCTTTCTTCGCTCATCTCAAAGAACAAGGTAACAAGGGAAAAATCACTGACATGTCCCTATTAGTGTGAGATAAGTAAGTAATTACATTAAACATGGATTATTCTGAGATTTAGTAAATGATGAATTTTCGCACATCAA
>Ga0137403_10006889_pt1 | contig 12944 bp, 24 predicted proteins | sample CZOMad2_1_16fung_FD_122057 | JGI IMG/M metagenome (GOLD analysis project Ga0137403, IMG submission 122057) | Vadose zone soil fungal communities from Angelo Coast Range Reserve, California, USA - CZOMad2_1_16fungal (Hybrid Assembly) | ecosystem: Environmental > Terrestrial > Soil > Vadose zone... | reverse complement strand
AAGCGTATGAAAGTCGCGAGGCAGAAATGATTAGCTTTTTGAAGGAGCACAATCTGTTATGCTTGATGTTTCTAAAGGCTCTGTGCCGTATGTCACTTCAAGCAATACTATTGCTGCGGCTGCATACACTGGTGGAGATCTCTCACCAAAATATCATCGCAAAACAATTGGCGTTGTCAAAGCAATTATGTCACGAGTTGGCTATGGACCATTTCCTCCAGAATTTGGTGGAAAAAAATCAGAATACTACTCGCTCGAATTTGTTGGCGACAAACCAAAATACTCACAAGCAGATGAAGCAAAACTCGATGTTGAAAAACTGATCGCATCAGATGATCCATTTGAGGTTGGCATTGCGCTTCGAATTCTTTCAAGAGAATATGGTACGGCGACAAAAAGGCCACGAAGAGTAGGAATGTTTGATTTTGTGCAGTTAGCCTATGTCACCAGAATGAATGGCGTTGATGAATTAATTATAACTAAATGTGATCTGCTCAAAGAGTACAGCCGGACAAAAACTAAACAAATGCCTGTTGTCACGGGATATGAATTAGATGGGAAGAAGATTGATTATGTTCCCGGAGCAACGAGTGCATTTTACCGGGTCAAACCACTTATTGCTTACCAAAAAGCATTTAGTGAAAATATTTCTACGATTCGAACATTTGACAAATTACCAAAAACGCTGCAAACGTTTGTCAAAGAAGTAGAAAAGGTAAGTGACTGCAAAGTTGTTGGTCTTGGTGTCGGCCCAAAAAGAGACCAGTATATAAAAATATAATGCTCAAACAAGACGAATTACTTTTTGTTGTTGACGACAAAAACAATCCAATCAAGCCACTTCCTCGTTTTCTTGTGCATGAAAAAGGTTATTGGCATCGAACAGCTCATATTTGGGTGGTTAATAAGAAAAAGCAAATTCTCTGTCATCAACGCTCTCTTTTTAAAGATATCGCCCCTGGCAATTGGGATCCTTATTTTGGTGGCCATATCGGACCAAATGTCTCTTATGAAGATGGTGCTATCTTAGAACTAAAAGAAGAGACAGGGATACAAGCTGAAAAAAAAGATTTACAATTTTATGAAGTATACAAAAATAAAATCAGCAAAGAATTTCAAGGCATTTTTCTCTATATTTGGGAAGGGAAAAGTGAAATGCTTTCAGTTGAAGAAGATGAAGTTGCCCAAATTATCTGGATGCCACTAAAAAAAGTGGAGCAATTTATTAGCGGAGAAATTAAAGGCTGGTCACCTATCCCATATGCAAAAACAATCCTCGAAAAATTATCTACTTAGCAAATGAATAATCTTCAAATTAATTTACAATAAATTTATTATGAAAATAGAACGATCGGTTGGTTCACAACCTCCACGTATTGGTACACAAGAATTGCGTTTTGATGCTATTGCTGCAAAGATAATGCAAACAGAGCTATTTGAGACAACTCCTCATCCTGGAAAATTTATTGTCGCCGAAGTCAACAACCAAAACATTTTTGTCTATCCAAAAGAAAAAACTGATATTTCTTTCTATGCAGCTGTACAAAAAGATGAAGATACAGATTTATCATTTGTGGCTTTGAGTATTTATACACGTTCAAAAAATAATGGCTACTATCCTGGCTTTCCACGGGGGAGAATATTGGCTCAAGAAGCGTATAAATTTTTGGCAGAGCACAACAAGGTTGATGGCATAGCAGCAACATGGGTTGAAGGAGAAGATAATTACGTAAAATATCTAAAAGAAAAAACTAATGGATTGTCAAACCAACAAGCTGCACTTAGAACATGGACTGGCACAAATGTAGCAAAAGTATTTGATCTAACACAAAATGTCACTGTGAAGCCAGGAATGGTTGAAGAGCTTGTTCCTAAATTTGACGTACGATTTATGAAATAATCAATGGTCTCATTTACTTAAGAATATTGATGAAACTCACTAGCCACTGATCATTTTCTTTTTTTAAACCTATACTTGCTTTCATTGTCGTTGAACTTGTTATTGTCGCATTAATTGTTCCAACATCTGCAAATCCAGTATTTTGTGTAAATGTTTGCAAAACAAATGAGACTTTTGAACCAGGTGGAAATATTTGTAGGGATGTTGATTGAGATAAATTTTTTAAGAGCTGGTCTTGAAAGTCAGGAGTCATAACTGCCAAAACAGCAGTAGGATCAGTCGATGAAAGACCTGTTTCTAAACGTTTTTTATCTGCATCACTAAAGAGGGGCTTCTGATTTTGAACAATAGTAGTCGGGGTAAGTGAAGAAATAACTGATATCATAGGGGATTTTTCAGTTGGAGAAGGTAAGGAAGAGTGCTGTAACGGAGCGGGAGTTGCAGTACTATTGCTACTAAAATATAAAATGCTTCCAGACACCAGCAATAAAACGATCACTGCGATCATAAATAGTTCTTTTCCTCCTATTTTGCGAGATTTTGATTCTACGGATGTATGCAAATTTTGATCAAGTGGTACTTGAGTATCCATTATTTTTACTCTTTTAGCATTACATAGGCAATGAGACAAGTCAACTATGTTTATGTGCTTTATCCCATAATTGCTTTTGTTTGTTCATATATGAACAATATCAAATCATTAAATTTTATCTGGCTTTCTTCCAATAAAGACAGGATCAAACTCTTTAAGTTTAACGATTTCGACATCAGGATATTTACAGGTCTTTTCAATCACCTCAAATGAATGTGGGTCACTTGTCATAAAAAACTCTCCATCAGGACGTAATGCAGTCATAGCAGCAGTATAAATCTCTTTCATTAGATCTTCCTGATGTCCATGACTTAGAGGACCAAACATAAACGATGCTATGAAATTAAACTCTTCTGGTCTGGAATTCATAAAAGTGATACCATCTTGACCTAAATGGACTCTTTCTGCTGGCAAAATCTTCTTCTCTGCGATAACAATTCCCGATTTACTTTTCTCTACAACCTGAACATCACTGCTAAAAACTTTTAAGACGGGTGTACATGCTCCATATCCAGGTCCAATTTCCAGTACTGATCCGGATACATTCGCAAGCGTTAGTTGACCACTTCTTAATAAATTTTGTACTAATTGATTGTTTTCTCTCACGTTTTTATACTCAACAGGGTGTAATCCTTTGAAATCAAGCTCATTAGGAAGGGCGACTCTTCTTACCAAATTGATCCTCTCATAGGACTTGGGAATTTCAATCATATGATGAAATTATATAACAAGCACTGTGTAATATATTACGATAGATAAATTACAAAATAAAGTTCGAAAGTATTTCAGTAACTTGCCAATGCATTTATTTATTGAAGGAGACTCATTATATATGAGGCATAGTCTTTCCCCATCTGATCGCATTAACTCTAGAGAGTTTACGAGTTTCAAAGACTTCCTTGACAAAGAAATTTATATGTTATAACATGTTATAACTATGCAACAAAAAATAATTCAAATCGGCAATTCAACAGGCATTATTATTCCTAAATCACTGTTAGATCAAGTGGGACTCCAAACTGGCAATGAAGTTGAAATTCAAGAAAATAAAAACGATAATTCACTTATTATTTTCAAAAAGGGGATGAAAACAAAATCATCTTCAATTAATAATCATTTTTTAAATATATTAGACAAAGTTAATAAACAATACAGGTCTGCTCTGAAAGAACTTGCTGGAAAATAATCTGTGAATACTTCTTATTTAACCCTTGAACAAATACTTGTCATTCATGAAGATCAGATAGAGAGATATGAGGGAATTTCTGGATTACGTAACCTTGAGCTCCTTGAATCTGCTTTATTTCGGCCACAATTGACTTTTGATGGGAAAGATCTGTATGAAAATGTTTTTGAAAAAGCAGCAGCATTAATACATTCTTTGATTCTTAATCATCCTTTTGTTGATGGAAATAAAAGAACAGGCATGGTTGCAGGACTTGTATTTTTAGAAATAAATGAATTTTCACTAAAAGTAGACCAAGGAGAATTAGTTCAAGCGGCTTTAGCTATTGCTTCCAAAAAATGGGACATTGAAAAAATTACCGTTTGGTTAAAAGATAACGCTTGAAGGAAGTATGCCTTTTAATCATATTCCTGTGTTACAATAATTTGCAGAGATGAAAGATAAAAAGTTGACCATTCAAATCAATAAACCATTATCAGAGGTCTTTGCTTTTGTTATTGACCCAAAGAATACTCCAAAATGGATTGACTTCATAACCGTTGAGGAAACAAATGAATGGCCTGTAAAAATGGGAAGTATTTATAGAAATAAAAGAAATTCTGATGAGTGGTCAGAGTATAAAGTAACTCAGTTCAAAGAAGATGAAATGTTTGTTTTTACTAAAAGTGATAACAACTACCATGTTAAGTACATATTCACACCATTAGATGGAAAAAAGACTGAGTTAGAGTATTATGAATGGGTTGATGATGGGGAGATAGGTGAAGAGTTCACTTAAGATGTTCTTAATAAGCTGAAAGCAGTAATAGAGCAATCTTAACTCGGATCGAGAAGTGCCCAATTATGCGATACATAGGGTTCGCTACAGAGATTGCGGTTAAAGCAGCAAGGTCTTCTCATGCCTTTATTGAGTTTTGAAATGGCAACTTCAACATGCTTTTGGCGAGTTTCCGGAGTTTTGACAGCGCGTATCCAACGAATCCAATCCCAATGTGCGCTTGGGGTAATATCCTTCCATAAAGCCTCGGCTTTGGGGGAAGTTACCAAAGCTTTTTTTAAATCAACTGGCACTTCCGGCTCTATCCACTCTTTGGTGGGTGTAAGCGAAATTTGTACCGTATCACCTGCGGCGGCGGAAGCATCTTCAAGCAGCTTTTTGGAAGGAGCAAACCAGTGGCTTGGTTGTTTTCCTTGTCCATACCTTCCATCCGGTTCGAGCAAGGTTTTAAAAGAAACACCATTGAGAGTACCCGAAACCATAGTCATCCCTCTTGACGGAAGCTTTGCAGAGACATCCTCAGGGAGTCTGAGAATCGTCCATGAGTTTATGGTAAATAGTTTCGCTTCAAAATTGATTGTCGACATATATCTATTATACCAAAATACTCAACTTTAGTCGTGGATTGTATTTTAAAACTAAAAATTTTGGAGTAGACTCTACCAAACAGAGGGCTTGACAGCATGGTTCAAAAAAAGTAAATTATATGGTATGAAAATCATTCTCACCAGCGTTTTTGTACATGACCAAGACAAAGCACTAAAATTTTATACTGAAAAACTTGGCTTTGTAAAAAAGGAAGATGTTCCTCTTGGGGAGTTCAAATGGCTTACTGTTGTCTCACCTGATGACCAAGCCGGGACAGAACTTTTACTTGAACCAAACGATAATCCAGCCGCAAAAACTTATCAGAAAGCGATTTTTGAGCAAGGTATCGCTGCTGCATCATTCGGAGCTGATGACATACACAAAGAATACGAACAATTAAAAAAACACGGCGTTACATTCACTATGGAACCTACTCCAATGGGTCCAGTAACCATTGCCGTGTTGGATGATACATGCGGCAATCTTATTCAAATAATGCAAAGATAAATTGAGTAGGATACTAAAAAAGGGAATGACATTATTTACTGTGTTAAACAACTCCAGAACGATTTTTTTATTTTTTACTTAACCAATTTATAAGTGATATACCATGTCGGTTCTCCTATATCAGGTCCGTCATAATCTTCTCGTCCGTATTCTACAAATCCAGATTTCAATAACACTGCACGAGAACTTTTATTTTGTGGTATCACTCTTGATTTAATTATTTCAAAACTATTTTTAAAAGCCCATTCCAAAACTTTCTTTACAACTGCAGATGTAATACCTTTATTCCACAATTCTTTTACACCAATTATATAATTGAGACTGCCTGCTTTTTTTCCAAATTCTTGCGAAGTCTTTTCTATATCACTAATATTAACGTTTCCAATTGCTTGTCCATCACACTCAATAATCCAGTTATAACCATCCTTATTTTCTGTAATCTCTGTAAGCCGTTGCTTTTCACCTTCTAAAAAAACATTTGAAAAGTCTGCTCCTGTATATTGTCCAACTTCCTTATCTCTTACCCAATTAAGGCTATCTTGTGCATATTTAATTTCAGGTGTTACGAGCTTTATTATGCGCTGTATGTATCCTTGAACTACCAGTTCTTCGTAACCTAAGTGTGAAGAAAAATATAGGTGCTTATCCATAAAAATATATTAAATTATTTGAAAAGGTCCTTTTTATCGATTCCAGCTTGTTTAAAAATTGATGATAATGTTCCAGGTTTTAAGTCTTTATTGTGAATAGGAAGAGTGATACGCTTAGTACTATCGCTCTCATGATGAAGAATCATATGACTTCCACTTTGTCTATTAACATAAAATCCGTTCTCTTTAAGAAATTTGAGTAAATTCTTGGAATTTCTTTTCCGTCAGCGTCTAAATCTTCTAAATATAACTTAATCGCATCTGAAATATTTTCTTTTGCTTGCTCAAAAGTATCTCCTTCACTTATACATCCAGCTAAAGAAGGCACAGTAACTGTATACCCCTCCATCAGGTTGCTCTTCAAAAATCACATCATACTTTAAGATTTTTTCTTTCATATGAATATTATACGTTTCTTACCTTCATTTTTCAACAAGTACTCAAGGCGCAACCGTTAAGTCATTTGCGACTTTATAAGTATATCCTCTGCTTTATTTTAATGTTTGAGTTGACTATAATCAACTTATGGACAGACAAAAGCAGGTAGCTTCTTTAAGTCGACAAATGTTAAATAAGGTACCTGAGATAACTCTCTACTTCTGGATTATTAAAATTCTTTGCACGACAGTTGGTGAAACAGCAGCAGACTTTTTGAATATAAACCTAAGTCTGGGTCTAACAGGAACAACACTTGTTATGGGAGCGTTACTCATCATAATGCTTTTCTTTCAATTTAGGGCAAGAAAATATATTCCAGGAGTTTATTGGTTAGCAGTTGTGTTAATTAGTATTGTTGGAACACTTATCACAGACAACCTTACGGATAATCTTGGTGTAAGTTTAATAACAACCACCATTGTCTTTGGCATAGCACTTCTAGCAACATTCTCAGTCTGGCATAAAAGTGAAAAAACTCTCTCAATCCACCAAATTAATACAGAGAAGCGTGAGGGATTTTACTGGTTGGCAATTCTTTTTACATTTGCACTCGGTACGGCTGCTGGGGATTTAGTCGCAGAAAAGTTTGATCTAGGATATTTAGTATCAGCACTGATATTTGCAGGTTTAATAGCTCTCATTACAGTTGCATATAAAGTATTTAAACTCAATGCTGTTCTGGCATTCTGGCTTGCATATATATTAACTCGTCCACTGGGAGCTTCTATTGGTGATTATTTATCGCAATCTCATGATGATGGTGGTCTGGGACTCGGAACTGTTGGAACAAGCGCGCTTTTCTTAATTGCAATTTTAATTACCGTAATATATTTAACAGTTACCAAAAAGGATATTAGTACTTCCAAAAATATATCTATTCCTGCATAGCAGGATGAGAGTATAATAACATTATGAAACTTGTTGTCTCGCTAATTTTTATAGCATTATTTACAGGATTTACGTATTTAATCTCCTCAAAGATTTTTAGTAAGGACAAAAAAAATAAAAAGTCAAATCGAAAGTCATTACTTATATCTGCAATTGTAATGGTAACTCTCTTAGTCCTTCTCGCGTCTGCTATATACAGATCGGAAACAGCTGCTGATATTTGGTGTGGAAAAACTCATGAAGTAACATCAAGCCCTCCAGCCAATCTTAAGTCTGCAATGGATTATTTTGAGCAGGGAAATTATGACTATGATACTGGAGATTGCAGTAAGGCGATTATTAGCTATACAAAGTCTATTAAGCTTGATCCCACTTACCCCCAAGCATATAACAACCGTGCCTATACAAACATGAGACTACGAGATTACAATGCTGCATTACCGGATTTAGAAAAAGCACTTAGTTTAAAACCTAACTATATTGAAGCTCTCATGAACAGGGCTGATCTTCATAATTATTACTATCAAATTGATAGGCAAAGCGCGATTAAAGATTATGAAAAGGCTAAGTCTCTTGGAGCTTCACAGAAGGAAACAAGCGTCTGTGGTCATCTTTTCTTAGCAAAGCACAACGGATGGACTCCTGGAGCATTTCTTGATCTGCCTAATCTGCTCATGGACTCGTGTAACTAAGTTTTGTAGTAATTAAATTTTCTCTTAGATAATTCAGAAAGTTCTAATTCGGTCTTAGGTAATAATAGTTTGTTATACTTGCTGTGGTTAAAAAATTTGGGGTAGCCTACCGATTGATGTTCGGACTTATTTTAGTAATCTTCGCTTGCAAAAGCTTTAATTTTTTAATAAATCATTTGCTATAATAAAATAATAATTATATGAAACTTGTCGATAAAGGTATGGTAAGAGCTGAACTTAAAAGAATGTCTGAAAGTTTTTCAGGAGGACTAGTGAAAGCTGTGGTTGATATAAAAAAAGAAATAATGGTTGTTGATGCCCCAGCATGCTGATGAAGAAAAAGAATTACTTGATATGGGATCGAAGCAAGATGATCTATGGGGAATTAACCTCTATCCTGATTTAACTGACGATGATTTTATTGAATTTGATTCAATGATAAATGTCCGTCCTAGATTACATAACTTTTCTAGAGGAATTGACGATGAAAAACTACAAAAAAAAATAATTGCAATTGTTTCCAAGCTAATAAAATGAATAATATATTTCACAAAAATCTGGAAAAAAGATGGAAAGATTTTTCACTTGTCGAACAAATGGCAAATATTGGAGCAGAGGTGGGAAGAACAATTAATTGGGAAAAAAAAGAAAATACAACAATGAGTACAAATGCTCTCTATCGAGGATTAGAGTTGCTTGATTTTACAATTAATGACAAAAAAAATAAAAATTCTTTGAAAGAAATTCTCAGAGTAAGAGAAGCGCTTGTTGATTTCTTCCTTGGCGATAACATATACAAATCTTCTGATGTTATTTGGGGGAAATATTTCTACTTCTTTAATATGGCAGCAAGAAAGCATCATTAAACGTCACCCCTTATCATGCCAGTGTTAAAAGGAGAGATACAAGCTACTTAAGGTGTAGTTCTTTTATAACAGTAATCAATGTAGTAACTCCCTCAACCAACACATCATCAGGAATTGTTAGCGGTGGCATCAGTTGCACACAATCTCCAGCGTCAGCCAGATGCAGTCCTTTCTCAAAACTGTTATTGATGATCGTTGTTGAAAGCTCACTATTGTCCTCTCTCTCTTTGTTATCCTGACTAATATCAAAGGCAATCTCAAGACCACTTCCTCGCAGATGTTTCATGTTTGGATCACCAACAAGTTCTTTTTTGAGCATGTCTTTTACGATTTGTCCTTTTCGTGCGGCATCATCCCAAACCTTATCTCTTTGATGGATTTGTAATGTCTTCATAGCTACAGCACAGGTCAGTGGTGTCCAGCCAAAGGTAGAGGTTGGCTTGAACGCACCTGCATATTGTTCAACCAGTTTCTCTTTCGTGACGACTGCGCCAATTGCAACTGCTCCATTTGAGATACCTTTTGCGAGTGTCACAATATCAGGGACGACGTTCTCATGCTCAATTGCAAACAGTTTTCCTGTTCGACTAAACCCAGTTCCTACTTCATCAACAACGAGTAGGGTGCCATATTTCTCTGTGAGCTTACGAACAGCAGTGAGGTATCCTTTTGGCGCGACCAACTGATCCCCAACCAGTAATAAGCCCTGGTTCCGTAAAAAATGCCGCAACCTTTTCGGTTTTGAGATGTGACTCAAGCATAGTAAGGAAATTGCTTAATATTTCTTCTTCTGATTTTTTATCATTAAAAGCATTAGGATATTCGATTTGGATAAATTCAGGAACTAATGGAGCAATTTGTTTGACATAAGCCGGAATCACTATACTGTTTACCAGCTTTATCCCAGAGAAAAGCGTTTTTCAAGACGCTCTGCTGCCTGTATACCACTTGTAAACGCACCTTCGATGAAAGGACCACCAATATAGTCACCAGCAAAAACAATTCGCTCATCCTTTGATTCAATCTCTCCATTCATAAAAGTTTTTAATCGTTGGAAATGTCCTACGTCAAAGTGAGGTAGCGCTTCTTGCCAGCGTTGTATATGCTGCGATGTTGGGTTTATCGATATATCAAATATGTTTTTACTTGCCGTTGCAGCAGTTGATAACGTTTTTTCGATTGTTTCATCAGATTTTTTACATAATTCTTTTCCGTATACACCCGATGCGAATAATTTAACTAAGGTCGTTTCTTTATTGGCATCTGAAACGATGGTAATTGCACCAAGTGGATTTTTTTCTTTTCGCGGATAACCAATCGCATAATTGGAAGGGGTAGCTTTGGGTTTGTATGTTTTGGCAACTATGGCAGTTGAAGAATATTGCACACTGGAAAAAAATTTAAGTTGTGTATCGGTCAAGTTTTTAAATATTTTTGAAACGAATGATGCTGTCGTTGCGCAAACTATTCCATCTGCTTTTAATGTTTTTTTATTTGTTACTACTTCATATTCGTTTTCAGAAAGTTTCTGTACCTCTTTTACTTCATGGGCAAGTAAAATTTCGCATCCTTTGGCGGCCAATTCTGGAATACGTTGTAAACCATTTTTTAAAATATAGGTATGTCCACGCGCTGCTGCTGCTTTAAATAACACAAGCAACATAGCCCGAGAAGTTGTATCGGCAGACCAATAAAAATATCCTTCCAGCATTGGTTGAATAAGGAAGTCTAATACTTCCTGTCCGTATTTTCCTTTAAACGCTTCGCTCACCGACTTGTTATCGTACGGATATGCTTGCCAGAAATTTTTTACATCAAGATGTTTGAGTGTTGGGACTACTTTTACGAGTTCTGCTAATAATTTTATTTTTGCTCCATGTGAAATAAATGAGTTGCCAAAAATTGTAGAGGGAGCGGTGACGGTATGGGCAACACCATGTTTTACAATAGCTGATTTGCTTTTGCGTCTTTGGAGATTTTTGTCCAGCCCTGTTTCTTTTAAAAATCTAAATGTATTGAAATAAATATCCGTAAGAAATCCTGCACCTAATTCAAAAGTAAAATTGTCAGTGGTGATGCTGTGAATGCGTCCACCCAAACGGTCATTCTTTTCAACGATTGTTACTGTATGTCCGAGTTTAAAAAGAGTGTTTGCCGCAGCAGTTCCACTCATTCCACCACCAATAACCACAATATGCGACTGTTTCATTAATTTATTGTATCAAACCAAGGTTCAATTGTTCAGTAGAGGATAACAAAAATCGAGGCTAAATTTCTTGGGGTAGACTAACCTCATGACGTTCGAACTTATTTTAGCAAAATTTCGCTAACAGAGAAAGAGTTTTATAAAGTTTCCTATGATTTTTTAATCTAGAAATCTTTTCTCTCTATAATGCGCCCATCGGTTCCGTGGATAAAAATAGAATTATTGTCAGCACGCGCAAGCATTTCTGCTTTTTCTAAAGCCTCTTTTTTTGTAGTAAAATGCTTACTTATTTCTCCTGTCCATAAGTTTTTAATTATCCAGCCATCCCTTTCAGGAAAAATATGTTGATTCTTTTTGCCTTTTTCAACAGCGGCTTTATACTCCTGAATAGCAGGATGATTTTGATCCGTTTGATAAGGAACTCTTTTGATAGCTAATGATACACTCATATTTTTCATTGTATTAAATCAATTATACCACTCTCAGTTATTTGAATGCTACTAAGATAGCGAAGTAATTGTTCTTTGTTTGGTAATTCAATTTTATTAAACTGTAGTATATTACTCGTTTTTGTGACATATGAGCTCTCGACAATATTTATTGTAATATCTGGATAGTTTTTTGCTATCCATAAAAGAGTTTTTCTCGAACCTGAATGTGTTTTATAAAAATGAGCATCACTAAATTTTCTATCACGATTTAAAAATGCATAAAAAGCTCGTTTTAAATCATCAGGAATAACTGCATAAACAATTGGCTTTTTTCTTGCTTTAATAATTTGTCTAATTTTATTTCTAGCACCAAGTTCTGTCGAAAGAGTTGCATCTAAAACAATACAATCTTTCTTGCTAAGTTGCGTTGCCAGAAATTCAGTTTTACCTGATGCTGTGCCACCACTGAGTAAAATTACTTCCTTATATGAGTCATTCTTCAAAGCTTTTATAAAAATTTTATCTGCTTCTCTTGCAGATTCATGATGAAATGCTTCTGCCTTATCAGGGGAATAATGGGGGAGCTGTTTCTTTATTTCATCTGCTGAGATTATAAGTGCCATATCAATTAATGAAAGTAATAAAATTATTATATTCTTTATCAATCAATTTGCAATAAATTGTTTGAGATGCGGTTCAATCATTCAATCAGCAGTAACAAAAACCAAGGCTAAAAATATTTGGGGTACTTTAGCAAATAAAGTCCGCACTTTTTATAGAACTCTACTGCCGCAAGATTTAGTTTTTTTCAGAACCGCGTTTGCGATTTTATAAAAATTTTATATATTACTGTCAATAGGCAAAATTTGCTTATTTTGAAGCCATTAAATATTAGTTAATTTAGTAATTTTATAATGGTGTAGAATCCTTTTCATGAAAGTAAAAGTGGCACTTTGCCAATTGAATCCTTTATCTGGAAAGCCGGAAATAAACTTCTATAAAATTGAAAGCGTTCTTAAAAAGTACGCTAAAAGAAATGTGGCACTGTTTATTTTCCCAGAAGATTACCTATATGGAGTACTTCGAAACAGAAATGAGATTGCAGAAGCAGGAAAAAACTTTGATCTTTGGGTTAAAAGACTATGTAATCACTGGTGCTAGTTTGAAAAGGAGATAAAACGAGAGTAGCATGGAATCCACAAAGGAGGTGAAAACCATGCTA
>Ga0137403_10006888_pt1 | contig 12946 bp, 11 predicted proteins | sample CZOMad2_1_16fung_FD_122057 | JGI IMG/M metagenome (GOLD analysis project Ga0137403, IMG submission 122057) | Vadose zone soil fungal communities from Angelo Coast Range Reserve, California, USA - CZOMad2_1_16fungal (Hybrid Assembly) | ecosystem: Environmental > Terrestrial > Soil > Vadose zone... | reverse complement strand
TACGAATTAATTGGGTTTCGGGGCAGAGAGCTCGCTCTTCAAACGCTCGATCTCTGACTGCAGGGACTGCTTCTGCTCGAGCTCGGCATCAAGCTTGGCTTTGCCCGCGGCGTTTCCGGCGTAATTGGGGTTGGAGTAGTAGGTGTCCTGGTCCAGAGCGAGCTCGCGCTCCAAGGAGGTCAGCTGTTTCTCCGCGGCATCGATCTTCGCCTGGATTTCCGCGTGTTGAGGAGAGGCGCAAGCGATGCGCACGGCTCTCTTCAGAGAAGCAACCTTCTCCTGGAGATTGACTTCGGCCAGTCGCGCAGGGCTCGGAGATTTTGTTTCCAGGAGCGCCGGAGCGCCCATGTTCGGTCCCGCGGAGCCGGGCTTGAAATTCCTCAAATCGATATTGTTATTGGAGATGACTTCCGGCTGGGAGGAGAGCTGGCTGCGAATCTGATCCAGCTCGTCCTGGGAGGACTGCAGTTCCGCTTTGAGAGTCTCAGCGTTAGCACTATCGCATCCCGTGGCCTTTGGTTTTGGTGCTTCGGCTACTTTCTCTGGTGAGGAATCTGGCGAAGCTGGAGAAGCGCTGGGAAGCGAAGACTGCGCGACGAGTTCGTCGTTGGTGATGATTTTCGGATGCTGCGCGGAATTTGCTTTATGTTCGCGAGCCTCCCGCGCGGCTCTTGCAATCTCTTCCGGTGTGGGCGGCGGGTCCTGGGAGCGCGCGGGCGCGGGAAGCGTCAGCGCCAGGAGGATGAAGGCTAAGGACAATCCAGATAAAGCGCGTAACGGCCGCCATTTCAATAGTTCCGCGGACAGTTTTCTGTCAATAGAGATGTCCATACTGACCTCCCAAGACCGATAAGCCGATTCTCTTCCCGGCGGAGGAAATTGTCAAAATGAATAGCCCCCAACGCCGGGCCAGCAAAAATGCTTGCCACTGGACCACGGGTAAGCAAAGCGCGATGGCCGGAAACTGAAATGTTGCCAAAGATCCCGACAACTTGACGATTCCGCGTGTTCTGTGTTTCTGTTGCCGTTGGCGTGGCATTCTCTGTGGAGGCTGCTTGAATCTTACTGAAATAAAAACGGTGGCGGTGCTGGGCGCGGGGACGATGGGGAATGGGATCGCGCATGTGTTTGCGCGGGCCGGGTACAAGGTGATTTTGCGGGACGTGGAGAAGAGATTTCTTGAGCGCGGGATGGAGACGATCGGGAAGAATCTGGAGCGGGAGATCAAGAAGGGGAAGATTGCAGAAGGGGAGAAGGGAATTGTGCTGGGGCGACTGCAACCGGTGACGGAGATGGGGGCGATTGCGGGGGCGGATTTTGTGGTGGAGGCGGTGCCGGAAAAAATCGAGATTAAGCGGGCGGTACTAGGAGAGGCGGACGGGATTTTGCGGCCGGAGGTGATTATTGCGAGCAACACTTCGTCAATTTCGATGACCGCGCTGGCGGCGCTGACGAAGCGGGCGGACCGCTTTGTGGGAATGCACTTCATGAATCCGGTGCCGGTGATGGTGCTGGTGGAAGTGATTCGCGCATTGCAGACGAGCGAGGCGACGTTTGCGGCGACGATGGAGTTGGCGAAGAAACTTGGCAAGACGCCGGTGGCGGTGAATGACGCGCCGGGGTTTGTTTCGAACCGCGTGCTGATGCCGTTGATCAATGAGGCGGCTTACTGCGTGATGGAAGGCGTGGCTACGGCGGAGGCGGTGGACGCGGTGATGAAGCTGGGGATGAATCATCCGATGGGGCCGCTGGAGCTGGCGGATTTTATCGGGCTGGATGTTTGCGTGGACATTATGCACGTGCTGCTGGAGGGGCTGGGGGATCCGAAATATCGGGCGTGTCCGCTGCTGAAGAAGTATGTGGCGGCGGGGTGGCTGGGGCGGAAGTCGGGGAGAGGCTTTTATAAGTATGCTTCCTAATCCGGGGCCAAGTCTCTCTCGATGGTATACTGAATGTTCTGTCTGCAATGGAGACGACTATGGATTCCACGAATAGCGTCGTCGTTAAAAATCCAAAAATCCTGAGTGGAACTCCGGTGTTTCGCGGGACGCGGGTCCCTCTCCAACTGCTCTTCGACTCCTTGGAACGAGGCCACACGCTCGAACAGTTTCTCGAGGGTTACCCCACCGTTAGCCGAGAAATGGCCATCGCCGCGCTCCAAGAGGCGCAACAACTTCTATCTGCCAAGGCGTGAATGAGGGTTCTTCTTGACGAGTGCGTGAGCGAGGGCCCGCGCATCTACCTTGCCAGTCACGATTGCCAAACAGCCCGATATGCCGGCTTTGCCGGACTTGAGAATGGCGGAGAGTGACGTTGGCCAGTCAAGGCGAACATAAGGCGAAAAATAGTGTTTGCTTTTTGTTCGCCATGGTGGTAGTTTGGGCGTCGTCGTTTTCAACAGGTGAGCCATGCAGGGTTTTTCGAGCAGTGTTCTAAGCTGTCTGGAACGTGAGAGACTCGAAGAGGAGCTCTCCGAGGCGCGCAACCGGGGGAGGAACTTATCCCGGCTGCGGCAACTGACCCACCAGGAACGGGTGGCGTTGGATGAACGCGAGCAGACGGCGCAGACGCGGCTGAGGGACCACGATGCGGAGCACGGTTGTCAGCGGTGAAGTGGCTTTAGGCGGTTTGAGGCTGACTGGCAAATAGGGGTGGCGAAGGAATGAATCGAGTGGTAAACTCCACACTTCGTTACGTCCCCGGTGCTCAGGAGCGGCCCGCCTCAGAAGGCGGGCCCTACAAGGCACAAGTAGTTGGGCGAAGCGCTTTCCCGGCGCGGAGCTCAGGCCATCGGCTTCGCAGGCCCAGGTTTCTACTTTCCTCCACCGAGGTGTGAAATGACAGACGAAAAAGAAAAATTGCTGGCAGCAGCGATATCGCAGATTGAAAAGGACCACGGTAAGGGCGCGATCATGCGGCTGGGCAGCCGGGACATCCTGGTGCCCGTCAGTGTGATTCCCAGCGGGTGCCTGTCGATTGACGCGGCGCTAGGGGTAGGCGGATTTCCGCGCGGGCGCGTGATTGAGATTTACGGCCCGGAATCGGGCGGAAAGACGACGCTGACGCTGCACGTGATCGCCGAGGCGCAGAAGCTCGGCGGGCAAGCGGCATTCATTGATGCCGAGCACGCACTGGACCCAGTGTATGCGCGGAAGCTGGGCGTGGACGTGGACAACTTGTTGGTGTCGCAGCCGGACAACGGCGAGCAGGCGCTGGAGATTGCGGAGACGCTGATTCGCTCGGGTGGCGTGGACATTGTTGTGGTGGACTCTGTTGCGGCGTTGGTGCCCAAGGCGGAACTCGAAGGCGACATGGGCGATCCGCAAATGGGTTTGCAGGCGCGGCTGATGTCACAGGCGCTGCGCAAGCTGACCGGCATTGTTTCGAAGTCGCGGACTTGCCTGATTTTCATCAACCAGATTCGCGAGAAAATTGGCGTGATGTTTGGCAATCCGGAAACGACTACTGGCGGGCGCGCGCTGAAGTTTTATGCGTCGATGCGCGTGGATATCCGGAGAATTCAGGCGATCAAGGAAGGCGACAAAGTGGTGGGATCGCGCACGCGCGCGAAAGTGGTGAAGAATAAGGTGGCGGCGCCGTTCCGCGAGGCGGAATTCGACATCGTTTATGGAGAAGGGATTTCGCGCGAGGGCGACTTGATCGATCTCGGCGTGGAGAAGGGCGTGCTCGAGAAGAGCGGCACGTGGATCAGCTTTGGCGGCGAACGGATGGGCCAGGGCCGCGAAAACGCGCGCGTGTTCCTGAAGGAAAACAAGGATATCCGCGACAAGCTGGAAAATGTTCTGCGGAAGAAGATGGAAATCCCGGTGCCGGGCCAAACGAATGCGGCTGCGCCCGGACCAAATGGCCATGCTGCTCCGGCACAAGGGGACAAAGCGCCGATGAAGGCTTCGGCGGCGATTGCTGGCGTGGACGCGTCCAAGGCGCGACCGGCGCGCTGAAGCATTCTCAAATCGATTATCAATTCTTCAGGGCATCCGCAGCTGCAGATGCCCTTTTCGTTTAGCCAGATAGGGGTGACGAACGCCACGTTGAAGAAGGTTTCCAGCGGTTTATGCGGCATATCGTTCGTTTCAGGATGCGACAGGCGAGCTGTCGTTCTGTGGCCGGGGCGCCAAGCGAACCGGACGAAGGTTCAGGTCCCTGACCTGGCGGTCAGCTATTCAAAACAAAGCACATAGCCTGGTACTGGTGCATTGTGTCTATTGTGCAAAACCGGTACAAAGGCCTAACATGTGTATCATTCTGAGAGAAGCAGTGTCTCTCTTGGGAAGAGATTTTCCCACCGGCCGGGGCTAAGTCGCATCAAATCAACGGTGCGCTGGAATGGCTGACGGGATGCAACGATAGCTATGCGCGGGCTGCTAAAGACAGGCGACCAGTAGCGGCAACGAACAACTCTTGTGAATGTTTGTTGACCGTATGGACAGCGTAAGGTAAAACTTCTGACCCCGGTTGATTTTTGGCGCGGGGCAGGATGGGGCGGGTCGACTGATTTGATTTACGGTCAGCCTGAATGAGGTGGGAACGGTGAAGCAGTTCGGAAAAACCAGTCTGGCGATTTGGATGGCAGCAATTTGCGCGATGCCGCTGCCGGCAGCACCCGGTGCGGGAGCGCCTGTAAAGAGCACGCACAAATACGTTTCGCGTTATCGCGGCGTACCGACCTTCGCGGATTCGTCCAAAGCAGATGACGCCACCTACGACGATCCCGTGGTACGCGCCGCAGCTGTTTCTGCGCTGGGCCGATACAACGGAGCGGTGGTTGCGGTTGATCCGCACACTGGCCGCATCCTCACGGTAGTGAATCAAAAGATTGCTTTCGGCGACGGTTACATTCCGTGCTCGACGATCAAGCCGACGATCGCGCTTGCAGCCCTGGAAGAAAACGTCATTACGCGCGACACCATGCTGAAGGTGGGGCGCCGCAAGTACATGAACTTGACGGAAGCGATGGCGCACTCGAACAATAGATTTTTTGAGCAACTCGGGTCGCGGATGGGATTCGAGACCGTTTCCAAGTATGGCCGGCTTCTCGGCCTGGGCGAACTGGCAGGGTACAACCTGTCCGACGAACATCCGGGATCGTTCCCCACGGTGCCGCCAGCAAATGGCGGAGTTGCACGGATGTCGAGCTTTGGAGAAGGAATCCAGGTGACGCCGCTGCAGCTCGCGGCGCTTTCCGCGGCGTTCGCGAACGGCGGAACGCTTTATTATCTGCAGTATCCGCACACGCAAGAAGAAGTTGAGAATTTTACGCCGCGAGTGAAGCGCGAATTAAACATTGGCGCGATACTTCCGGAACTCCGCGAAGGGCTGCTTGCGGCGGTGCTGTACGGCACCGGCAAATCGAGCTTCGACCGTGACGGGGAAGAGATGCCGCTGGGCAAGACGGGGACTTGCGACGACCATACGACGCCATCGAAAATCGGGTGGTTCATTACGTACGCCGATGATGCGCATGCAAAGATTGCGCTGGCGGTGCTGTTGCGCGGAAACACGCGCAGCGTGAAAGGGCCTATGGCTGCCGTTGTGGCGGGCCGGATCTACCGCAAGCTTCGCGAACAGAATTATTTTGCGGACGCCACGCACACGGCGGTGGTCAAAACGGGCAATTAACGCAAGTTCGAATCTCACAGCAATGAACTTGTCGCGCTGCGGAAGAACTCCGCAGCGTTTTTCTTTCTAGGGAAAAGTTCAAGTTGCGCCAATGAGGACACGGCACGATCTTGCCAAGTAGGGGCGCAGCATCCCGACAAGGTCGGGACAGGTGCAGAGAACCTACAACCGGGCTCACAGCGTTCAGATTTGCAGTTGGAGGATTGGGCGCAGGTGAAGGAAAGAGATTTGACGGCGACTGCAATTTGCGACAAAAGAGTGAAGGGCATTACGCTGTCAAGGTATCGGAAGCGAGTGGCTTTGGGGGAATCGTGAATCGTCGTTTCTTGTTCTTGGTGCTTTTCGTGTGCGCCGCGGGAGCTGCAACTCTGGGGTACGCGTTTCAGCGACGTATCGCCACGACTGCGGAGTTCGATCGTGAATTGAAGCTGGCGAAAGATGAGGCGCAACGGATCCGCGAGCAGGTGATCCTGCCGACGGAGAAGAAGGTTCCCGCCGGGGAGAATTTCACTGCCGCCCTCCAAAAGTTCGGCTTGAGCGCCGAAGAAGCGGCCAATGCTTCAGCCGCTGCTCAGCACGCTTTCAATCTGCGGCAAGTTCGTGCGGGAAACACCATCACGGTGGGACGCTCGGTGGAAGGGACACTGCGCGAGATCGACTACAAGATTGACGCCGATCGCATGCTGAAGATTGTCCCGGAGGATCTCGGCTTCACGGCACAGATCAGGGAAATTCCGTCAAAGATGGAAGTGACGGCGGTAACGGGCCGCGTGGACGATTCGCTATTCAACGCCGTGGAGGACGCGGGGGAGTCCGCGGAACTGGCGATGCGGCTGGGGCAGATCTTCGGCTACGACCTCGATTTTTATACCGACCCGCGCAAAGGCGACACTTTTCGAATGGTTCTCGAAAAGAAAAAATACGCCAATGGGCAAGTGGCCGGCTACGGAAGGATTCTCGCCGCGGAATACGAGAACGCGGGAAAGAAATACCAGGCTCTGCTGTTTCACGATCCCACTGGCCGGCCTGGATACTATTCAGCGGATGGAAAGTCGCTGCAGAAAGCATTTCTGCGCTCCCCACTGAAGTTCGGCGCGCCGGTAACTTCGCATTTCAGCAAGGCACGCTTTCATCCGATTCTGAAGACCTATCGGGCGCACTTGGGCACAGACTACGGCGCACCTGTTGGCACCCCGGTGCAAACGATTGGGAGCGGCAAGGTGATATTCGCGGGGCGCAAGGGCGGCGAAGGGAACATGGTGCAAATCGCGCATTTCAACGGTTACGAGACGATGTACTTGCACTTGTCACGCATGTTCGTGCGCAACGGCGAGCACGTGGAAATCGGCAAGACCATCGGGCAGGTCGGGAGCACCGGACTTTCCACCGGGCCGCATCTCGACTTCCGCATTCAGCAAAAGGGCCAATACAAGAATTTCGAAAAACTCGGCCTGCCTCCTTCTGATCCAGTCTCGAAGAAAAACTTGCCGGAGTTCGCCGCCTTGCGCGAGAAATGGTTGCCGCTGCTGAAGAATCCAGAGCTGCTGCAAGTGAATGCCGCCGCTGCCAGCGCGGCCGAACCACGCTGATCCGCGCCAGAGCCGATTTCCGGGGCATAAAGCAGCGGCAAGCGCCGCAGCAATTAATAGATAATCGGGAGTTTCGAAAAGTCAGAGGAAGTATCGTCGGTCACACGCAGCACGACCAAGGTACGATCATCATGCGGAGCAATGTCTGAGCCACTGTGGCCGTCCGTCGCCGCCAGGATTCGTTCCGCGATTTGGCGAGCTGAATCGCCCAAAGAAATCGCGGAGAGCAAGGAAGTTAACCGCTCCGGACCAAATTCTTCCCTCGCGGCATTTTCTGATTCCAAGATGCCGTCAGAAGCGAGAATAACGACGTCACCGGGCAGCACGTCAATGGTGGTTTCGTCATATTGGGTATCGGGAATGAGGCCGAGCGGCACGCCTTCCAGGCGGATGGCCCGCACCTGGCCATTGCGGACCAGGAGTGGATAAGGCCCGCCAGCGTTGGCAAGTGTAATTTTCCGGGTCGCTGCATCGTAGATGGCAAACAGCATGGCGATGAATCGAGAATCGAGCCGCGCGCTGACCAGCCGCTGGTTTAGAAGCCCGAGCATGCAAGCTGGCTCGCAGGCATGATCGACGACGATTTCTCGCACGGTGCCGATAGCCAGGGAACCATAGAGCGCCGCGGCGGTGCCCTTGCCGGAAACATCGCCGAGCAGGAATCCCAGGCGGCCTTGTCCATAAGGCAGAAAATCATAAAAATCGCCGCCCAGTTCGCGCGCCGGAACGTAGGCGGCCGCGAGATCGAGACCCGGCATTTCCCGCGCGCCAGTCGGCAATAGTTGGAGCTGGATTTCCCGGGCGGTATCAAGATCGTCACGAAGCCGCCGCTCCCGCTCACGTGCTTCTTCATAGAGCCGCGCGTTTTCGAGAGCGATGGCGATATATGAGCCGAGCGTGGAAAGCATGCGCTCATGCTCGAGCGTGAAGGCGTGCGGCTCAGTGCTCTCCAGATCCAGAACGCCGATGAGGCGGTCCTGCATGAGAAGCGGCACGACGAGTTCGGAACGAGCTGCCACGCCGGTGTCGCACCGGATGTAGCGCGAATCTTCGGTGACATCATGGATTCGCAGAACCCGGCGCTCTCCCGCGGCGATGCCCGTGAGGCCTTGATGGAGAGGGAGGCGAAGCCGTGCGGGAATCGATTCCTTGCAGCGCATGGTGAAAACAGTCTCCAGCAGCTGGGTCTGCTCGCTCCAGAGCATGACGCTGAAGACGTCATAATCCACGATCTTCCTGACGCTGTCGGCGACGCGCTGGAGGAGCTCCTGGCGATCGAGAATGGAGGTCAGCTCCCGGCTCACCTCATACAGCAGGGTTAGGGTCTTGGCCTGTTCCGGAAAACTGACGTAAAGACCCTGCGGAACGGGATCCGCATCACCCAGGAGGGCGAAAGCTCCGAGTTTTGACAGCTCTTCCATTGGGGACGTTGAAAACCTGGCCCTATTACCTATTGGATGTAGCAAATCTCCCCAGGTTGCACAATCCAATTCTTAGAGTAGGACGAAAAAGGCGGAAACTCGGGGGCTGGACGCGGGGTCACTTCGGAGGCGCACTATAGCGGAGTGCGCTCGCTACAACAAGCAACAATGGGCGTGCAAGAGGCCGCCAATTCAGACACTGCGCTGGCCGTTCTTTCTTTCAGCATCTTTGTGAAACAGCGCCAGGCTGCAGCGGCGCAAGGACAAGAGCTCCGTTTCCTCCATACCGTAGCGCTGGATCGCCGCGTGGTAGCCCTGCCAGTTGAACGGGCGATGACGCCTTGCGATTGTGCGGAAGAAGCGGTCAAAGAAGTAGAAGCCGATGCCGAAGTTGGTGTCCATGTAGCCGCTACCGTCCACGCTGCGGTGATGAATGTCGTGGAGCCTTCTGGCCCTTAGGAACCAAGATCGGAGCAGGGGGACTCGCGTCATCCAGAAGTTCTCGATGTGCATCCGGTCGTGCAGGTAGCTGAACATCAGTATCGGCCAGCCGAGCAAGGTGCAGAGGGCGAGAATCTGATACGCGGGTGCTACGCCAAGCAGCGCCATCACTCCCCAGCAGAACAGCAGGATAATCGCGGAGGGTGCCAGCCATTCGATCCCCACGTTGCCAATGGAGAAGCGGTCTTCCGTGGCGTCGTGGTAGTGGCCTGCGCGCATGGGTTGCCGGGGGCCGTAGATCAGGAAATGGTGGATCAGATGGCCGCGGCTGAGGGCTGGGAACTTGTCGCTGTGCAGAAGCCGGTGCAGCCAGTAGCCGGCAAATTCGGCGACAATCACGGAGTCCACGAGGGTTGCGACGATCCCGACGAATGTGACGTGCAAGCGTTCGTAAAGCATGAGTGCTTCTCCTTCTTTTCCTGGCTGGGGGCTCAATGAGCGGAACACCAAGCCGCCGATAGGGTGACCTTACGAGGCGCGGAGGGAAGACTCAAGCGACAAGGAACGTCAAGCGGGCGCGTGGGAGAGATGTCGCACGATGACGCGGGGAGTTGCTAGCTTGCGAGTTGAAAGGAAAGGACTTGCACCAGGGAATGGGAGCAACTGGCGCGTCCAGGGAAGCACGAACTGCGCCTTGGGAGCAGAGACGGGGATCAGAAATAATAGCGCTCCGCGGCGAGCGTGCGCACGACGCGCCATGAAATCTGCCCTAGAAACCAGGTGCCAGCGAAGCCGAAGGCTACTTCACTTCCCAGGTGTCGCCCGCGCGAAGAAGCTTGGAGAGGTCGCCGCGACCACGCTTGGCGATGACGTCCTTGACTTGCTGGTTCATCACGTCTTCGTAGCGCGGCACATCGCCCCATGCGCGGAAGACGCCGATGGGCGTCGGGAAATCCGGGCGGTGCTCCATGTGCGAGAGCTGGAAGGCATAGGCCGGGCGCGGATGGTGCGCATCGTGAACGATCAGATCAGACTCAGAAGTGCCATTGCCGAGCTGTACGACTTCAATGTCGCCGTCCGCTTTCCGGCGGATGCCCTTGTCGTGATTTTTTCCGAAAATCATTGGTTTGCCATGTTCGAGTTGTAGGACGTGCTCGCTGCGAGCGTCGCGGTCCGTTAGCGAGAACCACGCGCCGTCGTTGAAGATGTTGCAGTTCTGGAGAATCTCGACGAACGCGGAGCCCTTGTGCGCGGCGGCGTGCTTTAGTGTTTCTTTGAGCTGCCCCTGGAAAACGTCAACAGAGCGAGCTACGAAGGTGGCCTCGGAACCGATGGCCAGTGAAACGGGATTGAACGGCCGATCCAACGATCCAAAAGGCGTCGATTTCGCTTTCTTGTTGAGTTCCGAAGTCGGCGAGTATTGTCCCTTTGTCAGCCCATAGATCTTGTTGTTGAATAGCAGCACCTTGATGCCGACATTGCGGCGCAGCATGTGGATGGTGTGATTGCCGCCGATGGAGAGCGCATCTCCGTCGCCGGTGGCCACCCAAACTTCGAGGTCGGGACGAATGGCTTTGAGACCCGTTGCGACTGCCGGCGCCCGGCCGTGAATGGTGTGAAACCCATAGGTATTCATGTAATACGGAAAGCGGCTGGAACAGCCGATGCCGGAGACGATAACGAAATTCTCTTTCTTGATGCCGAGTTCCGGGAAAACGGCCTGCACCGCGGAGAGGATTGCATAGTCGCCGCAGCCCGGGCACCAGCGCACTTCCTGGTCGGTTTGAAAATCCTTCTTTGTGAGTGGCGGTGGCAGCGTTGCGGTTCCCATGGTCGGTTCTCCTAGAGTCCCAACATCTCTTCAATTTTTTGTTCCAGTTCCGCTTGCTTGAATGGGCGCCCCTGGATCTTGTTCAAGCCGACGGCGTCCACGAGATATTTTGCACGCAGAACCCATAAAAGCTGGCCCATGTTCAATTCGGGGACCAGAATCCTTTTGTAGCGCTTGAAGATGTCAGCCAGATTCGACGGAAGCGGATTGAGGTAACGCAGGTGCAGGTGGCCGATTTTGCGGCCCTTGGCACGTTGGGCTTTCAACGCCGCGGTAACCGACCCAGATGTCGAGCCCCACGCCACGATGAGCAGGTCGCCTTCGAGATCGCCAGCGGGGAGCACATTGGGAATGTCCTGGGCAACCGCAGCAACTTTTGCAGCACGTATGCGCACCATGTTTTCGTGATTCAACGGTTCGTAGTTGATGTTCCCCGTGGGATCCTGTTTTTCGAGGCCGCCGATGCGATGCTCGAGTCCAGGAGTTCCGGGAACCGCCCAGGGACGGGCGAGTGTTTGTGGGTCGCGCTTATATGGCAAGAAGGTGCCTGGGTCAGTTGCAAATTTCACTGGAAAATCCGGAATGTCTCTCAAATCCGGTATCCGCCAGGGCTCCGCGCCGTTGGCGAGGTATCCGTCCGAGAGAATAATGACGGGCACCATGTATTTGACGGCGATGCGGCAGGCCTCAATCGCCACCCAGAAGCAATCGGCTGGAGTGGAGGCAGCCAGCACGGGAATGGGCGCTTCGGAGTTACGGCCGAAGAGAGCCTGCAAGAGGTCGGCTTGCTCGGTTTTGGTCGGGAGGCCAGTTGAGGGCCCGCCGCGCTGGATGTCGCAAATGACCAGGGGGATCTCGACGGCAACGGCAAGGCCCATCGCCTCGGTCTTCAGCGCCATGCCGGGCCCCGAAGTCGTGGTGATTGCGAGTGCGCCAGCGTAGGCTGCGCCGATCGCCGAGGTGATGGCAGCGATCTCGTCTTCGGCCTGGAAGGTCATCACACCAAAGTCTTTGTACTGCGAGAGTTCGTGCAGAATGTCCGAGGCCGGAGTGATCGGGTAACTGCCTTGAAAAAGCGTTAGTCCGGATTTTTGCGCCGCAGTGACAAATCCCAGAGCGAGCGCCTGGTTGCCGCTCATGCTGCGATAGAGCCCTGGAGTAAGCTGGGCTGGCGGAATCTCGTAGCTAACCTGGAACGCTTCCGTCGCTTCGCAATAAGAATAGCCGCCCTTCAACGCGAGCTTGTTGGCTTCCACGAGCAGCGGCTTGTTCTTGAACTTGTCTTCAATCCAGCGGACCGTCGGCGCGCTCGAGCGGTTGTAGAGCCAATAACACATTCCGAGCGCGAAGAAATTCTTGCAGCGGTCCATGGACTTGGCGTCGAGGCCCAAATGCTCGAGCGAACGCCGCGTTAGCCGTTCGAGCTCGACCGAGAATAACCGGAATTTATCAAGCGAATGATCTTCCAGGGGATTGGAGGTCATCTGCGCTTTGCGGAGATCGCCCTCTTTGAAGCTGTCGCTGTTGACGATTAGGATCCCGTTGGCTTTCAGGTCGGCAATGTTCACTTTTAGCGCCGCGGGATTCATGGCAATCAGCACATCGATGGCGTCGCCGGGCGTATAAACTTCGTTCGAGGAAAAGTGCAGCTGGAAACCACTGACGCCGGGGATCGTACCGGCAGGAGCGCGGATTTCCGCGGGATAATCAGGAAACGTAGCAATATCATTGCCGTAGAGCGCGGCGGTATTGGTGAACTGGTTGCCGGTGATCTGCATGCCGTCGCCGGAATCGCCGGCGAAACGGATGACCGCCTGCTCAATCACTTCTCTGCTTTTTACCGGTGGAACTTCCGCGAGCGTAGACATTCTTATCCGAACCTCCGCACTTCGATGAACTCCCCCTGTCCCCAGGGGAGTGTGGCTCAATCATAAGGATGAGGCGGTGCAGTAAAAGGATGGTTTCTAAGGCAGCCCGCCAGGAGCCGACACCCAGAGGATATCACACCGGAACGGGCATGGCAG
>Ga0137403_10006887_pt1 | contig 12948 bp, 8 predicted proteins | sample CZOMad2_1_16fung_FD_122057 | JGI IMG/M metagenome (GOLD analysis project Ga0137403, IMG submission 122057) | Vadose zone soil fungal communities from Angelo Coast Range Reserve, California, USA - CZOMad2_1_16fungal (Hybrid Assembly) | ecosystem: Environmental > Terrestrial > Soil > Vadose zone... | reverse complement strand
ACGATGGAAAAAATGATCCCGATACCCGCGATCAGCATGGGCAGCAGGATGGGGGCAAGCCCTCCGAACTGGTCATCCGACTTCGTCTCCTGTCCCAATACCATTGTAGCTAATACGGTGGCTACATAGCTGCCGAAAAGATCGGCGCCCATTCCAGCTACATCGCCCACATTATCGCCCACGTTGTCCGCGATCGTTGCCGGGTTCCGGGGATCATCCTCGGGAATGCCCGCTTCTACTTTACCCACCAGGTCGGCGCCCACGTCCGCGGCCTTGGTATAGATCCCGCCACCCACGCGTGCAAATAAGGCGATCGACTCGGCGCCCAGGGAAAATCCGGTCAATATCTCGATCGTTCTCCGCATCTCTTCCGAATCGACGGCAGCGCCGGAGGCGAATATAGCTTTGAGGATAATGAACAAACTTCCCAATCCCAGTACGGCAAGTCCTGCCACACCGAGCCCCATTACGCTGCCTCCGCCAAAGGAAACCTTCAATGCCTGGCTGAGACTGGTGCGGGCCGCATGCGCTGTCCTCACATTGGCCTTCGTAGCACTGCGCATACCGATATAACCCGCCGTTGCGCTCAGCACGGCGCCAAGGATAAAAGCAAGGGCGATGGACCAATGAGAGTCCGGATTGCTGTAGCCCATGACGGCCAGCAGGATCGCGGCAAGGATAACAAAATAGGAGAGGATCTTCCATTCGGCTTTCAGAAAGGCCATTGCGCCCTCGGCAATATACCTGCTGATCTCCTGCATTCGTTCCGTCCCCGGATCCTGCTTGGATACCCAGGCAAACCTGATAAAAGTGTAGAGCAGCCCGATGATCCCCGTAACGGGAACCAGATAAATCAATTTGTCCATAAGTTGTTGTTCTTAATCAGAATTTTCATCGGCAATGGTTGTCTTCCAATTGGCGGATGCTTGATTCAAAGGAGGGCAAAAATAGGGGAAAACATGGAAAAACAACCCATAACCGGCACGAAAAGAAAAGGCCGTCTCAAAAGTTTAGGTTTTGAGACGGCTCAGCTTTTATTTTAACTATTGATGGCCGTCAATAATTGAAAACGGGGGTTTAGGGGTCGTCCTGAATTTAGGTTTAGGGTTCAGGGGTTATAATTGAGGGTTCAGGGGTTCATTTAGCGTTTAAGGGTTCTACGATCAATAGATCGAATTCGGTGCCAGTATTCAAATGATTGTTTATCAAGTGCTTAAAAATCCCTCTCCCATTCTTTTTTTCCTGTAATTGGACATTTTTTCCCGAAATGGACCGATACTTGCTTATTCTTGAGGCATAATTTTACCGGGCAAAGCAACGATAAGGAAATTGCCCGCGTCTAGTTGTTTAACTTAGGAGAGGATGTTTGTGAAAAAACTGCTTATTGTATCGGCATTTCTTTATTTCCCCGCGGCATTACAAGCCCAGTTCTCGGCCTGTACTACCCTGGGACAGACGCCGGCCACTGCTTTTCCGGTATGTGGCAGCGATACATTTGTGCAGAAGACCGTGCCTGCCTGTGTGAACGGTAACATTCCGGTCATAAAATGCAGCGATCCGCAGGCTGCGAAGATCACCTATCAGGATCTGAATCCCTACTGGTATAAGTTCACCTGCTTCCAGGCCGGCACTTTGCAGCTTACCATCATCCCCAATAACCTGGATGACGATTACGACTGGCAGTTGTTCGATGTCACCAATCATGACCCCTCCGAAGTGTACAGCAATACTTCCCTCATAATCGGCAGCAACTGGTCGGGGATCACAGGGATCACGGGCACCAAAGCTGGTGCGACCTCTCTTTTTGAATGCGCAACCCTCACCCTTCCCGCAACCGGTCCACCCATTTTCAGCAGCATGCCTTCTCTCGTGCAGGGACATAACTATCTTCTGCTCATCAGTCATTTCACCGGGGATCAGCAGAGCGGATATCATCTCTCTTTCAGCGGGGGCACGGCAAGCATCACCGATACTACCCCACCTGCCATTAAGAAAGCCCAGACCAGCTGCGATGGCACCAAGATCACGGTGCTGCTGAATAAAAAAATGAAATGCGGGAGCATGGCCAGCGATGGCACCGATTTCATTCTTCCGCCTTCCGCACCTTCCATCGTTTCGGCCATGGCCAATGGCTGCAAGCTCGGATTCGACATGGACAGCATCGTCCTGACCCTGAATGGCGCCCTGGATCCCGGCAATTATACGCTGACGGCAAAGCTTGGGACAGATAACAACACCTTGCTGGATAATTGCGGCGCGGCCATCCCTGCCGGGGCTTTCGTTCCTTTCACCAAGCCGGGTATTCCGCCGCCGACTCCCCTGGACAGCATCACGCCGCCTAAATGCGCTCCCACCTCGCTGCAGCTCGTTTTTTCAAAGAGGATCCGCTGTAGCTCCCTTGCCGCGGACGGCAGCGATTTTACGGTCACAGGGCCTTCGACCGTCATCGTCTCCGGCATTACCGGCAATTGCGACGAGGAGGGAGAAGGAAATATCCTCCAGGTAAAATTATCCGGCCCCATCGTCGTAGGAGGAACTTACCAGATCACGCTGAAAGGCGGCACGGATGGAAATTCGATCATCGATGAATGCGGAGTGCAGACCGTTCCCGGCTCTTCGCTTTCCTTCTATATTAAGGATACGGTATCCGCCGTGTTCGGTGACCTGATCCAGTATGGATGCCTCAGCGATACGATCTTTTTCAAATATCCACCGAAGAATGGGGTCGATCAGTGGCAGTGGGTCTTTAATAATACGGATACCAGCTTATTGCAGGAACCGCAGCATGCTTTTTCCAGTATCAGCCTGGACACCGTACAACTGATCGTATCCAATGGCTTCTGCAGCGATACGGTAACTGCCAGCATCAGGCTGGACAACGGGATCCGTGCGGATTTCGAAGGGCCCAATCTTATCTGCCCAAAGGATCCGGCGGAATTCAAGGACCATAGCATCGGCCCGGTCAGCTTCTGGACCTGGGACTTTGGCGACGGGGGAAGCAGCTCTTTTCAGGCGCCTCCCGGTCATAATTACCCGCTGACAAATATCGAAACGAATTATCACGTCGTCCTCATCGTCGAGAGTGGCGCTGGCTGCAGGGATACGACCACGCGCGTAGTCGATGTGCTGAGGAGCTGTTTTATCGCCGTTCCTTCCGCCTTCACGCCCAATGGGGATGGGATGAATGATTACCTTTATCCATTGAACGCCTATAAGGCGGATGACCTGGAATTCCGGGTATTCAACCGTTACGGGCAACTGGTATTCGAGTCGAAGGACTGGACCAAGAAATGGGATGGAACGGTCGGCGGACGGCCCCAGCCGGCGGGAACCTTTGTCTGGACACTGAAGTACACCGACAGGGAAAGCGGGAAAAAATTCTTCTACAAGGGCACTTCGATCCTTATCCGCTGAGGCCTTATCACTCCGGAGACTCGCCGGCGACCCTCAAGCCCCTCGCCTGGTGGACCGTATCCCATAATAAAAAATGCCCCGGAAAACCGGGACATTCTTTGTACAAGTAAACTGTAAGCCTGAAAAAACTAAAACCTTTTAACGATGATGGCCGTCACGGTTGTTTAAGGTCGGTCTCTTTATACTGAGTAACTTTTGTTCTTCTTATGCTATAGAGATAACCAATGAAATGCCAATTCTTAATATGCTGAACTACAGCATATAATATATAACATTCTACCCTTGCCTATTCCCATCCCTGGAAAGTTATTCCCAGGCGGACAATCATACAATTTTCGACAGCTATTGTCGTTTTCTAAGGTATCCAATTATTCTTTTGAAAAACTAATTAAGATCCCTATGATCCCTGATATCCGTAACAACCAGGATTCCCTTGCCCAGGAATTCACGAGAGTGGAAAATTATCTTATGCAGGAGAGCCGTATTGCCTTGCTGAAAATACAAAGCTGGCAGTTCGCAATGAAGACTCCCGAAGTGGGCCTGCATTATCAGCAGGAAGCGGCCGCCATGGTCAAACAATCCCTGCTCAGCTTCGTTCCCAATAGTTTTGTATTAAGCGAAGAAGGCTATTATTACAAGCCTATGGAGAATTAGGTAAAGCTCACACATTCCTTCAGATCCTTTTCTGTATAGGCCAGCCCATATTGCTTAAGCACATCGGCAGGAACGCCATTCCATTGATTAGGGACGTTCCCGATATAACCTACATCCTTACCACCGATCTCGGACGTATAGAAACCGCTGGCGGTCAGGTTGCGCATCAGGTTGAAGAACGCGACGCCCGGCGTCATTTCCGGTTTAGCTTTGCCGGGCCATGCTATTTCATCCACCATTTCCATTTGTTGATCCTTGCTGCAGCCGCTGAAGGGCTTTTCGTAACGCTTGAGGCATTGCAGGTCCAGCCAGCGCATGCCGCCCCGCATAGGTAACTGGTACTTGGGCATATCCTTCACGATATATTCGATGAACCCGGGAACTTTTGCATCCGAGGCGCTGCCGCTCACCTCGTCCTTCGGAATGATGATATCTCCCAGGATCGTGATCGTCGCCATTTCATCCGGGGTGAAGAAGGTCTTCGAAAGGACCGTCTTATCGTTCTCCTTTTCTTCCTTCATACGGTTGAGCGCATCTGCGCCGTCCGCATTCCCCCCATCCGCCGGAGCAACTTTTTCGTCCATTGCTTTTTTATCGCCGGGATGGCAAGCTTCGGCCAGTACGCCAGCCGAAACGGTGCCTACTAAAAGGGCCTTGATTGATTTACGCTTGTCCATATACGTTTGTTTTCCCGGGTCGCGGGGGTAAAATTGAGATATTCTGTTTCTTCAGCTGATCGACGATATACTCGCTGCTGCGCATCGACAAGGCCAGGATCGTCCAGGTAATATTCTTATCCGCCTGCGATACGAAGGGGCCGCCATCCACGCAGAAAAGATTTTTGCAGTCATGCGCCTGGCTCCACTTGTTCAGCGGGGAAGCCTTCGCATCGTTCCCCATACGTACAGTTCCTGCTTCATGGATGATATTCCCCGGTGCATGGAGTCCCCATTTATTCGCTTCATTATTGTCCTGTCCGCGGGTGACCACCGCCCCCATGGTATGCAGGATCTCGCTGAAGGTCTCCATCATATGCTTGGCCTGTTTGATCTCGTATTCCGAATGACTGGTATTGAACTGCAACACTGGTATGCCATAGCTGTCGACCACTTCCGGATCGATCCTGCAATAGTTATTTTTATTGGCCACGGCCTCTCCGCGTCCGGCCATATGGATCGAAGCCCCGAACAGGCTCCGGTAATCCTTCTTCAGCGCGGCGCCATATCCGCCCGCCTCTTTCTTTGCGCCCATCAGATTGTATTTCCCGCCCTTCCCGTTGAGGTCCTCGATGCCCCAGGAAAAACCATAAATGGGCTGGTTAAAGCCACCCCCGTATTCGATATGATAGCCTCTTGGGAAATCCAGTTTCTTATTGTCCAGCCACCAGGGGCTATAGACATGCATGCCGCCGACCCCATCCTCATTGTAGCGCTTCCGGTCGATAAGGTTTGGAATATACCCGCCCATATCCGCTCCCGTGGAATCGTGCAGGTACCTGCCTACCGCATCGCTGTTATTGGCCAGGCCATTGGGATGACGGGCCGATTTTGAATTGAGGAGCAGCCGGGCGCTTTCGCAGGCGCTGGCTCCCAGGATCACGGTTCTGCCATCGACCTGGTATTCCTGCATATCCGTCTTGTTCACATAAGACACGCCGGTGGCGAGGCCCTCCCTGTCCGTCAGCACTTCGCGGGCCATGGCATTCGTGATAAGGTCGACATTTCCTGTCTTCAGGGCCGGGATGACCAGGCAGGAGCTGGCCGAGAAATCGCCATAGACCTTGCAGCTCCGGCCGCATTGCCTGCAATAGAAACAGGCGCCCCGTTCGGCATTGATCTGTTTGGTCAGGATGGACATCCGGGAAGGAATAACGGGAATGCCGATGCTGTTGCCCGCCCTCCTGATGAAGAGCTCATGCAGGCGCGGTTTAGGCGGTGGCAAAAAAATACCGTCAGGATCGTTCTCCAATCCTTCATTGGTGCCGAACACCCCCAGCAGCCGGTCTATTTTATCGTAATAGGGCCTGATATCCTCATATCCGATCGGCCAATCATCACCCAGGCCATCGATGCTCTTCCGTTTGAAATCCTTCGGGCCAAAGCGCAGCGAGATCCTTCCCCAGTGATTGGTACGGCCACCCAGCATCCTCGCTCTCCACCATTCCCAGTGAGTCGTGCCCGGATTGCCCGTCTGGGTATACGGTTCTCCATCGACCTCCCATCCCCAGTAACAGCCATCGAAGTCGCCGAAGGGCCTGAACTTCGTACTGGCGCCGCGGCGCGGGGATTCCCATGGATTCTTGAGCTGGTTGGAATCTTTTTTCGGATCGAACATCGGCCCCGCTTCCAGCAGGCAGACCTTCAGCCCGGCATGGGCAAGGACATAAGCGGCCATTCCGCCGCCTGCTCCCGATCCTATAATGACCGCATCATATTTCCTGGATTGTTTTTTGATCTGAAGCTCTCCCATAATATATAAAAACTGTGAATGAGGCTGATAGGATGATGATCTGTAAATTTAAAGTTTTAGCAAACTAGCAAAGCAAATATTTCTTTACTTTCTTTGCTGGTCCGTCGAATCACGGATTGCTTTGAATTCGGAGCCGGACTTCCATTTCGGCCAGGTATAGCTATAGGCCAACTTCCTCCCGATCAGAAAGTCCAGCTCTATATCCAGCAGTCCTCCCCGGAGATCCCAGTTCGCGGCATCATATTCATCGCTGGGCTGATGATAATGAAGGGTATTATATTCGTCATGTTTTTTCCTGCCGAATTCTTTGCCTCTCGCGGTGTCGTCCACTCCTCCGTCTGCCGTCAGGGAAGGAACCCCGACCCGTGCAAAATTGAAATGATCCGAACGGAAATAATGACCTGCCTCAGGATGATCTTCCGGGGAAAGATAGCGGCCCTTTGCCTTCGCTTCCTCATCCAGGTAGTCTTCAAGTTCCGATTGACCCTTCCCGCTATAGGTGATATCCCTGGTAGGACCATAGGTATTCAACACGTCGATATTCAGGTTGGCGACTGTTTTGGAAAGGTGAAAAATTGGATGCTGTGCATAATAAGCAGATCCCAGCAACCCCTGCTCTTCCGTCGTTACGGAAAGGAAAACGATCGTACGTTCCGGCCTGACTGAAAGGCTTTTGTATGCCCGGGCGATCTCGAGCAGGGAAGCCGTGCCGCTGGCATTGTCTGCTGCTCCATTATATATGGAATCTCCCTTGCTATCCGGCTTTCCGATGCCGAGATGATCCCAGTGAGCGGAATAGATTATGGTTTCATCGGGATGCTTGGTGCCCGTAATGATGGCGATGACATTATGGGACTTATTATAGACCTGCTTTACCTTCAGCGACGCGGATATCCTGATATCCAGTGACTGGGGTTTGAATCCATGATGCCTGGCCTGTTCCAGCAGACTGCCGTCCTTTCCTGCGGCGGCCAGCATTTTCTTACCCGTTTCCTCCGTGACCCAGCCCTGCATGGCCAGCTGGTACTGGGGATTGCTCCTGGTGTCCAGGTGCAGCTTCACGCCACCGTTCGAACTTTGCACCACGCTGAAAGGATAGGATGCCGCCGCTGTATTGTGTATGACCAGGCAGGCCTTTGCGCCTTGCCGTGCAGCCTCTTCATATTTGTAGGTCCACCGGCCGTAATAGGTCATGGTATGACCCTTGAACAAGGTGGAATCATAAAATCCCGGATCGTTCACCATCACGATCACGACTTTGCCTTTTACATCGATGCCCGCATAGTCATTCCAGTTATACTCGGGAGCGACGACCCCGAAGCCTGCGAAGATGACCCCGTCCACATCCAGCTTCGCCACGGAATCCGGTCTCTCCGTCCACACCACGAAATCTTTCAGCGGCGTAAGGTCGAATCCGCCTTTTTTAACTTCCACCTTCATCGAAGGCGCTCCCGCCGGGCTGATCTCCACCATGGGCACTTCCTGCACATAGCTTCCGGCATTGCCGGGCTCCAGGCCCATACCCGCAAAACTTTGCTGAAGATAATCCACCGTCCGTGTTTCGCCGGTGGTAAAGGGCCGCCGGCCCTGGAAACTGTCGGAGGCCAGTATCTGGATATGCGCGGCCAGGCTGTCCTTGCTGAAGGCAGCGAGTCCATCATCGCCGGAAGGTGAAGAATTGACCGTATGGCATGCAATGGCGCAGCAGACTGCGCCCGGCAGAAATGCTGTTCTGAAAAAGGAAGTGCTCATAAGTATTTTTTGATGATGGGGATTTGTACAGGAACAAAAATAGCTCCTTTGACACAAAGCCCCGCAGGATGGATCACTTTTAATAGGAGTAGTGGATCGCTCTTTGCGGATCATCGCGATTTAAGCCAGTTGAGCGCGGCTATTTTTACATTATCGTCCTGCGCATAGCCATGACTATCGACGGCAGGGCCGGGTTTATCGGCGAAAATGATCTTGTCGGGAACGATGCTGCCTTCACAGATCCGGCCGGTATGATCCGCTTCCTGGCAAACGGTGAGCACCAGCATGGAATGATCGGACAGCGTGTAGGTGGCATTGGCGGTAGTAAGGCCGGCCGTCGGTTCTCCATACAGGGCTGCCTGCTCCCTGCCTTTGAAGGCCAGGGCGATGATCTCTCCGGCGCTCACGGTCTTTCGGCCCGTCAGCACTACGATCGACTTGCTGGCATGCCTCGTCTCATAACAGTTGTTGCTTACCCGGCAGCGCACATGCCGGCCCTGGAAGGCGGCGCCATCGCGGTACGCGATCGGGATCCTTTCATTCGCGGATACGAAATATCCGCAGATCCCATTCCCCAGCAGGGGACCGATACCGGCCAGCATCGGCCAGCAATTTCCACCGGTATTTTTTCTGAGGTCGATGATCCATTTCGAAATACCCCTCGTATCCAGCCTGGCGATCAGCTCCTGGAGGCTGTCCGCGATCCGCATGCAGATCAGGCTGTCGGTCGTGCTCACCCAGGGAATGGTCAGATAGGCGATGCTATCTTCCAGCAATTCGCCTTTTATTTCGCCTACCAGCTCCGTCAGCGCGGGCGTCTGCTGCATTTCCGCCGTATCATAATTATACCTGGAAGCTTTCTCCGGCGGCATCAGGAAACTATGTGTTTCATTGAGCTGGCCGAAGCACCAGGAAATGACGCCATAGGCATCCTCGCAACTGCCGGATGAGTAAAGCCTTGCTTTTGCGGCAGTGGTCAGATCGCTCCACCCGACGGCGTCCTTCCGGTAATAATTTTTCTCCATGAAGCTCAGCGCCTCATCCAGCAGCTGGTCTGCCTTTTGCAGGCAGGATAGTCTACCCGTATCGGAGCGGGAGTATCGGACAGCTATGTCGGCGTCATCCGGCCGGAGGCCGTCCCGGCTGTACAGGTAAGAGGAATGAAGGAATAAGGCCGCCAGGAGAATAACCGTGTATCTGCGCATAGGCTGAACATTCGTTAAGGGGACAGGGTTAATGCATCAATAAGTTACTGATGAAAAAGCGGGCATATTCCATAAATAAAAAAATTCACAAGCTTTTAACGAAGCTTGGCGGTCATAATGGACGATTGGCAGGCTTATAGACAGAGTCTTCATTGAGACATCCCTTCATTGGTCGGATAAAAACAGCAGACATGTCAAAAAACATATTCATAGCACTTCTGGGAATTTCGATATTTACGGGCATCGTTCCGCCGCTTACCCAGGGCGCCAGCGCACAGACATCGGTGAGCTTCCAGGTATTCTATGACCAGCTGAGCCCATACGGCTCATGGGTCGAATATCCCAGCTATGGCTATGTCTGGGTGCCTGCCGGCAGGGAAGGCTTCCGTCCATATGGGACGAGGGGGCACTGGATCTATACGGAAGATGGCTGGACCTGGGTATCCGATTATAGCTGGGGCTGGGCTACATTTCATTATGGCAACTGGTTTTATGACGACTCTTATGGATGGATGTGGGCGCCCGGTTATGAATGGGCCCCGGCATGGGTCACCTGGGGAGAATACGGAGGTAATTATTGCTGGGCTCCCGTGGGGCCGCATGTCAATATCGGTATCTCTTTCGCCAGCTACCGGCCGCCTTATAATTACTGGAATTTTTGTCCCCGCGACCGGATAACCAATGTAAATGTGAGCCACTATTATGTAAATAATATCCGCAACACGACAGTGATCAATAAAATTACCGTGATCAATAATGTCAGGACGAGTGGGGGAGGCGGCGCTTATCACAGAGGCCCCGTTGCGACCAATGTGGAAAGATTTACCCATACTGCCATTCGCCCCGTGGCAATCCGCGCATCTTCCCGTCCCGGTACGGCCAGCGTGCAGAACGGTCAGCTGGCGATCTATCGTCCGACCGTCCGTAATTTTGACGCCGGTGTCCGGCCTTCGAATGTGCGTGACCTGCACGCGCTCAGGCCCATCAATAATTCGCGTGCCGCAACTCAGCCCGCGGCCGGTCGCCCCGATCCATCAACTGCACGGACAGGTCAACCCGCCGGCCTCCATCCCAATCAGCCTGCCAACCGTGGAGCAGCACCTGCCGCTCATACGACGCCAGCGAACAACAATCCTTCCGGCAACAGACCCGCCGGATCGCCCCCAAGAGCCCCCATGCCTCATCAGCAACATGAGCAGGCGCGCGGTGTCATGCCAGCACAACCGCAACCGCGTCCGGGAGATCCGCAGACACATGCCGGAGATCCTCAGCGCCGCGCTGCGAACCCAATGCCGCATCAGCAGCAAGATCGTCCCATACAACCACGTCCCCTGCCGCAGCAGCCCGCCCAGGTCCCACAGCATACTACTCCGCACCCGTTGCCCCATCAGGAACAGCAGCGTAATGTACCTCAGCATGATATGCAGCCGCATACAGCCCAGCCGCGGCCCATGCCACAACAGCCCATGCGCCAGGCCCCGCAGCCCCGGCCGATGAACAGGCCGGCGCAGCAACCAGCGAACAGGCCCGCGCCGCAACCCCATCCGGCAACACCTCCTCCGGGTGGTGAGCCGCATGAACATCACCGGTAAATTTATTTGGCCCCCGGCCCAAAAAAATTTACATTCGTCGGGTACAATCCGTTAGCTAAAAGCATTCAAACCTGTTAATCGTATGCACCATTCCCGGAGGAACTTCCTGAAGAACAGCGCCCTTGCCGTTGCCGCCACAAGCTTGATCCCACATGATATTTTCGCCGAACCGACCGCAAAAAGGATCGTTGGCATCCAGCTCTATACCGTTCGCGACGACATGAAAAAAGATCCTTCGGGTACGCTGAAACAACTGGCGGCCATGGGCTGTCATTATGTCGAACATGCAAATTACTTCGACCGCAAATTTTACGGTTACTCTGCCGCGGAATTCAAGAAGCTGCTGGATGGCCTCGGCCTGAAAATGCTCAGCGGCCATACCAGGATGGACCCCAAGCATTGGGATGCGACGAAAAAAGATTTTACCGACGAGTGGAAATGGACGGTCGACGATGCCGCCACCGTGGGACAAAAATACGTGATCAGCCCCTGGCTGGACGAGAGCCTCCGGAAGACTTATGACGATATCCTGAAGTATATGGACGTGTTCAACAAGAGCGGCGAGCTTTGTAAGAAGCAGGGGATGAAATTCGGGTATCATAACCACGATTTCGAGTTCAGCCAGGTGCTGGGCAACAAGAAAATATTCGATATCATCCTGCAGAACACCGATCCGGAACTGGTGGCCCAGCAGTTGGATATGGGAAATCTCTACAATGGCGGCGCCATAGCCATTGCCATCGTCATGCAATACCCCGGAAGGTTCGAGCTGATGCACGTAAAAGATGAGATCAAGGCTGCCAGCGGCAATGAGAAATATGAGAGCACCATTCTCGGGGAAGGCATCGTGAACACCCGGCAGGTGGTCGATCTGGGAAAGAAGTCAGGCGGCACCCGTCATTTCATCATCGAGCAGGAGTCCTATCAGGGCAAAACTCCTCTCGAATGCAGCAAGGCCGATCTGGAGATCATGAAGAAATGGGGATATTAGTCATTCTGCATCACCGATCCGCATCCCTTACGCGGCTCCCGGTTTTTTGGGCAATCTACGCAACTCAGGGCGCATACGTGAACCTCGCCTTCCTGCCTCCGATCATTACATCGAAATCCCCCGGCTCGGTCACCGTCTTCAATTGTGCATTGACAAAGGCGAGATCCTTGCTGTCCAGGGTAAAATTAACCGTCTGGCTTTCTCCTGCCTTGAGGAATATCTTTTTAAAGGCCCTCAGACGCTGCATATTGGGCGTAATGCTGGCATAAAGATCGTGTGTATATAATTCGACGGTATGCTTGCCGTCCCGACTGCCACTATTCTTCACCGTGATACTGACCTTCAGCTGGCCGCCTGCTTTCAGTTTATCGGCGCTGAGCTGCAGATCCCCGTATTCGAATTGGGTATAGCTCAATCCCCAGCCAAAGGGAAACAGGGGATCATATCCATCCATCGTCATATCCGAATTGAATATTTCCCGGATATCCTCCGTAGGCTTGCGGTCGTAGAGCACCATCTCTCCGCTGCTCCGCGGGTAGCTGAACGGCAGCTTCCCATCAGGGTTATAATCCCCGAACAATACTTCGGTGATCGCTTCTGCCGATTTTCTCCCCGCCCAGTAAGCCAGCAGGATGCCCTTCATCTGCCCGGCAATGCGGGTGATGAAACGGGGTCTTCCTTCGGTCAGCACCAGGATGACGGGCTTGCTGGTGGATGCGGCCGCCCTTGCCAGGTTGAGCTGCTCGTCCGGCAGGGCAAGATCGCCGATCGTGCCCGGGCTCTCAGCATACGCGTTCTCTCCGAGGCATAGCACGATCGCATCCACAGCTGCGGCTGCGGCTTTCAGGCTGGTCGTATCATAATTGTCAAC
>Ga0137403_10006885_pt1 | contig 12950 bp, 17 predicted proteins | sample CZOMad2_1_16fung_FD_122057 | JGI IMG/M metagenome (GOLD analysis project Ga0137403, IMG submission 122057) | Vadose zone soil fungal communities from Angelo Coast Range Reserve, California, USA - CZOMad2_1_16fungal (Hybrid Assembly) | ecosystem: Environmental > Terrestrial > Soil > Vadose zone... | reverse complement strand
GGCCGTTAGCTCAGCTGGTAGAGCAGTTGACTCTTAATCAATTGGTCGTAGGTTCGATCCCTACACGGCCCACCATCCAATAGCGTTCTAAGACGTCTACGGACGTCCACTGCATCAGCGAAATCGCTGGAAATGCCGAAAATCGCGTCGAAGTATCCACTGACGTCCAGTGCCGTTCTAAGGCAGCCACCGTCTGATGGGGGCCTTTTTGGGGGCTCTTCGCGAAGGTGCGAATGCGAGGCCCCAATGCGATCGCATTTGCCGGCATTTTCCCTTTCAGATGGCTCCCAAATACCGGCAATTTCGCCTGCATCGAGCACATGAGGTTTCGTGTGAAGAAATCATCGGTAAAAACGGTCTCAGGTTCGGTGGCGACGTACGCCACCACACAGCAGCTGACCGATGAAACCGTAGACAGAATATGCGTTCTTGTATACGATATCATCGGTGAAGTTCAAAGCTACCATTTCCGATCGCGCCGGACTTCCGGAGGTCTTTAGCTACTCAGCGGCGAGGGTTGCCGGAATCTCCGCCGAGCGGCTGTATTCGTACCGAGATCAGGGTCTCATTGAGCAAATCGGACGTGGACTCTATCAGTGGGCAGGCATTGCCGAGTCTGATCAAAACCTTGTTGAGATTGCGTATCGCACGCCGCGCGGCACACTCTGTTTGATCACCGCCTTGGCCCGTCATGGACTGACCGACGTCATCCCGGCTCGCATCGATGTCGCCATTCCCCGTGGAACCAGAGCGCCTGCATTGCGTTCGCCTGTGGATATTCACGTTTTCGGAGCAGAGACTTTCGCGCTTGGGCGCGAGGAATTAGACGTCGGCCACGGCCTCGCTCTTGGGCTGTATTCGGCCGAACGATCTCTTGTCGATCTGATTCGTCTGCGCCACCGCGAAGGTACGGATGTCGCGTGGGATGCGCTACGCCGCTGGTTGCGCCGCCGCGGCAGTAAGCCGGCGGGTTTGCTCAAGATGGCGGCGCACTTCCACGGTGCTGAGCGCGCTGTTCGTCACGCGCTCGAAATCGTCTTATGACCCGACGTCCAACCAAGGAGACGACCGCGGGGCAGTGTTACCTCGCCTTACAACGTGAAGGGCGGCGGACCGGGAGACCGACCGACGAATTGATCCAACTCTACGCGCTTGAAGGTCTACGCGACACGACAACGCGGCCGCTCTGTCCGCTTAGAGTCGCCCCCGTTCCCGGAGTGCCACGAACAACTCCCGAAAAGGGGAGGTGGCCTGAGCGAAGGAGTGGCCCCTGACTCAGTGCGCCGCGAGGAAGTCCTTCACCGCTGCGATCGTCGCCGCGGGCGCTTCCTCCATCAGCCAGTGGCCGGCATTCGGTATAACGACTTCCTGCACGCTCGTCGCCGCGTTGCGCATGACGACCCCCACGTTGGCGCCGAAGGCCTTCTCGGCGCCGATGGCGAGCACCGGCATCGTCAGCTTCGTCTCCATCGCCTTGAGGTTGTCGGCCTCGTCCTTCTGGTGGATCGCGAGGAACTGCGCGAACGCGGAATGCATCGCGCCAGGCTTAGCGTAGATCGCAGCATAGTGGCGGCGGGTCGCTTCGTCGATCTTGGACGGGTCGCCGGCGAACTCGTTCCAGAATCGGTCGAGGTAGATGCGCTCGCGGCCGGCGACCAGGCGCTCGGCGTCCGGGCCGCCGAAGTTAAAGTGCCACAACGCGGGCAGGCGCACGATCTGGTCCCAGGGCGGGATGCCGGGTATGGGCGAGTCCATCACGACCAGGTGGCTTGTCTTGTCCGGGTAGCGCGCCGCGTAGGCATACGCAACCATCGTACCGATGTCGTGGGCCACGATGTCGGCGCGGTCGATGCCGAGCTTGTTGAGGACGGCACGGATGTCGCCGGCCTGCGTCCACTTGTCGTAGCCGCCGGCGGGGTGCGAGGAGAGGCCCATGCCGCGCAGGTCGGGCACAACGACGGTGTGGTCCTTCGCGAGCGCGGCGGCCATCGGTGACCACATGTCGCCGGTATTGCCGAAGCCGTGAATCAGCACGACCGCGGGCCCGTGGCCGCCGACGCGGACGTTGATCGTCGCGTCGGCGTTTACCACCTGCGAGCTGCGGAAGTCGGCCGGGAAGGGCGTGGGCGCGGCGTGCGCCGACAGGGCGCCCAGCGCAAGGCCGGTGGCGAGGCCGGCCGCGACCCGGCGGAAGCTGCGCGAGCGAGCGGGCGAAACGGCTGCGAACATCCTCTGCGCCAGCGCGGAGATCTCGAATTCTGACGTTCTTAGAATGCGGGCGATCATAAGCCCGGCTTCCCCAAGTAGTAGCCTATACGATCTTCTAGATCGCCCGGCTTATGGAAACCTAGCGCCATCAGCGCTTTGATTTTTTTCTGCGCAGCTGGCCGGGCTATCGAAGCCATGCACGCCTGCCATCCAGCGTCGACTTCGACGTCAGGGGGCAAACTGGCGGCGTTGACTAGGCGCTTCGTATCGCCGATTGCCAATCTGTCGAATAAGGCGATCCGTGACGCGAACGTATCGACAAACGCGTCGAGTTCGGCATCCGGTAACGATCGGTTCACATAGCCGTACGACTCAGCCAAGTCCCCTCGAATGTCGTCCGAGCCCAACAGCACTTCCAAGGCGCGCCCCCTTCCGATAAGCCGCGGCAGGCGCGCCATAGGTCCGCCCCCAGCTACCAATCCAACACCCACTTCCCACTGTGACAAAATGGCTTTTTCACGACTTGCAAAACTCATGTCGCATGCAAGTGCAATTTCACTTCCGTTTCCAGTTGCCCTGCCGCGTATCAATGCGATCGACACGACTGGTGTGCGCGTTAGTCGCACGAGAATGTCCGGCCACGCCGGCAAGCCTGTGGGGCCGGGAGGTATGCCCGTCAGATCCTCGAGCTTCGCCAAGAAATCGGAGTGATTGAGAAAGAAGCCCTCAACAGCGCTGTCAAAGACCACAACCTTGAGTTGTTCGTCCGTTTCGATTGCCGTGATGATCTCTCTGAATTGCAGTACGAACTCCGGACCCATGAGATTAAGCGGTGGGTTGTCGAAAGTAACTCGCCAATAGGCGGGGCTGACCCGGGCCAGCCGTATCTGCCTAGGGTTGGTTGTCGGTTTCATCAGATCCTCCTTTGCACAAACGCAAGTTTCGTGAGGCATAATCAGAGCGCAAATGTCGGACGCATGACCGCGCGCGCCAGAGTGTGGTAGCCCATGTTGAAGCCGACAAAGGCCGGCGACATGTCCTCAGTGACGTCCAACGCGGCGACGTCAAGGGCATGTACAGCGAACACATAGCGGTGCGGCCTGTCTCCCTTGGGCGGCGCCGGCCCAAGAAACGCCTTACCTCCGAGATCGTTGCGAATGTGGAACGCCCCTTTGGGTAGATCGCCGCCGTTCCCTGCGCCACGCGCGAGCGCTACCGTAGTCGGCGGCAGCCCGACCAGCATCCAATGCCAAAAGCCGCTGCCGGTCGCGGCATCGGGGTCATAACAGGTGACCACAAAGCTGCAAGTTTCCTTCGGAAAGCCCGACCAGTGCAGCTCCGGTGAGTTGTCCCTGCTACCTGCTGACCAGGAGTGCGCGAACTTCGGGTCCAACGGCTCCCCGTCTCGTGCGTCGTTACTGTCGAGCACAAAAGACGATACTTGGGGCAGGTAGGCGTAAGGGTCTGGCGGTATGCAATGGTGATGTGGCATCGCCATGTGCTTGGCATTGCCCGTCTCGTCTTTTGCAGCCATCTCATTCCTCCAGGAGATTATCTTCAGTTCACCGCATAAGAGCAGATTGGCCGACGCCGATAAATTAGACGATAGTATAAAAATGTTGTCTGATGAACATCGCGCTGACCATCACGATGTATCAAGGAACGATTCAAGAGTCGTCACGAAATAGGGCGGCGGTATTACTAAACGTGGTAGGGAACGTCTGCAAATATCGCAAATCGGCGTTCAAGATTGCTACTCGCAATGCGGACGAGCACTCCCAACTGATGTCCAATGACGACAAAGATAGCTGTCGTGAATTGCAATAGCCGGCGACTGTCAACGGCAAGCGAACTCCTGCCCGGACTGAAATTCGCAATCATAAAGTGTCCCTCAAATCCCAGGCACTCGACGATTCACTCGCGGTGGGGTGTCCATCTTGGGGTCCGCTGGTCCCGTTAGGTGGTGTTGCCAGCATATGAGGCGATGCGTGGGTGCTTGTCTCCGAAAGGTCCCAGATGACTTGAATCAGCCCAAGAAAAATTACGAGAACGAAACCGAAGAAAATGATCAGCGAGGTCAAAACATGCATGTCCTACCCTCGGCGTAGATGCCACAGATGGCTCATTCGGAACCGTTAGACGCCAATTCTGTTTCTTGGCCCGGCGAGCATTGGCAGGTTTCGATGACACGGGTGGCGATTGCACCCGCCAATCTTTCAGCGGCTCCTATATTGTTGGAGCCGAGTCGCGCGGCAATCATCCCCAACTTCAGCACCGTCGCATCATGGTCTTCTCCGGGCACGCCGAATGACAATGCCGTACGCACCCAGGCATAGGCACGATGCTGATTAGGGCGTCCTGTCGCACCGGTTTCGTAAAGGGTTCCAACATTGGCCATCGCAGGCGTATAGCCTTTCAGCGCGGAGAGAAGAAAGAACCTCATCGCTAGCCTGGGATCTCTCTTGACTCCTTGTCCTTTGGCATACCTGATACCCAATAGATTTAGGGCACTTAAATCGCGTTGATCGAAGTCGCTAGCCAGTGCTGTTGGCCCAATGGACACGCCGTTGCGACTAACAGAAGAGATCCCGCGAGGCGCAGCGCCGACACGCGAGTCCGGCGAAGAGGATGCTGCGGCGAACAGATCGAGCGTCCACGTGCACAAGCAAACCAATGCCAGCGAAGAAATAATCAAGTTGCCCTTCATGATTGCTCTGCTCTCGAAAAGATCCCTCATATGTAGCCAGACGCGCGGTAGGTGCGCCATTGCACGATCGTATGAATCTTTATTTCGGTGGCGGCATTTCGCATCGGTGATGATCTAGACCTGGTCAATCGCCTGTTTACTGCGTATGACTTGCATCACCGTATGGCGCTGACAATGACAACTGCGCCGCACAATCCGCAATGTTTCTCGTACTGGTGAGCGCGATCTATACGATCGCACAATGGTGGAGTCGAACCGCTTCTGTCCTAATCGCGACCGTGTAATCAAGCGATGACAGGAGAATCAATGATGCGTTTAGTAGTTTCGAGCGGGGCAGCTGGGGTGATGTTTTCCATGTATGCATCGCTTCTGTTGGCTTCCGCAGCCGCTGTTGCAGACAACGCACCCTTGCCGACGCAAATCGTCGATTTGGCGAACAAAGTGGACGGCGTGCATCCGGGGTTTCGTGCGTTTCATGCGAAAGGCGTTGTTGTGAACGGCACCTTCAAAGCCTCATCCGAAGCTGCGCGGCTCAGTCGCGCAACGCTATTCAACGGCAGCCCGATTCCGGTGACCGCGCGCTTCTCGGACGGCAGTGGGATGCCGACCGTGCCGGACGGCTCGCCTGCGATGCCCCGTGGCATCGCCATCAAGTACCACCTGGCCGGCGGAGGTGACACCGACATGGTGACCAACTCGTTCAAGTTCTTCCCGGTGGGGACCGGGGAGGACTTTCGTGATCTGCTGCAGGCGATCACTGAGAGCCCACCCGATGCCCCACACCCGAATAAGGTGGAACAGTTCTTCGGCAGCCATCCGAATGCGCCGAAAGCGATCGGTTCGCTCCCGATCCCGGACAGCTTCGCCGACGAGGAATACCACGGCATTGACGCTTTCATCTTCGTCAGCAAGAGCGGCCAAAGGCAGGCAGTGCGATATGTGATCGCGCCGGAAAAGGTGGTGCACATTACGCCGGAAGAGGCAGCCAAGCAGTCACCTGATTACCTGTTCGACGACCTGGCCAAGCGGATCGCGCAAAAACCCCTGGTTTTTCACTTAAAGGCGCAATTGGCCGAGCCCGGCGATCAGACCAAGGATGCGAGTTTACCTTGGCCTGATGACCGCAAGGTCGTCGATCTTGGCGTGCTGACGCTGACCAAGGTGGTACCCAATAGCTTGGAGGCGCAAAAGAAGCTGCTGTTCCTGCCTACAAACCTCACCCCCGGTATCGAGCTCTCCGACGACCCGCTGCCGAGCGTGCGCTCTGCCGCCTATGGTATCTCGTTCGGGCGGCGCAGCCAGTAGATGCCTGCACGCTCAACAAGGCGCCGGTAGATCACCGTTACAGATTCGTAGGGAAATTGGCATGAACGAGAAGGATGTTTCAGCGGCTGCAGGGATCACCGACGGCCACATCAGCCGCCGCGATGGGCTCAAGCTCGTCGCGGCGGGGATGGCAGCAGCGCTGCTGTCGCACACGTCTCGAACCGAGGCACTTAGCGGATCGTTACAGTCCACACAATCTGAGAGAAAGAGAGAGCCCATGAGTAGTTACATCAAAGTTGGCCAGGAAAACTCAACGCCCATTGAACTCTACTACGAGGACCATGGCTCCGGATCGCCGGTGGTCCTCATCCACGGATGGCCGATGAACGGCGCGTCGTGGGAAAAGCAGACAGCGGCATTACTCGCCGCCGGCCATCGCGTCATCACCTACGACCGCAGAGGTTTCGGCAGTTCAAGCAAGCCCGCTCTCGGCTACAATTACGACACCTTTGCGGCCGATCTCGATGCTGTGCTTAGCACGCTGAAGCTCACAGATGTTTCTCTCGTCGGTTTCTCGATGGGCACGGGCGAAATCACGCGCTACATCGGCAAGTATGGTGCGAAGCGGGTGCGCAAGGCCGTGCTTATCGGCACGCTGGGCCCGTATCTTGTGAAGACGGCCGACAACCCGGAAGGGGTGGACAGGAGTGTCTTCGAGGGTCTTAAGGCAGCCATCAAAGCCGATCGGCCGGCGACTCTGATGGAATTTCTGCATAACTTCTACAACTACGATGTCACCGGGGGCAAGCTCGTGAGCGAGCGCGTCCTTGAGGCCAACTGGAACGTGGCCACCGGCGCCTCGGCGATCGGCACGCTGGCCTGCATCGATTCATGGATTGAGGACTTCCGTCAGGACATCACTCGCAATACGGTACCGACGCTCATTCTACACGGTGACGCCGATCGCATTTTGCCGCCAGACGTTTCATCCAGAAGACAGGCGAAGATGATCAAGAACGTGAGATTCGTGGAGCTCAAGGGCGGTCCCCACGGTGTGCTGTGGACTCATGCAGAAGAGGTCAACTCCGAGCTGGTGAAGTTTTTAGCGTAGCAAGAGATTGTCTTAACTTTCGGAGGAACTGCCCATGTCTTTCACCATTGTCCGCCGTGACTTTCTAAAGTGTGCGCTTGCATCTGCGGTAATTCCGGTGCTAGGCGCAGCAGATGCAAGGGCCACTGACCTGCCAGCGCTCGATCCGACTGATCCTGTCGCGCAGTCGCTTGGCTTCGTCCCGGATGCATCGAAAGTCGCCGCGAACGCTAATCCGACATTTAAGCCCGGTCAACGCTGTGGTGTATGTGTGCAATACCAGGGTAAGCCATCCGACGCAGCGGCTGGATGCGGTATTTTTGCCGGCCACTCGGTTCCATCCCGCGGCTGGTGCAGGGCGTTCGTGCAGCGTTCTTGATGGGCAGATTGGTAATGGTGTCGGCTCACATTTGATACAGGAGAGCTATCTGTGATTCGCAAGGCAAGAGCGGTCTGGTACGGAACCGGCCGTGGTGGAAAAGGCAACCTTTCGTCCGACTCAGGCGTGCTTGCCGACACGCCGTATTCATTCAGCACGCGATTCGAAGGCGAGAAAGGCACCAACCCGGAGGAATTAATCGCAGCCGCACATGCAGGATGCTTCACGATGGCATTGGCCTTTCGATTGCAAGCCGCGGGGTACACTCCTACGGAACTCCATACCGAGGCAGCCGTCAACCTCGAGAAAAACGATGAAGGCTTCAGTATTAGTCGCTCCGCCCTGACACTGCGTGCGAGCGTACCGAATCTGGATCAAGACACGTTCGATCGGTTGGCGCGGGACGCCGAGCGGAATTGCCCGGTTTCCAGCGCGCTCAAGACCGAGATCACGTTAGACGCGCAGCTGGTTGTTTAGGCCGGCAATCATGATTACGAACGACGTCTTTCCGCAACAGGATTCTTCCACGTCCGACGCAACATTACACGCGTTTGACGATGACGAATACATTTCGGAACGCGATCCGTTGGACAGCAGCGACCTATTGGCGACCCTTCTGGAAACCGCGACTGTCGCACTGAACACCGATCGCCGCGTCGCACAGAAATGCATTCGCCGCGCGGCGGCGCTGCTCGGAATCGACCTCAGCCCGAGAGGGGACGCTACCGCGGAGCGTTCGCATCTGCGGGGCGGTCTGGCACCGTGGCAAGCCAGGCGTTTGAGAAGTTACATCGAGGACAAACTCGACTCCACAATCCGAGCGGGGGACCTCGCCGGTCTCGTTCGGCTGAGCACGAGCTACTTCTTCCGCGCCTTTCGTAATACTTTTGGAGAAACTCCTGTTGCCTACATCATGAAGCGACGCATGCGGCGGGCTCAGGAACTCATGTTGAAGTCACGAGTATCCTTATCACAGGTCGCCTTGGAGTGCGGCATGTGCGATCAGGCTCATTTCTCACGCACTTTTCGTCGGATCGTCGGAACCAATCCCACGGTCTGGCGGCGTCAATTACTTCTGCGTCCTACATTCTGTGAGGACGCATCCCGAGCAGCCCAGCGCGCTGCGGCGGATTCTTCGTCGAACGGTCTTAACGCCCCTGTTGTCATGGCGCCGGTGATCCAACGGGCACTCGAAAGAGGGAATGAACATGTCTGCGAAATTGACTAATGCGTGGGCGGCAACGACTACCGAGGTATTCAAAATTAAAGTTCTCGTAGCGTTGGTTCTTTTTTCAGCTCTCGTGACAATAGCGCGAGCCTCCGACCATTTCGACTCGCCTGCAACGGTCGCCAATCCACAGGCGGATATCGGTGATGTGTATGCGTGGATATCACCCGAAGGTCGGCAACTGAACCTTGCCATGACAATCCAGGGCCATACCTTCTCGGATAAGGTTCAATACGCGCTTCACATTGACAGCGGCAAGGTTTTCGGTCACACGAGCGCATCGACGACTATTGTGTGCCATTTTGCCGCAGCGAACGCGGTCAACTGCAAGGTCGGCAAAGCAGATTCTGCGTCCGGGGACCCGACCGACCCGTCGGGTCTCGAGGGACGAAATCACCGATTCCGCGTATACGCCGCTCTGCGGGATGACCCTTTCTATAACAACCTGAAGGGGCTTTTAGGTGCATACGCAGCGGTAAGTGCAGCCATCAAGAACGGCGTCCCGGTTGACTCAGCAGGCTGCCAACAATTCAATGGGGCGACCGCGAAGACAATACTTGATCAGATGGGTCACACAGACGGAGGGCCCGCACAAAATCTGCTCTACAACTGGACTGCGTCGGCAATTGTGATCTCCGTCGATCTAGATGTTCTCTCAAGAGGCGGCACGCTTCTGGCCGTATGGGGTACGACCGCCATAGCCGGTAAGCCGCTCGATCGTATGGGGTTGCCTTTTGTGAAAGACACCTTGCTCGGGAGCAGTCCCTTTTCAACCGACGATGCGAGTGGCGTCCGGCGCAAGCAATTCAATGCGGCGCAGCCAATGTCTTCGACCGGGTTCATTGCAGATATTCAGAAGATGCTGGCGCTACAGGATGCGCTGGACGGGAAATGCGGGAATCAACTGCTCGCCGGACCAGAAGAGTCGCCGTCGCGCTATCGGACACTCGCCAAATTGTTTGCGGAGGATCGACTTTGGGTCGACAGCACTTCGAGTGTCTGCACACAGTTTTTCGCCGTTGAACTCACGAACCTCCGTGGTCGAAAGGAGTTTAGTCACGACTGCGGTGGCCGCTCGCCCGCCTATGACACAGCAAACGTTTGGCGCTCGCTTTTGATCGCCGGCACCACCACGGGCATCACCGATGGTCTGCACCAGGACGAGCATCCGCCGTCTGCGGCTGTGTTCCCATTCCTTGCGGCGCCAGACCCGAATGGCGTGAATCACTAGCGCCCATGGAGCGAGGTTTCCTCGGAGCGTGTTCCATGCGGTCCGATGCGCGCTGGGTTCGTGGCGGCTGGATAGTTGGGACGGCCGGGTTTGCATTGCTCCTGTCTAATCCGGCGGCGGCGCACATGGGTACGGGCTTGCCCGGCGGATTTGTATCCGGCTTCAGACACCCCTTCAGCGGAATCGATCATCTACTGGCGATGATTTCGGTGGGTCTTTGGGGGGCATTTCTGGGTCGGCCGCTGATTTATGCGTTGCCCGTGGTCTTTCCCGCGATGATGGTCGTGGGGGCCATCATGGGAATGTTCGTGGTGCCGCTGCCTCCCGTTGAGCTCGGGATCGCGTTGTCCGTCGTTGTACTGGGTGGCTGCATCGCATTGACGCTGAGAGCACCGGTATGGGCTGCATCGATCATTGTCGCGGTGTTCGCGGTATTTCACGGGTACGCGCACGGCAAGGAACTTCCCTCAGCAGCAGACCCAATCAGTTACAGCGCAGGTTTTGTTCTGGCCACAGGCCTCTTACATGTTGCAGGGATCTGCCTTGGTTTCCTCAACGACCTGCCCAATGGTGTTGTGGCCACGCGTAGCATGGGTGCGGTCATCGCAACGGTGGGGATTGGGCTTCTCTATCGAGCGCTTGTCATATGAGGGGCGGAGTGCTGCCGCCGGCTCTGCTTTTCGTAGCACTCGGCCTTGCACTCGGATTCGCCCCTCGGAGGGCTTGGCTACCGAGCGTGCTCGCGCTATTGGTGACCCTAGCAGCATTCACCTTGGTGCCCGCGCCCCCAGGACTCGCTGATGCGGTTTTTGCGGGTTGCTGGGTCAGTGTGATCGCAACGGCGGCGAGCGTGCATCTTGTCCGAGGACTCCCTCCGTGGGCGGCAGTCGCGTTTTCTGTCAACGTTGGCGTCTGGGCGGGTGCCGTGGTCTCTGTGTCCGGATCGCGACTTGACCTGCTGAAAGCGCTGCCGTGTGTGTCGATATTCTTGCCCGCATCGTGGCTCGTTGCTCGGCGCGCTTCAATTCCCGTGAAGGTGGTGTCAAGTTGGGTAATCGCAATTGCAGCTCTGGCAGCCATGCTCCAGTTGCTACCCGTGACTCCCGGTTACCTGCCGGATCATTTGGAGTGAGCTGCGTTGCGCCATAGATTTGCATTGCTCCTTGGACTTCTGGTGTGTTCTCGAGCGTCGTTCATCGAGGCCCATGACTTCTGGCTGCAACCGAGCGAATACTGGATAAACCCGGACACGCTTGATTCGATGACGCTGCAGGTGGGTCACGGACCGTTCCGACAGCGCTCACCTATTCCGGTACGTAGAATCACGCGATTCCAAGCAGTTTCTCCTAGCGGCATGGCGGTTGACTTGCATCAACGGCTTCGGCTAGGTCAGGGTGCGGAGGACGGTGACTTTCGGCTCAATGACCCGGGCACGTACGTGCTAGTCCTGCAAACCGACGACGGCGCACAGACCCACCTACCCGCCATCCGATTCAACGACTATCTCGAGGTTGAAGGATTGACACCGGCGTTGGAGCAACGAGCGCAGCTGCACCGCATGGACGCCGACGGATCCGAACGCTACAGTCGATGTGCAAAATCTATCGTACAAGTCGGGCCACCGGGTGCGGGATCGCAGGGGCAGATAAACAAACCGGTAGGTTTACCGCTGGAAATCGTCCCCGAAGTAAACCCATATGGCGCTAAGCGTTCTGCGACCTTGCCGGTTCGCGTGCTATATGCGGGGCACGCCTTGGCGGGTGCACTGGTCAAGCTGACCAATCTCGCGAATGACGCTTCACCGTTCGAAGTGCGCGTGACCGATCGCGACGGTCGCGCGAGCTTCACCATGCCGAACGCCGGGGCGTGGCTGCTGAACGTAATATGGACGAAGCCATTGCCGCGTTCCGAAGAAACGGACTTCGAGACGGTCTTCTCGAGCCTGAGCTTTGGCTTTCCGCCCGATCATCCCTGAGAGAGGCGGCGAGGTTAGTCCCGTTATGAAATGCCTCGCCGCGTGACCGATAATTATTTGACCGTCTTCTGTCCGCCAAGCGTGCGACGGAGAAAGTCGCTCACCAGGCCGGCGATCTCGTCTGGCTTTTCGTAGAGCGCGAAATGACCGGCATCGAGTATATGGACTTCCGCTTTGGGTAGATCACGTTGATACGCAGCCGCCTCGGCAACCACGAAGGACGGGTCGTACTTGCCCCAAAGAATTAACGTGGCCGGTTGATGTTGCCGAAGCCAAGCATCCCAAGCCGGATAGCTGGCCACGTTGGTGCGGTAATCGTAGAACAGGTCGATCTGGATGTCGTCTTCCCCAGGACGGCTCAGGAAAGCAAACTCATCATTCCAGCGGTCGGGATCAATTGTCTCGGGAGTCGGGTTCGAGCCGATATGGCGCTGCCTGGTCGCAGCCAGCGATGAGAAGTTGGCTCGCAGTCCAGCCTCGTTGGCAGCCCGGTCGGCCCAGAACTCCCGCCGCTTCTGCCAAAGCGGACTGAGCCCTTCCTCGTGGGCGCAAGCGTTCTGGATGATAAACCCCTGCACACGATCAGGATGCGCGATAGCCATCCGGAACCCGACGGGCCCTCCATAGTCCTGCATGAACAACACATAGTGCTGAAGACCGAGCACCTCGGTAAAGCGCTGCATTACCTGGGAAATGTGATCGAACGTATACGAAAATTCCTTGCTGCCGGGCGCATCGCTGTGACCGAAACCCGGATAATCGGGGGCAATGAGATGATATTGCGCGGACAGACGGGTCAGCAGTGGCTCGAACATCCGCGATGATGACGGAAAGCCGTGCAAGAGCAGCAGCGTCGGAGCATCTGG
>Ga0137403_10006884_pt1 | contig 12951 bp, 15 predicted proteins | sample CZOMad2_1_16fung_FD_122057 | JGI IMG/M metagenome (GOLD analysis project Ga0137403, IMG submission 122057) | Vadose zone soil fungal communities from Angelo Coast Range Reserve, California, USA - CZOMad2_1_16fungal (Hybrid Assembly) | ecosystem: Environmental > Terrestrial > Soil > Vadose zone... | reverse complement strand
CACCAGGTTTCTTAGCAGTGCCTCTACCGTGGCATCTTCCACCGGCAACGGCAGGTCATCCCGCCATTGCGGCTGAGCACGGTCTAAAAACGTGATGGGGTTGGCCGTCTCCGCAACCTGCGCCTGGAGTTTGACGACAGAGTGTATTAAATCGCCGCTGAGTTTAAACACGATGTCATGCCGCAAGGAGGCGGGAAGGTATCGCACGGCAACCCGGCGGGCCACGTCCGTGGCATCGCACCCAGGCGTGTGGCGTTCCCGATGATATGCGGTAAGCAGTTCGCGGAAGTAACGGCTCAGATGCGCGTTTTCCTTGCGCAGGAGTCGCAAAGGGAGCCCGCCTTCGCAACCGAGGGTAAGCAGAAACTCCCGATCCCCGCTGTGGCTTTTCAGCAAGGGGCGCCGCCACCATGCCAGACCTTGTGATACCCATTCGTAAATACGCGGATCAGCAGGTGTGGTATGCCCGATCTCTGCAAAAACGGTCTCCCAAGCCCAAGGCCCCCCTTCATGCCGACGGCGAAAGGTTTCCGCAGCATAAAAGCAGAACGTTGCCGCAAAGTGAAGCTGCTTTCTCCCGCTCAATGTGGTGGGCATCTGTTCACAAACCATTTCCTTGAGTCGTTCGTACTCTTCGTCGCGGCATTTGTAGGCATATAAGGGTCTGCCATCAGGCTCCCTCTGCCATATAGCGACAGTAGCCATAACCGCTCTCCAGCGCATTGGGGGTTCACGTAGAAATCGCACCAAAATGCCGTTCTTGCGTCCAGTTGGCTGGACACAAGCCCTGACCAACTGAAAATACATGAGCTAGCCATCAGCATCCGCCGGGTGAGGCGGGTATCACCCAGCTAACGCAGCGCTCCAGACACCAGCTCTGCGCCAGAGGGCCATCGCGCACCTGCGAGGGAAAACCTTCACTGGCGCTTTGGTGTCGCCACATGGAACTCCCGCCCACGGTCCACCACACTGGACGGCAGATCGTCATTGATGGCGCTGCTACTGCGGGCACCCCCTCCGACGTGACGATCCTTCGATCCTGCGGCGTAGACGCCCCAACCTTTCGAGCTGCTCCTCGAGAGTCATCGCGTGATCACTACCCACCCGGATGCCTCGATCGGCGTGGGGGGGGGCGCAGGCGCGCCTCGTGTGGAGGCACGAAGGGCCTCGAGGTTCCTTTCCGATGGTGGTGTGTCTGATCATCTGTGGTGCCAGCCCCATGGTGTGCCAAAGGCCTGCGGTGACCGTGCGTTGGACCGCGCGCGGTGTCATCCGCGGCCTCCGCTTGGGCGTCCGGAGGCGCCTGCCTCCCGAGCACGAGCAGGAGGGCGTAGACCGCGGCCCCATCGCTCCTGGCGGCGGACCGGAGGACTTGCCCAGCGCGGGTGGCCCGATCTCGCCGCCGTGTCTTCTGGCGCGGCACCGGCAGCGTCTGTGCCATCTGCGTGAGGGCCTGGACCAGCTGGACGATCGGCCTCACCCACGGCTCGAGCGGCTCCACCTCCGGGAGCGGGTCCGGGGCCTCCGGCGCCACACCACGCGTGTACTCGAGCTGAGCGAGCGCGGCCAGATCGAATGCCACCTGCTGCTGCGCTTGGTACAGCCACCCCTGGTCCGCGTGACTGAGTTGCGTCCCATAGCGGTGCTGAAAGTGCTGCAGCCGCTGCGCCAGCTGTTCCAGCCGCGCGATGAGCTCGGAGAGCCGGTGGGTACAAGATCCTGGGGGGAGTAGGGGGTGGGGCAGCGGGTCCATCGGACCGGTCACGAGCCACGGCTCTTGTCGCATGGTGCGCTCCTCCTCCCGTGCAGACAGAGACAGGAGCTGGGTGCGCTGGGTGCTGGTTAGTCACGTTGCCCCGGGGGGCTCCAGCGGGCCCGGATACCCCTGGTCAGCCGGTATGAGTGCAGTGTGCACTGTAGGCGAGTTCTATAAATATGTCAATTATTATCTTTATTGATCTTAATTCGTACTCTGCTCAGGCGGTTGTGTCGCAAATTTTGAGCGATGATGTAGAGAGCCTTGTCGGGCTGGGGATTACGCGGTCAGGGAGTAGAATTGTTCGGCCGGCGTGTGGCGCTGTTCGACCCGGCCTTCCAGTGGGCCTTTCCGCAGCATGTGCATGAGCTCAATCCCAGCCAGGGTTCACTGGGCAGGGGGGGACGATATGAACCCCAGCATGGGGCGAATGCTCCGTATCACGGCGCGATGATCTTGCTCCACGAGGTTTTGAGATACTTGCCCTGCTGGATGGCGATGGCGGTTCCATGCTCCTTGTTGGAGCTCCGAATGGCCGTGGCCTTGGCCTCGCTCCCATCGATGGTGATCGTCTCGAGGACACCATGGCGACGGATCGCCTGGGTGAGGAGGCGCGTGGCCGCCTGCTCGTCGCGCTGCGCCGTGAGCAGGAAATCGATGGTCTGGCCATTCTGATCCACCGTGCGATAGAGGTGGCACTACTGGACTTTTACTTTGATATACGTCTCATCCATCCGCCAGCTGAGCCAGACTGACCGCTTGCGGCGGTGAAATGCCTCCTCGATCTGCGGTGCATACTTTAGGGCCACCGATGAATGGTCGAGTGGTCGACGCACACGCCCCGTTCTTGCATGAGCTCTTCAAGCTGCCGATAGCTCAACCCGTACGCCACATACCAGCGCACGCGCGTGAGGATGATGTCCTGCGCAAAATGTGCCCTCTTGAAGCTCACCATGCTCCCTCTCCCTCTCGCCTCACCCTGGGTTACAGAGGGAGATCATACCCACATGGCTCACAAACGAAAATTTGCGACAGATCCGCCGCGCCTCCTCTGGAGCTGGACATGCGCCGCCGGATAGGGTAGGGTAGGGCCGCCAGGGGGGACGTGGGGGGAACGGCTTGCGGAAAGCTGGAGGGCGCACGCGGCGTTGCTATAATGCCGACAGCCGGCACAGGCCTGCAGACGATCGTGGATCGACTAGGCGGACGACCGGCAGGCGCAAACAAGCGTACGGATGACCAATGAGGAGGAGAGCGGTGAAGCTGGCAACCTTTACGCATGAGGGGTGGACGCGGATCGGCCTGGTGGACAAGAGCGAGATCATGGATCTGGGTACCGCCGTACCCGATCTCCCGCGGGAGATGTGCGCCTTCCTGCGCGCCGGCCGGCCGGCGCTCGACGCCGCGCAGAACGCCCTGGCGAACCGCTCTGCCCGGCTACGGCTGAGCGACGTGTGGCTCGAGGCGCCGGTGCAGCGGCCGGGCAAGCTCATCACCATTGGCATCAACTACAAAGAGCACGCGGCGGAGGCCGGGAGGGAGACGCCTCAACACCCGCCGCTGAATTTCCGCTTGGTGACCTGCATCAACGCACCATACGGCGATATGTGGCTGCCGAGCAAGTCGGAGCAGTTCGACTACGAGCTGGAGTTCTCTGCTGTCATAGGCCGGCGTTGCCGAGGGATCACGCGAGACCAGGTGCCCCAGGTGGTGGTGGGCTATACGATCTTCAACGACGGCTCGGTGCGTGATTACCAGCGCCAGATCAACAACAACCTGGGCAAGTCCTGGGATACCCACGGCCCGCTCGGTCCATGGATCGTCACCGCCGATGAGATTCCCGACCCACACAACCTGGAGTTCCGTACGACCGTCAACGGTGAAGTGCGCCAGCACGACAACACCGGCAACATGATTCATGACTGGGAAAAGATGATCGAATACGCCTCCACCGCGTGGACGCTCGAGCCGGGCGATGTGGTCGCGACCGGTACGTGTAGCGGCGTGGCCTTAGGCATGAAGCCGCCGCGGTGGCTGAAGGTGGGTGACGTGGTCCGGATGGAGGTTGATGGCATCGGCTACCTGGAGAACCGGGTGGTGCCAGAGCCGCCGGGGACGATGGGTTTCATCGGCTGAGGCAGGCGTGCAGGCTTTCTGCTTGCCTTCTGCGTCCAATGTTTCTATGCTTGCAGGCAGGAAATTGACGATGAACTGACGGCGCTTTGGCGCGCACATCTATGTCAGTCTGTGCCGCCCTATCTTCAACCCCGGCCACTGACGGGGGCGCAGTGCAGTCTTGACCCCAGACCTTCCGTCAGGCGACGGCCCTCCCCCGCTGCGTGCACTGTTCTATAGCGCACGCCATGGTTCATGCGGCGGCTGGCGCGACGCGATGACGGGAACACGATAGCACTCGATTACACCGAACGGAGGGGAACCATGGCAAGATTGACTCCTATTACAAGTAAGGACCAAGTGCCCAGCAAGGACCACGCCATCGTGGACGCCATCGTCGGGAGCCGGGGAGCGCTGCAGGGACCCTTCTCGATGTTCCTCCACTGCCCAGAGTTCGCAGGCCGAGCGGCGCATCTCGGAGCCTTTGTCCGCTTCGAGGGCTCACTCGATATGCGAGTCAAGGTGCTAGCCGCCATGACGGCCGCCCGCGAGTTCGAGGCGGAATATGTGTGGGGCGCGCAGACGGGCGGAGCACGTCGACAGGGCGTGCCGGAGTCGACCATCACGGCCATCCGTGAGAAGCACACGCGCGGCATGCCGCCAGAGGATGCCCAAATCGTGGCGTTCACGCAGCAGCTCCTGCAGAAGCATCGGGTCGACGATGCCACCTTCAAGGCCATCCAGGAGCGGTTCGGCAATGAGGGATTGATTGAGCTCACGGGAGCGATTGGCTACTACAGCCTGCTGGCCATGACCGTCAACGCCTGCCAGCTGGAAGCGGCGCCGGGTGCCGAGGTGCTGAAAGTGTAGAGTGGATCAACGTGTGAGGGAGGATGTGTGCCATGTTGCAACGGTCGAATATCGTCTCTCCAGAAGAGGAATTGCAGGACTTCTACGAAGAGCTCAGAGCGCAACACGTCACGCCGGCATGGATCTCGGGCGGCGTCGGTGTCGAGCCCAAGAGCAAGGCCGTGCCCTATGTGTGGCACTGGCGCGACCTGCGGCCTCAAGCCATGCGGGCGGCTCAGCTCGTCGGCACCGAGCAGGCCGAACGACGGGTGCTCCGGCTGCATAACCCCGAACTGGCCGGGTCGTCAGCGAGTAATACCCTGGTCGCCAACATCCAGATCGTCATGCCCGGGGAGATCGCCCGCGCCCATCGCCATTCTCCGTCCGCACTGCGCTTCATCATCGAGGGCCAGGGCGGCTATACGGTGGTGAACGGCTCCTGCATTCCCATGTCCCCCGGGGACCTGGTGTTAACCCCCAATTGGACCTGGCATGACCATGCGAACGACACCGATGCGCCGATGATCTGGCTCGATGGCCTGGACACGCCGCTGGTGCGGATGCTAGAAGCCGGGTTCTACGAACAATATGGCGAGGAGGCACAACCTGTCGGCGAGGGCGCTGACCCATCCATGGCGAAATATGGCGCTGGGGGTCTGCGGCCAGCGTGGGAACCGGCGCCTACCGCACGGTACTCACCCCTGTGGCACTACCCGCTGTCGCAGGCGCGTGCCACTCTGGAACGGCTAGCGGCTGAGGAGGTCGGCAGCCCATTCGACGGGGTGATCCTCGAATACACCAACCCGCTGACCGGCGGGCCCGCCATGCCAACCATCGCGTGCTACATCCAGTTGCTGCAGCCCGGAGAGCACACCCAGACCCACCGCCAAGTCTGCTGTACGAATTACCATGTTATCGAGGGCTCCGGCTACTCGCTGGTGGGTGGCCGGCAGCTGGATTGGGAGGACAAGGACGTGTTCACGGTGCCGACGTGGACCTTCCACGAGCACGTCAACACCGGCAGCCGCCCCGCCTTCCTGTTCAGCTTCACCGATGCACCGGTGATGAAGGCGCTTGATCTCTACCGCGAGGAGGCGCAGGGGTAACAGACGCCGCGGGTAGGCAAAACACACGGCATTTTGGTGCCGGCATCCGCGGGGGTGTACCTCCCGTCGCCCTCAGCCCCCCGCCGGCCGCCACCTTCCGCGGGGACAACTAGAGGGAACCAGTGGGTTTGTTTGCGCATCACACCACAGGATTTGCGGACGGTGTCGAGCGACTCGGGCTTCAGCGTCGGGGCGGAACTACCCCCGACCTCTGATTGGGTCATCACGCCGCAAAGCGCCACTGGTCCCCTCATCCACTGCAAGCCTTCGTTCGCGGTTACAGCACCGTTCGGTGCTGTAACTTGTGGAAGCAACTTGGGGCTTCGGATGTGTTGTGGCATCGTGGACTTCGACGCGGATGGGCCAGCGCAGGCCGACGCTTCCTTGGCGCTTTTTATGCCCGTAGGTTCGCATGGCTCTGGTGCGCTGGCGGTGGCTTGTTTGGTGGCAGGCTCTTCATGGTCCTTCGACGCGGGCCTCGACCCCGTATGAGAGATGCTCATCCCGACCCGCACCCAGGCCGCCCCGGGCCCTTGCACTGAAGAGGTGTGACGGGCCTGCCGGCGCCCGCGCCACACTCGCATCAGTGCCGCGGCCACCCAGCGGCTCCAGTGGCTCCAACGCCAAGCCCGAGAATCGCATCTCCAACTCGTTCCGAATCAACCAGTTCCTTCAGCAGTTCCTTGAGAGCCGGCGAAGGCTAGCCCTCGGCTTCACTCGTTAACTCCGGGACATGTTCGTCTTCATACCGTTCAATTATTACACTCATTCATTCCATTCACGAATAGCTGTCACCAAACAGGCTCTATTCCCGCCAATATTGAATACCGTGAGCTGCCCCACGTGATCTGCGGTGGGGAAAACCGACCGAAATTCCACAAACAATGTGAAGTTGCGGCGTTTCACCTCTCGGTACCAGTGTTCCAAAGCACTGCTGGTTTCCAAGTATCGAGCAGCAAACTCGTTCAACCGTTGCCGAGTGATGATATGCACTTCGCTTCACAGTCTCAAGAATGACTTGTCGACCTTGATTTCAGCTTCATCCACTAACGACTCAGGCATCAGCCGCGCGCGCTTGTTGTGCGTCGGCTACATGCCCTGGCTAGGCTGAGATCTGTTCGTAGGAGAACTTCGGGAGCTCAGCCCGCTTACTCGCATGTTCGATCGTGATCCCGCAGATATGGCCATCATGGTCAACATCGAGCAGAGTGTTTTCATCGAGGTCTTTGGTTTCGGCCACTTCGACAGACTGAAACGCTATATAGAGTGTGTCCGTGTCTTGGAAGTATTGGATCTTCATGGGGTGAATGTCCGATCAAAGAACGCGTTATGTACGGTTTCTCCATCCGGCAATAGGATAACCCGCAGATACCTGCCATCCATCGCGGGGGCCAGGAGCTGGTTCTGTCGCTTCGTCTCGCGACGAAGGTCGAACTCCAGTTTGGTCAGCTCGAGCGCCTGAGTTGATGCGTACTGCTTGAGATGATCCTCGGACTCTTGCTCAGAGCGGCGATGAGAGATTACAGAGGAAAGAAAGGCCCCAATCAATCCAGCCAATCCGCCAGCGAGAACGCTAGTGATTGCAATGACCGATTTGTCATCCAGTCTAGACCACACAATCCCCAAAAGCACGGTGAAGACGGCAAGGTAAAGCACCGACACAAGGAAGATCATGGGTTCGTTGCTCCTCGGACTTGTTATTCGCCTAACGACTCCAGCATCAGCTGCGCGGGGCACCGCGTCCGGATACAGTCGACGAGGGGATCGCTCCCCCCGTCTCTGCTACAAAACCGTGCGTGCCAGTTTCCCGGCACACGGCTCCTCAGTGATATGCCCCCTGTCATGGGCACCCTTGCGGGCTTGTGATCGGCACGTTCGCGCCTCCCCCTTGTGGGTCATCCATACATCGCTCTCGGGCGTGCTCATGGCCGCTCAAGCGCTACTGGTCCCGAGCACCTACCTATCACCGTCCCCACGTCGGCATATCCGCGGGCTTTCCCCGCGGCGTTCGCTTCTTGGGGCATCCCACCACCGTGCCGTATCCGGTTGACACCTGCTCCGCGAGGGAGCACGACACGGGGTTACTCCGTTCCCAATCTCCGTTGGTCGCTGAACAGAGGACCCCACGCTTCGCCGGGTGTCTCTGAGTCGGCTGCAGACCCGCTCAGCCCTTAGCCTTGCCATTTTGGCCGTAGCCGATCATCCGCGTCGGCTACTCCCACGTCACGACGATTCAACCATGGGTGCGTGTACCTATCCGTATTCAGCTCTGCTCGACGGGATTCCCAGTCGGATTCTGCGTGACCGCCTTGTATCCCCGCTGTTGGGAGGGGGATGATCTGCAAAATACATCCTGATGATGATGCCATAAAAGCGGCAAACCTCAGGCATGGGGAGTCTCATATTTGAGGTCTGGGAAGAGCTCCTCGGGAGTCTTACCGGTCAAGCGCATGTAGATGGCGTCAGGGCACAACCCAATCTCGTCGCTCCACTGGACTTGCCTGCCGGGGCCAAGATGCGCCCTTTCAAAAAATTCCTGATCCTTCCAAGCCTCGAAAACACCCTGTCCGGCAAGATCTGACAAATCAACTTCGCCCTCTACGCCGTCCGAAAATGCGATATGAAGGCGGTAGTTCGGCATTGCGGTGACTGAAATCGGCTTGATCATAGACTTATCTCTCCCTTGGTTTACACATTTAGCTCATTGTAGCAAACTGACAAGCCTACCGGAATAGCTGCTGAGCCGCGGCAAGGCGCGTGTAGCCGTCGAGTCTAGCAGTTTGATACGTATGGAGGTCCCCTCCCCAGCAGACCACCGTGGTCTGCTCCGCGTGGGAAAACCCTGGTCACGAAGCAGGCGGAGCCCTCCAGGCGAGTGGACCACACCCCGCCCCCATGTGACGGCGGCCTCGACCTTTCGTGAGCGAACGCCGTTACGACCTGCCTTGCAGCGCCTCCAGGGCCTCTTCGGCCTCGCGCACCACGTCGCGCACAATCTGGGCGGCAGGCTTGATGTCGTGTACCAGGCTACACGACTCGCCGGCATAGAGAACCGCATAGTCGATGTCCCCTGTGAAGCCGGTCAGCGGCGGGAAGACCATGTATTTCGCCATGTCCATGGTCGTCCCAGCCACGGGCATCGTCCCGACGATGCTCCCCTCTCCCGGCCGCTGCCCACTGGCTGGGCAGCCCGCCGCTTCCCACTCTGCAATCACCTTATTCCGGATGACTCGGTGGGCGGCGTCAGGCCAGCCCACGTCGAAGAGCAAGGTATAGACGGTGTCTTCGGCCCTGCTCTGCACCACCCGCTCCTTGTATGCTTGGACAACGCCGGTCTCCACACTGGCGAGAAAGCGGGTGCCCATGGAGACTGCCTGCGCCCCGAGACTCAGCACGGCCACCAAGCCTCGCCCGTTCGCAATGCCGCCCGCCGCAATGACCGGCACAGGCTTGACCGCTTCTACCACCGCTGGGACAATGGTGGAGAGCGCGGTGGTACTCTTCACATGCCCGCCTGCCTCGACCCCCTGGGCGATGATGGCATCTACGCCCGCCCTGGCCGCGGCTTGGGCCTCCTCCACCGAGCCCGCCTGGAGAAAGACCTTGGTGCCACGGCGGTGGGCCTCCGCGACATACGGCGTGGGGTCTCCCCAGAAGAGGACGACGAAAGGCACCTGCTCATCGAGGCAGGTTTCGATCTGGCCTTCTTGGAGGATGGGCAAGAGAATGTTCACCCCAAACGGCTTGTTGGTGAGCGTGCGTAGCTGGTGAATCTGTTGCCGGATGTACGGAGCAGGGAGACCGCCCATCCCGAGGACACCACAGGCCCCAGCGTTCGAGACGGCCGCCACCAGCTCTGGCCCGGCCATGCCGCCTCCCATACCCGCAGAGAAGAGGGGGTATTCAATACCGAGTTGCCGACAGAGTGGAGTCTTCAGCATACACCCTCCTTTTCCTTAAATGGTCGCTACTCCTTGATGGGCCTAACGCCGGCGCTCACCTGCTGCCGGAAGCCGAAGCGAGGAACGAGCGTAGGCTGTAGGCAGTCAGGTGGTAGGGTCAAGGAATGGCGCCTGGGACGTAGGTGAGGTCTCTCGGTTGCACCTCGTTTCCTCTAGGAGTGCCTCACGAGCCCCACCGTATCCGGGTTTCCCTCCCCTGCCACCGCAAACCGTACGTGCGGTTCTCCCGCAGACGGCTTGCCGACCACCTTCGGCCGGCGGCGTTCAAGGTCTCGTGCCGCACCTCCCTGGCGCATAGCAGGACTCGAGTCCACGGACTCGGAGCAGCGCGAGGAGGTGGTCGGGCGCCACGCGGCCCTGCCGGCGCGCGCGCACCTCCATGACCAGGCGTTGCCGGGCATCCCGATCCGGCCCCTGGAACTTCGTGGTTGAGTTGCCAAGGCGGACGTCGGTGCGCCATCCCCGAATAATCGGGGTGCGTTTCGCCACCATCGCCGCCATGGCACCCCTCAGGCCTCGACGTGCCGTGTCCGCCCGGATCTGGCGGCGTACCGCCTTCATGGCCTTCTGGCCCGGCCACATCCACGGCACCAGCGGCCCGGTCCGCCTCGCCCTGCCCTGCTGCACGTGGAACCCCAGCAACTCAAAGCCCTCCCGCGTCACGTCGACGAGACGCGTCTTCGTCGGGTGTCGCTGGAGCTGGCGTGTCCCGATGACCAGCGCGAGGGCTGGCAGGGCTGGTGCCGCTGCCGTCCTCGTACGGCAGACCACGACCACATCGTCCGCATCCCGCGTGCGGTGCCCCACCGACGAGTCTCGCGGTGCGCAGGACATCTCCAGGACAGGCACGTAGAGGTTGGCCATCAGCCGGCGATGCCCCCCCTTGAGCTGACCCCACCTCGGTCGCTCTCCACAGACCCGCTTCCATGACCCCCGCCTTCAACCACTGGCGCCGCCGCATGAGCACCCGCCGGTCGCTCATCCGGCGCCTGAGCCAGCGCATCAGGACCTCGTGGTCCATCCGATCACAGCAGCGCTCCATGTCCGCATCCACCACCTACCAGCCACGGACCCTGGGCGCTGTGACCGCTTTGCCCGCCTGGGCGGCACGGCGGCGGGGCCGAACGCCAGAGGAGCAGTCTTGAACATTGGCTTCGCAGCGCGGCTCGATCACCAGCATGCACGCGTGTGGGACCACACGGTCCCGCACCGTCGGCACCCCTCGCGGGCGTTGCCGTCCATCAGGCTTGGGGAGATAGACCCGCCACCCCGGTGGCGGTCTCTACCTCCTGGCCCGCAGATCCGCTTCGATCCCAGGGAGGCACGCGTCCACTCCCTGGCGCTCGACCTCCGCTCTGCTGATGCCATCGACGCCGGCACTCCCCCCGTTCGCGCGTCCTTCTCGCCAGGCCCGCCACAGCATAGCGGGCCGGTCGCTGCGGTCGTCGAGCGCATGGACCCGACGGTTCCGGCTCCTGTTGGCCGCGCGGGACTCGCCTGCGCTGGAGTGGTGGTGAGTGGTCTGCTGGGTGTGGTTGGCCCTGTGGGGCATGCACCGGCACTGACCTCCGCGCTGAGCTCGGTTGCAGCGAGGCCCTTCCCTCCTCTCGAGTGGTGCTGTCTCGCTGCTCCACGGTCCTCTGGCCTCCTGCGACGTCTCAGGCAGCCTCCCCTCCGACTTCAGCTGCCGCCTTCTACCACGGGTGCCAGTGGATGTGGGCCACTAACGGCCTGAGACCTCCCGTGTTCCACGGCCTACTCTCACCGCATGCCGTTCCCCCGACGCCGAGGCGTTCTTCGAGGCTGCCGTTCCAGACGCTTCACCTCTTCCGTGGCCTTCGCCTGTCGTTGCGAGTCTCGGCTCTCCCTTGTCCCGTGCGGGTTAACCTCACGACGCGGCAGGATTCCCTTGAGGGTACGGACGGCTGGGTGGCACCTCCTGCTCGGAGGGAGACCCCGCTTCAGCACCCCTGGTCGCCCAGGAGCACTGGGGGCCTGCGACGTGGCGCTCTGGCGCTGACCACGACCGGACGTGCACCGGTGAGCAGACAGTCGCTTTCAAGGCACACCAGCGCTTGGTTAGGCGCGAGATCTGCCAAAGAGCCTCGTTCAGGAAACGCCCCACTGAGAGCCTGCCTGACGACGTCCTGGGGGACCCCACCGCCTGGGGTGACACAGCCCTTCCTGGCGTGCGACGTTCCCCCTGGTCTTGTAGGTGACCTCACCTCCCAACGTCACGACGTTAGCCCTTGTCAAGGACGATGTCCCACACCGCTACGAGTGAGTCTGGTTCGAACTCCTGGGTGGGTGGCCCCAGGGGAGCTATCAAGCGCTCCCTGTTCGCGCCTGCGCTTTGCAGGAAGGGGTCTTTGTCGTTCAACGGCTCGTCCGCGAAATACATTTGCGTCACCAAGCGGTTGCTCTTGCCCGTGATCTCGAAATGAATATGCGGGGGCCGCATCCGGTCGGGGCCAGCCGGATACGCCCCCGGCTTGATGGTCTTAAACCGGTAGCGCCCTTCCGCATCGGTGGTCAGGACCGCGAAGCCCTCGAAATTGGGATCCAGCGGCGCCGGATTGGTGTCGCTCGGGTGCGTGTAGCGCCCATGGGTATTGGCCTGCCAAATCTCCACGCTGGCGCCTTGGACCGGTTGCCCTTGAGGATTTAAGACCCGCCCCATTACATGGATCACCTGTCCCGCTGCGCGTCCCGGCTTGCCCGGGATGGTCGTCAGATCCGCGCCCTGATGCAGCGGTTTGACGACGGGATAAAACGGCCCCAAGATTTGCCCCGGCGTCCGCCTTAACGCCTGAGCTAACACGGCACTGACGCTACCGGACATGGCCAAGCTGCCTACCGCAACCGCCATACCCAAAACGTGTCGGCGTGAAATTCCGTTATGAGCACTCATTGTCACCCCCTCTTAGAAATGTGTTGCGCCTAGACATAATGACTTCCGGAACGGTCAGCTGACCTTCGGATCAACCGCGGGTTCGCTGACCAGAAGCCAGAGCCGCATCGGGCATCGCCACAGGCACGACCAACCACGCACGCGGAGGTCAACCATACGTCACGCGAGCACACGCGACGGTGGTCTGGATGTCCACCACGAGTCCAGGGCGGGGGCCGATGGCGCCCAAGCGCCCGAGGCTGACGTCATCGA
>Ga0137403_10006883_pt1 | contig 12954 bp, 12 predicted proteins | sample CZOMad2_1_16fung_FD_122057 | JGI IMG/M metagenome (GOLD analysis project Ga0137403, IMG submission 122057) | Vadose zone soil fungal communities from Angelo Coast Range Reserve, California, USA - CZOMad2_1_16fungal (Hybrid Assembly) | ecosystem: Environmental > Terrestrial > Soil > Vadose zone... | reverse complement strand
TGAAGTACGCCGGACTGATCTGGCGTTCATTGACCTCGTAGCTGTCTCTCGTATTCGTTTGACCCAGGATACTAATCCCCGTGATTCCATCGCCGTCTCCTATGGGAAGATCGCTTGAGGTCGCGATGGAGTTGACGCCGGGTAGTGTTGTCAGCCTATCTATTACCTGACGTTGCAGAGCGACCCGCTGTTCATCCTTTGAATAACTGGCTGCAGGGCCTGAGATCTTCAGCATGGCGAGGTTCTCTGGCTGTAGACCAGTGTCGACATGAAGAAGACGATAGAAGCTTTTGCCGAGAAGTCCCGCGCCTACGAGCAGCACCATTGCGGTAGTGAGTTCGACGACGACGAGATTTTTACCGAGACGCTGCCACAGGGTGCCTGCTGCGCCACGTCCTCCAGGACCACGTCCGCGGGCACCACGAAGAAGCGCCCACCGTAGACGGGCGGGATCGGGCAGTGGCGACAGAGGTGCTTGCAGCCTCGGCTGGCCTCGACATAGCCCACGGGCATCTGGCGCCCGTCGCGCTCGAGCCGCGCATAGGTCTTGAGCGCGGGCAGGGCGGCGCGGCTGGGCCGCGGCAGCGTGGGCCGCGCGATGTGGGGGCCCGCGGGCCAGCCCACGGCGCGCACCCCGGGGAGGGGACCCGGCCGGCCGGACTCGAGCGCCTCCACGAGCGCGGCCAGCGGCTGCTCGATCTCGCCGCCGATCACGCTGTCGGCGCCATGCACGAGCAAGTGCTCGGCGTTGAGCGTGGCGTAGAGTCCGTAGAAGCACACGTGGGCGCCGGGATTGAGTCGCCGCACCCGCTCCGCCACCGTGATGCCCACGCGCAGCGCGGTGTGCATGGGAACGGAGATGGCGACCAGACGCGCGCGGCGCACCTTCTCGGCGTCCAGCGGCTCGACCGAGATGTCGAGGACGGCGGGGGCGAACCCACGCTGCTCGAGCACCGCCGCCGGCCAGGCCACCGCCAGCGGCTGGTGCCCCAGCTCGTAGCAGGCAACCAGCAACACCTCCCCGTGAGCTCTCACGGGGCCGAGTCTACACCCGCGCCGCTAGGAGTAACTGGGCTCGGCGGGCAGTCCTTGCGGCGCCAGCGGCGCGCGCAGGCGCGGGAGCGCCTCGTTCAGCACGCGGCCGAGGCCGTCGGCGAGGACGTCCGCCAGCTCGCCGCGCTCGCGCCGCAGGCTGTCGTTCTCACTCTGCAGCGCGTCGAGCTCGCGCCGGAGGTCGTTGACCTCCCGGAGGAGCCGGTTCGAGGCGCGCTCGGTGGCCTCGAGGCGATCGCACAGGCGCTCTTGCTCGGTGAGGAGTCGGGTGATGCGGATCCGGGCGTCGTGGAAGTCGAGGTCGTCCATGGCCGGCAGTGTAGCACAGGGTGGGGTGCAAGCGCAGTATCCTACCGTATCTAGGGGGTAGGGCGCCGTGCTAGCCTCGAAGGCCATGGCCGCTCGCCCCGCCGCCCTCACTTTCATCTTCGTCACCGTGGTGCTGGACATGCTCGCGCTCGGCGTGATCATTCCCGTGCTGCCGCGGCTCGTGGTCAGCTTTCTCGGCGGGGATACCGCGCGCGCGGCGGAGATCTATGGCGTCTTCGGCACCGTGTGGGCGCTGATGCAGTTCGTGTCTTCTCCCGTGCTGGGCGCGCTGTCCGATCGCTGGGGCCGGCGGCCCGTCATCCTGCTCTCCAATCTCGGGCTGGGTCTCGACTACGTGCTGATGGCGCTGGCGCCCACGCTCACCTGGCTCTTCGTGGGCCGGGTGATCTCCGGCGTCACCGCGGCCAGCGTCAGCATCGCGGGCGCCTACATCGCCGACGTCACCCCGCCGGAACGGCGCGCGCGGGGCTTCGGCATGATCGGCGCCGCGTTCGGCGTCGGGTTCATCCTCGGCCCCGCCCTGGGCGGCATGCTGGGGGCGGTGGATCCGCGGCTGCCCTTCTGGGTGGCGGCGGGATTGAGCCTGCTCAACGCGCTCTACGGCTACTTCGTGCTGCCGGAGTCCCTCCCGGCGGAGCGGCGCGCGCCCTTTCGGTGGCGGCGCGCCAATCCGCTGGGAGCCCTCGGCCTTCTCGGCTCGCACCGCGACCTCGGCGGGCTCGCGATCGTCCATTTCATCGGCCGCGTCGCCCACGAGGTGCTGCCGAGCGTCTTCGTCCTCTACGCGGGCTATCGCTATGGCTGGGACGAGCGGGCCCTGGGGCTCTTTCTCGCCGCGGTGGGCGCGTCCACCATGCTCGTCTCGGGTCGCCTCGTGCACCCCATCGTCAGCCGGCTGGGCGAGCGCCGGGCGCTGCTCCTGGCGCTCGCCTGCGGCGCGGTCGGCTTCGCGATCTACGGGTTCGCGGCGGTGGGGTCGGTGGCGCTCCTCGCGGTGCCGGTCCACGCGCTCTGGGGACTGGGGAGCCCGGCGGCGCAGGGCCTGATGACCCGCCGCGTGCCGGCCTCCGAGCAGGGGCAGCTCCAGGGCGCGCTGTCGAGCCTGGGCGGGGTCGCCGGGCTCATCGGACCCGGTCTCTTCACGCTGACCTTCGCGTGGTTCCTGGGCGCGCACGGCGGGATCGCCCTACCCGGCGCGCCCCTTCTCCTCGCCGCGCTCCTGATGCTGGTCTCGCTCGCGGTCGCGTGGCGCGCCACGCGCGCCGGCTAGTCGAACCGGCTAGTCGTAGAGGTGGCAGGCCACGAAGCTCCCCTCGAGGGGCCGGAGCTGGGGCTCTTCCGTCGAGCAGCGCGCCATCGCCTGGGGGCAGCGCGGGTGGAAGCGGCAGCCCGACGGCGGGCGTAGCGGGCTCGGCACCTCGCCGGGCAGGATTATCTCCTCGCGCCGCTCGTCGGGATGCGAGGGCAGCGCGGCGGAGAAGAGCGCCTGCGTATAGGGATGCTTCGGGGCGCGGCTCAGCGCGCCCGCCTCGCCCGACTCGACCAGGCGGCCGAGATACATCACCGCGATGGTGTGGCTCATGTGGGCCACCGCGGCGAGGTCGTGGGCGATGAAGAGATAGGAGAGGCCCAGCTGGGCCTGGAGATCGCGCAGGAGGTTGAGGATCTGCGCGCGGATCGAGACGTCCAGCGCGGAGACCGGCTCGTCCAGGACGATGAGGCGCGGGGACAGCGCCAGGGCGCGGGCGATGGCGATGCGCTGGCGCTGGCCGCCGGAGAACTCGTGGGGGAAGAGCGTCGCCGCGCGCTCCGGCAGCCCCGTCAGCTCGAGGAGCTGCGCGATGCGCTTGCGCACGTCCGCGTCGGGTAGCGACTCGTTGGTGACGAGGGGCTCGGCGATGATGGCGCCCACCCGCATGCGGGGATTGAGCGAGGCGAAGGGGTCCTGGAACACCGCCTGCACCGACTTCCGGTAGTGCCGCCGGCCCGCCGCGTCCAGCTCCTGCAGGTCCTTGCCCTCGAAGCGGATGCTCCCGCCGGTGGGCTCTTCCAGTCCCAGCACCAGCTTGGAGGTGGTGGTCTTGCCGCAGCCCGATTCCCCCACCAATCCCAGCGTCTGCCCCTGGTCGATGGTGAAAGAGACGTCGTCCACCGCGCGCACCACTCCCGCGCTCCGGCCGAGGAAGCCGCCCTTCACGGGGAAGAGCTTGCTGAGGCGGCGGGCCTCGATGACGGGGATGCTCACGCCTTCCTCGAGGGTTCGGCGTGCACGGCGAGCCAGCAGCGGCCGAAGTGGGCCGGAGAGACGGTGACGTCGGGGGGCGCCTCCTCGCGGCAGCGCTCCATCACATCGGGGCAGCGCGGATGGAAGGCGCAGCCGGTGGGAAGGGCGGCGAGGTCGGGCGGCTGTCCGTCGATGGCGGTGAGGCGCCGGCGCGAATCGCCCATGCGCGGGATCGATTCCAGGAGGGCGCGGGTATAGGGATGCGCGGGCGCGTCGAAGATCTCCTTCACCGGGCCCGCCTCCACCATGCGCCCCGCGTACATCACCGCCACCCGGTCGCACATCTTGGCCACGATGCCGAGGTTGTGGGTGATGAAGATGAGGGCGAGGCCGTGGGCCCGCTGCAGTTCGCGCAGGAGGTTCAGGTACTGCGCCTGGATGGTGAGATCGAGGCTGGTGGTGGGCTCGTCGGCGATGAGGAGGCGCGGCTCGCAGGAGATGCCGATGGCGCCCACGATGCGCTGGCGCATGCCGCCCGACATCTGGTGGGGATATTCCTTCACGCGGGCCTCGGGGGCGGGGATTTTCACGGAGCGCAGCAGCTCGCGCGCCCGCGCCCAGGCGCTCTTGCGGGAAGCGTGCTCGTGGACGCGGAGCGGCTCCGCCACCTGGTTCCCGATCGTGAAGAGCGGGTTGAGCGAGGCCAGGGGGTCCTGCAGGATCATGGCGATCCGCTGGCCGCGCACCTTGCGCATCTCCTTGTCCGACAGGGTCAGCAGATCGCGGCCCTCGAAGATGACCTCGCCCGAGACGATGCGGGCCGCGGTGGGGAGGAGCCGCAGCAGCGAGAGCGCCAGCGTGGTCTTCCCCGACCCCGACTCCCCCACGATGCCCAGCGTCTCGCCCGCGTCGAGCGAGAGGGACACCTCGTCCACCGCGCGGTTGACGCGGGCGCCCCGCGCGGTGATGTAGTGCACCCCGAGATTCCGGATCTCCAGGAGCGGACTCAATGCGCGATCACGAAGGCGAGCGCGAGGATGGCGAGCCCGATGAGCAGATCGAGTATGCCTTTGAGCGGGAAGTGACGGCGTTCCCGCTCGCTCATAGCTGGCGGAGCTGGGGATCGAGCTTGACCCGCAGCCAGTCTCCGAGGAGGTTGGCGGACAGCACCATCAGCATGATGCAGCAGCCCGGCAGCACGGTGAGCCACCAGTACCCGGCCATCAGGCCCTTCTTGCCGTCGGCCAGCATGAGACCCCAGGCGGGCAGCGGCGGCGGCACCCCCACGCCGAGGAAGGACAGCGCCGCCTCCGTCACGATGACCACGCCCAGCATGAGGGTGCCCAGCACGATGGCCGAGTTCAGCACATTGGGCAGGATGTGCTTGCGCATGATGGTGCGCTTGGAGCAGCCGGCCACGATGGCCAGCCGCACGAAGTCGCGCTCCTTCAGCGAGAGGACCTCGCCGCGGATGACGCGGGCGTAGCGCGTCCAGTAGATCGCGCCCAGGATGATGACGATGTTCATGACGCCCGGGCCCCGGATGGCGGCCAGGAAGATGGCGAAGGTCAGGGCGGGCAACGCGAGCCAGGTGTCGGTCACGCGCATGATCACCTGGTCCACCCAGCCGCCGAGAAAGCCGGAGAGGATGCCCAGCGACGTTCCGAGCGCTCCCGCCACGAGGACGGCGGTGAAGCCCACGATCATGGACACGCGGGCCCCGAAGATGAGCCGCGCGAGCACGTCGCGCCCCAGGTGGTCCGTGCCGAGGAGATGGGTGGTGCTGCCGCCCGTCTGCCAGGCGGGGGGCTTGAAGCGATCGCCCAGGTTGCCCACCTCCGGATCGAAGGGGGTGATGACGTTGGCGAAGATCGCCACCAGCATGAGAACGGCGAGGATGCTGGAGGCGATGTAGGGGAAGCCGCTGGCGGCAAGCGTGGACATCCGCGAGCCGACGATCAGCTCTCCGCCCCCCGTGCCTCGAAGCGCGGCCTCGGTGGTGCTCACCGGTCGTACCGGATGCGGGGATCGATCACCGCGTAGAGCACGTCCACGAGGAGATTCACGAAGACGATCATGGCGCCTCCCAGGAGCACGGTGGCCTGCACCACCGGGAAATCACGGAACGAAATACCCTCGTAGAGCAGCCGTCCGATGCCGGGCCACGCGAAGACGGTCTCCACCACCACCGCCACGTTGACCATGATGACCAGGTTGATGCCGGCCAGGGTGAGCACGGGAATGAGCGCGTTCTTGAACGCGTGCTTGCCGATGACGAGGGCCTCCGGCAGGCCCTTGATGCGCGCGAGCTTGACGTATTCCGAGCCCAGCACCTCCAGCATGGACGAGCGCGTGAGGCGCATGTGGGCGGCGGCGAAGTACCAGCCCAGCGCGAAGGCCGGCATCACCAGGTGCAGCACGGTGCCCGAGCCGGAGGAGGGCAGCCAGCCGAGGTAGACGGAGAAGAAGAGGATCATGACCAGACCGACCCAGAAGGAGGGAAGCGACAGCCCCAGCAGCGCGAAGATCTTGCCCGCGCTGTCCCACCACTGATTCACCCGCACCGCCGCGATGATGCCGGTGGGGATGCCGATGACGAGCGAGAAGGCCATGGCCGCGCCCGCGAGCAGCAGCGAGTTCGGCAGGCGGGAGAGGTAGAGCTCGAGGACGGGGGTCCGGTAGTAGAAGGACTGGCCGAAGTCTCCCCGGACGAGGCTCGACACGAAGGACCCGTACTGCACCCAGATCGGACGGTCGAGCCCGAGCTGGCTGCGAATGGCCTCGAGGTCCGCCTTGCTCGCTCCCGGCTCCACCAGGAGAACGGCGGGATCCCCGGTGAGCCGGACGAACAGGAAGATGGTGAGGGAGAGCAGGGCCAGCGACACCAGCGCGTAGCCCAATCGTTTCACGATGAATCGCTTCATGTGGTCACCGCTTGTTGAGGCGAAGGTCCTCGTAGGGCCCGGAGTAGGCGTGGTTGGCGATCATGCCGAGCCCGTGCACTTCCAGCCGCGGTCCGACCCCGTTGAGAAAGGCGGGCTCGATGACCGGTCCGAACATCACCTGCTCGTGGATCACCTGCTGCATCTTGTGGAGGATCTGCTGGCGGACGCGCGGGTTCATCTCCTTCGCCTGCTCGCCGTAGAGCCCGTCCACCTCCGGATAGGTCCCGTAGACGTACCGGCCCCCGGTCACCGCGTACTGCTCGAGCCGCGTGGGCGCGTTGCCGGGAGCGCCGCTGCCGCTGAAGATGACGCCGCGGAGCTTCTTGTCTCCGTACTCCTGGAAGAAGGCCGCGCGCTCCATGGGCCGCAGGCGCAGCCGGATGCCCACCTGCTGGAGATAGTTCGCCACCGGCTCCCCGATGGCCACCCCGTAGATGGTGTCGCCGGTGAGGTCCCCCGCGTCGAAGCCATTGGGGTAGCCGGCGTCCGCCATGAGCGCCCGGGCCCGCTTGACGTCGTACGGGTAGGGGGGCGGCGTCCAGAAATACTCCATGCCCTGCGGGATGAAGGAGTAGGCGAGCTTGGAGAGCCCGAGGTAGACGGCGCCGTTGATGCCGGCGCGGTCGATGGCGAGGTTGGCGGCCAGGCGCACCCGCTTGTCGTGCCAGGGGGATTTCGGATCCCACTGCTCGGTGAAGAGGAGCCACGTGGTGAAGGTGAAGTAGGTCGGCACCAGCCTCAGGTTCGCCGTGCGCTTGACCTCCTCCGCCAGCGGCCCCGTGATCGAGTACGCCACGTCCACCTCGCCGCGCCTGAGCGCGGCCAGGCGGGTGGACTCGTCGGGGATCACGCGGAAGACGAGGGTCTTCACGGCGGGCGCCTTGCGCCAGTAGCCGTCGAAGGCCTCCACCGTCAGCTCCACGCCGGGCTTGAAGGCGACGAAGCGGTACGGGCCCGCGCCCACCGGGGCCTTCTTGAAGCCGTCCTCGCCCACCTGCTCCACGTACTTCTTCGGCACGATCCACGCGGCGCCGGTGGCGGGGGTGGCGTAAAAGGTCATGAAGTCGGGCCAGGGCGCCTTGAGCACGAAGCGCACGCGCAGGGGATCGAGCACCTCCACGCGCGCCACCTTGCCCTTGAGGAGCGCCGCGCTGGCGCCGCGATAGCGCTCGAAGGAGTACTTCACGTCCTCCGCCGTCACCGGCTCGCCGTTGTGGAACTTCACCCCCTTGCGCAGCTGGAACTCGTAGGAAAGGCCGTCCTTGGTCGCGCTCCACGACTCCGCGAGGCTCGGTGTCATGGGATTGCCCGGCATGGGCTTGATGAGAGCGTCGTGCAGCGCGTAAAGGACCATGAAGGGCGTGATGATGCCGGAGGTCTCGGCGGGGTCGAACCAGGTCGGCGCCAGCGTGACGTGAACGGCCCAGGTGGCTTGACCCTCGGCGGCGCCGGCGGGGGCGGCGGCCCCCGAGCCCGCCACGGCGGCGAGCGCCAGCACGGCGAGGAGTAACGGGACGAGCGTCGGCATCCGGCGGGACCGGCGGGCCACGGAGGCCGTGCGGCGAAGCGAATGCCATCGGAACATGACCCGACCTCCGCGTCCTTGCGAAGCGCCTCGGAGTGATGCGGGGTCCGAGTAGCGGGAAGTGTATCCCGAAAAGTTCACGCGATTATCGTCGATACCGCATTCTTGTCAATCCCCGCCCGGAGCCCTCAGCCGCGACCGGAGCCATCGGCCCCGAGATAGATTCTCAGGGGCGATGACGCAGCACGGCACCGGGCCAGGCGCCGGTCTGGGCGCCGTCCCGGTAGAGCACCTGCCCACTCACGAGAGTGGCATGGATGCCGCGGGCCTGGGCGACCAGACGCTTGCCGCCCACGGGCAGGTCGTGGACGTACTCCGGCGGCACGTCGTCCACCGTATCCGGGTCGAAGAGGACCAGGTCCGCACCCCCTCCTCCAGGGTGAGCGCCTGGCGCTCGCGCACCCACTTGCCCAGGGAGCCGCCTGCCGGTCGCCGAGAAGGGTCCAGCGGCGAGGCGCCGCCCGAGAACCGGGCGCGAGGCGTACTCGCTGTACGTTGAGCGCCCGGTCGAGGGCGGCAACGACGCCGATGGGCCCTTATCGACGACCGGCGGCCAGGCCGCGGACGCTCCAGATTCGTACCGGCCGGGCCAGACCCTTCAGGGTGAGCGGGCCCATCTCTTCCGCGTCGATCAGATCCTCCACGCCCCCCGCGACCTTGGCCGAGATCAGGATCTGCCCGGCGCCGGCCTCGCCGCAGAGCCGGGCGGCGAGGTTGGTGACGGTGCCGATCGCGCCGTAGTCCCAGCGTCCCTCGAAGCCGATGGCGCCGATGGTGGCGTAGCCCTGGGAGACCCCCACGCCGAGCCCGAGGTCCCAGCCGCGCTTGCGCCAGCCCGCGCTGAGGCCGACCACGACGTCCCGCATGGCCACCGCCATACGGATCGCGCGCTCGGCCGGATCGGGAACCACCACGGGGTCGTTGAAGAAGACCATCATGCCGTCCCCGGTGAAGCGCTCGAGGGTGCCCTCGTGGGCGAGGACGAGCCGGCCCATCTCCGCATGGTACTCGCGGAGCAGCTCCATGATCTCCTCGGGCTCGGCCGTCTCCGCGAACGCCGTGAAGCCGCGGAGATCCAGGAAGACCACCGTGACTTCGCGGCGGTGGGTCTTGAGCGGGTCGTCGGCGCCGCCGGCCACGATGAGCTCGGCGAGCTGGGGGGAGAAGAACCGCTTGAGCCGGCCCAGCCGCTCGAGCTGCATCACCTGCTCGGCAACGCGCTGCTCCAGCGTCAGGTTCATTTCCGTGAGTGCGCGGCGATGGCGCTGCTCCTCGTCGTGGAGCCGCTTCTTCTCCAGGCAGGCGCCGACCCGGGCCTGCAGGAGTACGGGCTCGAACGGCTTGCCGAGGTAGTCCTCCGCGCCGAGCTGGATGCACCGGACCACGCTGTCCAGCTCGTCCAGCGCGGAGATCATGAGCACCGGGATGTCGCGCAAGGCCGGATCGCCCTTGATCCGCTGGAGCACGGCGTAGCCGTCGAGGTCCGGCATCATGACATCGAGAAGGACCAGGTCGACGGGAGTCCGGGCGAGGGTGTCGAGTCCCTCGCGGCCGCCCGGCGCGGTGAGCACCTCATGCCCCTGGCGGCGGAGGCGGCGGGCCAGCAAGTCGCGGTTGTCCTCGTTGTCGTCCACGACGAGGATCACGCTGCCGGGCTTGTCGGGCTCGGGGCCCTCGGCGCCTGGCGTCCGCCCAGGGCTGGCCGCCTCGACGGGCCCGCTACCAAGGTCCAGCAGCGCGGCCAGGCGCTCGGTGGCGGCGTGGATGCGCTCGATATCGGGTAGCAGCGCGCCGCCCTTGATTTCCGAGGCCTCCCGGCGCAGCGCCACCGCCGCCGAGCGGAGGCGCTCGAGGAGCGGGACGAGCGTGCCGCGCGCGGCCGCGAGATCGGGAGGGTCCGTCCCGCCGCGCGCCAGCACGCTGTTGAGGAGGCCCAGCAGCTCACGGGCGTCCGCGCGGAGCGCTCCGAGCCCGGCCACGAGGTCGGGCCGGTCGCCGCCTTCAATCTCCTCGAGCAAGATCTCGGCGTAGCCGATGATGTGGTTGAGCGGCGTGCGCAGGTCGTGGCGGAGCTGCGCGGCGGGCCCGATGCTCACGCGCCGCCCACCCGCGGTAGCAGGGCCTCGATCTTCTGGAGCAGGCGTGGGAGGTCGACGGGCTTGATGTCGAAGTCGTCGCAGCCCGCCGCCACCGCCCTCTCGCGGTCGCCGGACATGGCGTGCGCGGTGAGCGCGATCACCGGGATGGCGCGGGTCTCGGGTGCGGCCTTGATCTGGCGGGTGGCCTCCCAGCCGTCGAGCCCCGGGAGGCTCATGTCCATCAGAATCAGGGCCGGCGCCTCCGACTGCGCCATGGCCACGCCCTGCTCGCCGTCGACGGCGATGGCCACCTCGTAGCCGCGCTTGATAAGGCGACGGGAGAGCATGTCGCGGTTCATCTCGTTGTCCTCGACGAGCAGGATCTTGGCCATCAGACCCGCGGCCTCCGGCGCGCTACGCTCGCCGCCACCAGCTCCCGCACCTCGCCCAGCAGCTCGTCGCGGCCGTACGCGCCCTTCTGGAGGATCTTCTGGACGTAGCCGTTGAGCCGCTCCCGGTCCTCGCCACTCAGGTCCTTGGCGGTGATGACGACGATCGGCACCTCGCGCCAGGCCTCGTGGCGGCGGAACTCGGCCACGAACTCGAAGCCGTCCATCTCCGGCATCATGAGGTCGAGCAGGATGACGCTCGGCGGGCCCTCGCGTAGGTGCTCGAGCGCCACCCGGCCATTCTCGGCCTCCACCACCGCGTAACCCGCCGGCTCGAGCATGCGGCGGAGGAGCCGGCGGACCTCGACGTCGTCGTCTACGACCAGTACCGGCCGGTCGCGCCGGTACTTGCCCAGCACCGCCACCAGGCGCTCGCGGTCGATCGGCTTGGTGAGATAGTCGGCGGCCCCCAGCGCATAGCCCAGGTTCTTGTCGTCGACGATCGTGAGCATGACGACGGGGATGTCGGCGAGGTCCCGGTCGGCCTTCAGGGCGGAGAGGACGGCCCAGCCGTCCATCCCGGGCATCATGACATCCAGCGTGATCGCGTCCGGCCGCAGCTCGCGGGCCCGCCGCAGGCCTTCCTCGCCGCCCGACGCGGTGACCACCCGGAAGCCCTCCTTGGTGAGGAAGCGCTGCATCAGGTCCCGCACCGCCGCCTCGTCGTCGATCACCAGCACGGTGCCGATGCCGGAAAGCACGCGCTCGGTGGCTTCGAGGGGAGGGGCCACCGCCTCGGTCGCCTCGCGCACGAGCGCGGGCAGCCGGATCGTGAACGTGCTGCCGCGGTCCTTCTCGCTCTCCGCCGTCACGTCGCCGCCCATCATGCGGCAGAGCCGCCGGCTCAGCGCGAGGCCGAGGCCGGTGCCGCCGTACTTGCGCGTGGTGGCGGCGTCGGCCTGGGTGAAGGCCTCGAACAGCTTGGCGAGCTGCTCGGGCGTCATGCCGATGCCGCTGTCGGTGACGCTGAACACCATCCACTCGCCTCCGTCGGCCGCTTCCCGCGCTACCGCCAGCGAGACCGTGCCGCGCTCGGTGAACTTGCAGGCGTTGCTGAGGAGATTGAAGAGGGCTTGTCGCACCTTGGTCAGATCCGCGTGCATGGAGCCAATCGCGTCGGGGCAGCTCACGTCCAGATGATTCGTGTTCTTCGCGGCCAGCGGGTGGATCACCGCGGCGATGTCGTGGACCAGCGCGCCCACCTCGAAAGTCTCGAGGTAGAGCTCCATCTTGCCCGCCTCGATCTTGGAGAGATCGAGCACGGCGTTGATCAGCTCCAGCAGGTGCTTGCCGGCCGCGTTGATCTTCTTGAGGTCGTCGGTGAACTGCGCGGCCCCCAGGTCGGCGGCGTCCTCCTGGAGCATCTCGCTGTAGCCGATGATGGCGTTGAGGGGCGTGCGCAGCTCGTGAGACATGTTGGCCAGGAACTCGGACTTGTGGCGGTCGGCGGCCTGGAGCTGGCGGCCCTTGTCCTCGATCTCCCGGAACAGCCGGGCGTTCTGGATGGCCAGGGCCGACTGGCTCGCGAAGGTCTTGAGCAGGTCGATGACCTGCGGCGAGAAGTCCCCGGGGGTCTTCTTGGTGACGGTGAGCCCGCCGATGAGGTGGCCCTCGCGCAGCAGCGGAATCCCCAGGAGCGCCCGCGCGCCCGAGTGCAGCAGGACGTCGCGGAGGGGGCCGCTGTACGCCCCCGGCTCGGCGATGTCAGCCACCTGGACCGGCTCGAGCGTGACGGCCATGCGCCCGGCGACACCCTCACCCCGCCGGATCGGCGCCCGCCGGGCCACGGCGACAACCTCTTCGGGGAGATTGTGGGTCGCGCGGAAGACGAGCGCCTCGGCGCGCTCGTCGTACTCGTACACGGTGCAGGAGTCCGTCCCGGCGAGCTGGTTGGCGCGGGCGACGATCGTGTTGAGCACGGTCTCGAGGTCGAGCGTGGAGCTGAGGGCCTGGCTGACTTCGCCCAGCGCCTGGAGCTCCTGGACCGAGCGGGTCAGCTCGCCGGTCCGGGCCTGGAGCTCGCTGAGCAGCCGCGCGTTCTCGATGGCGATGGCCGCCTGGTCGGCGAAGGTCTCCATCAGGGCGATTTGACTGTCGGTGAACGGCCGGACCTCGTGACGGTAGATGGTGATCACGCCGAGCAGCTCGTCCGCCCTGAGCATCGGGATCGCCAGCATGGTCCGGATGGGGTCGATCTGTCGCGACCCGTAAGTGTACTCAGGATCGGCCTGAGCGTCGTGAACGTGCTTGGTGCGTCGCTCGAGGGCGGCGCGCGCCGTCGTGCTCCCGC
>Ga0137403_10006882_pt1 | contig 12955 bp, 10 predicted proteins | sample CZOMad2_1_16fung_FD_122057 | JGI IMG/M metagenome (GOLD analysis project Ga0137403, IMG submission 122057) | Vadose zone soil fungal communities from Angelo Coast Range Reserve, California, USA - CZOMad2_1_16fungal (Hybrid Assembly) | ecosystem: Environmental > Terrestrial > Soil > Vadose zone... | reverse complement strand
CTGTCTTGGCCGGCGGAGCAGTCGTCGAAGCGCTATGCCAACCGGGCAAATTGTTGTCCCCCGTGATCAGCCGCGCGCCGCGTTCATACGTGATGTACGACCAAGCCCACTGAATCATCACCATTAGGCGGTTGCGGAAACCGATCAGGAACAGGATGTGAATGAACAACCACGCCATCCAGGCAAAGAAGCCTGAGAGCTGGAGCTTGCCGAAATCCGCGACCGCGGCAGCGCGTCCGATCGTCGCCAAGCTGCCCTTGTCGTGGTAGTGGAAAGGCTCCGTCGCTTGCCCTCGGACCAAGTGCAGAACGTTCTTGGAAGCAGCAACGCCTTGCTGCATCGCCACGGGAGCCACGCCCGGGAGCAGCTTCCCCTTCGCATCTAGCATGCTCGCAAGGTCGCCGATCACAAACACTTCCGGATGCCCTGGAATCGAAAGATCCGGCTGCACGTTGACACGACCCGCTCTGTCGGTTGGGGCTCCGAGCAGTCTTCCCAGGGGCGAAGCGGCCACCCCCGCGGCCCACAACGTTACGGCCGCTGGCGCCCATGTATCTCCGAAACGAACCCTGCCGGGCTCAATGCCCGTCACCAGAGTCGAATTGCGTACCTCCACTCCCAGCTTGGCCAGTTGCCGTTCAGCGCTGTGGGAAAGGCTCTCGGGATAGCTAGCAAGAACGCGAGGACCGCCTTCGACCAGCAAAACGCGGGTGTGTCTGGGATCAATCGTGCGGAACTCATTGGCCAGAACGTGGCGCGCAATCTCGGCCAGTGTCCCTGCCAGTTCAACACCGGTCGGCCCGGCACCCACCACCACAAAGTTGAGTTCTCCCGTGGGAACGCCGCGGGCAGCATCTCGCTCTGCCAGCTCAAATGCCAGGAGGACGCGGCGGCGAATTTCCGTAGCGTCCTCGATGGTTTTCAGCCCGGGTGCCAGCGGTTCCCACTCGTCGTGCCCAAAGTAGGCGTGGCTCGCGCCCGCGGCAACAATCAAGTAATCGTAGGGAATCTCGTCGTCTGCCAGCTTGACGATTTTTTGCTCCAGGTCGAAGCCCGTTACTTCGCCAAGCAGAACCTCGACGTTCTTCTGCGAATGGAGAATCCAGCGAATGGGTGCGGCAATTTCCCCCGGCGACAGACCTGCCGTCGCCACCTGGTACAAGAGCGGCTGGAAGGTGTGGTGGTTCTTGCGGTCAATCAAGGTGACGCTGACGTCTGCGTTCCGGAGTTGGCGAGCCGCCTTGAGGCCGCCGAAACCGCCTCCGATGACTACTATGCGGGGTCTTGCGGATTGTGATGGATTCGCCACATAGTTTAGATTCCCCGGGGCCTTCAGGGGCGCAAGAAACTTCGCTGTGTCTCAGCCCCATTCCGGTAAGATTCCGTGAGCGTGAACCTGACCTCCCCGATACGTCCAGGCCGTCTTTCCTCCTACCTCTTGCCGTCGCTGGTCGACGTCTTGTTTATTAGCCTCGTCTTGGCCCTGGCGTATGGAACGCCCAGTCTGCATCTGTTGAACGATCCCGGCATCGGCTGGCACATTCGCACTGGCGAGTGGATTCTACAAAATCACGCCATCCCGCACACGGATTTGTTCTCGAACGTGACCACCCGCCCGTGGTTTGCCTGGGAGTGGCTGTTCGATATAGGGGTCGCCAAAGTTCACTCCTGGTGGGGCTTGAACGGAGTGTTGGCCGCAGGCGCGATCGTCATCGCTCTAACCTTCGCCTTACTGTTCCGGTTGACTCTGCGAAGGGGAGCATCGCTGTTCCCAGCCATCGTATTGGTCGTTCTTGCGGTACTTGCATCCACCATCCACGGTCTGGCGCGGCCCCACCTTTTCACATGGCTGTTCACCCTATTGTGCTGGTACTTGATTGAGGAGAAGCGCTACACGATCTGGCTGTGGGCGATTCCGATGATCGTGCTGGTATGGGCCAATGTCCACGGCGGATTCCTGGTTGCGTTCGCGCTCACGGGGCTAACCTTGGCAGGAGACATTTGGAACGTTGCAGGAGGTAGAGACAATCGCGCGCGAGCCGATGCTGTGCGAATGGCCCAAGTGCTCGCCGCGTCGGTTGTTGCCAGCCTTTTTAACCCATACGGCATTGCTCTCTACAGCCATATTTATCAATATCTTACAGATTCATTTCTGATGCACCACATCCAGGAAATGCAGTCCCCGGATTTCCGCACGGTCGCAGCGAAGTGCTTGTTTCTATTGCTCCTTTTGACCGCGTGCACGGCCGTCATCCGACGAAGTCGCCTGCGCCCGGGTGAGATGTTAGTTTTGGTGTTCTTTGCGTACGAGGCGCTCTTCGCCGCCCGCAACATTCCACTTGCCTGCATCGTGCTCACGCTAACAGTGGCTCCGCTCCTGGTTTCGTCCGACGATTCAACGACCAATCCTCTGCGCCGGCGCCTGCGCGGATTCTCTGATCGCATGGGCGCGATGGAGTTGCAGGCGCGAGGACATCTGTGGGCGATTGCGTTCGCGGTTGTGACATTGGGCGTATGCGCGAATGGCGGGCGGCTCCTCGGAACGCAGCTTATTCACGCCAACTTCCACGCCGACAAGTTCCCTCTTCGCGCCGTCGACTTCCTCATGCAGCACCCGCCTGCCGATCCTCTATTCACCACCGATGCCTGGGGAGGCTACGTCATCTACCGCGCCTGGCCGACTGTGCATGTCGTGGTAGACGACCGGCACGACATGTACGGTTCCGAATACATGAAGCGTTACTTGAAGATTGTCGACGGCAATTGGGAATGGGAGCAACAGCTACGGGCAACAGGAGCGCGCTCAGCCCTGGTGTCACCGAACAGCGCCATCGGCAGCCTGTTGCGCCTAAGCCCGGATTGGAGAATGGTTTACGACGACGGTCAGGCACTGATCTTCGAAACCAACGATCCCGCTAACTCGCCCCTCTTGCCGCCGGGACAACTCTCAAAATGATCCCGATTCACGAGACAGACAGCGGCGCGACCTTCGCCGTTCGCATCCACCCGCGCGCCAAGAAAAACTCCATCACCGGCGAACTTGGCGACGCCTTGAAGCTCGCCCTCACGGCCCCGCCCATCGATGGCCGCGCCAACGAAGCCTGCATCGAATTCTTCGCCAAACTCTTCGCCGTGCAACGTTCAGCAGTTTCGATCGCTTCCGGCGAGACCAACCGCAATAAGGTCATTCGAGTGACCGGACTCTCAGCGAGAATGGTGCGGTCCAAGCTTTCAGGGTAGAGAGAAGGCTACGGAAACTTCGAACTCACTTTACCCCTGCTTCCCGCTTTGCTATAAACCAGCAGTGACCTCGCCCTTCGAGAAGCAAATCTGACGCCCTCGCTCATATCCGATTTCGCGAATCAGGATGAGGTGTTTGCGCGTGGATTCGCGATTCTGCAGCAGGGGGTCGCAAACCGAGCCTTTCCTTGCGCGTCGATCGCCGTCACGCATCGCGGAAGACTCGCAGCGCTGAAAGCTTTTGGGCACTTCACGTACGACGCCGATGCTTCAGTCGCCCGCCCCGATACGATCTTTGATCTCGCGTCGATTACCAAGGTCATGGCTACGACCAGCATGGCCGTCCTGCTCTACCAACGCGGGCTGCTCGATATCGAGATGCCGGTCGTCGGCATCGTGCCAGAGTTCGCGGACGATTCGTCAGGAGCCGACGATCTGCGCCGCGGCGAGGTAACGTTCCGAATGCTGCTCGCCCATTCGTCTGGCTTACCCGCGCACCTTAAGCTTTATGAGCAGGCTGCCACGCGCGATAAGATCACCACTCTAGCGGCAAAGACTCCGTTGACAAACCATCCCGGGACGCACGTCGAATACAGCGACATCGGCTTCATCGTTCTAGGGGAAGCTTTGATGCGGCTTGCTGACGAACGCCTCGACGCTTTCTGCCAACGCGAAGTCTTCGGGCCCCTCGGATTGGCCCACACGGGCTTCAATCCGCTTCCGGAACAGCAGAGGTTGATTCCTCCTACGCTCAACGACCAGGGATTTCGCCCTCGAGTAATCCAAGGCGAGGTGAACGACGATAACGCCGCCGTCATGGGCGGGATCGCTCCTCACGCGGGGCTGTTCGCCCCCGCCGAGGATATCGCGCTCTTCGCACAGGCCATGTTGGGTAACGGCTCAGCGGTGTTTCGTCAAGAAAGCCTCGCAATTTTCACCAGGCGGGAACTGCTCCCCGCGGAGACAACTCGAATGCTAGGCTGGGACAGTCCGAGCGAAACCTCGCTGGCCGGAAAATACTTTTCTCCGGGATCTTTCGGTCACCTCGGATTCACAGGTACCTCGTTGTGGATCGACCCGGAGCGCCAGATTTCGATAACCTTGCTCACGAACCGCACGTGGCCGGATGGCAAGAACGTTGGCATCCGGCAGGTCCGGCCCGAATTTCACGATGCGGTGATGGAAAGCTTGATCCACCTATGAAGCCAATGCCGCACTCCCGGCCCGCCCTTGGACATCTCCGTACAGAGCAGCGCAATCGCGCTTCCGCTCGTCTTGACCAGGAGCCTACACTCGACCTCGTTGGCCTCATCAACCGCGAGGACGCCAAGGTGGCCGCCATCGTGCGGGATGCCCTGCCGCAAATCGCCAAAGCCGTGGATATCATCGCGGACCGGCTCCGTCGCGGCGGGCGACTGATCTATGTCGGTGCCGGAACCAGCGGGCGGATCGCCGCACTCGATGCTTCGGAATGTCCACCGACTTTTGGCACGGACCCCAAAAGGGTCCAGTTCATCATCGCGGGCGGCCCGAAAGCTCTCAGTGGCGCGGTTGAGTCCGACGAAGACTCCCGCGAATCTGGCGAACGCGACATGGCGAAACGCAAACCAGGGAAAAACGACGTCGTCGTGGGGATCGCGGCCAGTGGGCGGACGCCCTTCACCGTGGCAGCCGTGGCGTTGGCCCGCAAGCGTGGTGCAGCGACCGTCGCGGTTTGCTGCAATGCGGACTCTCCGCTGGAGAAGGCAGCACAATTTGCCATCGTCACGCCCGTGGGGCCGGAAGTCGTCTCAGGTTCTAGCAGGATGAAAGCGGGCACATCACAAAAGATGGTCCTGAACATGTTGACCACGGGCGCTATGACGCGGCTGGGCTATGTCTACGGGAACCTCATGGTCAATGTCCATCCCAGCAACGGGAAGCTCATTGACCGTGCTATTCGCGTTCTTCAGGACGCGGCCGACATTGACGAAGGAGCAGCCAAAAGCGCCCTGGATCGCGCCGGTAAGAGCGTGCCCATCGCCCTGGTCATGCTGAAAACCGGACTTAGCGCGGCTCAGGCGCGCCGCCGCCTGAGGGCGCAGGATGGCAACGTTCGCAGGGCTATCGAAACGCCCCTGTAAAGGTCACCTGCGTCGGGGCGGCCAGTAATCACGACGTCCACTCCAAATCACAAGTGCAATTTCCCTTTCGATACCTCTCCGGCATCGCCCATTCCCCGCTAGAATGGCTCCAGCGCAAACGGGGGGAATTTTCCATGTGGGCTTCGTCTCGTCTGCAACTGCAAAGGACCGATCTGGAAATGGATAAACTCGTAATTCGCGGTGGCACCCCGCTGCTCGGCACGATACGCGTAAGCGGAGCCAAGAACTCAGCGTTGCCAGCAATGGCCGCTGCCCTTCTTACCGAAGAGCAGGTGATCTATGAAAATATCCCGCAAGTGCGCGACATCCAGACGGAGCGAAACTTGCTCGCGGCGATGGGCGCACACGTCGAACTTGGTTACGGACGCGCACAGCACCGCACGATCATCCAGTGCGACAAGATTTTGAGTCCTGAGGTTTCGTACGATCTGGTCAAGACGATGCGAGCTTCCGCTCTGGTGCTGGGACCGCTGGTCGCTCGCTTCGGCCGCGCCCGTGTTTCGTTGCCGGGAGGATGCGCGATTGGTGCCCGCCCTATCGACTTGCACATCAAGGGCTTGGAGTGTCTGGGCGCAAAGATGACCGTTGAACACGGATACGTGGAAGCTAAAGCCGACCGGCTGCGCGGCGGCGAAATTGTTTTCGACAAGATCACCGTCACCGGCACGGAAGATTTGCTCATGGCAGCCACTCTCGCAGACGGCGAAACCGTGATGAAAAATTGCGCGCGTGAACCCGAAGTGGTGGACCTGGCAAACTTGCTCATAAAAATGGGTGCGAAGATTGAAGGCGCAGGTACCTCCACCATTCGCGTCCAAGGTGTGGCGAAACTCCACGGCGGGAAACACCGCATCATTCCTGACCGCATTGAAGCCGGTACGTTCATCATCGCAGGCGCTCTGACAGGCGGAGACCTTCACGTAACTGGATGTGACCCAAGCCACCTGACCTCCGTAATCGCGAAGCTGAAAGAAGCAGGCGTACGCATTACTGAAACCGCTGACGGCGTCCGCGTGCAGGGCGACGGCCCGCTCAAGGCGACCGATATCCTCACAGAAGAATATCCCGGCTTCCCCACCGATATGCAGGCGCAGTTTATGACGCTGGCGACACAGGCCGAAGGCACATCGGTCATTACAGAGAACATCTTCGAAAACCGGTTCATGCACGCGCAAGAAATGCTACGCATGGGCGCGAATATCAAGATCGAAGGCCGCAGCGCCATCGTCCAGGGGAAGACACCGCTGAGCGGCGCTGCGGTGCTGGCTTCGGACCTTCGCGCCTCCGCCTCGCTCGTGATTGCGGCGCTCGTGGCCGATGGCGAAACCATCATCGATCGCGTCTACCACATTGACCGCGGCTATGAGCAGATCGAAGAAAAGCTCAAAGGCGTAGGCGCACAAATTCGCCGCATCGGCGAGCTGTTGCCGAAACGCGCTGCGGTTTTGGCGAAGGCATAGGGGTATCGGCGAGCGCATTCACGCCGAAGGCGTTACTTGCGCCCGGTAAGGCGGGCATCGTAGCGATACGGAGTTGCCTCGCCAAACTCCAGTTTCGCGAACTCCGCGTGTTTCGGATTGAGAAGATAGTTGTACTCCGCGGGAATCAGCGAACTCGGCACGCGCAACGCCACCGACGCATTGGAGGCGGCCCAGATATCCCCAATCTCCCGCAGCCTTGGCGGCCCAGGATCCGATTGCCAGTCGGGCGGTAAGTCCGACTCCGCAAGAGCGCTAATCAGCGCGTCGTCAATCTTTACCTCAAAGAAAACGTAGCTCTGCAGCAAGTCCGCCGCATCGAGGTGCACCAGCATCTCCAGCACGGCCAGGGATTGCGACTGCGCCGTGTAGACGACGGGCACCCCCCGAGAGTTCCAGCGCCCGCCATACAGACGGGCGCCTTCCCCATCAAACGCTTTGCTGGCAGGGTATTTCTGCTTGACGATGCGCCAAGCCGTAACGCTCAAGACGCTACACTCAAGAAACGACCCCGTGCTCCAGCCGCCCAATCAGGTCTTCAACCTCCCGCGCTCCTAACTCCGTGCGTGCATAAGCGAGAGGTGTCTTCCCTTCCAGGGCTTTGCGAGGCGCGGTCAACCAACGCAAAGCGGCCGCGTTATCTCCCTCAAACAATTCCACCGCCTGCTCGAACACCGTTCCCAGCCGCAACAGGCGCTCCGACTCTTCCGGTGTAAACTTCCCCTTCGACCGACGCCGCGCCAGAGTGCGCTCCGGAATTCCCACCAGCCCGGCCAGCGCCGCGCTAGGAACGCCGCTCCGCGATTCCAGCGTGTGCAAGGTCTTGAAGGAGAACCCGCGCTCCACCTGCTCAATCAATTCCGCCGAATTGGACGCGCTCAACCCCAGACTGACCCCGCGCTCCCCACGGGAAGGCACGGGCACAACCGGAGCATCGAACGGCGCAACACTAAATTGGTTCATGGGTCACCTCTTAGCAACTCAATCCTACCATACCTTCAGCCAGTGTGTCCAACATTGTACGCCATGTGCCGACAGAACTTTTGGCGCATCCATTTTTCTTTCCCTTGAATCACCATCCTCCGCTTCCCCTATTGCATGCTGAATTTTCGTGGATTAGGCTTAGAGATGCTCTCGCGATTTCTCCCTGCCTCCTGCCTTTTCTGGTGGATTGCTGCGTTTGATGTGCAAGATGGCGGGGTTGAGGAAAAGTGGCCACAATCTGTGGTGTTTGCCGCTTGACCCGACGGCCCTTCCGCTTTACATTGAATTCACGTTTTTCCTCCCAGCCGGGGCCTAAACTTGCAAGGATGATGGAATTCGGCGGAAGGGTATCTGATAAGTAACCGTCGGCACCCCAGCCGCCGATACTTTCACATGGCCCGGAATCTAAGGAGCCCAAGTTGCTCAAGCTAAAGAAGTTGCAAATCCTCGGATTCAAGTCTTTCTGCGATCGCACGGAACTCAAGTTCCACGGCGACGGCTTGGCGGCGATTGTCGGACCCAACGGCTGCGGCAAGTCGAATATCTCCGACGCCATCGCCTGGGTTTTGGGTGAACAGTCGGCCAAGTCCCTGCGCGGCGGGAGAATGGAAGACGTCATCTTCGCGGGCACACGCGAGCGCAAAGCTCTGGGCATGGCGGAAGTGTCGCTGACGCTGATTGATCCTGAGATTTACGACGGCCCTGCTGTCGGCGCCGAGCCAGAGATCGAGATCGAGAACGACCTCCCCGAGAACGACTGGGACGAAGCAGCGGATCGTCAACAGGCGCACGACGAAGCCGAGCAGGCGGCGGATGACTTACAGCCCGGAAAGGTCTTGAACCCGACGGAGGAAATGGTGGCTGCTGGAGCAGCCGATGACGCTGGAGTGGCCGTTGCAGAACAGGAACATAAAACGGCAGCCCAAGCCGAAGTAAAGACCGGCGCGCCGCTCGTCGTGCTAAAGATTCGCCGCCGCAAGTTGAAGCCACAGACGTTTCATGCTGGCGAGATTGCGGTTACGCGGCGTCTGTTCCGCAGTGGGGACAGCGAATACTTGCTGAACGGTAAGACCTGCCGTCTACGCGACATTCAAGAACTGTTCATGGGCACCGGCCTAGGGCCAGAATCCTATGCTCTGATTGAGCAGGGGCGTATCGGGCAGATTCTGAGCAGCCGTCCGCATGATCGCCGGGCAATTATTGAAGAGGCGGCCGGCATCACGGGATTCAAGACCAAGAAGCGCCTTTCCGAAGCGCGACTGGAAGAATCCAAGCTCAACCTCTCCCGTATCAATGACATTTTCGAAGAAGTCACGAGGCAAATGAACTCGCTCAAGCGCCAAGCCTCCAAGGCGGAACGTTATGGCAAGCTGCGCGATGAAATGCGCGTCAAGCTGCGCGTCGTTCTGGCCAGCAAGTTTGCCCTGATCGAAGAAGAGAGCCGCGAACTCCAAGCGCAAATGACCACCCTCGCCGAGGAAATGCGCGTCGGCACGGAAGCTCTGCACGGCATGGAAACCGAGCAGACCGAGCGCACGCAACGAGGGTACATTCTGGAAGACGAAGCCCGCCAAACCCGCGACCGTCTGGCTTCCATCTCGATGGAGATGGACCGTGCCCAGGCCCGCCAGCGTACCAACGAAGAGCGCTGCGCAGAACTGGTGACGCGGGCCGCCGCCGCAGCTTCCGAACTCATGGACGCCGACCTGCGCCTCACAAGCTTGGCAGCAGAGCGCGATGCCAACCGCGCCATCCTCACGTCGGCTGCCAGCGAGTTAGAGGTTGCTCAACAGGAACACGCCGAGAGCCGCACTGCTGCCATGACCGCCGTAGCGGAAGTTACTGCTCTGGAACAACGCCGCGAAGAATGCCGCGTCGCCATGCTCGAGGCCGCCTCGGCCATCTCTAACCTGCGTAACCAAATGACGCAGGCCGAAGAACGCATCGCCGCACTCGATCGCGAGAGCACACGCATCCAGTCAGAGATGACGACCTCGAATTCCCAACTCACGACTTTCGGCGGCCAGCGCGGACAGACCTCCCTCACTTTCGAGTCGGTCACGCAAAAAGTCCAAGGCCTCACGCACGAACTCGGTCAGGTTCGCCTGCTGCTCGAACAAAAACGTTCGGCCGAAACCACCTCGAAAGCCCGCCTAGATTCCCTGCGCGCCGAGTATGCGACCGCGCTTGGGCGCAAGGGTTCGCTAGAAGCGCTAATCGCCGAGCACGGCTACTCCACCGAATCGGTCCGCAACCTGTTCCAATCGGGGGCCATGCAAGGCGATCATGCTCCTGCTGGTGTACTCGCCGATTTCCTGGAAGTCGACCCGCGCTACGAACGCGTCGTCGAGGACTTCCTGCGCGACGAACTGAACTACATCGTCGTCAAGTCGTGGGATACGGCCAACGAAGGCATGCGCTTACTCAAGTCCGACGTCGACGGCCGAGCCACGTTCTTGGTCCATCCCAACGATTCGCAAGCCAAGTTCTCGTTCATATTGGATGAAGCCACACGCCACGAACCCGCCAACCACGCCGTTGTGCCGATGAAAAATTGCATTCGCGTGCTCAACGGCTTCGGCAAATCCCTCGAAGTAGTTTTGCCCAAGCTAGGCAACGGCTTCATCGTCCCCGAGTCTTCCCTAGCCCGCGACCTCGCGCTCAGCAATCCCGACGCGTTCTTCCTTTCCCAAACCGGCGAGTGCTTCCACAACGTCACCGTAACCGGAGGTCGCCAGCGCACCGAAGGCCCGCTCTCGATGAAGCGCGAACTCCGCGATCTCCTCCGCCAGATTTCAGAACTAGAACACACGCTGCGCACTGAAGAGGGCCGCGTGATGTTGCTGGCGAAAGAAATCAAAGAACTCTCCGGCCTGCTCGACCGCCTCGACGCCGAGTGCCGCGGCGCCGAGAAGCAGGCCATGACTTCGGGCCACATGCTGCAACAGCTCGACAATGAACTCTCTCGCACCCGCGAGCGCCTCGCCACGTGCGAAAAGGAAACAACCCGCCTCGCCCAGGAACGCGCCGCCCAGGCGAGCAACATCGAAGACCGCAGCCACCAGCTTTCCGCCCTGGAAGACCACCGCGGCAAGCTCGAACTGGAAATGGCCTCCGCGCTCGAAATTCTCAGCGTGCTCAGAGAAACTCGCGACCGTGCCGTCCACACCGTTTCGCAAAAAATGGCGCGCGTCGCATCCCTCGAAGAACGCCACCGCTCGGCCACAGCAGTCCTCGAACGCATCGAGTCCATGGTCGCCGAGATGGCCGCCCGTTGCACCACGCTCCGAGCCCAAGTCGATTCTGCCGCCGCCGAAAAACAGCAACGCGAAGCTGAAAACGTTCTGCTAGCCGAACAACTCGTCACGCTCGCCGCCGAAAAACTCTCCTCCGACGAACGTGTCAACGCCCTGCAAGAAGAGTCCGCACAAATTCGCGCCCGCGTCACCGAACTCGAAGAAATTATCCGCACCGCCCGCCAAACCCTCGACGCCGCCCGGGACCGCCGCGGCGAGCTGGCCGCCGCCTCCGCCAAGCTCGAATCCGACAAAGAGCACATGGCCGAGACCTGCCTCCAGGAACTCAACACGCCGCACCAAGACCTCCTCGCCGACGCCAACCTCGCCCGCGTCACCGGGGTCGAACTCACCCAGGAAGACGAACTCTACCGCCAGATGCGCACGCGCCTCGAAAACATGGGCCCCGTCAACATGATGGCCCTCGAAGAATACAAAGAAAGTTCCGAGCGCCACGCCTTCCTCGAAGCGCAGCGCAAAGACCTCTACGATGCCATCGAAAACCTGCGCAACACCATCCGCGAAATCGAAACCGTTTCCCGCGAGAAGTTCCAGGAAGCCTTCGCCAGGATCAACGAAAATTTCTCCACCATCTTCACCAAGCTCTTCAACGGCGGCCAGGCCTACATGCGCCTCACCGACGAACTCAACACCGCCGAAAGCGGCATCGATATCGTGGCCTCGCCTCCGGGCAAGAAGCTGCAAAACGTGCTGCTACTCTCCGGCGGAGAAAAGGCGCTCACCGCCATTTCCCTGCTCGCCGCCATCTTCCAATTCGCGCCCAGCCCGTTCTGCATCCTCGACGAAGTCGACGCCCCCCTCGACGAAGCCAACGTCGGCCGCTTCACCGACCTCATCAAGGAAATGAGCATCAAGACGCAGTTCGTGGTCATCACCCACAGCAAAAAGACCATGAGCGCCGCTCCGGTGCTCTATGGCGTGACCATGCAGGAGCCCGGCGTGTCAAAGCTGGTTTCGGTGAGATTTGGGGCGACGGCGTAGGGTTACTTCAGTTGAAACCGACTGTCTAGCATAGCCTCGCCAATTTCGGTAAACTCTGTTCTATGGCCAACGGTTCCACGCACGAGAAGCAACAGGCTCACGAGTTGATTGAGCTGATGGCTCCTGGTCAGGTAGCCGCTGTCGTCGCCCTGCTCGAAATCATGCTCAATCCGCTGGCCCGCACCCACGCCAGCGCTCCTTACGAGGACGAGCCGATTAGCGAAGCGGAGACCCGCTCCGTCGCCGCATCCCGCGAGTGGCTCAAGCACAATGAGGGCATCCCCAACAAAGATGTGCTCGCCGAGTTCGGTCTCAGTATCGAAGACTTCGAGCGCGTGGGCCGCACGCCGCTTGAGTCCCAGGGACCTGACAAACGACCGAGCAAGTAACGATGTCAAACAAGTAACGATGTCAAAAACGATAGCGTGGACCAACGAAGCTAAGGCCAACCTTCGCGCTATCGATCAGCCTACAGCCCTCCGAATCCTTCACGCATTGGCCCGCCTCCTAGCCATCGGCGAAGGAGATGTCAAGCGCCTCCAGGACATCGAGCCGCCTGAGTTTCGCCTCCGCGTCGGCGATTACCGGGTCCGCTACAATGACCTTGGCGACACGCTCCAGATTCTGGCGGTCAAACACCGCAGCGAAGTTTACCGCTAAGCGCGCAAACGCTGGGGCACCCGCCTCCGGGCAAGAAGCTGCAAAACGTGCTGCTACTCTCCGGCGGCGAAAAAGCGCTCACCGCCATTTCCCTGCTCGCCGCCATCTTCCAATTCGCGCCCAGCCCGTTCTGCATCCTCGACGAAGTCGA
>Ga0137403_10006881_pt1 | contig 12955 bp, 11 predicted proteins | sample CZOMad2_1_16fung_FD_122057 | JGI IMG/M metagenome (GOLD analysis project Ga0137403, IMG submission 122057) | Vadose zone soil fungal communities from Angelo Coast Range Reserve, California, USA - CZOMad2_1_16fungal (Hybrid Assembly) | ecosystem: Environmental > Terrestrial > Soil > Vadose zone... | reverse complement strand
GGCAGGTCGGTCAGCAGGTTGGGCGCATGCTCATCGACAAACGTGCCTTCCCAGTCGACGCCGCCGTCGAACACGTCGGGCGCGAGCTCCACCGCGCGGCGCACCTGATAGCCGCCGTTCGACGTGCCGACCGCGTAGATATAGCGCGGAGGCTGACCGTAGGCGGCATTCGCGCCTTCGCGCGCCAACTGTCCTGCTTTCACCATGAACTGCGTCCAACGCGTGAAAGGTTGGCCATCCTCGTTGTCATAAAAGCGCACAAAGAGAGAAGAAGCCGGGTTAAGCCTGCAGGCAAGCGGGTCCGCCGCGGTGGAGAACTGCAGGTTCAGGACGCCCTTGTTCTGCGAAGCGTACGCATAGCCCTTCTGCAAGACGTAGTCGCTCCAAGCAAAGTCGCCGTTGAATTCGCTGCGGGTGCCGGAGGCGCCTGCGACGACCAGGCGACCGTTCCAGTCGTTCGGCAGCCGCAACAGGAAGCGCGCCTCGCCTTTCGGGTCGGAGGCAATGCGCGCCTGGATCTGGAGTCCGGGTACCATTTTCGTGACCGGCGTCGGCGTAGCCGGCGAAATGACCGCGCGGTCGGTCTGCGGCGTGAAGGCAAACGGCGGCAGCCCGGCGATCGAGTTGTTGGCAGGCGTCGTGGCGGGATTCTTCGTCGTCAAGTCCGCGCTTACGAAGCACGTAATGTCCGCGAGGTGACCTCCGAACGCTGCTTTGATGTCTTCACAGTTGAGTCTTGCGTGCGCGGAAAACGGAATGACAAACAGCAGCGCGGCGGCGCCGCAGATTCGCAGAAACATGGTTTCCCCTTCGTTGACGGTCCCTGGCAGCAGGATGCACGTTTCCGTGCGGCTCCGCAATCGGCTATTTTCCTGACGCGGCGGACGTCGCCGCTGCGGCGGGCTGCGCCACGGGCGTGAAGGTGAATTTCCAGTCGGAGTACTTCTGCGCGCCTTCCAGGCTGGCGTCGCGCAGCTTGAAGCCCGCCACCTTGAGAGGCTTGTCCTCGGACAGGCTGTAGACGCCGCCGATGCCGCCGTCGGGCCCCTTCACGAATCCCCATTCGGCTTTGCCGGTGATCGGGTCCGGATAGAGCCGGCGCAGATAACGCTGCGTCGAGGGTTGGCGCGGGTCCTTGAGCAGGTCATCGAGCGTGCGCGGGTACTGGGCTTTTCCCGCGAGCACGTAGCGCTGGATCGCCTTGCGGTACTGGTTGCCGACGAACAGCAGGTCGGCCTCTTTCTCGCGCTTCGCCCAGGTATCCCAGACTTCGCCCACCAGCGCGAGCCCGCCCATCAGGATGGCGAGGATGAACAGCACCGTGAGGTAGGTAAAGCCGCGCGAGCGGTGACTCACCATTGCGAGAACTCGCTGCCGTCCAGGCTCTTGCCCTGGGCGCCGCTTTTCACGTCGGAGACGCCGCCCTTCTGCGGGTCTTCGGGCTGCACGATCTGCCAGCTCGAGGTGCTTTCGGCGATCGGATCGAGCGGCACCTTTCGCAGATAGCGCTCCGTGACGAGAGCGTCGAGCGACTCCGGATACTTTCCCTTGTCGCCGTAATAGCGCGAGATGGCGTCGCGCATCTGGTTGAGGTTCTCCTTGAGCACCGCTTCCTTCGACTTGTCGACGCTGGAGAAATAGCGCGGCAGGGCCAGCGTCAGCAGCAGGGCGATGATCGACAGGACCACCAGCAGCTCGATGAGCGTGAAGCCGGGGCGGCGCGTCACCATTCCCCGCATCACCATTCCCTATATGGCCGGCCGTTGATGCCGGTCGTCGTGGAGAGCGAGAACACGTCGAACACGTCTTCGCCTTCGCGCGGCTCGTCCGGCGGGCTGAGGTAGCTGCGCTTGCCCCAGCTTTCGGCGGGCCCCAGGTTCGGGTCGCTGGCGAAGGGATCGCGCGGCAGGCGGCGCAGGAAATAGATGCGCGCCTTCTTCGGGCTCTGCTGGTCCTCGACGCCCGCGACCAGGTCTTCCAGCCGCTTGGGATAGCCCGAGTCGCCGGCGCTCTTGACGATGTGGTTCTCGTCGAAAGCCTGCTTGTAGGCGTCGATCGCCTCGCGGATATCGCGCAGCGCGCGCCGCAGGTCCTGCTCCTTCGCGCGCTGCACGACGAGCTCGTTGAGCGGCAGCGCGACCGAGGCCAGCACGGCGACGATGGCCACCGTGATGACCAGCTCGATCAGCGTGAAGCCGCGTTCGAATCTCACTGCGGGGCAGGTTTTATGCCGCCGAAGGGCACGAGAACCGCCGGTGCGGGCGGCTGCGCCGGAGGCGCGGCCGCCGCGCCGGCCGCGCCGGTTTCTTCCGACGGCATGCCGGGAGCGACGGTCACGGGAGGCTCGAACGGCGGGGACGCCGAGATCCCCGCGCCCCCGCCCAGGCGCGGGATGCCGGTCTGGGCCTCGGTGCCGGCGGCGAACTCCACCGAGCCCGCATCCGGGCGCGCCAGCGTGCGCTGCAGCCGCGGCGTGATGAGCAGCACGATTTCCGTGCGGCTGGTGGTGTCCGAGGTGCTCGAGAACAGGCGCCCGGCGACCGGCAGGTCGCCCAGCCCCGGCACGCGCTCGGCGGTACGCCGGTCCTCGTCGCTGATCAGGCCGGCGAGCACCTGCGTCTCTCCGTCGCGCAGCCGCAGGTTGGTGGTCGCGTTGCGCGTGCCGATCTGGTAGGTCCGCGTGCCGGTCGAGCTTGTGATTGTCGACCCGATGCTGCTGACTTCGAGCCCGACCTTGATGCCGACCTCGTCCTCGAGGAAAATCTGCGGCTCGACCTCGAGCTTCAGGCCCACATCGAGGTAGGTCACCGACTCGGAGACGAAGCCGCCGGTCGCCGCCGCGGTGGTGGTGATGACCGGGACGCGATCGCCGATGTGGATGCGCGCCTTCTCCTTGTTCTTCACGCGGATGCGCGGATTGGCGAGGACGTTGGTCCTGCCGTCCTGCTGGTGCAGGCTGAAAAGGAACAGCGGATCGGTGAAGGTCAGGCGCACCAGGTCCGCGTTGCGGTTCTGCCATTCGCGCAGCGTGACGGTGCCCGAAGTGCCGGCGGCACCGACCAGGCTGACGGCGAGCGATTGCGGGTAGCGGATGCCGAGCTCGAGCAGGCGGTCCCTCGCCACCTCGAGGACCTCGACCTCGAGCATGACTTCCGGCTCGGCCAGGTCCTGAGCGGCGATCAGCCGCTCGGCGAGCCGGATCGCCGCCGGCGTGTCCTTGATCACCAGCAGGTTGATCTTCTCGTCGATGAAGACGTCGCGCGTCTTGACCAGCGTGCGGATCATGTTCGCCGTCTGCTTGACGTCGGCGTTGGCGAGGTAGAAGCCCTTCACCACCAGCTCCTGGTACTCGCGCAGCTTCTGCGGCGTATTGGGGAAGACGAACACCGTGTTCTCGTTGAGGATCTTCTGCTCGAGCTGGTTGGTGAGCAGCGCCATGCGGATCGCGTCCTCGATGGTCGCGTCGCGCAGCGCGATGCTGGTGCGCTGGTCGGTGCGCACGTCGCGGTCGAAGACGAAGTTGATGCCCGAGGCGCGCTGCAGCACCTCGAACACGTTGCGCACCGTCACCTCGCGCAGCTCGATCGAGATCGGCTTCAGGATCGAGGGCCGCAGCTGCACCGTGACGATCACCGGCTTCACCAGCTTGTCGTCGATGGTGCGCTGCAGGCGACGGGCGTCGCGCTGCTGCGGGTTCTCGGTGAGCACCGGACGCAGCACGTCCTGCGCCTCGCGGTATTTTCCCGCCTTCACCAGCTGCTCGGCTGAGGCCACCAGAGCGCGGTGGCGCCGGTCGGCCTCGATCTGCGCCAGCCCGGCGGCGGCGCGGGAATTGGAGGCATCGTGCGCCTGCACGCGGCGGTAGAGCGCTTCGGCGCCCTCGTACTGCCCGGCCTGCCGCAGCACCTCGGCCTGCGCCAGCCATTGCGCGACCATCAGCTCGCGCAGCCGGAAGTACTCGCCGCGCACGGCGAGATCGTTGGGGTTCTGCTTCGCCGCCTGCTGCAGCAGCGCGAGCGCCTCGTCGCCGTTGCCGTCGTTGAAGCGCTTGCGCGCCTCGTCGACCACGGTGGGGCCGGCGCAACCCGCCACGGAAATGAAAGCCAGCGCCGCGAGGCACCGCATCGATCGTGTCATAGCGTTTCTCCGGAAGGCCGCGCGTGCAGCGTCACGCGCACCTGGGCTTCGAGCTGAGTGTCGGCCGCCTTCTTGCGCTCGAAGCGCAGCGCGTCGATCGAGGCGGTCGGCATGCTGGTGAGCAGCACGCCGAGGAAAGCGCGCAGCTGCGCATAGCTGCCGCGCACGGGCAGCGTCACCCGGTAGGCCCACAGGCCGGAGGCGCGGCGCTCGAGGCGGTACTCGCCCTGGGCGAGATCGAGGCCCGAGCTGCGCGCGAGGCGATGAAGGCGCTCGACGTCGTCGGTCAGCTCGGAGGCCGGCGGGAACAGGTTGTAGAAGCGGCGCAGCTCGTCGGCGCGCCCGCCCGAGGACACGGGCTGATGGGGCGTGCGCGCGCGCAGGCGCTCGAGCGCGAGGCGCTGCGCCTGCGCTTCATGCTCCACCGGCGCGAGCGCCGTGACGTAGAAGCCGGCGCACGCGAGAAGCACGCCGATGCCTAGAACTCCCGCCCCGCCGAGCCGCCTGAGCAGCATCTCGAGCCGGGCTCTCATCGCGGGTCCGTGATCACCGCCTGCACCGCGAACTGGATCGGCCGCTGCGGATCCTCGCGCTGCACCTGGTGGCTGACGAGATGCACTTCGGCGAGCCCCTGGGCGCTGCCCAGCCGCCGCAGGTACTCGAACATCGCCTCGCGGTCGCGCGCCTCGGCGGTGAGACGCAGCAGGCGCTGCTCGGCGTCGGGCTGCAGCTGCAGGATCGCGACGTCGCGCGACGCCGCCTGCTCGATGGTGCCGATGAGCTTTGCCCACGGCAGCGTGAGCTGGCGCACCACGCTCTCGGCGAGCTTCGCTTCCTCTTCGAGGCGCTCGCGCGAGACGGCGCGCGCCGGGCGGCGGTCGGGCGCGATCAGGCCGCTCTCGGCTTCGAGGCGCACCACCTCGCGCTGCGCATCGCGGTAGCGCGCCAGCATGCCGCCGGCCACGGCCAGGGAGAGCGCGAGCACCACCAGCCCCGGCCAGAGCGGCCGGCGGACCGGGGCGAAATAATCGAGTTCGACGCGTCGGGTGCTGATTTCTCGGGCCCTCCGAGGGGGAATCTTACTACCCCTCGGGGGGTTCGGTGGCGACTAGCGGTACAGGTTCTGCGGGATCTTCGCCGCCGCGAAGATGTCGTCGCGCGAGTTCTCGAGCTGCCGGCGCAGATGGTTCAGGTCGACGTCGAGCAGCTTCCCCTTCCACTTGCGCACCTTGCCCGCGACGATCACCGTCTCGACGTTGGTGCGGTCCATCAGCGAGACGACCGCGCCCGGTACGTGGTTGAGCGGCGCCACGTTGATCGCTTCGGCGCTGAGGAGGATGATGTCGGCTTCCTTGCCCGGTGTGAGGGAGCCGGTCTTGCGGTCGAGCCCCAGGTCTTTCGCGCCGTTGATGGTGGCGTAGCGCAGCACGTCGCGCGTCGTGAGCAGGCTCGGCGTGCCGGGCGCGAACGGCGCCACGGGCCACGGGTTCAGCGGATTCGGCGGAAGCCCCGTATCGAGAATCATCTGGTTCACGAGCGCCCGCTGCACGTTCATCATCGACCGCATCTGGGTGAAGAAGTCCGCCGTCATCGTGACTTCCACGTCCGAGCTCAGCGACGGCTCGATACCCAGCTTCTGGGTCTTGAGGATCGGCGGCATGCCGTGCCGCATGTTCATTTCGATCGGCACGGCGATCGAAACAGCAGCGCCGACGTCCTTGACCTTCTGCCACGCCATGTCGGACATCCCGGTCACGTGAATGAAGAGGTTGTCGGGACCCATCGCGATGTTGGCGCCGGCCGTGCCCCCGGTGCCCAGGGCCAGCTGGTCGAAGATCGGGCGAATACCGAACGGCGAGAGGATGTGCGCCGCAATCTGGAGATGGAGGTCGCGCCCGATCTGCCAGGACTTCGTGTAGGTCTCAGGGCCGAGGTAAACCTCGCCGCCCATGATCATGTGGACGAGCTGATTGCTCGAGTTGAACCACTGCCGCTTGATGCGCCGCGCGTCCTGCGGATACTGGTTGCCGGCGACGCCGCCCGCGCTCTCGAAGTAGCCGAAGGCGGCGCGGCGCCCCGTATCGAAGAGCGCCTGGATGGCGGCGTCCGAATGCTGGGGCGAGTGATGGATCTGCGAGATGTCGTGCACGGTGGTGACGCCGTCGTCGAGCTGGCTGAGCCCCCCGAATAGCTCGCTGATGTACACGTCTTCTGGGCGGTACACGGGCGCGAACCTGAGCAGGATGAACTCGTAGTACGTGGTCTTCCCGCTCGGCGTATTCGACCCGTCGTTGATGAGGATCCCGTCGGCGAGGAAGCTGCGCAGCGCCGTCTCGAACTGGTGGTGGTGCGTATCGATGAAGCCGGGCATGACGATGCGACCGCGGGCGTCGATCACGTCGGCGTTGCCCGCGTTCAGATTGGGTCCGACCGCCAGGATCTTCTTGGCCTCGACCAGCACGTCGGCCTGGGGAAAATCGCCGACCGTCGGATCCATCGACATCACGGCGCCGCCGCGGATGATGTAGCGCCGGCCGGGCCGGCCGGTGTCCGCCGGCGCATCCCCGTCGTTCGCGGCGGCCGGGCGCGGCGCGAACAGATCGGTGCCGGCGGCGGCCGCAGCGGCGCCGGTCGCGGCCGTCGCTTTCAGGAAATCGCGCCGTGAGCTGGAATGGGTCTGCGGTATTCCTGCATCGCATTTCTTGCACATGGGCGTTCCTCCGCGTCGAGGCATTCGCAGGGCACAGCGCAAGCAACGGGATGGTTCTCCGACGGAGCGGGTCACCTCACCTTCAGCGGGTGCCGCCTGCCACCCTGTCCGCCCCTGGTACAGCGCGGATAACGAGGCTGTCAAGGAGATTTGCCATGTCTATCGCCAGGACGTGGGGAACGGATGCGCCGGAACGCGCCCGCACCTTCCGTGCGACGCGCATCTGCCGAGCTACTTCCGCGGGATCAGCGTGCGAGCCAGGCCGGACGTCCTGTTTCGCTGAGTCAGCTGCCCCGCCGCCATGCGGCGGGCGAGACACCCATGAGGCGCTTGAACGCGCGGCTGAACGCGGCCTCCGACTCATAGCCGACCTCCTCGGCGATGGCCGCGACTTTCGCGGTGCCGGTCGCCAGGCGCCCGGCCGCGAGCTGCATGCGCCACTGGGCGAGGTATTGCATTGGCGGCTGCCCGACGATGGCGGTGAACCGGTCGGCGAACGCCGAGCGGGACATGGCCACGCCGCCGGCGAGCTCGTCGATGGTCCACGGGTGGGCGGGGTCGGCGTGGAGCAGGCCGAGGCCGCGGCCGACGAACTCGTCGCGGAGGCCCGCGAGCCAGCCGCGCTGTCCCGGCGGGAGCGTCTCGGTATAGCGCCGGAGCACCTCGACGAACATGAGCTCGGCAAGCCGCGTCAGGACGGAGTCCGCGCCGGCCCGCTGGGCGCGCGACTCCTCGACCACCTGCCGCGCGAACGACTGGTGCCATCCGTGGCCGAGACCGGGCACGTGAAGCCGGCGCGGCAGCGTGGACAGCAGGGGATTGAACGGGCGTCGATCACAGCCGAGGAATCCGCAGACGAATGTGGCCGCGACCTCCCCGCCCTCGCCGATTATCACCGTCTCCGGATAGCGCCCCGGGACCGCCGGCACGCTCTCCAGCTTCGGATCGCTCGACATCACGTGCGCGTCGCCGTGGGGAAACACGATGACGTCACCCGGCTCGAGCGCCACGGGCTCCTCGCCCATCAGTCCCCCGTAGCAATGTCCCGCGGTGAGGATGTGGTAGGAGATCAGATGCTCGGCCCCGGGCAGGATGCGCGGCGTGAGATCTTTCGCCGCGACGGCCTTCACGCTCCAGGGCGCGCTGGCCTCCACGGCGTAGAAGAAGGCGCCGTCGAGCCGCACCGCGCGCAGGACGTCTGACAGGGGATCGGCGCTCACGCTCTCACCTCGCTGTGTCCGGACGCGCGGCTAAGAACGGCGGACGCCCGGTCATTCACCCCGCGATAGCCCGCGGGTAGTGTGGCTTGCGTACATTGGCGCGCTGCGGCCGAGGCGGAGACGGCCATTCGTTGGAAATCCTACACCCTGGGCGGGGCAATGGATTAACCGGAGGGAACCATGAACGAGAACACGATTCAGGAGCTGCGGGGCAAGCTCCGGGGTGAGCTGATCACACCGGTCGACCCCGCGTACGAGGCGGCTCGCCAGGTCTACAACGCCATGATCGACCGCCGCCCCGCGCTGATCGCGAAATGCCGGGATGCCGCGGACGTCGTCGCGGGCGTCGGCTTCGCCCGCGAGCACGGGCTGACGCTGGCCGTGCGCGGAGGCGCTCACAACGGGCCCGGTCTCGGGACGTGCGACGGGGGCCTCGTCCTCGATCTGTCGCCCATGACGGGCGTCCGGGTCGATCCGGCGAATCGCACGGTCCGGGTCGCCGGCGGCGCCGTGTGGGGTGACGTCGATCACGCCACGCACCCCTTCGGGCTGGCGGTGCCGAGCGGGTTCATCTCCACGACCGGCGTCGGCGGCCTCACGCTGGGCGGCGGGGTCGGCTACCTCACGCGCCGTTACGGCCTCACCATCGATAACCTCCTCGAGGCGGACCTGGTCCTGGCCGACGGCCGCCTCGTCACCGCGAGCCCGCGCGAGCACACCGACCTCTTCTGGGCCTTGCGCGGCGGCGGTGGCAACTTCGGGGTCGTGACGTCGTTCCTGTTCCGCGGCAATCCGGTCGGCACCGTCTACGGCGGGCCGATCTTCTGGCCGCTCAGCAAGGGGCGGGAGGTCCTCAGCTTCTGGCGCGACTTCATCATGAACGCCCCGGAGGATCTCAACGGCTGGTTCGGCTTCGTCACCGTGCCGCCTGTACCGATGTTCCCGCAGGAGTATCACTTGAAGAAGATGTGCGTGGTCGTGTGGTGCTATACGGGCGACGCCGCCAAGGCCGGCGACGTCTTCAAGCCCATCCGCGCGTTCTCGCCGCCCGCGATGGACTTTGCCGGGCCGATTCCGTTCCCGATCCTCCAGAGTCTGTTCGACGCGCTGTACCCGAAGGGTCTGCAGTGGTACTGGAAGGCCGACTTCTTTCGTGAGATCACCGACCAAGCGATCGACTTGCACCTGAAGCACGCCGAGGGGCTCCCGAGCCTTCACTCCACCATGCACCTCTACCCGATCAACGGCGCCGCCCACCGCGTCGCGAAGGGCGATACCGCGTGGAGCTTCCGGGACGCCAACTTCGCCGAGGTGATCGTGGGCGTCGATCCCGATCCGGCGAACAACTCCGGGCTCATCAAGTGGGCCCGCGACTACTGGTCGGCGCTGCACCCGCTTTCGGCGGGCGGCGGCTACGTCAACATGATGATGGACGAGGGCGAGGACAACGTGAAGGCCGCGTACCGCGACAACTACCCGCGGCTGGGGGTGATCAAGAAGGCGGTCGACCCGGACAACCTCTTCCGGATCAACCAGAACATCAAGCCGTCCTGACGCCGAGCTTCTCTGTGGGGAAAATGTTCACCGCAAGAGCTCCGGGAAGGCTGGATCGCGCACCGCCTTTCCGACGAGGTTCTTGAATCGCCGGCATCAGGGCTTGAGCCGTGTTCTGGCAGCCTGCGTCGCCTCCGTAGCTGGCCTTGAAGGCGTAATGCTCGTTGGCCACCAGGCTCTTCCCGTTCGAAGACTTCAGCGTCAGCGCGAGGTCCCACGCCGCGTCGCTGAAGTAGACCCCGGACGTGAAGTCGAGTCTCTGGAGATGGCCGGTGAGCGTGATGGGCGCGGACGCGGCATAGAGCTCGGCGATCGTCAGCTCGGCGATGAGTGCTCGTCGGACGAATTCTTCGAACGGCTCGCCGTCGGGCGTCTTGATGGGGCCCACGGCGCGGCACGTGATCTCGCTCTCGCCGGGCCGCGCGCCCGTGAAGGGGCCGACCGCCACGGTCACGGGACGGTAGGCTCGAAGCGCGCTCACCGTCTCGGGAGAGATCGAGTAGCGTGCCGCCGCATAGGTCGAGCAGCCAGCCGTCATCAGGGCGACCAGAATCATCGTGACCACGACGCCGGCAGCGAGGCAATCTCGCCGGGTCATCGAGAGCCGCTCCTCGCCTTCAGCCGAACCTCCTCGTACGGAGCCGACCAGGGATAGGGATCGATCAGGAGGAGCGCCGGCTCGGCGACGCGCGGGCCGATGCCGCTGGGCCAGATGAATTCGTAGAGCGGGCCGAAGCGGACGCGATCGTAGACGAGCTGCTGGATCTTGTGCAGCATGGCCTCGCGCTTGCGGCGGTCGGTCTCGCGCGCCTGTTGCTTGAAGAGCGTCTCGACATCGGGGTCGGCGCCGCGCGCGTAGGCCCCCTCGCTCTGCACCACCTCGGCCAGCCGCGTGGCCGCGTTACCGAAGTTGGCGAGCGTGCACATGCAGATGCCGCTGAGCTTCTTGCCCGTCCACGCCGTCTGGAAGGCGGCGCGCTCCATCGTGCGCACCTTCATCCGGATGCCCACCGCATTGAGATAGTTGACGATCGTCTCCCCGGCCGACCAGTAGGGCGGGAAGGGATAGAAGTCGCCGCCGTCGAAGCCGCTCGCGTAGCCAGCCTCGGCGAGTAGCTGCTTGGCCTTCACCGGGTCGTAGGCGTAGGCCGGCAGCGCCAGGGTGAACTCGAACGAGCGCGGGACCATGCTGCCGGTCGGCCGCGAGGCGCCGAGGGTCTCGGCCTCGATGAGCCCGCGGCGATCGATCGCGTGGTTGGCGGCCAGCCGAACGCGACGATCGGACCACGGCGACTTCGGGTCCCACTGATCGAAGAAATCGAGGTAGTGCACGCCGATCGCGCCGGAGAAGCCGAGTTTCAGATTGGGATCTCGCTTCAGCTCCAGCGCGGAGGGGGCGTCCAGCATGTAGGCGATGTCGACCTCGCCGTTCTTCAGCATGGCCGCCCGCGTCGTGGGGTCGGGGACGGTTTTTAAGATCAGGCGCTTCACGGACGGCACCTTGCGCCAGTAGCCCTCGAACGCCTCCAGGACGAGCTCGACGCCCGGCGTGTAGCTCACGAACTTGTAGGGCCCGAGCCCGACCGGATGTTTCTTGAAGCCGTCGTCACCGACCTTCTCCACGTACTTCCGCGGCACGATCCAGCCGGCGCCGGTCAAGACCGTGCCGTAGTACGCCATGAAGTCGGGAAAGGGCTCGTGCAGATGAAAGCGCACCCGCGCGGGCCCAACCGCCTCGACCTCGCGTACCCGGTCCTTGAGGGCCTTCCCCGCCTTGGAGCGCTGGAAGCTGAACTGCACGTCGTCGGCGGTGAAGGCGTCACCGTTGTGGAACCGGAGCCCCTCGCGCAGCTTGAACTCGTAGACGCGCTGATCGGCGCTCACCGTCCACGATTCGGCCAGGCTCGGCGTCATGAGGTTGCCGGGCATCGGCTTCACGAGCGCGTCGTGCATGGCGTAGAGGATCCAGAAGGGCGTGAGATTCCCGGCGCTGACCTCGCCCGGATCGAACCAGGCCGGGGCCAGCGTCACGTAGAGCGCCCAGCGCATCTCGCCGTCCGGCTTGTCGGCCGCCGGCCGCTGCTGGGCCGCGGCCGGGCCGGCGAGCGCGAGCATCATCAGGGCGGTCATCACGAGCCGTGTCATGGGTTGTCTCCTCAGTCGCATTGCGCAGTATGACGGGTTACCATCACCCCGGACAAGGGCCCAACTCTCAGGAGGGGAGACGATGAACGAGAACAGCCAGGACTTCAATTGCCTAACCGGTATCAAGGTCGTCGACTTCACCCAGTTCGAAGCGGGGACGTCCTGCACCGAGGCGCTGGCCTGGCTGGGCGCCGACGTGGTGAAGATCGAGAATCCGAAGACCGGCGACCCCGGCCGCCGGCTGCGGCCCGGCAAGCCCGACGACGACCCGTGGTATTTCCACATGTTCAACGCCAACAAGCGGTCGCTGGCGATCAACCTCAAGGCGCCGCGCGGGGTCGCGATCGTCAAGGAGCTCCTGAAGAAGGCCGACATCACGGTCGAGAACATGGCGCCGGGAACCATCGACCGCCTGGGGCTCGGCTACGACGAGGTGAAGAAACTGAATCCGAGAATCATCTTCTGCTCGATTCAGGGGTTCGGTACCGGCAGCAAGTACGAGAGCGGCCTCGCCTTCGACATGATCGCGCAGGCAGCCGGCGGCACGATCAGCGTCACCGGCGAGCCCGACCGTCCGCCGGTCAAGCCCGGCCCGAGCTTCGGCGACACCGGCACCGGCATGCTGATGACGGCGACCATCCTGGCCGCGCTCCTCGAGCGGGGGCGGACCGGCCAGGGCAGGCGGCTGCAGGTCGCGATGCAGGACGCGATGATCCACTACATGCGCACCTGCTTCGCCACCCAGGCGCGCACCGGGAAGCCGGCGCCGCGCCGCGGCGGGAAGTCCAGCGCCGGCACCAATTCACCCTCGGGGCTCTATCAGTGCAAACCTCTCGGCTCCAACGACTGGGTCTACATCACCACGAGCCGCGGCAACCCCGAGCACTGGGGACGGTTGATGCGCCTGATCGGGCGCGAGGAGCTGATCGATGACCCGCGCTTCGCCACCGGCGCCGCCCGGGTCCAGCACGAGGCTGAGGTCGACGCGATCGTCACCGAGTGGACGCGCAAGCACACCAAGGAAGAGGCGATGACGCTGGTCAGCGGCGTCGGCGTCCCGGCCGGCGCGGTCTTCGACACGATGGAGCTGCACAGCGACCCGACCTTCGAGAAGCGCGGCATCATGCAGGTGATGGAGCACCCGAACGGGCCGTTCAAGATGCCGACCTGGCCGGTGCGGGTCGACGGC
>Ga0137403_10006880_pt1 | contig 12956 bp, 11 predicted proteins | sample CZOMad2_1_16fung_FD_122057 | JGI IMG/M metagenome (GOLD analysis project Ga0137403, IMG submission 122057) | Vadose zone soil fungal communities from Angelo Coast Range Reserve, California, USA - CZOMad2_1_16fungal (Hybrid Assembly) | ecosystem: Environmental > Terrestrial > Soil > Vadose zone... | reverse complement strand
CACCGAGATCAGCAGCGGGTCGGTGCGGATCCACCGGGAGGAAGTGCAGTCGAAGGTGTTCCGCGCGCTCTCGATCGGCGCCGAGGAGGCGAAGCAGAAATTCGGCTTCCTGCTGGATGCGCTGCAATACGGCGCCCCGCCCCACGGCGGCATCGCCTTCGGCTTCGACCGCATCGTAGCGATGATGGTGGGAACGGACTCCATCCGCGACGTCATCGCCTTTCCCAAGACGCAGCGCGCGCAGGATTTGCTCACGCACGCTCCGTCGCCGGTGGACGAGAAGCAGTTGCGCGAGCTGCACATCCGCTTGCGCAAGGCGGAGAGCTGAGCGCATGAACGCCGAATGGATCAAGGACACGGCGAAGGCGGGCGTCTTCCAGCTCTCCGCAGACGCGCGCGAGCTCGCGCGCGCCGCGGCCGCGGCGGGGATGATGGTGATCTACGTCGACATACACCATGCGCACGACAAGGAGGACTTTCTCGACGAGGTGTCGCGTGCGCTTCGCTTTCCCGACAAGCTCAGCGCCGACTGGAACGCCTTTACCGGCGGCCTGAAGGACCTGTCGTGGCTTTCGGCGAAAGGCTGGGTGGTCATCCTCGAGAAGAGCAAGCACTTCTGCGGTGGGCACGGGCACGAGGCGACCGAGGCGCTGGACGCCATGGAAGCGGCGGCCGAGCACTGGCGCGCACAGGGCAAGCCCTTCTGGACGCTGATCGGCGGGCCGGAGGGCTGGAAATCCGGCTGGCCGGAGATACCTTCTACCTGAGCTGGCGGTCGGCGCGCTCGGCCAGGAAGGAACGCGCGCTCTGCGGGCGAACGCCGAAACGCAGCGATAGGATCGCTGAATTGGAACTCCAACCCGCGGTCGGCGTAACGGCATTGCCGGCCACGGGCGAGTCGTAGTGCTCAAGCTCCAACTCGAATCGCACGCCTGGCTTCAGCGTCCACGAGACCAAGGCCCACAACCGGAAGGCCCCGATCCAATCGCCTGCCGCCTCGCCCTGTCTTGCCACGCGCTGCAGGCCCGCGCCGGCATCCAGCGCGAACGTGAGCGGCGACAGGCCCTCGTACTCGAGATAAGTCCCCAGCTCGACCAGCTGAACGCGTCGCGGAGCGAAATATCCGGCCGCGGTGGGGTGCGCGTAGCCCAGCTCGCTGTAGAACACCCCGACCTCTTGCGCCGGCCGCCATCGGTAGACCGGGCCGAACTGGTAGCCGGTACGATAATCGACGTCGGCGGCCGCTTCGAGCCGACCCCTCTGGCCGCGCGCGCGCACGCGAATGGGCCCGCTCAGAGGCAGATCGAGGCCGGTCTTGATCTCCGCCAGCTCGACCGGCTGCGCGACCAAGCCGGGCGTGGCGATCAGCGGAGCCTTTCTCAACCGCAATTCCGCGGCTGGCCCCTCCTCAGGGCTGGTCCAGCGAAGGCGCAATCCCGCCCACGGACGGTTCACCGCTTTCCGGCCGGGCTGGTCCGCGCTCAGCCGCGCGCTGCCGGCGAAGCCGTCCAGCTTCAGGGTGTTGAGCGGCTGCCACTTCGCGATGAGCGCGTAGGCGTCGGCCGTCGCCGAGCTGAGGGGGTCGCTCACCTGGTTCCGCTCCGCATGCAGACCCAGGCGCGAGCGCTGCGTGAACTGCCATTCGCCTTCCAGGCCCCATAGGGTGATCCGGTTCTGGTCGGAATCGTCGCTGCGGCCGAAAAAGGGCCGCAGCGAGAACGCGGTTTCCGCCAATACGTCGTCGAGCCGCTCGAGGGTGCGCTCGTCCCTTTCGATCGCATACGAGGTCGCATAGGCATCGGCGGCTTCGGCGTAACGTTTTGCCCGCTGCCGCGCGCGCCCGAGCTCGGACCACGCTTCCGCGTTCTTCGGCTGCCGCGATGTCCACTCCTCGTAGTTCTTCACCAGCTCGTCGGTGCGTCCCGCATCGCGCAAGATCCTGCCCAGGCCCGCGTAGACGTCGGATTCGGCCGGCGCTTTGCGGCGGGCAAGACCGTACTGCTCCATCGCTTCGTCGACCTTGCCGGCCTTCGCCAGCGCATCGCCCAGGGCCATGGTGCCCCAGGGATCGCTCGGTTCGAGCTTCACGTAACGCCGCAGGAGCGCAACGGCTTCCGCCGAGCCCGGTGGCGAAAGGCGAGCTAATTGAAAAGTAGCGCGGGAGTTGCCGGGATCGGACGCGAGCACCGCCCTGTACAAGCTCTTGGCGAGCTCGCTATTTCCCGATGAATAGGCTGCGTCAGCCCGTTGCAGCAGGCCTTGCGCCGCCTGGGCCTCGCTAGTCGGCGAATAGGCCGCCAACAACAGGAGCAGGAGCGCCGCGCTCCCGCATGCCCTCATCGAGCCGCGTGTCGCACCGTACGCAGCCGCAGGCACAGCCGCACGACGTGCACTGTGCCGAGCACCGTGGCGAGCACGCCCGACGTCACCGCCAGGGCCGACACGCGCAAAGTCCACATCGCGTGCATCTGGCCTGCGGCATGGGCGGCGATTTGCTGGAGCATGAGCACGGTATCCAGGGCCCAGAAAACGCCGCTCATGGCGACGATTATTCCGACCGCGATCGCAAACTGCTTCGCCACCAAGGGCCACCGCCCCCGCGCGTCGCCGCGCCGCAGGCGCCACAGCTCGCAGACCGGCATCCAGAGCGCGCTGAGAACGTAGAACAAGCCGCCGATGCCGGCTCCGGGCAATCCTGGGTTCATGTCTAATGTCCTTTCTCGTAGGTCAGGGAGGAGCGCCGCAGGAACCACTCGGACCAGACGGCTTCCAGAAAATAGAATCCGTTCACGAGGCGCAGCACGAAAAACGAAGGCAGGCTGGCGAGCGTGCGCGCGAACTCGCGGCGCGGGATCGCGCCTATCAGGAGCGGCACCAGGATCGCGGGAGCGTCGATGAAGTACGCGAGCAGCAGCCATGGGCTTCGCAGCGCGATGATCAGCAGCGGCAACACGATCAGGAAGACGAGCGAGGCCACGATGGCGTCCCACAGGGCCACGGCCACCGCCGATCGCAGGAACGGCACGGTAAGCACGCCTTTCCAATGCAGGGTGACGTTCTGGATGAAGCCGTGGCTCCACCGGCGAAGCTGCCTGCGCATGAAGCGGAAGTTGTACGGCTCGATGGGGTAGCAGATTGCCTCGGGCACGAAGCGCACTCCGACGCCGGTCTGGTGAAAGGTCCAGGTGAGATCCATGTCCTCGGCCAGCGTCCTGCCCGGCCATCCGCCGTGACGGCGCATCAGGTCGGTTCGGTACATGGAGAAGCAGCCCGAGGAGATCATCGGTCTGCGGTAGTACTCCTGCACCTGCTTGTAGAAAGTGAAAGCAAACAGGTACTCGACAAAGCGACCCCGTTCCCACAGGGTCTTGATGCGGCGCGGCAGGACAAACCCGCAAGCCGCGCCGACGCCCGGATCCTCGAACGACCGCATCAGCCTTTCGACGGCGGTAGGCTCCAGCGTGGTGTCGGCGTCGATCGCCATCACGAGCTTGGTCCGCACCCACGGCAAAGCAAAGGTTTGCGCGCCCGCCTTGGATCCGGTGTTGCGTGGGGGCCGGATCACGGTGACGCCGGCGCGACGCCCCACATCGCCGGTGCCGTCGGTCGAGCCGTCGTCGACCAGGATGATCTGGTCGGGCGGGACCGTTTGCGCGAGCAGGCTCCGGATGGTGTCGCCGACAAACTCGGCCTCGTTGTAGGCGGGGATGATGACGGTCAATCCCATGACGAGATCCGAGGCGCTCACACTTGATTCACGCGGGAGATTCACGCGGGAGGGGTGGCGGCGGGTGACGAGGTTCTCCATCTCCATCCGACATCCCCTGCGGCTGATACCAGGGTCAAATTATGCGCGCGGCAAACTATCGATCAGCTGTTGCGCTGGTCGTTTTTCACAGAAACGCGACAAGTCAGGACGCAGGTATGCACTGTGTCGTCGACAAGCGACATTTCTTCACGATGCGGGAGTTGCCGCCGAAGATGCCGTGGGGCAAAAGAAAACTCGCCGGCCAATGTTCCGAGAACCATTCCCTTGACACGCTCGCCGGCGGAAAAGGGTTCCATCGGCGGCGTGATCTACCGCTCGCGCCCGAGCCGGCGTCAGTTCTTCCTAGATTTTGAACTTTCCTCGCAATGGGCTATCCTAGTCGCGGGGAACATTTCGTGATGCCTTTCCTGACCCGATATCGTCGGCGCTGGATCGCAGGCTTCGCCTTGGCGGGGCTGGCGTTCGCGCACGCGGCGATTGCAGGGTATGGCTGCCTGCAGGGCAAGATACCCGAACCCCAGATGGCGTGCGACGAACATCAGAGTACGGCGCCGACGGAACTCCTGTGCCGCGTGCATTTCCAGGCGGAGACGCAAACACTCGATCTCGCCAAGCTGCCGCAGCTCTCCGCTTTCGACTCGCCCATGCCGGTGCTCTTAGTCGAACATAAAGCACTGCCGGCGGCGACGGCTGTATCGCTTCCGACGCGAATCGCAGTCGCGAGCGCGCCGCCCCTGCCTCTCAACCTCCTTTATTCCCGCTATCTCATTTAGCCGCCGCTGAGCCGCGGCGCCGCCCTTTGGCGGCGCGTGTGTCTTGCTCATCGGAGGTTTTATGGTTTTCGCTTTACCCGGGCGTTTCGCGCGCCCGCTCGTTTGTTTCTGCATTCTTGGTTTCGCTGTCGCCGCGCCCTTGGCGCGCGCGGCGGACACCGAGCCGCTCCCACTCGCCGAAGCGCTGAAGATCGGCGAAAAGTTTTCCCCGCGCCTTGCCGCGCAGGGCGCGGCGCTCGCCGCCGCGACCGAGCTCGTGCCGCGTGCGCGCGAGCTGCCCGACCCCAAGCTTCGCATCGGCGTGGACAACCTGCCCGTGAACGGCGCCGACCGGTTCCGCTACGACGCCGACTTCATGACGATGCGCAAGATCGGCGTCATGCAGGACTTTCCCAACGGGGAAAAGAGGAAGCTGCGCGGGGAGCGCGCCGCGCTGGAGCGGGACGTGGAAGCCGCGAACCTAGACGCACAGCGTGCCGGGTTGCGGCGCGAGATCGCGCTTGCCTGGCTCGAGTTGTACTTCGCGCAGCAGGCGCGCGCGCCTCTCGTCGAGCTCGTGGGGGAGCTGCAACTGCAGCTCGACACGGTGTCGGCCGCGATCGCGTCGGGGCGGCAGAACACGGCCGACGCCCTCGCGCTGCGCGGCGCCGGCGTGGCTGCGCAGGACCGTGTCATCGAGCAGGACCGAACGATCGAGCGTGCGCGCTACGCGCTTGCCGCGTGGCTTCGAGATGACGCCTCGCGCCCGCTCGCCGCTCCGCCCGATACGGGCGTGTTCGACCATCCGCCCACAGCGCTCCTTACCAACCTGCACGAGCATCCGGAACTGAAGATCTACAGCGAGCGCGAGGCGCTCGCCAGGACGGATGCCGCACTCGCGGCGAACTCGAAGAAGTCCGACTGGAGCTTGGAGGTGGCGTACGGGCAACGCGGGCCGGCGTTCTCCAACATGATTTCCGTGATGGTGAGCATCGATCTCCCCTGGGAAGCGGAGAAACGCCAGGACCGCGACCTCGCCGCCAAGAGACTGCTTGCCGAGCAGGCTCGGGCGCAAACCGAGGAAGCGCGGCGGATGCACGAGGCCGAGCTGCGCGGCTTCTACGCGGACTGGCAGACTGCGGGCGTGCGCAGCGAGCGTTTCGAAAAGCTGCTGCTGCCGCTTGCGCGCGAGCGGGTCGCCGCAGCGCTCGCAGCCTACCGCGGCGGGCGCGGCGAGCTGGGCGCGGTGCTCGAAGCGCGCCGTGCGGAGACCGAGACGCGGCTGGGGTTCGTACAGACGCAGCTTGAGCGGGCGCGCGCGTGGGCGAAATTGAATTTCCTTTTGCCGCACGAGGCGCAGCCATGAGAGGCGCGCCTCTCGTCATCTTCGGTTTTGTCCTCGTCGCTGCCGTCGCGGCGGGAGGCGGCTACTGGTATGCCATGTCACATATGGCGTCTGCGGGCGGGACCGCCGCATCGGCCCAGGATTTGACGGGCAAAAGGATTCTCTACTGGTTCGACCCGATGGTTCCGCAGCAGCATTTCGACAGGCCGGGCAAATCGCCTTTCATGGACATGCAGCTCGTGCCGAAGTACGCGGACGACCCGGGCGGCGAGGGAACCGTCTCGATCGATCCGCGCGTCGCGCAGAACCTCGGCGTGCGCACGGCCGAGGCGAGCTTAGGGACGGTCGAGCAGCGCATCACGGCGGTCGGAAATGTCGTCTGGAACGAGCGCGGAGTGGTCCTCGTGCAGGCGCGCTCGGGCGGCTTCGTCGAGAAGCTCCACGCACGTGCGCCGCTCGACTCGGTCGCGAAAGGTCAGCCGCTAGTCGAGCTGCTCGCGCCGGACTGGGCGGCGGCGCAGGAAGAGTATCTGTCGCTACGGCGCGCCGCTAAGGACACCGGTCTCGCCGAGGCTTCGCGCAACCGGCTGCAACTGCTCGGCATGAGCGAGGAGCAGATCGGCCTGCTGGAGAAAACCGGCCAACCTCAGACGCGCATCACGCTATACGCGCCGATCAACGGCGTCATCGCGGAGCTCGGCGTGCGCGAAGGCATGACGGTGATGTCCGGCGCGATGCTGTTTCGTCTCGTCGATCTTTCCAGCGTATGGGTCAACGCCGAAGTACCCGAGGCGCAGGGAACGTGGCTGCGCCCCGGAACGGGGGTCGAGGCGCGGGTGCCGAGCTTCCCCGGCCAGGTCTTCCGCGGGCGGGTGAGCGCGATCCTGCCCGAGGTGAACGCGGCGACGCGCACGCTGCGCGCGCGGGTCGAGCTCGCCAATCCGGGTGGAAGGTTGAAACCCGGCATGTTCGCGACGCTGGTTTTCGCACAGGGCACGGAAGCCAAGGCGCTGCTCGTGCCTTCAGAGGCAGTCATACGCACCGGCGAGCGCAGCGTCGTCATCGTGGCCGAAAGCGAAGGCAAATTCCGGCCGCGAGAGGTCGAGCTCGGTTTCGAGTCGGGCGGGAAGAGCGAAATCCGCAAGGGACTCTCCGAAGGCGACAAGGTCGTCGTGTCCGGCCAGTTCCTCATCGACTCCGAGGCGAGCTTGAGGGCGAGCGGTACGCGCATGGAGGGCGCGGAAGCGCCCAAGGCGATGCCGCAAACGCACCGGGCCGTCGGCGAGGTCGTGAGCGCGGGCGCGGGGGATCTGCTCATCAAGCACGGCGCCATCCCGAGCGCGGGCATGGGTGCGATGACCATGCCGTTCCGCGCCCCGAACGGAATCGTTCCGCCCGGGTTGAAGAAAGGCGACCGTATCCTCTTCGAGTTCAGCATCAAGCCGGACGGCGAGTTCCAGATCACCGACATCGCTCCGGCGGACGCGAGCGTGCCCGAGTACGGAGTGCGCAAATGATCGCGAAGCTCATCCGCTGGTCGATCGCGAACCGTTTCCTCGTGGTGCTCGCCACGCTCGCGCTCGCGGCGTGGGGAATCTGGGCGGCGTCGCGGACGCCACTCGACGCGATCCCCGACCTCTCCGACGTGCAGGTGATTATCCGCACCACCTACCCGGGGCAGGCGCCGCAAATCGTCGAGAACCAGATCACTTATCCGCTTACCACGACGATGCTCTCGGTGCCCGGAGCGAAGACCGTGCGCGGGTATTCTTTCTTCGGCGATTCGATCGTGTACATCCTCTTCGAGGACGGCACCGATCCCTACTGGGCGCGCTCGCGCGTGCTCGAATATCTGAACCAGGTGCAGTCGCGGTTGCCGCCGCAGGCGAAGACCTCGCTCGGCCCCGATGCCACCGGCGTCGGCTGGGTGTACGAGTATGCGCTCGTCGACCGCTCCGGCCGCACGGACCTGTCGCAGCTGCGCGCGCTGCAGGACTGGTTCCTGAAGTACGAGCTGAAGGCGGTGACGAACGTCTCTGAAGTGGCGAGTGTCGGCGGGATGGTCAAGCAGTACCAGATCGTCATCGATCCGGTGCGGCTGCGCGCCTTCAACATTCCGCACGCGAAGGTGATCGAAGCGGTGCAGCGCGCGCGGCGTATGCGGCAGCGACCTGGCTGCGATGATGACGGCCGCGATGCCGAAGGGGACGCCCAGCATTCCGCCACGGGAAATCCATCTTTGTTCCCCGGTGAGTCGGTTGATTCCCAAAAGCCCCAGAGAGCCGGTATCGGAGACGAAAAATTCGCCGTTTTTACCCACAACAATTCCGAACGGCTGCATCAATTTGTCGCCGGTGCTAATAATCGCAGGGCCTCCTGCGAGGGCATCAGCGCGCAAAACCGCGGCCTGGGAGTCGGTGAAAACTATTTCGTCGCCCGCAGCAAAGGCTGGAGCCAGGTTGAGAGCCGTTGCCGTTAAGACCATTAATGCCAGTATCTTGCAAACTATAGTTGAGCGTTTATGGTTGCTGACCCAGCGGTCTATCGCACTGCTCAGCAGTGTCGTCGACATATTAATATTTGGTTGCATGCAGCCCTTAGGTGTAAGACTTTTGATTTTGGTCAGCGCAACGGACTTAGGCCGCTAAGCGTTGGTTGACCGGAGTGGAAATAATGGTGACATTCATCAAGAGCCGTGCTAGTCCTCCGTTTTTTTTCCGAAAAAAATGTTGCTTTCGCGTTTTTCGACGCCAACCTTAAGGTAATGGAACGAAGAGTCACAATGGGGTGAATCACCTATTACGTCGTTTCAAGGTGAAGAGCCGGCATTGCGCCAAAAAATGATCGAGAATAGTGCGCCGCGTGTGAATCAGATGAACAGGACCTATAGCTGGCCGAAATAGCCACTCGTTCGTGGTTTAGAGCGATCGGACGTGCGACGAGGAGGCGTATTGGCGTGCAAACGTCTCAACAGGAATAATTATCATTCCAACCCGATCGATTGACGGGGCGCGACAGCGGCGGTTGACCGAAAATCGCGCTTGAGGGCCGACTGTGCCCAGATCGACTTTGAAAACAACCAATTAGTAAGTTTTGTTCGGAGGCGACGACCATCGTGATCGGCTCGAAACAAAACGGTGCACTACGAGATCACGAGATGATGGACTCCGGAAGAGGAAATGGGAAAGCAGCGAACAGAGAACGTCCTACTTTCCCAGGTATTTCGAAGGATGTCGTATCCGGTCGAGCCGCTCGATTTCGAAGCGACGCCGGGCGGCTTCCTGGGGGTGAAACAATGACTGGAGCATCGCTGATCCCGCTTTGAAAAGGGCCACAATCAACGAGAAAAGATTTCTCAGAAACAGCATAAGGGCCTAAATGCTCTCTTCTTTTCGTTTTTTCGGCTCAGAAATTGACTCTCGCCCTTTCCTTAAAGGAATTAATCTCAATGGTCTAGTGACTGAAGGGCAAACTCTGAGTGATACGGTAAACATCGGTTGGTCCGAGCACGCTTGCCTTTCGCAATGATCGGCGGCGCTTGGGACTTTTGCCTTGAAGCAAATGGCGCCTGCCAGCGCCATGGAAAACGACCTTTCCCGTGCCGGTTATCTTGAAGCGTTTGGCCACTGATTTCCTGGTTCTAATGCCTTTGGGGCGTCGCATACGTGTTCACTTTCTTCAGAGCGCAGAATAGCTCACGCGCTCATGATGGTTTTGGGACACTGATTTCTTCAAATTTCTCTCCGGCCAATTGACTTAAGTGCTCTCTCAACTCAAGGGCTGTGGAACTCATTTTAGCACCCGATCGCCGATACCAATCCCGCAATCCAGGACGCAGTTTTGGCGAGAGAAGGTGGTCAATCGTTTCATGGACTCTGGACGAATGACCTCCCTCAATCATCCGAAACCAATCGTGTGTGGCTATCAAAGCGCGCACCTGACAAAGTTCAGCGGAAGCACCGCCCGCTTCTGCCAAGTTGCGCTCAAAGCACGCTTGCAGTTGTGTGTCGTCGAAATTCATGATGGATTCGGCAAAGGCAAAGCGTCATTTTCCAAGAGCCTTAGAGCCTGAGCCGGTTCCGGGACTGGAGGCTCGACACAAGGAGGCGCCGGGATCACGGCCTCATGATCAATGTCGGGATACTTCTCGTTCAATTCACTAACCAGGCGCTCGGCCTCCTCCTTTTCGAATAGTATAGTCCCGATTCCAATCCGGCCGCTCGCGGAAGAGGTCCAGCGGATTGCATAGTTTTTCATAGCGAGCGTGTTTTGACCAAAATCGTTACCGAGCCTATTCCTTCTTCTCGGGAAGCTCGGTCACGAGGCACTCTGTCGTTAACAGCAGCCCCGCAATCGACGCTGCATTCTGCAAGGCGGCCCGTGTGACCTTTTTGGGGTCCACAACGCCAGCCTTGATCAGGTCCTCGTATTCATTGGTGGCCACGTTGTAACCTTCGTTGCCTTTGCGGCGCTTGACTTCCTGCACCACGACCGAGCCTTCGACACCGGCATTTTCAGCCAATACTCGGATGGGCTCTTCGATAGCGCGTTTGACAATGTTCACGCCGATTTGTTCGTCTTCGTCTTTTAGTCTCAGACTCTCGAGCGCAGACAAGCAACGGATCAACGCCACACCGCCGCCCGGGACAATGCCTTCTTCGACGGCTGCGCGCGTCGCATGCAACGCGTCTTCGACGCGGGCTTTCTTCTCCTTCATTTCGGTTTCGGTCGTGGCGCCGACGTTGATGATGGCTACGCCACCCGCAAGCTTCGCCAGGCGCTCCTGCAGCTTATCCCGGTCATAATCGGAAGTGGTTTCTTCCAGTTGGCGGCGGATCTGGTTGACACGCCCCTGGATCGCAGCGGCCTTCCCGTGCCCTGCCACGATGGTGGTGCTGTCCCCGTTTGCCACGATAGACTTGGCAGACCCGAGGTCTGCGAGCGCAATTGATTCAAGCTTGATCCCAAGGTCTTCCGTTAGGCACTTGCCGCCGGTGAGGATGGCAATGTCTTCGATCATCGCTTTGCGGCTATCGCCGAAGCCTGGGGCCTTGGCGGCGCAAACCTGGATAGTGCCGCGTAGCTTGTTCACGACCAGCGTCGAGAGTGCTTCGCCTTCCACGTCTTCAGCGATAATGAACAGCGGCTTGCCCGCACCGGCCACTTTCTCCAGAAGCGGGAACAGCTCTTTGACCGTGCTTATCTTTTTCTCGTAGTTGAGGACGTAGGCATCTTCCAGCCTGGCCTCCATTGCCTCGGCATCGGTTACGAAGTAAGGCGAAAGATAGCCCTTATCGAATTGCATACCCTCCACAACCTCAAGCGTGGTTTCAATTGACTTGCCCTCTTCGACCGTAATCGTGCCGTCCTTGCCTACTTTGTCCATCGCGTCGGCGATGATTGTGCCGATGGCGCTGTCCCAGTTGGCCGAGACGGTGGCCACTTGCTGAATTTCTGCCTTGTCCTTGACCTTCCTGGTGATTTTATCGAGATGTTCCACAGCGGCAGTTACGCCCTTGTGAATGCCGCGCTGAATGCCAATTGGGTTCGCACCCGCCGCGACAAATTTTAAACCTTCCCGGTAAATGGCCTCGGCCAGTAATGTGGCTGTGGTAGTGCCATCCCCGGCATCGTCGCTGGTTTTGCTGGCGACTTCACGGACCATCTGGGCGCCCATGTTTTCGCAAGCGTTCTCGAGTTCGATTTCCTTGGCGACCATCACCCCGTCTTTGGTCACGGTCGGAGTTCCGAATTTCCTGTCAAATACCACATTCCGGCCCTTGGGACCGAGTGTGGCTTTCACTGCGCGACTCAATTTTTGCACTCCGCGGAGGAGGGCCTGGCGCGCTGCTTCGTCAAAAATCAATTGTTTTGATGCCATAAATTCTATGTCCGTTGTTTGTTATGGGTCAGGAGTTGGTAATTAAAAAAACTAATTATCAATCATGGCGAGGACCTCATCCCCGTTGAAGATTCGGTAATCTTTGCCATCCAGTTTGATTTCCGTTTCGCCGTATTTGCTGACGAGCACCCGGTCGCCCTTTTTGACTTCGAGGAAAATCTTCTTGCCATCATCGCCGATTCTGCCGGAGCCGACTGCCACAACCATGCTTTCCATCGGTTTTTCTTTGGCAGTATCGGGAATGATTATCCCGCTCTTCTTGCCCTTGTGCTCTTTTTCCTCTATTGGTTCCACCAGGATTCGGTCGCCGATCGGTTTAACATTTAAGGTCATAATAAATTTCCTTTATCGGCTTCGGGTTGAAACTAACTCTTTACCCAATGCTGAGGCCTCTTGCGGTTGCGATAATTTCCGGCATATCGAAACTCATTTTCTCCTCGATGATCTCCATCAAAGCAATGTCCGCGGCGCCGAGATTTCCAACGTCCGCGATCAGCGGCCTGCTCGTGCCGCCCCCGCCCGCGTTTAACTGACGGACACGTCTTGAAACCATGTTGACCAGGACACTAGGGTTAATGACTACTTCCAGGGCTTTTTTGACAAGAATAGCGTTCATGTTTTTTCTAAAGTGGTTTTGAGGAAATAGCCTCCAAACCGGGATTAATTCTTGGCGCCATTTCGCCGTGCTCTGTTGTTTCGAATTGTGCCGCGCACCGGCATAATCGGGATTCCGTGGGGTAAAAGGAGTTCCGTCGCACCGCGAGAACTTAATTTAGCGCGCATCGAGATGTTTGCATTCAGCGCGCGCGAGATAGGACAATTTGCCTTGGCCCGCAACGCTGCATCGACGAAGTCGCATTGTGCGACCCGAGGCACGGTGGCAACCACATCCAGGTGGATCTGCGTCATCGTCCAGGCCTCGGCGAGGTGTTCCATTGTGACCGTCGCTGTGGTATCAATCTGACGCGGGCGATAACCGGCCTCCCCCAGTTCGTTGGCCAGTGTCATTGAAAAGCTGCCGGCGTAAGCTGCCGCAATTAACTCCGGCGGGTTCGTGCCGCGGACTTTAATGGCGCGTCCGCAGCCATAGGGGACCTTCTCCAGGACAGCACTCGGTGTGCTGATGACCCCTTTGCCATGCTGCCGAGTTCCCGACCATAGGACTGAGGCTTTGCGCGTATAGGGTTT
>Ga0137403_10006879_pt1 | contig 12959 bp, 9 predicted proteins | sample CZOMad2_1_16fung_FD_122057 | JGI IMG/M metagenome (GOLD analysis project Ga0137403, IMG submission 122057) | Vadose zone soil fungal communities from Angelo Coast Range Reserve, California, USA - CZOMad2_1_16fungal (Hybrid Assembly) | ecosystem: Environmental > Terrestrial > Soil > Vadose zone... | reverse complement strand
GGCAAAGATGATTTTGACGCCGGCAAACTTCGCTACCACAAAATCATTTTGATGACTGACGCGGACGTGGACGGATCGCACATCCGCACGTTGCTGCTGACGTTCTTCTTCAGACACATGAAAGAACTCATCGAGCGGGGGCATATCTACATTGCTCAGCCGCCTCTTTACCGCGTGAAGCGCGGCAAGAGTGAACGATACATCCGCGACGAGCACGATTTCGCGCGCGAATTGATGAAGCGCGCCACAGAAGATCACGTGGTGAAGGCCAAGGAAGGCGTCAATCTTGAGGGTGCACGGCTGACGTCGTTTCTTCTTAATGTGCAGGAATACGATGCCGCGGCCGCCAAACTTGGACGGCGCCTGCGCGAACCGGCACTGGTCGAACTGCTCGCGGAAAGTGGGCTTGAAAAGAAAACCGACTTCGAGGATAAGAAGGCGCTCGAGAAACTCCTGAAGGAAATTGAGAAGGCTAAAATCAAACTGGAAGGCAAAGTAGCGTTCGACGAAGAACACAGCCTCTACGAAATTCAATTTGGACCTCCACACAACCAAAAAATTAATTGGGCTCTGGCATCGAATGCGGAATACAAGCGTCTCCGCGGCCTCACCAAGCAGATTGAAGAATTCAATCATCCGCCGTTTACCGTGGCACGCAACGGCGCCAAGGTGTCCAAAGAAAAAGTCACCGACGTGCTGAACTACGTGATGGAAGACGCGAAAAAAGATTTCACGATCACCCGATTCAAGGGCCTCGGCGAAATGAACGCGGAACAGCTTTGGGATACGACCATGAACGCCGATACGCGGACGCTTCTCCAAGTGAAATTGGAAGACGCGGTCGCCGCCGAGGATATCTTTACGACGCTGATGGGCGAAAACGTCGAAGCGCGCAGAAAATTCATCGAGGACAACGCACTTGAAGTGGTCAACCTGGATATTTAACCCGTATTGAAGGAACGATGGTGTACCAGTTGGGCTGGACAACTCTGCCGGGATTGCGCGGTTTGAGCATAAGCGAGTTTCGTGCCGTGCGGACCGAAGCTCCGGACAGGGAGCGCGGAGTCGCCGCGGAATTTGTGGATGACGCTGAATGCGATGCGTTTTTGAAAGCGGCTGAGGCGGAATTTGCCATGCGGCGATTCAGCAACACCGCAGACGCGTTCGACACTGTGAAGGCGTACGTTCTTGAACGCCTGAGCAAGTGAAATTGAGGTTGAAGCGCTGCAGAACCGTAAATAACGAGCTCTGAGGGAACATGGCAGACGAAACAAATACATCAATACTGCTTCCGATCGATATCGAAGCGGAAATGCGCAAGTCGTATCTCGACTACGCGATGAGCGTCATCATTGCGCGCGCATTGCCCGACGTTCGTGACGGGCTGAAGCCAGTGCAGCGCCGCATTCTTGTCGCGATGAACGACCTCGGCCTGGCATCCAACCGGGGCTACCGCAAGTGCGCCAAAATCTGCGGAGACACTTCGGGCAATTATCATCCTCACGGCGAAGCGGTGATCTACCCCGCGCTGGTGCGCCTAGCGCAGGACTTCAACATGCGGTATCCGTTGATCGACGGACAGGGAAACTTCGGTTCCGTCGACGGCGATCCTCCCGCGGCCATGCGATATACCGAAGCGCGCCTGGCGAAAATCAGCGAAGACATTCTTGCGGACCTCGAAAAGGAAACCGTCGACTTCATCCCGAATTTCGATCAGACGCGCGAAGAGCCAGTCGTGCTGCCTTCGCGCATTCCGAATCTGCTCGTCAACGGAGCGAGCGGAATCGCCGTCGGCATGGCCACGAACATTCCCCCGCACAATCTGCGGGAGATTGTGGACGCGGCGATTTTGCTGATTGAAAGGCCGGACGCCACGTTGAAGGAAGTTCTAAAAATTGTTCCAGGCCCGGATTTTCCGACCGGTGCGTACATTGCAGGCCGTGAAGGCATTGAAGCCGCCTACCGGACGGGCCGCGGCAGCTTCACCATGCGCGCGAAGGCCGCGATTGAACAGGCCAGCAAGGACCGCGAGAACATTGTCATCACCGAGATTCCGTATCAGGTCAACAAAGCGCGCTTGATCGAACGCATCGCCGAACTCGTGCAAACCAAAAAAATCGAAGGTATTGCCGATGTTCGCGACGAATCTTCCCGCGAAGGCATGCGCATTGTGATCGAGTTGAAGCGCGACGAAGAATCGCAACTCATCCTGAACAATTTATACAAGTTCACGCAGATGCAGGAATCGTTCCACATGATCCTGCTCTCGATCGTGGCCGGCCAGCCGCGCGAACTCGGCATCATTCCGCTGATCAAGCTGTTTATCGAACACCGCGTGGAAGTGGTTCGCCGCCGCACGATGTTCGAACTTCGCAAAGCCGAAGAGCGTGAGCACATTTTGGTGGGTTACCAGGTGGCGCTTGATCACCTGGACATAGTGATTCGCGTGATCCGTGGATCGTCAAGCCGCGCGGAAGCGAAGGAAAACCTGTTCAAGTATTTCACCGAGCAGGAAGTCACGATCACGGAGAACGGCAAGTCGCGCAAGCTTGAAGGCGTGAAACTCGACGGCCGTAAATATCGTTTCCTGGGCGCGCCGGAGATCGAGGCGGCAGGAGGCGCTAACGCCCTTGGACTCAGTTACGCGCAAATTGACGCCATCCTCGAATTGCAGTTGCACCGCCTGACGCAGCTTTCAATCGACGACATTCTGAAGGAACTGAAATCCATCCGCGATTTGATCGCCGAGCTGCGCGAAATTCTTTCGAGCGACAAAAAATTGAAACAGGTTATCACCGCGGAGCTGAGAGAAGTTCACAAAGCGTATGGCGACGACCGCCGCACGCAGATTGTGGACAAGGTGGAGGAGATCAAGCTGGAAGACCTGATCGCTGACACCGAAATGCTCATAACGGTGAGCCACGCGGGCTACATCAAGCGCACCTCGACGGACACGTATCGCCACCAGTCACGAGGCGGAAAGGGCCGTATTGGCGCCAAGACCCGGGAAGAGGATTTCGTCGAACATCTCTTCATTGCATCGGCGCACAGCTACATTTTGCTGTTCACTTCAAAGGGACGCGTGTACTGGCTGAAGGTGTATGAATTGCCGGAAGCCGCAGCCGCGACACGCGGAAAAGCGATCAACAGTCTGGTGAAATTCCAGGAAGATGAAAAGCTGACCGCACTGGTTGCCGCGCGCGACCTCGAAGCGGCGGATAAATTCGTCTTCATGGCTACGAAAAACGGCACGGTAAAAAAGTCGACGCTGACGGAATTCTCCAATCCGCGTTCGACAGGAATCATCGCCATCAATCTGGACGCGAAGGACGAACTGATCGGCGCGAAACTTACTGATGGCAAGCAGATGATTTTCCTCGCCAGCCACGAAGGGCAGGCAATCCTGTTCCGCGAAACGGAAGTTCGCGCAATGGGACGCAGTGCGGGCGGCGTGAACGGCATGGACCTCGACAAAGACGACTACGTGGTGTCGATGGACGCAGTGCAGCCGGACTTTGAAATCATCAAGAAAGAACACAAGATCGAGACGCAGAACCTCGAAGAACTCGAAAATGAGCACATCAAGGATTCACTCGTGACGCTGATGCTTACCGTCTCCGAAAAAGGCTATGGAAAGCGGACGCCGCTTGCCGAATATCGGATCACTTCGCGCGGCGGCAAGGGCGTAGTGAATATGAAGACCACGGAACGCAACGGATCAGTGGTCTCGACGCTGCAGGTGACGGAAGAATCGGATGTAATGATCATTACCGAACACGGAAAAGTAATTCGCGTACATGCGAATGAAATTCGCGAAGCGGGCCGCTCAACCCAGGGCGTGCGGCTGCTCAAGCTCGACGGCGATGATTCGATCGCTGCCGCGGCCGTCCTGCAGGAAGAAGACGAAGAAGAAAAGAAGTAGGCGTGTTGGTGTTAGACTGTCGGCGCCATGAACAACCTGCGCCGCTTTATCTCGTTTACAATTCTTCTGAGTGCGCCGCTCGCGCTCTATGCCGGGCGTGATGCAGCAAAACCTGCTTCGCCGCCCAAGGAATACCGGGCGTACGTCGGAAACTACACAACAAAAACCGAAAGCAAAGGCATTTACGAATTTCGTTTTGACGCGGCGACGGGGCGAATGTCGGCGCTCGAACTTGCCGGCGAGACGAAAGATCCGTCGTGGGTGGTGGTGCATCCCAGCGGAAAATATCTGTACGCCGCGAACGAAATGGGCAAGGCCAGCACGGTCAGCGCCTTTGCCATTGAGCCGAAGAGCGGCAAATTGACCTTCCTGAACGAACTGCCGGCGCTCGGAGAAGATCCCTGCCACCTCTCATTTGATGGCACGGGGAAATTTCTTTTCTCCGCGAACTACACCAGCGGAAACGTGGCGGTCTATCCAATTCTGGCGGACGGAAAGCTCGGTGAACACACCGCTTTGCTGACAGACCAGGGCACGACTGGACCGAACAAGAAGCGTCAGGATGGCCCGCACGCCCACTGGATTAAAGATTTAGGGGGCAAAGTGTTTGTCGCTGATTTGGGCCTCGACAGAGTGATGGCATATCGATTTGATCCCGTCAAAGGAACACTCGGACCTATGCCCGCTCCTGGTCCGCACAATCTTGATCCGCACAGTCCTTTCCCGCAAAGACCTCTCGTGGTCAGTCCGGGAACCGGCCCACGCCACGTGGCGATTTCGCGCGTTAGAAACGCGAAGCAGTTCATGTATGTGTTGGGTGAACTCGATTCGAGCGTGACCGTCTTTGGCATAAGCAAAGAAGGTGAGTTCGCGGGCCCGTCCCAAAAGGCTACCATGCTGCCTGCTGACTATTCCGGGCGAAACGACGCGGCAGAGATTGAAATTCATCCCAACGGTAAATTCCTCTACGCTTCCAATCGTGGGCGCGATTCGATAGTCGTTTACGCGATTGATCAAGAGTGGGGACGACTGACGCAGGTTGCGGATGTTCCGACTGGAGGAAAAGAACCGCGGCACTTTGCGATTGATCCCACGGGAAATTTTCTGCTCGCGGAGAATCAGAATAGCAACACGATTGTGGAATTCCGGATTGATCGTGCGACAGGCAAGCTGACGGCCACGGGCGAAACACTGTCCGTTCCTTCGCCTATCTGCATCATGTTTCTTCCTCTTGAGTGAAAAAGTTGTATCGCAAAGCTTCTCTTCGCACGTCCAATTGAATTAGAATCCGCACTCTTTCTGTCACAGGAGATGTCATGAACCCTCGGCACGTGTCGAAGTTTGTAATGGCCCTCGTTCTCTGCGTCTTTTTTGCGCCGCGCGTGCGGGCTGATGGCGAGACGGCTGCCGGCCGAGATGCGAAACAGCCAGTGGACGAGGCTTACACAGCGAAAATGAAGAAGTACACGACGGAGCCGTTTTTCACTTCGCCGCTGGTGAACTATCTTCCGGCATCGAAGAACGTGCCCACGCCGGAAGCGGTGCTTGGCGATGTGGCTGGCGCGCCGGGAATTCTGCCGTATGCGGAGGATGTATACAAATACATGCGCATGCTGGAGAAGGCCAGTCCGCGCGTGAAAGTTTTCTCGATCGGGACGACCGAAGAGGGACGCGAGATGATCGCCGTGGCAGTTTCGTCCGAGGAAAATTTGAAAAGGCTTGAGGAAAATCGCGCGAAGCTTGCGAAGCTCGCCGATCCTCGCACCCTGCAGTTGAGCGACGCCGAAGCCGACAAGATCGTCGCGCAAGCTGTTCCCGTTTATTACATCACCGGAACAATTCACTCGCCTGAAACTGGCGCGCCTACCGCACTGATGGAGCTTGCGTACCGGCTCGCAGTGGACGAGAGCCCGTACGTAAAGGAAATTCGCGACGGCATCGTGACACTGATCACTCCCGTCGTGGAAGTGGATGGGCGCGACCGCATGGTGGACATCTACAAATGGCATCTCGCGCACCCGAAAGATTTTTATCCTCCGCTCGTTTATTGGGGTAAGTACGTTGCGCATGACAACAATCGCGACGCGATGGGCGTGACGCTGAAGCTTACCGAAAATGTGATGAACACATATGTGCAATGGAATGCGCAGGTGCTGCACGATCTTCACGAGTCCGTGCCCTATCTTTACGACAACACAATTGGGGACGGGCCGTACAACGCGTGGATCGACCCGATCTTGGCGGATGAATGGCAGATGATCGGGGCGCGCAACGTGGCTGACATGACGAAATTCGGCATGCCGGGCGTATTTGCGCACGGGAATTTCGATACCTGGTCGCCGGGATACTTGATGTTTATCGCGGCGCTGCACAACGGAATCAGCCGGCTGTACGAAACGTTCGGCAACGGCGGCTCAGACACGCTGGAACGCACACTCGAGCCGGAAGAATACGCGCGCACGTGGTACAAGCAGAATCCACCGCTGCCGAAAGTGATGTGGTCGCAACGCGACAACAATAATTATGAAGAAACGGGTTTGCTCGTTTCGCTGCACTATTTCAATGAAAACAAGCGGATGTTGCTGAAGAATTTTTATGCGAAGGCGAAGCGCTCCATAGAAAAACCGAAGACGGAAGGACCCGCGGCGTACGTGTTGCCGGCCGATGAAACACGGCCGACGCTGCAATTGGAGTTGCTGCGGGTGCTGCAAAAGCAGCATGTGGAGATTTCGCGACTGACGTCGGTTGTGACCGTGGCGCTGCCTTTGAAAAAAGAGAAGAAGCCAGGAAAGTCTGACGAAAAGAATGAACAGAAGAAAGACGCTAAACCAGAACCGACGACGAAGACGTTCCCGGCGGGAAGTTATGTGATTCGCATGGATCAGCCCTACTCGCGTGTCGCGGATGCGTTGCTCGATCACCAATACTGGAGCCCTGAGGATCCGCAGAAAACGCCGTACGACGATACCGGCTGGACGTTCGGCGAACTCTACGGCGTGCAGGTTGCGCGCGTCACCGACGGGAAAATTCTGGCGGTTCCGATGGAACGCGTCACGGAAGTGCGGGTGCCCGGCGGCGTGAAGGGCGAAGGAACGATTTTCGCAATCGAGAACCACGCCGAGCCGGCGTTGGCTTCCCTGCGTTACCGTCTGAAAGATGCCGACATGCAAGCCGTGGAAGATGCATTTGAATCGAGCGGCAAAAAATTTTCGCCGGGAACAATTTTGGTGAAGGGCGCGGACCGCGCACAACTAGACGCAGCAACGAGAGAACTTGGGCTGCATCCTGTTGCACTGGGGTCTGCGCCAGGTGCTAAGTCGCATCCGTTGCGCGCCGCACGGATTTTGCTGCTACACACGTGGTTGAGCACACAGACGGAAGGATGGTGGAGGCTGGCGCTGGATAAGTTGCAGATTCCGTATGATTACGCGAGCACGCAGACTATCGCGAAGACCCCGGACCTGCGCGAAAAATACGATGTGATTCTTTTCCCGCCGGTCGGGTGGGGCGGTTCGCTGAACAATATTGTGAACGGACTTCCCACCCGTTGGGGGAATCCTTTGCCGTGGCAAAACACGCCGGAGACGCCGAACCTCGTGGGAAAAAACGATGCAACGGACGACGTGCGTCCGGGATTAGGTTGGGACGGCGTGGCGAAGCTGCAGAAATTCGTAAGCGACGGAGGTGTGCTTTTGACGGTGATGGATACCGCACAATTTGCCACGGGTGTCGGCTTAACGAGCGGGGTTAGCACGAGTGTTTCCGAAAAGATGAAAATCGTTGGGTCGGTGGTGGGCACGCGCCTGATCGATGGAGCTAGCCCCATCGCGTATGGCTACGGCGAGAAAGTGGCCGCCTACTGCGACAACGGGCCAATATTTTCGCTGAACAGCATTGCGGGTTCGCGCCGCAGGCGCCGATTGGGACCGGAGAAGGGAGCGCGGCCGACGGGACGCGGCACGAAGGATGATCCGGACTTCGCGGTCGGTAGATTGGGAACGGAGGCTCCCGAGGAGCCGGAGAATGAGGCCTGGGAGAGTCCTGCGGTGACCGACGAGCAGCGATACAACAACCCGAGAGTGATTCCGCCGGCGCTGCGAGCTCGGGTTGTGCTGCGGTATGCAGACGCGAAGGACTTGCTGATTTCCGGTTTGGTGGAAAACGGCGGCGACATCGCGCAGCATCCTGCGGTGGTAGACGCGCCGTTCGGGAAAGGCCACGTGGTGATGTTCTCGATCAATCCCGTGTGGCGCGGCGAGACACAGGGGACTTATTCGCTGGTGCTGAATACGGTGATGAATTACGACAGTCTGAACGCAGGGCGCAAGGACGACGAAAAGTAGCGCGGTGGTCGGCGAGAGAGCAGTTCCGCTTGCCAATGGGGGCCATTAGAGTACAATCCCCGCCATTATGGCCAAGAAAAAAAACAAGCGGGCCAGCGGCAAGAAGCGGGCGCGGCGCGGAAGTAAAGGGCGAAGCGATGGGAAGCTCCCGAAGGATGCGGTGACGCTGGCCGTGATTCTGCGGCCGCGCGACGGGCAAGAGTTGATGCTGGAGGCCGAGCTTCGCGCGTTGATAGCGCCGACGCGAAAAGAAGAAGGATGCCTCTGCTACGATTTGCATCGCTCGGCGGAAGGGCCGGCGGCGTATCTGCTGCATGAGATCTGGGAAACCCGTGAACACCACACAGCGCATACGAGGACGCATCATTTCCTTCGATGGAACGCACGCAAGGACGCGTTGATTTCTTCGCGCGAAGTTGGGTTCTGGAAGCAGATCGCGTAATTTGACATGCAAGAAAAAATGATCCCGCATGCAGCTGACGAGTAGACACGAAAACAGGTTTCTTGATGATTCTTTCAAACAAGCCAAAAATCATTATTGTGGTGATGCCAGCGTTCCTTTCCGTGATAGCAGCCAGCTATGCTGTAAAAAGGGATGCCGTACGTTGGGATTGGGCCACTGCCATGGTGGCAATCGGTGTTGAGGAGCCCTTGGTCGTTGGCAGTCAAATTCGGCGCGATGGCACATCCCTTGGCGACAGAGATCCTGCTGTTTGCCGCATACACAGTCACTATATTCGCGGTATTTCACTACTGAACTGCTAAGGCGCTTCTTCGTCGAGACCTCGACATAGATTCCGCTTCATTGCGCGGGTGATGTGCCGTCGGACTTTGCCATTCGAACGATGGGAAGAGCGGCGCCATTGCGCAGAGGCACTTCGATACGTTCTAGGATGCGATAGCCGCGGTGCAGATAGAGTGGAACGCCGGTCAGCGTGGCTCCCATTTCAAATCGCGAGAAGCCAGCGGCGCGGGCGGCGGATTCGCAAGCTTCGAGAATTCTGGAGCCGAGGCCGCGGCGTGCCCAATCAGGGTGAATGAAGAAGGCGCGAATTTTGGCGGCGTCGGTTGCGGGATTGAGAAATTCTGGTTCGCGAACTGGGGCGTGGTCACTGCCGAAGAGAGTTTTGCGATTGCTCCAGCCGCCACATCCGACGATGATTCTAGCGCACGCCGCCTTCGCTTCGGCGACGAAATAGGTTTTATCTGCTACAAGCTGCGTATCCAGTCCCAGCACGGTGCCGAGTGCGCCATCGATTTGTTCCGGCGAATAATCGTGAATTTGCAGCCCGCGGACGGAAGCTTCGATAAGCGAGTGGAGCGCGGGGATGTCGGTACTCGTGGCCAGCCGCAGCGAAAGATTGTCATGAGATTGTTCCATCAGCGTATTGCGTAGAACGATTCAAAATCGTAACGCGAAATGCGTGCCGTGGCGACTTGCGTTGTGACTGATTCAAGAGCCCGGCGGAGGGATGTAGTAACCGGGACGGGTGGTGATTTTCTTACCGTTGGCTTTGTCCGGTACCAGCGAAACGGAAATCTGGTGATAGCCGAAGTCCTGGCCGTCGTCGGAGCGTGAAGCGGGCGAATACGTGAGCACGTATTGAGAGTGGAGTTCTCCGCCGATTTCGTCGATAGCGCTTTCGATGCTGCGGCCTCTAAAGGTGGAATAGTAAGCACCGCCGGTGGCGGCTGCCCCGATTTCGAGAGAGTGCTGCGTTGCGGCACTTTTTGTGTGTTCAACAAGCACTCGCGCGAGCGCGATGAGGTCGATATCGCCGCTGGTGCCGCCGGTAGTAGGCGCGGTGCCTGGAGGTCCGGGCATGCCGAAAGTACCGGGCGGCGTAATGGGAACTGGCGCATTCTGACGCGGCTTGGCTTGCAGCTCCGAGCGCGTGGTGGAGAGGCCAACGCTGAAAATCGTGATATTTTCGAGTTGCGCGCGGCGGAGCACTTCTCCAAGACGTGATTCGCTGCCGGTATCGAGAGCTTCAGAGAGAATCAGCAAAACACGCCGGCCAGGGGCCGGAGTTTCTTTTGTCGGCTTGCGGCGGCCGGAGAGCATTTCTACGCCCGCAGCCATCGCGTCAAAGAGATGCAGGTCGGATTCCCCCGCATCCAGTGCCGCGAACGCCGACTGGATAGCGTCATGGCTGCGTGTGAACCCCTGCAGCGTCTTAAGGCCGTTGTCGAAGCCGATGACAGCGGCCTCAGACTCCGGTCCCATGACTTGTTCGGTGAAAAGGATCCCGGTTTTGCGGAGCTGCGGGAGGAAAGGCTCCACACGAGAGCTGGTTTCGGCAAGGATGACAAGCGAGATGGGGTCGCCACCGACTTCAAAGTGCGTAATTTTCTGCGGAACGCCGTTATCAGTGACGCGAAAATCCTGTTCGTCGAGATCGTGAATCATGGCGCCCTTGGAGTCGCGCACGGTGACGGGCGTGTTCACAAGAGTGACGCGAGCTGTGAGCTTGGCGAGGACTTCCGGCGGCGTCGCCTGAATTTGCGTGCCGGGACGCGGAGGGAGAGGACCTTCGGGCGCCTGGGCCAGGAGAGCGGTGCCAGACAGAGAAGCGCAGAGAAGAACGATCACCACAACGGCTGACCGAGCGGCCGATCGAGTCACGATGAGAATCATTGCACCTCGCCCGCCAGATACGCCAGCACGACCGCAATCGACTGTGCTGGTGGAGTGTACTCAATTCGACGCAGGTTGGGGCGCTGGCGTTGCCGCGATGGGCAGGGCTACCTACAATGAAAGTTCGTGTCGAGTTCGTGTGAACGGGGTACGGAGGCAAGAGAATGTCCGCAAAGTTAGGGAAGCCGAAGCCGCAGCATGCGCCGAAGGCACCGCACGAAGATCCGAAATTCCTGGAAAGCACGGCCGCGCGGCCGTTGCGCATCCTGGCCGAATACATCGACCCCATGGCCAAACTGAAGCGAGAAGGAATCGGCGACACGATTGTGATGTTTGGATCGGCGCGAATCGATTCTCGGGAAGATGCGCTGGCGCGGTTGGGCCGCTTGAAAAAGACAAAAGCGGGGAAGAGCGCGCAGGCAAAGGCAAAACATAAGGCGGCGTTGCGGTCAGCAAAGAGCGCGCTCGAGATGTCGCGGTACTACGAAGAGGCGCGAGCGCTTTCGCACAAAATAACAACCTGGGCAATGTCGCTGGGTCCCAAGCCACGACGGTTTGTTGTGTGTTCGGGAGGCGGTCCGGGAATCATGGAAGCGGCAAACCGCGGCGCGTATGAAGCCGGAGGAAAGTCCATTGGACTTTCGATTGAGTTGCCGCACGAGCAGTTTGCGAACCCCTTCATCAGTCCGGAGCTGAGTTTTAATTTTCACTATTTTTTTATGCGCAAATTGTGGTTCGCGCAGATTGCGAAAGCGCTGATTGTTTTTCCGGGCGGTTTTGGAACCATGGATGAATTATGGGAAATGATGACTCTGCTGCAGACGGGCAAATTGCCAAAAGATAACCTGATCCTGATTTACGGGAAAAAATATTGGGATGAAGTGCTGAACTGGAAAGGCATGGTTCGTTGGGGAACGATCAACGAAGAAGAGTACAAGCTGCTGCAGTTTGCCGACAACGTTGATGATGCGTTTGAAGTGATCCGTTCGGGCCTTGAGAAATACCACATGGAAGTTGATCCTTTTCTTCAAGCGTATTGAAGCCCGCCCCGTCGTCTTGCGGGGCTAAATCCTTACTGCAATCTTCGGCGATGGTTACGGTCTATGCTGTATGGCACGCCAAGTATTCGTTTCATACTTTATCTGGAGCATTCGAAGGACTCATCTGAGAGGAGAGAGTCGAAATGCGAAACAATTTAGGAAACTGGAAAATCGCACTTGGAACGACCGCATTGGCCGCGGGATTGACGCTCTTTGCAGGAGCGCCAGGAGCGAAGGCCGACGATGAGTGTCAGGAACGAATCGTAAAGGCCGACCATCGCTTGCATGAAGCGATCAGGCGCCACGGGTATGAGAGCAAGCAGGCTGAACGTGGGCGCGAGGAATTGCGCGAGGCTCGCCATTACTGCTGGGAACACTCCCATAAGTGGTGGGACGTGGAAGGTGGGCGTTGGCACACTGACCGCGATTGGGACGATCACGATCACGACCACGATAGGGACCATGATCGAGACCACGGCCGCGATCATCAGTAGAGAAACGGGTTCAGCCCAACAATAAGTAGAAAAAGTAAAATGGGCGAAGCGCTCCGAGCGGACGGAGCGCTTTGTTTTTTTTGGACTGTGTCTTTTGGCATCGACGCGTTTACGTAAACAAAGAATCTCCAAAGAACTCTCTCAAAAATTCTGTGTTTTGGCGCTAATCAACAGTACGCAACATTTTTCCACCGGCAGTGTTTTATGAGTGTCCCGAAAGCCCACCCAGCGTGGCATGGACACGGGAGAGAACATGAAAAACGCGCAAAGCAGGCATGGCAAAAAGTGGATGGGAACCATGGCACTCGCGACCGCGGTGCTTGGTGGGTTCATGTTATTTGCGGGTGCTTCGAACGCGAAGGCCGCCGATTGGGACGATCATTCTCGGAATCGCCAGGTGCGATACACGGAATGGCGGGCGCACGAAGCCGCGGAACGGTTTGGATACAACAGCCGAGAGGCGCGCCACTGGCGACATGAAAACCACGAAGCGCGGGAACGCGAAAAACATTTTCGCCACGA
>Ga0137403_10006878_pt1 | contig 12960 bp, 12 predicted proteins | sample CZOMad2_1_16fung_FD_122057 | JGI IMG/M metagenome (GOLD analysis project Ga0137403, IMG submission 122057) | Vadose zone soil fungal communities from Angelo Coast Range Reserve, California, USA - CZOMad2_1_16fungal (Hybrid Assembly) | ecosystem: Environmental > Terrestrial > Soil > Vadose zone... | reverse complement strand
TGAATGGAAACGTTTTCAAGTCGACCCCTATCGTTGGCGCCATCACAGATCCAGCCGCGGGATTCACGCACATCGTCGGCGGCATCCTGGTTGCCGGGCAGGCCGATTGGACCCTTGGATCTATCCTGGCGTTTTCCAAGCTCGCCAGGGCTGCGTCGGCGTCGGAGCTGTTGACGTGGTCAGGAATGGTGTTTCCATCCCCGCCGGCCAATCGCTTCCTTTTGCCCGATGCCATCCAGAACGACGGCGCGCTGATGTGGTACTGGCGCGCGCTGGACTGGACGATCGGCACGACAATCTTTACCGTCGGCGGCCCGCTGGGAACTGGCTTCACGTTCGCAACGGGGCCGGACATCGCGACGGGTCCACAGAAGACGAACAAGAACGAGCGCTGGTATCGAACGCTCCTACCGTACTTCATCGACACGGAGCCAACGGTGCTCGACTCGCGCGGCTACCCGCGCCAGGATGGTGGCGCGCGCTTGGTCTTTTCCACCGATGCCAACGCTGGCATGCCTGACATCTGCGTCGGCGTGTCGTGCGACGACTTCGACGACGTTGACCAGGCGCAAACGACTCTCTTCGACAACGGCGCCGGTAGCTACATCCAACCGAGCGCGAATGGCGAGCTGATCTACCATTGGGTGTCGTTGTCGGGCACGGCGGCCGCCGCCTCCCACGCGTTGCAGATCGTGACGGCCGAGCGGCTAGACCGAGGCCCCGGTACGGCGAAGAGTGGGCAATGCACCGTGGAGCTCGTCTCAAGCAAGGACCTGGCGTTTCTGACGCCCGCCACGTCCAATCGGCTCTTAATCGTCGGCGACGACGATTCGATCGGTCACGACAACGGAACGTACCTCAACTGCCTTACCACGCTTCTGCGGCTCGATTACCCGGGGCGAGTAACGTCGCATTCAAGCACCGCCCGCGGCCTCTCGACGATATACAAAGCTGGCGGCAACAGCATGGTCCCCTTCGCCCATGAAGTCGCCGAGGTGGCCAAGGAGGGGAACCCGGCAACGATCGTCCTGATATTCGAACTAGGGATGCAGGATTACCTTAGCCATCTTTGCACGGTTGCAGTGGGGATGACGCGATTTGGGCAACTCATCGACACGGTCCATACGCTCCTCCCGGGAGCGACCTTCTACGTGCAGAACTACATCGCTTCGTTTTATGACGCCATCGCCAACTCCCTCGGCGAGACGCTTGCGCAGTGGAACACCGGTCTCTCCTCGCAACTCGCTCCCGGGCGGTCCTGGGCCAACTTCCCGAACATTCGGTTGCCGGGTGCGATCCCGTTCAACCCGGTATCCCACTATCGCCCGACCGGACCAGCCACTGTTTACAAGGCTAACTGGAAAGCGGCGCTCGGGTACTAATCGCCGATTCGCGTGGCCCGCAGAACGCTGCCAGCCGTGATGGTGCTGGAGTCGATGACGAACCCGATGGACGTCACCGTCGTTGCAGGATTGTGTTTACCCGCAGCAATGGATTGTGCCATCGCCGATCCGTCAGTAGCAAAAACCTTCATATCGTACATACACACAGTACCAGAGCGAATGGAAATACCTCCCTGAATCAGCAGGGTGGTGAAGCCAAAGGTCCCTTGTGAGAGGATGGTCCCATCTGTAATCGCTGTTTGTGGGGCAAATGGATTTGCCCCAACATTGGGAATATAGTGCCCGAATGGTGTCGTTAGTGCCCCGCCATTGACGCGAAGCTTGACAGCTAGAGCACCGCCGCCAGCTATCGTTGCAGTCAATTCAACTTTATATAAGCCATCACCGGCCGTCACAGGCACGTCAATCGATAAACCCCCAACAGATTGCGTAAATGACGCTGTCGCCAGGCTGTTGACCTTCGTCTTGTCCGCGGCGCTCATCGAGCCGGGGACGCTCGTCGTGGCTGCTACGATCGCGATCGCGGGCGTCGTCGTTCCGGTCGCAACCGTGATGGGCGCCGTGCCGGAGACGCTCGTCACGGTGCCGGAGCCGCCGCCGGCCACCGGGAACGTCGGGAACGCGCCCAGCCGATGCCCGGCCGGCGCCAATGCCCGTTCGACGATGCCGCCGGCGGAGCCCGCCAGTAGCGCAAGGCCGATGAGTACTGCGGCAATCTTCTTCGTGCTCATGGGCTCCTCAATCTCTCATGTTGATGCGCGCGTGGCCGCTGCCCGACGTTGCGGTGAATGTCGCGCGCACATAGCCGGCGTTGAGCGGCGAGCACTGGACGTACTGGCTCGTGCCGCCCGTGAGCACCGCTGCGATCGTGGGCGTGAACGCAGTGGTGATGTCGGACGGGTCGTCGTTGACGGCCGCGAGCGTTGGCGTCGCTGCGCTCGTGGTCGGATCGGTATTCGCGGTGACGACGGCGGTCGGGCTGCAGCTCACCTCGACCTTCCACGCGCCGGCCAGCGTGCCCGTGGTGACGAGCTGCATGCCGAGCGCGCTCTGCCGGCCGATGAAGCCGTATGGTGAAACGGCTGGCGTCGTGTCGGTGACGGTGATGTCGCTGAGGACGATGAGGCCGGGCTGCGCGAGGGCCGCGCCCACTCTGAACGCCGCGTGTTGCGGCTCGGCCGGAGGCGTGTTGTCGCCACAGCCGACCGGCAGCAGCGTGAGCAGCAGGAGGAGGGCGATCGAGTTCAGTGCGCGCATGGGTTCACCTTTGGTTTTGGCTACGGCTCGAGGAAGTGCCCCGTGACGTGGACGTCGACGGTCATCGTCGTGGCCACGGCGGGCGTCGTCACCTTGAATTGAAGCCCGCTCGTCGTCAGGTCGACGGCGCCGGTCAGGACGACGAGGAGTGATTGCGCCACGGTCGAGTCGACGGTCGACGCTCCAGTGAGCGGTGCGATGGCCATGACGTTGTTGAAGCTCGCCGAGTTGGAACCCATGCTGAGCGAGGCAACGGAAATGAATCCGCTCGCTGTCTTTACGTGGGCGTCGATCCTTCGCGTGAGCCACTTACGCGGCGTCGCCGGGATGATGACGCCGGTCGTGCCGCCCACGAGGTCCACGGCCTTCGCAACGAAGCGCATCTCGGCCGCGTCGGTCGTGACAGCGCGGGCATCGCGGTAGACACCGACCAGCGCGGCGGCTCCGACGGCCAGGATGAAAGCTATACGCAGGCGAGTTCCGAAGGTCATGGCGCCGTCCTTTCCGTCTCGACCCACTTCGTCAGGGCGGTGTCGCGGCGAAAGCAGTTCTTCGCACCGGCCGACAGCGACGCGTTCGCCCCGCCGATGAGCTGCAGCGCGTACGTCGTGCCCGGCGGCGAGCCGGTGTTGTTGTCCAGGGTGAGCGCGCTCACGTAGTAGAAGCAGACGTGCGCGCCATCCTCGAACGACGTGTTCGTGATGAAGTCGATCGCCGTCGTCCCCGTGACGTGGAAGAACTCCGCCGTCGCCGCCGGCGTGATGGTCCCGGCGCTCGCGACGTCTGCCCCCTTGCCGAGCCCCAGGTTCGTGCGCGCCGTCGCCCCACTCGCCAGGTCGGACAGATTGTTCGACGCCTGGAGGAACGCGCCCGACGACTGCGTCGACGCCGTGCCGAGGCCGAGGTTGGTTCTCGCAGTCGCGGCGCTCGCGATGTCCGAGAGGTTGTTGGCGGCCAGCAGGCCGGCCGTGCTGCTGCCCGGCAGTGGCCCGTATGTTCCCGACGTGGCGGCATCGGTGATGTTGGCCACGGCGATCGCCAGCATCGCGCCGACCAGCAGGAAGCGCAGCGTGCTCATCTCAGTGAATCCACTTCGTGTAGGCGAGCGCCGTCAGCGTGAACGAGCCGGCGCTGACGACGGCCGCCAGGCGAGCCCAGCGGTAGCCCGTCAACGGTGCGTCCACACCCGAGGTCCCGCTGTTGCCCGAGATCGCCGTCGGCGTGTTCGCGAGGGGCAGCGTGATCGCCGCCGTGCTCAGGTCGGGCGGCGTCGTAGCGTTGGAGACCTCGACGCCGAGCGTGCCCGCGGGCGACCCGCTGCCCCCCGCCCACGCGATGTCCCAGCTGATGCCTCCGACGAGCTCGCTGAGGTCCATCCAATCCGAGCGGTAGGTCGCGGCGCCGCTCACGATGCCAGTAGCCGAGCTGCCCGTGACGCCGTAGACGGGCGTGGCCCGGCCGAACGGCGCGTTGACGCCCATGCGCGGGTGCGGCGACTCGGCCGCGGTCCCGCAGCAGCCCGTGACGAGCAGGACCGGCAAAAGAACGAGCCAGCGAAGGTGCCTCATGCGCCCCAGTCTGCGGGCCGCCGCCGTGAGGCTCAAGTATCCCGGGCTTCTAGAGCTGCTGGATCGCGGCCAGCCGACCGCCAAGGTGCGCCATCAGGTTCACGCGGCGCACGATGTCGGCCAGGGCGTCCGGTCGCATGCCCTTGTACCGCTCGACGATGCGCTTGCGCAGGTCGTCGAAGTCCGAGCTCGCGTCGATGTCGGCCTTGAGGCCCGCGAGGTCGCCAGCCAGCGCGCGGGCCGCCATGTGCACGGCGCTCGACTCGAGGCGGTCGGGGTAGCGGGCGGCGCGCCGGGCCGCAGCGCCGGGCTTCGGCTTGGCGCGCGCGGGCGCGCGGCGGGTGAGCGCGATGAGCGCGTCCGTGGTGGCGACGTGGGCGGCGAGCGCGGAGGCTCGGATCTTCCCCGTGCCCGTGCGCGCGCGCAGCTTGCGCTTGAACTCGGCGAGCGGGATCGTCGACATGCCGCCGAAGGCGCCCACGTCGTTGCGGTGGGCCAGGAACGTCGCCTTTGCGGCGGCCGCGTCCGGGAAGCCCAGGAAGACCTTGTCCTCGTCGTGGGCGTTGAACGCCGGCGCCTTCTTCTGGTGGACGACGTGCACGTCGTGCGCGCTCTCGTCGGGCCCGAGGTAGACGTCGACCTCCTCGCCGTCCGAGCCATCGACGCCTTCGAGGTAGCCGTAGTCGTAGAGCATCTTCGTGGTCCCGATGTTCGGGCCTCCAGCGCCGGCCTCGCGCCAGACGCGCATTGTGCCCATCGGGTTCTCGACGGCGACCGGCATGCCCTGGAACGTGCGGCGGTAGACGGGCGTCGAGACCTCGGTCACCTCTCCGTCGGCGCCCATGGTGAGCTTCTTCGGCTTCGGCGCAGCGCCGGGCGCGGGGGGCTTGCGCGGCGCCGGGCGACCGCCGGGACCAGGGGGGCCGCCGCCTGCGCCGCTGGGGGGCTGCGGGTTGGCGGCTGCCATCGCCGCGGCCTGCGTCGTCGCCTCCTCGAGCGCCACCGCCTTGTTCGCTGCGACCTCGGCATCGGAGAGCAGCGGGAAGCCGTGCATCTCGTACATCTCGCGCACGTCGATCATCTGGCCGTTCGCCTGGAGGGCCGTGACGCCGTCGCCGATCGCCTTGAGCGCCGCGCCCTCCTCGGTCTCGTTCTCGGGCGGCTCGACCTGGTACGACGGGATCGGAGCGAGCTCCGGATCCTCGTAGTTGTAGCCCGCGTCCCACCAGAGCACCTGGTCGCGGAGTACCTGCGCGAGCGCGCTGTCCTGGCGCCGCTTGTCGATGCGGACCTGGTTCTGAATCTCGGCGGCGGCGCGCGAGCCGCCCTTGACCTCGGTCGTGAGGTTCTGCCCCAGCACGGCGATCGCGATGTCCGTGTCGAGTTGCCCCTTGAACAGGTTGAAGCTGTCGAAGCTGCGCGCCGTCGCCTCGATGAGCTTGAGATCGTACTTCTCGCCGTTCGGGTCGTTCGATTGCGGCAGCGCGATCGCAGCGTCAGAGCCGCCGTTCGCGAGGCTCGTCAGCATCTCGGCCTTGACGTCCTCGTCGGCGTTACCGGGTGTGATGAGCCCCAAGATCGGCAAGCCGTGGCGCTCGTTGTAGCGCGCCCAGTCGCGGTAGTTCCAGCCGCGCATCATGTACTTGTAGGCGAGCGGCCGCATGAGCGCGCGCAGCCATCCGTACTGGTAGCCGTTCGGCGTGTAGATCACCCACTTGCCGTCGCTGTGCAGCTCCTGGTTGATGTCGGGCAGCGGGACGACGCCCTCTTTGCAGATGAGCATCCAGCGGAAGTCGACCCAGTCCCAATAGAGGAACTGCGGGTGCCACAGCTTGAGGCGCGGGGTAAGGCGCGGGTTGCCCTTCGCGTTCTTCGCCTTCGGATTCCAGATGATTTCGGCGATGCCGATGCCGACGAGGTTTCCCCAGTGCACGAGGCCCGACTGCACCGCCGCCGGGAACATCGTCTCCCACAGGCCGGGGCGCTTGTTGTCGCTGTCGCCGCCCACCTCGAGCGCATAGTCGCGCGCCTTGCCGTTGTCGGCCGCCGCCGTGCACTCGATCGGGCTCGCCATCAGCGACCCGGTGCGCGTCTCGAGCACGCCGTTGATGCGGTCGTCGCGCGTCAGGTTGTCGCAGAAGATCGCGGAGAGCCGGAGCTGGCCGTAGTCGTGCTGGAGGATCATGCCCTCGATCTGCTGGACCTTGTCCCACCCGGTGAACGTCGAGATCGGGAGGTCGTGATAGACGACCGAGTACGAATTCGGGGGCATCTTGTTCAAGGCCCCCCAAGGGTGCCAGCCACGCGGGAAGGCTCAACCTTTGGGCGGTTCTAGATCCGCCGCGGGACCGCCCGGCGCGGGGCGCCCAGGCGGATCGGCATCGGCCCCATCATGAGGTCCGTCAGCGCCCACACGAGCGCGTCGAGCCGGTCGGGCGACCACTTGTCCACGAGCGGGTTCCACTGCGTGAGCTGGTCCTCCAGCTTCGGGAACGTGCCGATGTGGTGGACCTTCCCTTGCTCGTAGAGCCCCGCGATCGGCTCGGCGCGGATCTGCTTCCCGCGGCTCGCGTGCACCGCGCGGTACGCCAGGTTCGCGTTGCCGAGCGTGCGCAGGTTGCTCTCGACGAGGTCACCGCCGTTGTTGACCTCGCCGATGACCCGGTCGCAGTCGTGGTCCGCATATGCCTTCGCCGCCTTCTTGGCCCACTCGTCGGGGGACATGATCGCGCTGTCGTCGGCGACCACGAACGCATGGTCCTCGCCCTTGTCGGCGCCCTTACAGAAGCAGCTCGCGCGCCCGACGGTGACGATGCCGGTCTCGTCGCTGTCCTCGCGCGAGCTCACCGCAGGGTCGATGGCGGTCACGACGCGCAGGTAGTCGTACGGCGCGTTCTTCACGCGGGCCGCCTCGATCATCGACCAGCGCCAGAGCGCGCCCGGGTTGTCGTCGAGGACCTCCGCGTGAATCTCCTGGCGCCCGAGGCGCGTGCCCTCGTAGAGCGTGCGGATCTTCTTGATGAACGTGGGCGCGAGGTTGGCCTCGTTCTCGTACATCGAGCCGCGACTGATTGCGGTCGTCGGGTCCTTGAGCAGCATCCGCACGATCGGGATGGGGCGCGGCGTCGTCGTCACGACCACGCGCGGGTGCGCGCCCAGGCGGTTGCCGAACGTGATCATGTCCCAGCATTCCGTCGGGTCCTGCCACGCGGCGATCTCATCGCAATTGTGGACCAGGATGCCGTTCGCGAAGAACTCGGCCGCGCCTTCAACGGCGATGTCGTAGACGTCAGCTCTTCGGCTTGTCTTCCGGATGGACGCCACCGTGATAACGCGCGGCGACCCGGCACTTCTCTCCACACCATGAGCTGTAGGTGCTCCGCGTTTTGTACTTCTTGCGACACCACTTGCAAGCGCGCGTGACCGGCTCTCTACCCTTCCAGCTTCGCTTGCCGAGGATGGACCTGGCCTTGAAGCCGAGGACGGCCCAGCCGCGCTTGCCGTGCATCCTGACGTGGTCACCGCGCGGCATCGTTGTGAGGTTTTCGATCCGGTTGTCGAGCTTGTCTTCGTTGATGTGGTGGACGACGTGGCCACGTGGGATCGGTCCCTTGAGCGCATCCCACATGACCCGATGGAGGAGCTGGCCGCGAGCGTTTCGGAAGTAGTCCTTGCCGTTGAACCAGAATGAGAGCCCGTTAAACACAATGGTGCGTGCCATGTCGTCAGAATAGACCCTGGCATGAGGTTTTGCATCTGAATCCACTCTCCGTCTGCCGATATTGGGTGAGCGCTGGTTGCTTCAAGTAGCCTCCCGTCGGAGGTCTCGAGTTCCCAGAGTTCGGCATTGCGACGGGTCATCGCTGATCCAGTCACGCGTCGTGCACCGGCGGTCGTCTGGACGATATCGCCTCTGCGAATCTTCGCGATCGGCTTGGTAGAACCGTCGGCCATCGTCACCGCCGTGGATCCGGGGAGACACCACACGGCCTCGTGCTGCGGGCCACGAAGCCGGTCCGGCTCCTCGGCCGTGAAGATCGTCACGAGCGCGCCGTTGGGCCAGGTGATGCGGCGCTTCGAGGGCTCATACACCGGGCGGTCGCGAATCTGCGCGTGCGCATAGAGCGACATGACGCCCGACTCGCCCTCGACCATGAAGTCGCGCGCGTCGCTGGCCGTGGGCGCGACGAACGCCATGCGGCCGACCGAGCCGGATTCGAGGCGCGCCTTCGACCACTCGGCGCCCGTGCGCGTCTTTCCGAACCCGCGGCCCGCGAGGATCAGCCAGGTGTCCCACCAGTCGCCCGCCGGCGCGAGCTGCTCCGGTCGCGCGACCCAGTCCCAGCGGCGCGACAACTCGACGCGCTCGTCGATCGGCAGCTTGCTCCACCACCCGTGGAACGCCACCGCGCCGACGTTTGCGATCGCCTGCTGGAGTTTCGAGAGGCCCACGTCAGGCCGGCTGCCGCTCGGCCTTGCGTTGTGTGAATGCCTCCCAACGAAGGACGGCGGCGTCGCACCAGCGCGGCGACAACTCCATCGCGAACACCCGACGCTCCAATCTCTCGCCCGCGATGATCTGCGAGCCGCTGCCGCTGAAGGGCTCGTAACACACCTCGCCGGGACGCGTGTGGTTGCGCATCGGGATCTCGAACAACTCGACGGGCTTCTGCGTCGGGTGAACGGCCTTGCCGCTATCGCGTCCGACGTGCCAGACGCTGGTCTGGTTCTTGTCTCCGTACCAAGGCGGCCGCGATCCCTTCTTCCAGCCGTAGAAGCAAGGCTCGTGCGCCCAGTGATACATTCCCGATCGCGTGAGCACAAACCCTGGCTTCACCCAGATTATCTGGCGATGCACCAGGAAGCCGGCCGAGGCCATTGAGGCGCGAAAAACCTCCGTCATCGGTCCCGACGGGTGCCACGCATAGATCGCCGCAACATCGACGAGTAGTGCTGCGCGGAATGCCGCCAGCAGGAACGCCCCGAGTTGCTCGGGGGTCAGGGCATCGTTGGCGATGTCGCCCCAGTCTTTGAATCGAGCACCATCCATGCTGCTGTTCGGAATGTTGGCCTTCACCTCGTTGTAGTCGACGCCGTAAGGAGGATCGGTCGACATCAACACCGCTCGTTGCCCATCCATGAGCCGGTCGACATCAACACCGCTCGTTGAGTCTCCGCAGAGGAGGCGGTGCGCGCCGAGGATCCACAGGTCTCCCGGCTGCGTCACCGGGACGGCGGGCGGCTCGGGCACCGCATCGGGATCGGTCGCGCCCTCCCCGGACTTCTGCTGCCGACGCAGCCGATCAAGCTCGGCCTGAATCTGCGCCTGCATCTCGGGCAGGCGCAGAGCCTCGGCGTGGGCATGCTCGCGCAGCGCTTCGAGCTGGCGGACCGCTTCGACCGTAAAGGCGCCCTGGATCGTCGGATTGTTGGCCACGAGGTTCGCCGCGCGCTGCTTCTCGATCGGCCAGTCGACGATGCGAATGGGGAAGCGCTCGCCCGTGGTGGGGTGGACTACGAATGCGGTCCCGTCGTCCGAAGTAGTCCACTCGGTGGCGCCCGCGGCGCTGAGGCGGTCGACGCGTTGATGGCCAGCGACGAGCTCGCCCGTGCGTTTGTTGAACACGATGCCGCTGAGATCACCGAAGTCCTCGAGCGAGACGCCGAGTCCCGCGAGCGCAGCCTCGTCGATGGTCCGCGGGTTCTCCGCGTCGGCCTTCAGGTCGCCGATCGGGCGCGTGCTCACGGCCGCCACCGCGAGCCGAGCTCGACGAACTCCGCCCGCTCCCGCGCGCGCTCCATCGCGCGCCGCGCGCACCGGTTGCGCCGCCATACGAACCACTCGTCGAGGCACGCGACCAGGAGCAGCAGGCCGATCCACGCGAGGACCGTGAAGAGCGTCCTCACGCGGCGCGCCCGTCGCTCGCCTGCGACGCCGACGCTGCTTCGTCGTCCGCGGGCGTCTGGTCTGCGGGGCCCGCTGCCGCGGGTACCGGCACGGCCTCGACATCGATGACTGGCGACGACGGCGCGTTCGCCAGGGCGGCAGGTCCGAGCTGCAGCATTCTCTCCAAAAGCCCAGTAATGGCGTCGACTTGGATCGGAGGTTTCCCTTCTTCCCCGCTGACCTGGATCGATTGCCGAGGTCGTCCGCAGCCGTAATTCGCGATGCACTCCCCAGCTCGAATCCGGTCTTTGTGCTGCGCCTTCCCGTCGAGCAAAATCAGCTCCCACACGAGGAGCACGCTGTCCATCTTCTTGAGGGCCTTTGCCTCAACATCCCGCACGCTTAGGATGTCTTTCGGGCGCCCCGAAGGGTTGCCGCTCTCGCCCTTCCGATACCGCGTCTCCTTGCCGATCTCGGTCCCCGGCGCGAAACGGTGCGGGCCGCCCTTCTCCTCGTCCGGAACAGGCAGCCGCCCAGGCTCAACCTGGGAGGGATCGACGGGCGCTGTGCTCACGCTCTAGAATCCTACAGGCCAAGGGGCAGGTCGCCAAGCGGGCGCAGAAAGCAGATCCGGATCTGGGTTGCCCCTCCCGCTCACGCTCGCCAAGTTTTCTGCCCCGACGCCCTGCCGTCCGGTCTCGGATTGGCGGTCTGCCCCAGGCCACGCTTCTGCACCGTCTCCGTAGCCGCCCGTTGGCGCGCAGCCGTCTGCTTCGTGACGCGGCCTATCACACCTTCGTTTGGTGGGTCCCCCGTTCCGGCTGTCCATTCGGCTGTTGTCGACCGGGAGCCCCCACGGGCGCACCGTTCGCTTCCTGCAAAAGCTTGCTCACGCGATGGCCGCCGCCGGCAGGTCGTGGAGCTCATAGCGGGTCGTCCCGCGGGCGGTGCGGCGCTCGGACGCGAGGCGGAGGACCTCGCCGGGCGCGAGCATGTGAGCCTTCCGGCCTCTGTCCTTGCCCGCCCGGTCGACCAGCCAGACCTGGGTCATGCCGTTGTCGAGATTGGCGACGATGCGCGCGAACGTTTCGTCGGCCTCATCCTTCGCGATGACGACGATCTTCCCGACCTCGAAGATAGCGAGCGGGCCGCCAGCGCGCTGGCGGATCTTCTCGAGGCGGCGCTCGACGATCTCGTTGACGCCAGGTACCTCAGGCGGCTGGACGAACCGCGGGCGCGGCTCTTCAGCGGCGGGCGGGTAGGCGGCACGAAGGTGGTCGACAAGGATCTGGTCGGGGAAGTCGAGCGGCGCCGGCTCGGGGTCGTCGCCGTCATCACCGGCCGACGCCGCTGGCGCGGGCGCGCCGCCACCCTGCCGGGCTCGCTCGAGCTTGTAGCGGCCGTTGCTCAGCAGCTTGTCGACGGCGGTGGTTTCGAGCTTCATCGCGGCGGCGATCTCGATCGGCATCTTGCCAGCGCCGCGCATCTTGATCGCCCGGCATGCCTTAGGCTCGAGCGTGCCCGCGAACGGCGCGAGGGCGGCGTAGAGCGCGGTGACGCTCGCGCGGTCACGGCCGGGCTTCGGGGCGGGCGGTAGCGCGAACAGGTGCTCGTCGGTCAGACGCGGGATCGCCGGATCGGCCTTGAGCCGCCGCGTGAGCGCCGCCGGTTCCCCGCCCGTCAGCAGGTCGCGCGCGCGGCGGAGCGTTGCGAGATCGGCTTCGAGCTTTTCGATCGCAGCGTCCAGGTCCATTATCGGGCCTCCGTTGTGAGTGTTCCACGCGCGACAATTCGCGTCTTGCTTGAGCGTTTGCCGCGCGCGCCAGCGATCGCGTTCGTGATTTCGTCGCAGATGATCGTGTGGTGTCCGGCGCGCGCGATACTGCTATCGGGGTACACGCACGCGACCGCGCCGCAGGAACCGCGCTCATCAGCTCGCCGGAAGGCGGCGTGGGCGATCACTCGCGCCGACCGAATCGTCACGACTCGCCCGTTTCGATCTCGACGTCCTCGGGGCGCACGACGGCCTTGCCCTTCGCGAGGGCCATGTCGACGAGCTGGCGCGCGCGTTCCATGCTGATGTTCAGCCCGGCTCCAACGACCTCGAGCGAGACGCCGCCCTGGTCCTGGACGTCCCGAACGCAGGACAGCTTCGGGTCCATCTCGCCCGGCAGGAGGTGAGAAAAGTTTAGCTTTATTGCTCCGTTAGGCTGGACGTCCAAATAGTTGTTCATCGAGCACGAGACGAAGGGACAAGGCCGCGGCACGTTCGCGCAGCCGCTTCGCCGCTCCGGTCGCACGACCGGCAGCCCGCGGAACGCCGGCCCGCGCAGGTATCGCTCCGTGCGCGCGAGCTCCACCCGCTCGGCGGCCGTCAGCGGCTTCGGCTTGACCACCCGCGCGCGCGGCGCCGGGCGGCTGACGCGCAGCTCGCCAGCGACCGCGTGGGCTCGCGCAGGACGGGCGCGGCGGGGTCGTGGCCTCCACGTCAGGAGATCTGGCGCTGCGCTCGCCACGCGCGCGGGAGCTTCTCCGGACGGGCCTCTTCGTACGCGGCAGAGGTTGCGCGCGCGGACCGGGCACGCAAACAGCATCTCGAGGAACGGGGAGACGCGGAAGAGCAGCTGCTCGGGCGCGCGCGGCGGTTCCGGCGCGAGGGCAGGCATGAGTGCGAGCGCCGGGCTCACTCGCCGGCTCCGCGTAATGGAACCCACAGTTCTAAGATGCGCCTTTCATCGGCCTTCTGTCTAGATCGGCGCCGGTAGCCGGCGGGCACGAGCCCGCGCGCCGCGTCGAGCGTCGGCGCGGTCTTGAGCGGCAGCGGTCGCGGGCGGCCGCCAGCGAC
>Ga0137403_10006876_pt1 | contig 12961 bp, 6 predicted proteins | sample CZOMad2_1_16fung_FD_122057 | JGI IMG/M metagenome (GOLD analysis project Ga0137403, IMG submission 122057) | Vadose zone soil fungal communities from Angelo Coast Range Reserve, California, USA - CZOMad2_1_16fungal (Hybrid Assembly) | ecosystem: Environmental > Terrestrial > Soil > Vadose zone... | reverse complement strand
ATGTAAGCGAAATGATCGTGGAAAGATGCCGATGTGGGGCGCCCGCAGTAGGCGCATCATTACTCGGACAGGCTCCTAGTGGGCAACGCCCGCTCTTGTTATACTACCGTTCAACAAGGTTTAGAAAGGAACATCGAAACATGGACGCCAAGCGTTCGGCGCTCGCCGACTCCTCCGCGCCAAATCCCGCCCACCTGGAAGGATTCAGCCTCCCGGGATGGATCTATCGGGATGCGGACTTCCTCGAAGCCGAGAAGGAGCGCGTATTTGCCACTTCCTGGCAAGTGATATGTCACCTCAACGACATACCGAATCCCGGCGACTACCACACGCTGGATTTCCTGGGTGAACCCCTGGTTGCCGTGCGCGGCCAGGACCATGGCGTGAAAGCGTTTTTCAACGTGTGCCGTCATCGCGCGGCGCGGCTCATGGACGGCGGTTCGGGTCATTGTTCCGGAAGAATCGTGTGCCCCTATCACGCCTGGACCTATGACCTGGGCGGCCGTCTCACCGCCGTTCCTCACCGCAAGGAATTTGCCGACTTCGCTCTGGATCAATACGGCCTCAAACCAGTCGAGACCGAGATCTACAAGGGATTCGTGTTCGTGCGTTTGAAGCCCGGGTTGCCGAGCGTCGCCCACATGCTCGCCCCGTATGAGACCGAATTGGCGGCATATCGCCTCGAAGAACTACAGCCGATGGGCCGCGTCACATTGCGCACGCGTCATGTGAATTGGAAGAACGTGACCGACAACTATTCCGATGCCATGCACATCACGGTGGCGCACCCCGGCCTCACGCGCTTATTCGGCCAGAGCTACGGCGTGGAAGCACAACCCTGGGTCGATAAAATGTGGGGGTATCTGCGCGACGTGCCCTCCTCGCAGCTATCGGAGCGCTTGTACCAGGCGGTGCTGCCGAATTCGCCGCTCTTGCCCGACGATCGTCAGAGGCTCTGGACCTACTTCAAGCTGTGGCCGAACGTGGCCTTCGACGTTTATCCGGATCAGATCGATTTCATGCAAATGATACCGATCTCGCCCACGGAAACTCTGATCCGCGAGATTGCCTACGCGCACCCCGATGACCGGCGCGAAATGCGCGCCGCCCGCTATCTCAATTGGCGCATCAATCGCCGGGTGAGCCTGGAGGACAAGGCGCTGATCGAACGAGTGCAGACCGGCATGGGTTCGCGGAGCTATACGCCCGGCCCCCTGGGACGCACCGAGGTAAGCTTGCGAAGCTTCGCGCGGCGTATTCGTGAACTCATTCCGGAGAGCCGCCTCGACCGTGCCCCCGCCGCCGGCTGGCATGCCCGCAACGATTTGCGAAAGAACCATGGTTGATTCAAAGCCGCGCGATGTCGTCATCGTCGGCGGCGGACACAACGGACTCGTCTGCGCGGCCTATCTGGCGGCCGCCGGTCTCAAAGTAACCGTGCTCGAGAGGCGCGGCGTGGTAGGCGGCGCGGCGGTGACCGAGGAATTTCATCCGGGCTTTCGCAATTCCGTGGCGGCTTACACCGTGTCCTTGCTCAACCCCAAGGTCATCCGGGATCTGGAATTGGCGCGGCACGGCTTGCGGGTGGTTGAGCGCAAGTTGGCCAACTTTCTGCCCCTGGACGCGAGCCAATACCTCAAGATCGGCGCCGGCAAGACCGAACAGGAAGTGGCGAAATTCTCTGCGCGCGATGCGGCCCGGCTCGCGCCCTATGCCGAACGCCTCGATGTGATCGCCGATGTGCTGCGCGACCTCGTGCTCGAGACGCCCCCGAATGTCACCGCAGGCAGCTGGCTTGCGGCGATGCCTGAATTGCTGCGTGGTGCTCGATTGGGCAAGCGTATCGCCAAGCTCGATATGCCCATGCGCCGCGAACTCCTGGATCTGTTCGTCAAATCCGCCGGGGACTACTTGGATGCCTGGTTCGAGTGCGCGCCCATCAAGGCAGCGTACGGTTTCGACGGCATCGTCGGTAATTACGCGAGTCCCTATTCGGCCGGCTCCGGCTACGTACTGCTGCACCATGTGTTCGGCGAGGTCAATGGCAAGAAAGGCGCCTGGGGACATGCGATCGGCGGCATGGGCGCGATCAGCCAGGCAATGGCCAAAGCGGCGGCCGAGCGCGGCGTGGAAATCCGAGTGGCAAGCCCGGTGCGCGAAGTATTGGTCGAATCCGGCCGCGCGGTGGGTGTGGTCACCGAGAAAGGCGAGGCGATCCGGGCGCGCAGCGTCGTATCGAACTTGAATCCGAAACTGTTGTACGGGTCGCTCATCGATCCCATGGCCCTTCCGCAGGATTTCCGCGAGCGCATCGGCCGCTGGCGCTGCGGATCCGGCACGTTCCGCATGAACGTTGCGCTGTCGGAGTTGCCCGACTTCACCGTGCTGCCGGGCCGCTCCCTCGCCGAGCACCACACTTCCGGCATCATCATGGCGCCGAGCCTCGCCTACATGGACCAGGCGTATCTCGATGCCAAGGCCGGCGGATGGTCGAAGCGTCCCATCGTCGAGATGCTGATTCCCTCGACTCTGGACGACTCCCTGGCACCCCCGGGGCAGCACGTGGCCAGCCTGTTCTGCCAACACGTCGCTCCGGTACTACCCAACGGGGCATCCTGGGACCGGCATCGCGACCAAGTCGCGGACGTCATGATCGATCTCGTCAACAGTCATGCGCCGAATTTCAAAGCCTCCGTGCTGGGACGACAGATCATGAGTCCGCTCGATCTCGAGCGCACCTTCGGCCTGATCGGCGGCGACATCTTCCATGGCGCCCTGAGTTTGGATCAAATGTTCTCGGCAAGACCGATGTTGGGACACGGCGACTATCGCGGCCCTCTGAAGGGACTGTACATGTGCGGATCGGGCACGCACCCCGGCGGCGGCGTGACCGGCGCACCCGGCCACAACGCCGCGCGCGAAATCATTGCCGATTTCCGGCGCGGGCGCTTGAAGCAGGCGTGAGGTCGGTGGTCGCAAGGCGCGGATAACCGAAGCGCTCCAGGATACGGGCGATGAAGCTGTAGCGTTCGGCGGGGACCAGCGAAAAATCCACCGTTGTCGTTCCGTCCACAAAGCCCTGCAGCTGCACCAGGGTCGGTAATTGTCGGTCGTTCATTTGGATCACCATGCCTTGCATCGTGATCGATCCCAGCGAGCCGCTCAGACTCATACCCCGTTGGAATCATACTCTCGTGTTCAGACTCATACTCCATTGGATCATGCTCAGTCAGTATTTGCGTTCAATCAGCGAAATGTATGCATTCGTGACGTCGATAAAACAACGACAGGGATTTGGAAGGAACGAATGTACGGATCTACTACAAAGCACGGAGCGCGTCGACATCTCAATGCACTTCTGATCTCCAACCGCGGTTCGAATAGCCATTAGGCTTGCGCTTTCGGCAACAATGCCTGCGCATTAGAGACCGTGTCTCTGAATTCTCTCCGACAGCGTTGTCGCGCGCGTTCGCATCATCGAAGTTGACTTGAGTCTCATGTATTCGTTACTTATTGAGTCATCTGCTGTTGCAAGAAGGGCGTTGCTTTAGTTCGGCGCCGACAAACGATGAAAGTTAATCGGAGGCCGCGGTGATCGCGCGCCTTGACAGGAGTCTGCTAATGCCGAGTCAGATCGTTCGGAATCTTGTGCTCATTGTCGCTATCGGGGGGCTCACCCCATTCTGGAATCTTGCCGCAGCCGCGGTTTCCAAGGATACGGCCAATCGAGCATCTGATCAGCAACGGATGATCAGACAATATGGCGCATTACCGCTCAGCTTCGAGCCAAATGACGGTCAAGCCGATCCTATTGCCAAGTACATTGCTCGAGGGCCGGGGTTTCGTGTGGCGTTGCTTTCTGACGCCGTCATCACACAGCTTGATGCTGGCCCTGCGGCGGCCGCGACTGGAGAAAATGATCGAGCAGGACGGCCCACTAGAATCCGAATCAACCTTATTGACGCAAACCCTAAAGCGAAAGCGTCCGATGAGAATTTGTTGCCAGGTACATCCAATTATTTTAAGGGAAATGACTCCACAAAATATCTAACGGACATTCCCACCTTCGGTCGAGTTCGCTTTAGCGACGTCTATCCAAATATAGACGTCGTTTATTACGGAAATGCCCGGCAACTGGAATACGACTTCGTGGTGTCGCCCGGCGGTGATGCGCGACGAATTCGCTTGGCATTCGAAGGAGCGACCGATTCTGTGCTGAACGCGGATGGAGATATCGTTCTTCACACTTCTGCGGGACAGGTGATTCAGCATCGCCCGGTTGCTTATCAAGAAACTGCCGGAAAGCGCGTCCCGGTTTCGGTGCAATATACCAAGGTTGCTGATAGTCAATTCGCCGTGTCGCTCGGCACTTACGACCATGCGCGCATCGTCATCATCGATCCCGTCTTTAGCTACTCCACATATATTGGCGGCAACGGCCCCGATTGGGGAATGGCGATCGCTGTCGACAGTGCCGGCAACTCCTATGTAACAGGTATGACAGCATCGAGCGATTTCCCTCTCGTCAATAGCTTTGATCGCTCGCTGGGCGCAAGCGACCAGGATGTCTTCGTCGCGAAACTCAATCCAAGTGGCACGGCACTTGTTTACTCGACCTACTTGGGAGGCGCGAAAGGAGTGGACTCGGGATTTGGAATTGCTGTCGACAGCAGCGGCAGCGCATACGTTACAGGCACGACGACGGGAAGTGATTTTCCAACGACAACTGGCGCTTATCAGACCGGAGTGTCAGGTGGTGGATCGTTCGTAACGAAGCTCGCAACAGGCGGCAATTCGCTGGTCTATTCGACTTACCTTACCAATGCTCTTGTCAACAGTATAGCGCTGGATCAAAGTGGCAATGCAGTTGTAGTCGGAGCGGCTACATCTTCATTTGCGACGACCGGCGGCGTGCTGCAGACAACCTCTCAGTTCAGCAGCGGCTACACAGGCTTCGTTTTGAAGCTGAATGCTTCTGGCACTGCCCCGATGGATTCAACATTCCTGGGTGGGAACGGTGCGAACTGTAATTGCTCAGCTGGAGACCCAGCCGATACGGTGAACGCAGTTGCTCTCGATCAAAGCGGAAACGCCTATGTGGTTGGACAAACGACGTCGACCAATTTTCCAACAGCCAATGCAATCCGGTCCGCTCCATTTCCAAACAATATAGCCCCTGACGCGTTCGTATCGAAGCTCAACCCGACTGGTTCCGCGCTGATCTTCTCGACATATCTTGGAGGAACTGATGAAGACAACGCGCTGTCCGTGGCGGTGGATGCTGCCGGAAGTGCCTATATCGCCGGCTACACGGGCGCAATCGATTTCCCCACGAAGGATGCATTTCAAGCGACGAATCCCGGAAATACTACGCAAGGTGCCTCGCGCGTTGCATTCGTCACAAAACTAACGCCGGCCGGCAGTGCCCTGGTTTACTCGAGTTATCTGGGCGGGGGGTGCGGTACCCCGGGTGTGTCGTTTTGTCTTTTCCGTAACAATGGTGATTACGCCAACGCAATCGCGGTCGACGCAAACGGCCATGCGTTTGTTGCCGGCTCCACGAAGTCAAACCGATTCCCGCTCGTCGATTCGTTAGATTCATCAGTTCCGGATGGCGGCCAGGCCCTTTTCGTGGCAGAGGTGAGTAGAAGCGGCGCGGCGCTGCTGTACTCGGCAGCGGTTAGCTCGAGCAGCACCGTATCTATTTCGAATATTAAGAGGGTGACCTCTGCCGGTCTTGGGGGAACCATCGCAGAGGTTGCGCTCAACGGCGCTTTAGGAATTGCACTGGGAAGCACAGGAGACGCTTACGTTATCGGCAACAGCACCGTTCCCACATTTCCGACCACGCAGGGCAGCCTGAGTACTAACTATCGGGGCGGACCAGTAGACGCGGTCATCTTCCGGTTCGCCGCGAGTACCGCCAGCGCATCGCTGTCCTCGAATCAAAATCCGACTACCAGCGCCCAGACGATCACGCTCACCGGGAACGTCAGCGGTGCTACCGGCGGAAGCGTGACGTTCTATGACGGGCCGACGAGCCTCGGCACTGCGGCCCTGGCCAATGGAATAGCGACACTGAGCGTCTCGATACCCGCAGGAATTCACCGAATAACCGCGGTGTACAGGAACGGCACCGTCGAGACGGATACACCGGTGTTGTATGAGGTAGTGAATCAACCGCAGGTCTGTAACTGACTGCGTTGTTTGACCGTACTTACCGGCATTTACTAACCGATTGCCCGGCTGTAACAGCCAGAAGCCGCAAATAGAACAAAGGACGAAAGGGAAGTCATTCATGTGCACACTCCGGCGAATCTTGCTGGCGACATATCTCATGGCAACGTCCATTAGTTGTGAGGCAGCGACTCTATGGCTTGCTGACAATGCGCAGCTATTCGCGATAGACACGACAACGAACGAAGCACAGATTGTTACCCCGGCGCGCGATATCGCCGACCTTGCTCCAGTGCGTGATGATCTAGCATGGATCCTCCTCGGTCGATCGCTAAACAAATACAGCGCCTCAGGCGCCCTCGAGGTCGTAATCGATCTGGCAACGTTCGATGTGAAGGATCCGACCCGCATCGCGAGCAATTCTCAGGATTCGAGTGTTTGGCTTACATCCCGTAGCGGCCTATATCATTTCGCGAGCGACGGTTCGTTAGTTAATACGCTCACGACATCAGAATTGCCGGTGGCTATTTCCTTGGCTTCCGATCAGACCCTGTGGGTACTTACCTCCAGCTCACTCGCTCATTTCTCCACTGCTGGAGCATTGATCGAAACGGCCAATGTCGGCACCTCGTCCTTTGATGCCACAGATCGCTTGATGATCGATTCAACTGGAAGCCGCGCCTGGATCGCGGGGCGAACTCGTCTTGCGTCGATCGATTTACGCAATAGCAATCCCATGGTGGAAACCATCAGCCTAAACGGCACGGCGATAGATTTTGCTTGGGACGGAAGTCGTCGACGGGTTTGGGTGGCCTTTGAGAGATCGCTAGTGGGGTTTGGCGACGGCGCCGTGCCGCCCATGGAAGTGGGCCTGAACGAGCTCGGTCCTCAGAAATTATCAGCGCTCGCGATCGATCCGGCCGATGGCACGTTGTGGGTCGGTCATGCAAAGGGTGTCAGTCATCTTGACGTTCGTGGAAGTCGGCTATCGCAACCGCAGATCGCCGCCGTTCCAACGTTGGTCCGCGTCGGCCCAGCCGCTCCGGCCTTGCGATTGCAGCTACTCAACCCGGCCGAAAATGAAACGACGAGTAGTGTTACGCCATCATTTTTGCTGCGGGTTGAGAACCTCTGCAACGGAGTGCCGTGCATGTCGGCTGCCATTACCGGTTCGGTATTTTCATTGCGAGCAATGCTCGACTCGCGCGACATAGGTAAGGGATTCAAGTTCGATGCGCTGGGCAATGCCATATTCACGCCCGGCGAGCCGCTGCTTCCCGGCACGCACCAGTTCACCGCGATTGCATCAGACAACCATGGACACACTTCAAATGCAATTGGCGTCAAATTTACGGTGTCGAAGCAGGCGATCACTCCCAGTGCCCCAGAGCCTTCAACAACCACGACCGCTAGTCCAAGCGTTTCGCCTTCGTCAGCTTCGTCGCAACCCCTGCAAGCAGCTGCCACCCACAACAACCCCCCAACGGTCAGCGTCACATCGCCAAGCAGCGGCGCTACTTTCGCGGGTGGATCGAACATTGCGCTTAATGCGACAGCATCGGATAGTGATGGCACTGTCGCCAAAGTCGAGTTCTTTCGCGGTGGTACAACCCTCATTGGCACAGCCACCTCGAGTCCCTACACGATCACATGGAGCAATGTTGCATCCGGAAGCTATTCGCTGACCGCCAAAGCCACCGATAATGCGGGTGCCGTGACGACCTCTACAGCCGTTAATATTACGGTCACGAGCATCCCGCCGACTGTCTCGATAACAGCACCTACGAGTGGTGCAACATTCACTGCTCCTGCGTCCCTTGCAATTACCGCCAATGCTACCGATAGCGCTGGCACGATCGCCAAAGTCGATTTCCTTCAGGGAACGGCATTGCTTGGAACGGTCACGGCGGCACCATATACATTCAATTGGTCTAATGTTGCTGCGGGTTCATATTCGCTTACCGCTAAAGCGACGGATAATTCCGGTTCTAGCGCTACATCGGCTGCGGTCTCGATCACTGTTGCGGCGCCGAATATCGCTCCGCTCGTTGTCATTACCCAGCCGATCGCATGCTCTAGTCTTGCGGCGCCATCGGCTGTGACGCTGACTGCAGATGCTTATGACCCCGATGGAACAGTGGCGCTGGTCTCTTTCTATAAAGATTCAACGCTGATCGGCACAGCTACGAATGCCCCATATTCCATATCCTGGAGTAGTCCTGCCGCGGGTACGTTCTCGCTCACGGCGGCGGTAACGGATAACCGCGGCGCCAAGACGGTATCGCAGCCGATCTCCATTACGGTTGCGCCTCCGAATAGTCCGCCCGCTGTTACCCTGACGAGCCCATCCTCAGGGTCTAGCTTCGGCATAGGTTCGACCGTGGCGCTGGCTGCAACTGCAACCGATACCGATGGGGCAGTGACAAAGGTCGAGTTCCTTGCAGGTTCGACACTCGTCGGCACCGCGACGACGGCCCCATACAACGTTAATTGGATTCCGTCTGCTTCAGGTAGCTATGCGCTGACTGCCCGAGCCACTGACAACGCTAGTGCGGCAACGACCTCGGGCCCGGTTAATGTCGCTGTGCTTTCGAACTCACTACCAACCGTGAGTATTACGGCGCCCACGAGCGGAGCAACCTATCGGGCCCCCGCTTCAATCACAGTTACTGCGACCGCTGTCGATAGCGACGGGACGGTCGCACGAGTGGATTTCTACGCAAACCAAACGTTGATCGGCAGTGCATCCGCAGCTCCGTACAATATTACATGGTCTTCGGTGCAGGCAGGTAATTACGCGATCACGGCAGTGGCGACGGATAATTTGGGGGGCACGAAGACCTCTGCTTCGGTTTCCATTTCCGTGACTCCTAACTCGCCGCCAGTGGTATCGATCACGAGCCCCGCATCGGGTGCGGCCTTCTCCTCCGGCGCGCCAATCCAAGTGACGGCATCTGCGACGGATAGCGACGGAACGGTAACGAAAGTTGAATTTTTTCAAGGTGCCACGCTGATTGGCAGGTCAACCGTCGCACCCTATCAATTCACGTGGAACAACGTGCCAGGCGGAAACTACTCGCTGATCGCGAAGGCTACAGATAACGATGGCGGCGTGACTTGGTCGAGCCCAGTCTCTATTTCCGTACTTACCAACATTGCGCCCGCGGTCATTGTCTCAAGCCCATCCAACAACAGCACTTTCTTTGCACCGGCGACGATACTGATTTCGGCGAATGCAATCGACAGCGATGGAACTGTAGCGCGCGTTGACTTCTATCAAGGTTCAACGCTTGTCGGTTCCTCGAGCGCTTCACCTTTTTCCGCAACGTGGACCAACGTTCAAGCAGGCACCTATCTACTGACTGCAAAGGCGATCGACAACGTCGGCGCCGTGACCACTTCGGATGCAATATCGGTGAATGTTGTTGGGCCCTCACTGACAATCACTGCGCCAGCCGATAACTCCGTATTGAGCGATGATTCGGTCATTGTAAGCGGCTCATTCGGCGGCCCACTCAATTCCGGCATCGCAATTAACGGAGTGGTGGCCTCGCTGGACCAAAACAATCACTACTTTGCTCGAGTTCCACTGGCAAGCGGCACGAACACGTTAACCGCCACCATCACCACGCCAGATGGAAGGAGCGCGACGAGTAGTGTAACTGTGACCAGCGACGGCGTGCCGGCCCCCATGCCGGCCGAAATCGTCACCTCGGATCTAGAAGGAATTGCACCTTTTACCGCTACGTTCACAGTGACCAATCCAACTTCAGGTACCCTTGTTGTCAAAGCCAACGGTGGGTCTCCTCTTACTCTGTCAAATAAGGAAGTCGCCGGATTGAATTTCGCCTTCCCCAGTCCCGGCGTATATCCTTTCACGATTACCGTAACCGATGCGCAGAATGTAGTGACCAGTCGAACTTATTTAGTGGTTGCGTCCGACGCGGCGCAAATGGACAAAATCGCGACAGCAGTTTGGAATTCAGTGAACGACGCATTGATCGCGGGCGATAAGAGCACGGCCATGATGAGTCTTAACCCATCGGCTCAGAGCAAATACGGGCCCGTGTTCGATACGCTCATGCCAACTTACTCTTCGATTGCGTCCTCCTTCTCAGCGCTGCGGCGCGGATCACTGGGCGCAGATTATGCAGAGTATGCAATCAATAGAGTGATCGACGGCGTCAATCGCCTCTTCCTTGTGTACTTCATCAAAGACGCGGATGGCCTGTGGCAACTAGATTCGATGTGAGGAATGCCAATGAAAAAGTTTCTGCGATGCATTCGCTGGATTCCGTTTTCGGCTCTGCTACTGCAAGCTTGCACGGTGTACTCGGCCAAGCCGATTACGGCTACGGTTGTTGATGCGCAAACCAATCGCCCCATCGAAGGCGTGGTGGTCGTGGCGCACTGGGAACTTAACGGCGGCCTCGAGGGCGGCAACATCGTAGGCAATATGATGGTGATGGAAACCACTACCGACAGCGGAGGTGTCTTTCATTTTTCCGCATGGGGACCGAGGCTAAAGCCCAAGGGTACACCATTCAGTGCGCAGCTGAAGGACAACGATCCCGAGTTCTACTTATTCAAGAGTGGTTATCGCCCTGGCGTGTTCAAGAATGCCGGGGACATGGACAAGGAACGCAGGGATCCTCGCGTGCGCGCATCCGATTGGGATGGGAAAGAGATGCCGCTCAAAAAATTTGAAGGCACTCTGGCTGAGTACGCGCACAAGGAAATAGGAGATTTTAGTTATGAACTATCGCGCACAATGGGGCCCAAGTGTACCTGGACGAATATACCGCTGATGATCATGGCGCTTGGGGAGCAGACAAAGATCTTCAGAGCGGCGGGAATCGGTGCGGACACCTTCTATAGCAATCTGGTCCGTAACGAAGAGTACAGGGCAAAAGAAGGCTGCTCGGTCCACAAGTTCCTGCAGGAGCATTCTAAGTGAATCTAAAATTACTCATCGCGCTGTCGGTATGTGCGTTCATATTGATGGTGTTAAATCTGCAGAATGCCTTTGGATACCAGCAGCCGACTCATGCCGCCATATCGGCTCAGGCCGCGGATAATTCCGTGTTGTCGACGCCTAGCACGTTGAGTAACCTGGGTCTTCGCGCTCTAAAGATGGACGATGAAACACAGCAATTTCCGAACGACCTCATCTCCGATGAATTCGTACAAACGGGCTCACATTCCATTCTCGATCTAATTCGAGACGGCGCGCAATTTGAAGACTCCGACTCAGGACACCGTTCCCTCAATCATTTTTTTGATCCGATCAGCGGCGCGAGTTTGACGATTTCCTGTGGCCCCAATTTCGTTGTGCCGACTCATACAACATCGCCCAACTGGGCACTCGCAAATCGAGGCAGTGTGTCCGGTCAGAAATATTCGTATAGCGATGCCAGACAATATTTCTATGATGCGCTCACGCTGCCTTCGGAGTCCGACCGCAACAGTAGTTGGGGAAAGCTTTTCCAGACGCTGGGTCAGGTCATGCACCATATTCAGGATATGGCGCAGCCTCAGCACGTGCGCAATGACGCGCATTTGGACAAATACAAGCTCTTGGGATTGAATCCTTGTTACAACCCGAGCTTATATGAAAGCTATAGCAATATCGTAAGAGCGACACTTCCGTATTCAGCACCAGCCGATGCGCCGTTCCCTTTATCTGTGAATATAGCTGCATTCTCGACGCCCCGCGCATTCTGGATAAGTAGTGGCAAGGGTATTGCGGAGTTTTCGAATTCGAATTTCGTGTCGGCGGGCACCAACTTTGACTCCGGGCGCTACGCGTTGCCCACGACGGCGTTACCTCTCGAGATCGATGACATTCAAACCTTGTGTGCCACCGCAAATCCTGCCTGCCAAAACCCGAACCTCAGCGGCTCACTTGTGTTTGTCGGGAGCAACGTGCAGGACGCTTACCTCGGTGGGGCACCGGTCTTTAATCCGCGCGTGAGCACTTTTTCCATCTTCGATGCAGATTTGAAAACCGCCGGCAAGCAAGAGGTGTTCACGCTGAACCGATTCAATTTCGATGAGGCGCATCGTTTTCTGATCCCTCGCGCCGTAGCTTATAGCGCGGGATTGATCAACTACTTTTTTCGAGGCAATTTTGAAATCAGCCTTCCCGATGAGGGTGTCTATAGCATTCTCGATCACGGAACCGTTGCCGGCAACGATCCCAGCACTGGCGGATTCAAGAAAATAAAGCTGAAGTTAAAAAACGCGACGCCCGGCGGCACTGACGCGCAAGGGGCCGCGTTCGATAACGACATCGCCGAGGGGACGGTAGCCACTCTCATCGCAGTGGTGAAATTCCATCGTAATACTTGTTATCAGGCGGACTTGTCCGGCGAATACGGTTCGCCTGGTAAAGACTGGCAGAGTTGTCGTTCGCCGAACGAAGAAATTGTCGTGTCGGCTCCGGCGGCCGTTCCCTTTGGAGTGAACACCTCTCCTCAGGAGGTGACATTTGATTTCAGCGCCAATGTTATTCCGATAAGCGCGACAGATCTCTATCTGCAGGTTGTGTATCGAGGGCGGTTAGGACAGGAGCAGGACGCAGTTATAGTCGCAACAAGGGATATTTCAGAACCCAGTTATACCGAGTACTACTCACCTTACGACCAATACACATATTGCGGACTTTGGCCGGCTATGAGCAATTCGGGCGTGTTCTGCACCACTCGAATGACTTATGCAGATTGGTGTACGACCGGCGGATTTACGTTGGCGGCCTGCAATGCCGCAATGGGACTCACGCAAA
>Ga0137403_10006875_pt1 | contig 12961 bp, 21 predicted proteins | sample CZOMad2_1_16fung_FD_122057 | JGI IMG/M metagenome (GOLD analysis project Ga0137403, IMG submission 122057) | Vadose zone soil fungal communities from Angelo Coast Range Reserve, California, USA - CZOMad2_1_16fungal (Hybrid Assembly) | ecosystem: Environmental > Terrestrial > Soil > Vadose zone... | reverse complement strand
TGCCTGACTGAACAGGCTGGAAGCCTGTCCCACTTTGGTGCGTACGCTCGTCTCGAAGAACTCGGCGCGCAACTCGAGGCGGGAATACAGGCCGCCGCCAAAGCGGCGAAGGTGCCGGTGCAGTTCAATCGCTGCGGTTCGATGTTCTGTACCTACTTTACCGACCGTCCGGTTCACAACCTCGCCGATGCGATGCACAGCGACCGCGATCGTTTCAAGAACTTCTTCCACGGCATGCTGGCCAAAGGCATTTACCTTGCGCCGTCGCAGTTCGAGGCGGGGTTCATTTCCACGGCGCACACCGAATCTGACATCGATAGCACGGTGAAGGCGATGACGAAGTTGTTGAAGAATTTAACGTGATGGCGTATTTCCAAACCAATTTGACCGGAAGCGGCAGTTTGCGCAGAAATGTCGGGCGCCATTTCGCAAGCGCAGGAATTCAATGTGCGTATCTGTTCGCGATGGCGGGCAGTCGATACACTGCGGACGTCAGTTGCGGTACCTTTGAAACGCCTTTTGGTCTTCTCGAACGCGAGGTTCACGACTGTGTGAGCACAAACAATATTAAGGAGGTACACCTCAACTATGATCTGAGGTTTTTCGCACAGGAAGGGAATGGTTTTTACGACAAGGAAAAACCTAACCGGAAGTGACTCGTTATGCGCATCCTTGCCATTGACCACGGGACGAAACGAATGGGTATCGCCATCAGCGACGAGCTCGGAATGATCGCGCAACCCCTCGAATTCATCCCGGCCGAGCCGTTCGCGGGCCCGGGCGATCACCTCCCGCGGGATTTCGCCCGTATCCCCGAGAACCATCCCAAGGGAGAGGTGCTCGCTTCCGTTCCCGGGACGCCGCAGGCGCGGGAGGCCGTGATCGCCAACGACATCCCGCAGACCGCCGCGATCAGCCGCCGCGCGCAGCTCGACGTGCGGTACGACGGGCCGCCGCAGCTTCGGCCCATCGAAGGCACCCCACTGCAGTACATGGTGAACGCGTCGGTGCCGGTCATCCGCGTGGACGCTTCGACGTACTACGCGCTCCAGAGCGGGGTGTGGTTCGTCGCGCCGTCGCCCACCGGGCCCTGGGCGGTGGCCACCAGCGTCCCGCCGGTGATCTACACGATTCCAACCAGCTCGCTGCTCCACTACGTGACCTATGCCTACGTGTACGGCTCGAGCCCCGACGTCGTGTACACCGGGTACACGCCCGGCTATCTGGGGACGGTGGTCGCGCCGGGCCCGGTCGTGGTCTACGGCACCGGCTATGACTATCCGGACTGGGTGGGCGATTACTGGTATCCGGGGCTGGCCACCTGGGGCTGGGGCCCATTCGACCTGGGCTGGGGCGTCGGCTTCTTCCCCGACTTCGAGTTCGGCTTCGCCTTCCGGCATCACTTCCGGCATCATGGGATCGCCCACGTGAACGTCTACCATCACTGGGGCAATCACGCGCGCTTCACCGCCGGCCACGTCGGCGGCCATTTCGGGAGTGGTCGAGTCGGGCGATCCGGAGTCGACGCATACGCGGGGCGCGACGGCCACGTCTATCGGCGTGAAGGCGGGCAGTGGCTTCAGCACAATCGCGCCGGCGGCTGGGAGGGTGTGAGAGGGCCGACCGCCGAGCACGAGCAGTGGCATCAGGCCCGGCAGCTCGGCGAGCAGCGCCTCGGTCGAGGGGCCGCGGGCGGCGGGTTCCATGGTGGGGGTGGGTTCCACGGGGGTGGGTTCCACGGAGGTGGGTTCCATGGAGGTGGTGGATTCGCCGGTGGCCACGGCGGCGGTGGTGGGCACGGTGGAGGTGGGCACGGTCGCTGAGTCTCCGCGTCGTGCGCCGGGAGGGTGACCGGATGGCGAGGAGAGTGGCGGACGTGCTGGTGGACACGCTGGTGGCCCACGGGGTGGAGAGAGTCTACGGGGTGGCGGGCGACTCGCTCAACGGCATCACGGACTCGATCCGCGGCCGCGAATCCATGGCGTGGACCGCCGTCCGCCACGAGGAGACGGCCGCGTTCGCCGCGGGCGCGGAAGCGCATCTCACCGGCCGACTGGCGGTCTGCGTGGGCAGCAGCGGGCCCGGCAACCTGCACCTGATCAATGGACTGTACGACTGCCACCGCAGCCGGGTGCCGGTGCTGGCCATCGCCGCGCAGATTCCCAGCCACGAGCTCGGTACCGGGTACTTCCAGGAGACCCGCCCGGAGCATCTCTTCGCCCAGTGCAGCCACTACTGCGAGACGGTGTCCCAGCCGGACCACATGCCGCGCGTCCTGGAGATCGCGATCCAGACCGCGCTCGCGCGGCGCGGCGTCTCGGTGCTCGCGCTGCCCGGCGACATCGCCCTGCGGGACGCGGTCGAGCCCGCCGCGGGGTCACCGTTCGCGCAGGCGACGCCGAGCCTTTGCCCGTCGGACACGGAGCTCGCGGCGCTGGCGACGCTCCTCGATGGCGCGGAGAAGGTCACCATCCTCGGGGGAGCGGGGTGTGCGGGAGCTCACGCGGAGCTCGTCCAGCTCGCGAGCACGCTCCAGGCGCCGATCGTGCACGCGATGCGCGGGAAGGAATTCATCGAGTACGACAACCCGTTCGACGTCGGCATGACCGGGCTGATCGGATTCGCGTCGGGCTACCACGCGATGATGAACTGCGACGTGCTCCTGATGCTGGGGACGGACTTTCCGTACCGGCAGTTCCTCCCGAAGGACGCGAAGATCGTCCAGGTCGATGTCCGGGGCGACCAGCTCGGCCGGCGCACCCGCCTCGATCAGGGCCTCGTGGGCGACGTCCGGACCACGCTGCGCGCGCTCCTGCCCAGGCTGACCCAGCACGCGGACGACCGGCACCTCCGGGCCGCGCTCGCGCATTATCAGAAGGCGCGCAAGGGTCTCGACGAGCTGGCGGTCGGCGAGCCGGGCAAGAAGCCCATCCATCCCCAGTACGTGGCCCGGGTGGTCAACGAGCTGGCCGCGCCGGACGCGATCTTTTCCTGCGACGTGGGCACCCCGACGGTCTGGGCGGCGCGCTACCTGGCGATGAACGGCCGGCGCCGGCTCCTCGGCTCCTTCAACCACGGATCCATGGCCAACGCGCTCCCGCAGGCGATCGGGGCGCAGGCCAGCCACCCGGGGCGCCAGGTCGTCGCGCTGTGCGGAGACGGCGGCCTCGCCATGCTTCTGGGCGACCTGCTCACGCTCCGCCAGCACGAGCTGCCGGTCAAGCTCGTGGTGTTCCGGAACGACGCGCTCGCCTTCGTCGAGCTGGAGATGAAGGCGGCCGGGCTTCTCGATTTCGCCACCGGCCTGCGCAATCCGGATTTCGCGCGGATGGCCACCGCGGCCGGGCTCCTGGGCCTCACCGCGGAGACGCCGGAGCAGGTGGGGCCGATGATCACTCGGGCGCTCGCGCACGACGGCCCCGCCCTGGTCGAGGTGCTCGTCGCCCGCCAGGAGCTGTCCATGCCCCCGACGATCACGCTCGAGCAGATGACCGGCTTCGGCCTCTTCATGCTCCGGGCGGTGTTGAGCGGTCGGGGCGACGAGATCATCGACCTGGCGAAGGTCAACCTCTTCCGCTAGCGCCTCTCGCCTTGGACACGCGTGGTGAATGCCCCGCGGCCAGGTGTCGTCCCACCGATGTGGGAGGAGAAAGTGAGGTGTCGCTGTGAACAAGCTGACACGTGCGAAGAGAATGGCATTTGTGACGATCGCCGCACTGGCGATGGTGCTTGCGTTTAACGCGCCCAGCCAGGCGCGAGGTGGCTCTGACGGGCACCATGGTTTTGACGGGCACCATGGCTTCGACGGGCACCATGGGTTCCATGGCGGCTTCGGATTCGGCCCCGTCTACCCTTATTACGGCTACTACCCGTATTTCGGATACTACGGCTACGACTCGGGAGCCTACGGGTACGCGGCTCCCGGCTACTGGTACTACTGCCGGAGCTACGGGGCGTACTACCCGAGCGTGGGGAGCTGCCCGGAGGCGTGGGAGCCAGTCCCGGCTTCATGAACCACGACGTAGACTCCGCGCCAGGTACCAGACGATCGCGAGGTTGATGAGCAGGACCCCGATGCGGAGAGCGCCCGGACGCCGGGCGCTGTCGTACAGCTCCAGGGGGATGAAGGAGCCAGTGACGATGAGCCCCCACCACTTGCCCCAGTGCTTCTGGAGCACCAGCCCGATGCCCTCGGTGAAGAACAGGGCCGCGTAGACGAGGAGCCCGGCCCGGAACGCGGTCACCCGTCGGGCATCGAGCGCGGCGATCGCGTGGAGAGCCTGGCCGAGGTGCCGTCCGTCCGGATCGACGTGCACGGCGATGGCCAGCCGCGTCAGGCCGGCCGCGATGTCATGCGGCGCCCAGTGGAGAAGACCGAGGGCCAGCGCCGCCAGCAGGATGCCCTTCGAGAGCTTGAAGACGCCGATCGTGACGAGGGTGGTCGCCCGGCTCCCCCGCATGTCAGCGGATCGATCCTCCCCTCGTGGGCCAGATCGTGATCGTTTCGTCGAGGTCCTTCGCCTGGCTCCAGGCCAGTCTTACCAGCAACGACACGATAGCGCCAACCATCACCGATCCCATCACCGCACGTCGCATGTGAGGTCCTCCTCCTTCTTCGACGGGCGCTTCGCCCCCGCCGCGCGGCATTGCGGCGGATCTCCGCAGGAACGCGCAGATAGCTCATCGCTGTCACGTTCTTGCCGAAAGGTGCCGGCGCGGCGGCGGCCTCCCGCACCGGGTCGTCTGAAGGACGAGTGCAGGACGTTTGGACCCCTAACCAAGAGGAGGAGTTGAGATGAGTCGAAAGGGATGGTTGACGATCGGATTGTCACTGCTGCTGGGGACGGGATTCAGCGCCGCGGTGCCGGCCGGGATTCTGACCGCACACGGCCAGGACGTGATCGATGACGGGAACATCACGGAGCACCGCGCCCAGGTGGAGCTCGCGCGTTGGGGCGATGGCGAGGCAGGTGGCGAGCAGGGGGAGATCGAGTCGCCGCGCTGGGGCGACCAGAGCGGGGAGAAGGGCGAGATCGAGTCGCCGCGCTGGGGTGACCAGAGTGGCGAGAAGGGCGAAGTCGAAGCGCCGCGCTGGGGCGACCAGGGTGGTGAGCAGGGCGAGATCGAGTCCCCCCGGACGTAGCCGATGAAGACGCTCGTACCCCTGATGGTGTTGACCCTCGCGCTCACCGGCTGCGCGGCGATCCGGGCGAACGAGACCCACTGGACCGAGCAGCTCCTCACCGCGGCGGGCTTCCAGGCCGAGCCGGCCGCCACGGTCGAGGAGCTCGCTCACCTCGAGTCGCTGAAGCCGCGGACGCTTGTCCGGGAGACGCAGAACGGCGAGGTGCGCTACGTCTACGCCGATCCCGACACATGCCGGTGCCTCTACGCGGGAAGCGAGCCGCAGTATCAGACGTACCAGAAGCTGCGGGTCGAGAAGGAGATCTCCGAGGAGCAGGCGAACGCGGTGCGGTGGACGTTCTGGGACAACTGGCCCTGGCCCTGATTCGTCAGGTCGGATCGAGGAGATCCTGAGCATGCGTCGAGGATGGAAGGTGGGTCTGGCCGCGGTAGGGCTCGTCGTCGTGGGGACGCTGACCGGCTCTCTGGGAGCCCGCGCCCAGGGCGCCGGCTCGAGCTACATCCCCGTCAACGAGGAAGACTTCCGGCCGGTCTTCGCCCGCATGAGCGCGGCGAAGGCCGCGACCATGAAGCGCCAGATGGACCTGCTGAACGCGCGCTACGACCTCGGCGATCGGCCGGCGGCCGGCGTCACGATGAGCGGAGGGAAGGCCATTCAGGACGGGATCCGCGTCAAGCTGCCCGCGGGACTCTCCTGGGCCGCGCTGGCGAAGATGAGCCCGGACGAGGTCCGCGAAAAAGGACTCTATCCCGCCGGCTTCATGCCTTTGCCGCACGAGAACCACCCCGAGGGCGGCATGGTCTTCCCTGGGTTCATGATCGCCGAGGTCAAGAAGCAGACCGGCCGGGACCTGACCCGCTTCGATCTCGACTTCGACCTGCCCGACCGTTTCCTGCCCGAGTTCCCGGCCCCGATCTACCTGACGACGCGTCCGGACCTGGGCGACGTGTCGCAGGGGAAGCTGGTCACCACCGACAACTACTATGCTCTCTTCAACGGCATCCTGAATCCGAAGCAGCTCGAGGGGCTGCGGCTCCTGCTGACCCCGTTTCCCCAGCAGCAGTTCAACGCGACGGCGGATCGCCGGAGCGAGCATCCGAGCCTGGGGGTGGCATGCTTCGACTGCCACCAGAACGGCCACACGAACGGAGCCGACCATCAGGTCGGCGACATCCGACCGCAGGAGTTTCGCCACCGCATCGAGAGCACGTCGCTCCGCGGGGTGAACATCCAGCGGCTGTTCGGGTCTCAGCGCGCGCTGAAGACCGTCGAGGACTTCACCGAGTTCGAGCAGCGGGCCGCGTATTTCGACGGCGACCACGTCATCGCCACCAAGAAGGGCGTCAACATCCTGGAGCGCGGCAGCCAGGTCCACTTCATGGCCGAGTTCCAGGAGATCCTGGACTTTCCGCCCGCGCCGAAGCTGGACGTCTATGGAAAGCTCGACCCCAAGAAGGCGACGCCGGCCGAGCTGCGCGGGCAGGCCGTGTTCTTCGGCAAGGGCACGTGCGCGAGCTGCCACGTGGCCCCGTACTACACCGACAACCTGATGCACAACCTACAGACCGAGCGCTTCTTCAAGCCCGTGACAATCAACAACATGCGGGCCATCGGCGACGGGCCGATCAAGACGTTCCCGCTGCGGGGCATCAAGGACTCGCCGCCCTACATGCACGACGGCCGGCTCCTGACTCTCGACGACACCGTCGAGTTCTTCAACCTCACGCTCGGAACCCAGCTCACCCCCGAGGAGAAGAAGGACCTCGTGGCCTTCCTCCGGGCCCTCTGAGCCCGGTGAAGATCCTCGGATGGGTCCTCGCGGGGCTACTGCTGCTGGTGATGGTGCTGGCGATGCAGGTGATGGGGCGGTCACGGGCGGTGCCCGGCTGCACCAGCAGCGTCGTGACCGGACGGGGGCCCCACGGTGAGCCGGTCGAGTGTGTCTGCGTCGAAGGGGTCATCTCCACCTGCTTCGATCCGGGCCCCTAGCGCGATGACCAGGATGCCGGGTGTGGTCGTTCTCGTTCTCGTCGCGGTGGTGATCGCGCTGGGCGGCTGCGCCACCATTCGACGGCACGAGGCGCTGGATACCGAGCAGGTCCTCTCGGCGGCCGGCTTTCACATGAAGCTCAGCGATACGCCCGAGAAGCTCGCCAGCTTGCGAGCCCTGCCGACACGCAGGCTCGTCCCGAACGAGCGCGACGGCCGCCTGTACTACGTCTACGCGGACCCGGAGGTGTGCCGGTGCCTGTACGTCGGCACGGAGCCGCAGTACCAGGAGTACCAGCGCCTCGCGCTCCAGAAGCGGCTCGCCGACGAGAATCTCATGGCGGCGCAGAACTTCCTGAGCGGGGCGACGATGAACTGGGGGGTATGGGGACCATGGCCCTGGTTCTGATCCGCTGCGGGGCGCGAGCCGTCACCTGGGTCGGCGTACGGGTCCTGATTGTCGTCGCCGTGCTCTCGCTGGCCGGGTGCGCGTCCTACGCCGAGCGCTATGCCCAGGCGAACGAGCAGGGCCTCGTGGCCGCCGGGTTCGAGAGGCGAGTCGCGGACACCCCCGAGAAGCTGGTCTCCCTGCGGGCGCTGACCCAGCGGAAGATCCTCGTCTACCAGAGGCAGGAGCGCCTCTATTTCGTGTGGCCGGATACCCGCTTCTGCAAGTGCCTCTACATCGGGAACGAGACCCAGTACCAGCAGTACGCCAGGCTCGGCTTCGAGCAGAAGCTGGAGCGGGAGCGACTCACCGCGGCCGAGGAGAATGAAGCCGCCTCCCTGTTCGAACGCTCCTGGGGGCCCTGGTGGTGACCCATCGCGGGGAACCTCGGCCCCCGGATTGTCATCTCAATGGTGAAGGAGGCCGACGATGACGAGACCGGGAGCCTACGAAATCCCCTCATGGGCGATCGCCATTCTCTTCTGGCGCAAGGTTGACCAAGTCGAGAGCCGGGGCATCCCGGGGCTCGACCACGGCGGAGCGGCGGCGAACGGAACCGGGCGGGCCGGGCGATGAACCTCGCCACCGCGCTGCCGACGCGTCCGCTGGGTCGTAGCGGATTGGACATCACCCGGGTCGGATTCGGCTCATGGGCCGCCGGGGGTGGCGGCTGGTCGTTCGGCTGGGGCCCGCAGGACGACGCGGAGTCGCTCGCCGCCATGCGGCACGCGCTCGAGCTGGGGGTGAACTGGATCGATACCGCCGCGGTGTACGGGCTCGGCCATTCCGAGGAGCTCGTGGGGCGGCTGGTGCGCGAGCTGCCGCCCGCGCAGCGGCCGCTCATCTTCACCAAGTGCGGGCTCGTCTGGGACGAGCGGGAGCCCATGGCGGCTCCGCGACAGGTGCTGCGGCCCGATTCGATCCGGCGCGAATGCGAAGCCTCGCTCCGGAGGCTCGGCGTCGAGCGGATCGATCTGTATCAGTTCCACTGGCCGGACGAGACCGGAACGTTCGTCGAGGATTCATGGGCCGCGATGGACAAGCTCGTCGAGGAGGGAAAGGTTCGCGCGGCCGGCGTCTCGAACTTCGACGTGATGCTGCTCGACCGGTGCGAAGCGATCCGGCACGTGGATTCGCTGCAGCCGCCGTTCTCGCTGATCAAGCGCGCGACGGCCAAGGGAGAGATCCCGTGGTGCGCGGGCCACGAGACGGGCGTGATCGTCTAAAGCCCGATGCAATCCGGCCTGTTGACGGACAGCTTCACGGCCGAACGGGTGTCGTCGCTCGCCCAGGATGACTGGCGGCGCCGCGATCCCGAATTTCAGCGGCCCCGCCTCGGCCGGAACCTCGCGCTGCGGGACGCCCTGCGTCCGATCGCGGAACGGCACGGCACGTCCGTGTCGACCATCGCCATCGCGTGGACCCTCTCGTGGCCCGGGCTGACCGGCGCGATCGTGGGAGCGCGCACTCCGAAGCAAGTGGAGGGCTGGATCGGAGCGGCCTCCGTCACGCTCGCGCCCCAGGACCTGGATGAGATCGCGGTCGCGATCAGGCGGACGAGGTCGGGCTCAGGGCCGGTAGGGGCCGGCAATCGATCCAGGGCCCAAGCGGCCACAGGAGGAACACCGTGACATCGACTCGTGGAGTGATCGCCGCCGCATTGTTGTTCGGGATGGGGCTCGGGGGGGGCCTGCCCGGCCTGAGCCCGGTTCCGGCAAGGGCCGGGGATATGCGTGAGCCCCGCGCGATGGCGCCCCCGGACGCGGGTCCGACGCGGCCGGAGCGCTTCTTCCGGGTCGAGTGGAGCGCCGGCGCCGCCGGGCCGGATCAGTCGCGGATCGTCGGCTACGTCTACAACGAGTACGGTGAGGACGCGGTGAACGTCCGGCTACGGATCAGTCAGCTCGATGAGGCCGGGCGCCCGGTGGCCAGCCTCACCCAGCCGGTGGGCGATATCGTTCGCGCCGGGGGCCGTGCCTTCTTCGACGTGCGGGTTCCGGGGAGCGCGTCGTCCTATCGGGTCGCGGTGGCGTCGTTCGACTTCACGTCGGATGGCGAGTGGAACACCCAGACGACGGAGCAACTCCTGGCCGACGCGGGATTCCAGAAGAAGATCGCCGACACCCCCGCCAAGCTGGCCCATCTCGGGACGCTCACGCCGGCGCGAAAGCTGGTCACCCACCGGAAGGACGGCCATCTCTACTACGTCTACGCGGATCCCGTGGTGTGCCACTGCCTGTACGTCGGGACCGCCGCGCAGTACCAGGTCGCGCTCGAGAAGCGGCGCGAGAGCGAGGAGCTCGTCGCGATGCAGCAGCGCCTGGACGACGACTCGGAGGTCTGGGACGTCTGGGCGCCGTGGCCCCGGTTCTAGCGGTACGGAATGGACAACGCGCGTCGACATGAAGTGCCCAACTGGATCGCTCGGGCCTTCATTGCGACCGAGGATTTTGTCTACATCGGGCTCGGATTCCTTCTCGCCGCCAGCGCGGTCGGGTTGCTCGCGAAGAGTGTGGTCGACTTCTGGCAGGGTGTGGTGGCCGGGAGGGTCGGCACGATCGAGCTGCTCGACCGGATCCTGCTGATCCTGCTCATCGTGGAGCTCCTCTACACCGTTCAGGTGTCACTCCGCGAGCACACCCTCGTTCCCGAGCCGTTCCTGCTCGTCGGGCTCATCTCCGCCATTCGCCGCGTGCTGGTGCTGACCGCGGAGTTCGACGGGATCCACGTGAGCGCGGCGATCACGCCCCAGCAGTTCGCGGTCGAGCTGGCCGTGCTCACCGTGCTCATTCTCGCCCTCTCGGTGTCCCTCATCCTGTTGCGACGCACGAGCGCGGCGGTTGCGGCCGAGCCGGCCTGATCGGCGATGAATCGGAACGGAGCGCTGATGGTGGGTATGCTCGCGGCTGGACTGGCGGGCAGCGCGGCCGGCTGTTCGCTCGACGTCACCACGCTCTGTGAGGCCGCGGGCGGCTCGTACGCCGGGGGGACGTGCATTCGATGGAGCCCGCGCCAGCAGGCGGCGCAGGACGGCTGCGAGGCGAACGGCGGCGTGTACCAGGGGGGCCTAGACACCTGCGAGTTCGGCATGGGGGGACCGTGATGGCCGCGGAAGGGCGAGAGATCGAGCGCAGCATGCTGGCCGAGATCCTGAGCCGCCTCGAACGGCTTTCGGACGCCCAGCATCGGCTGGCCCGGGACCACCGGCTCCTGGTTCGTGCTGCCACGCAGCTTCGGCTGGGCAAGAGTGCCGAGGCGGTGCTGGCCGAGATCCGCGAGCAGTGCCCGGAGCTGCTGCGGGACTATTGCGACATCCAGCTGACGATGGCTCCGGTTCCCGTGCGGTCGGTTGGTCGAATCGGGGCGTCAGGCTGAGGCCCCACCGCTTCGGATGTCGCGCGCTTGCTGGAAAGGAGGGCGCCCGGCACCCGGAGCGGGCCCCGCCCCGTCACAACTGCACGATGACCTCGATGAGCCTCGGCCATCTCGAGTGGGTGCTGTTCGGCTGGGTTCTTGCCAATCAGGGCGGCGTGCCGCTGCCCGTCGTTCCCGTTCTCCTCGCGGCGGGGGCGCTGGCGGCGACCGGCCGGGTCAGCATTGTCGAGATCGTCGTGGTCGCGATCGGAGCCAGCCTGTGCGCGGATCTCGGCTGGTACGGCGTAGGTCGGTGGCGCGGCGCGGGAGTGCTCGCGGTCCTCGGTCGGCTCTCGCCCAATGCCAAGGCGTTCGTCCGTCGGGCGCAAGACGGGTTCCTGGCTCGGCCGGCAAAGTTCCAGGTCACCGCCCGGTTCCTGCCCGAGCTGAACCCCATCGCGGCCGGCCTGGCCGGCGCGACGGCACTGAGCATCGCCCGGTTCGTCGGCTACGGGGTGATCAGCGCTCTCGTCTGGGCGTGGACATGGACCGGGATCGGGTACCTGCTGGGCGATGCGGTGGTGGATTTCGCGATGCGCTTCGGGATTCGTCTGACCGGCTTCCTGCTCGCCGCGCTGCTTCTCTGTCTGGTCGTCCGGCGCGCGCGACGGCATCACGTGCTCCGGATGCTCCATAAAGCCCGGATCACCCCCGATGAGCTGAAGGCGCGGCTCGAGCGGGGCGAGCGGGTGACCATTCTCGATGTTCGAGGGGCCGACGAGGTGGCGTGCGCTCCCCAGGCGCTCCCCGGCGCCCTCTGGATCAAGCCGGACGACCTGCCGCGGCGACTTCGAGAGCTCCCCCGGGACGTGATGGTGGTGCTGTACGGCCGCCGTCTCAAGCGAGCGAAGAGTGAGCCGGCGATCCCGTCGGCGAACGTCTATCCATGGCGGGGCGGCGCGGGGCTTGGAAGGGTGCGGCCCCTCGCCGGTGGTCTACGGGCCTGGCGCCGGCGTGGCTATCCCGTCCAAGCGGCCGACGCCGGAGGGTTGTGAGGCATGCGGCTCTGGCTGAGGGAGTGGCTCAGGGTCGGGCCGGCTATCGCCGTCGCGGGAGGCCTCCTCTGGTTGCTGGCGGAGGGCGACATCGGCCCGGGCGCTCTGTTGAGGAGCGTGCTGTGGGCGGGCGTGGTGTGGGCCGCGTGTGGCCTCGTCTGGATCGGCTTGCACTACGCCCGGTGGGATGATGAACCGACGCGGGTAGCGGGTGCGTCGGCCCGGCACGTCGAGTCGGCTCCTACGGTGACTGATCGAAGGCACGTCGCCCTTCACGTGCCTCGCCCGCCGGGGGTTGCGCGCTGGGTAGAATGATCTGAAATGTTGCGCCCCGCGGAGAATTGTCGGCCGCCATCAGGCGGCCGTGGTGCGATTCGACGATGGAGCGGCTGATGGACAGGCCCATGCCGGTCCCGTGCGGCTTCGTGGTGAAGAATGCGTAGAAGATCTGGTCCGCCTGCACAGGGGGTAGCCCCACGCCCGTATCGCTGACGCACACCATGAGCTGCTCGTGCTCGGCTCGCCGCGACGCGATGGCGAGCTCGCGGGTCCCATCCACATCCTTCATCGCATCGATGCCGTTGACGATGAGGTTCATCAGGACCTGCTGCAGCTGCACGCGATCTCCCAGGACCTGAGGAAGCTGGGCCGCCAGCTCCATCCGGACCGAAATGGCGTATCGGGTCACCTCGCTGCGCAGGAGGCCGATCATCTCCCGAATGACTTCGTTCACGTCGACCAGTTCGCGTTGCGGAGAAGCCTTCGTGAAGAGCAGGCGGGTGCGGCTGATGACCTCCGCGGCCCGCGTTCCGTCTTCCACGATACTCATCGCGGACGCGCGCGCTTCTTCGAGATTCGGGGTGTCGCCGGCGAGCCAGTTCAAGCAGGCATGGGCGTTGGCGACCGCGGCGGCAATCGGTTGATTCACTTCGTGCGCCAGGGAGGCGGTCAGCTCTCCCATGGTGGTCA
>Ga0137403_10006872_pt1 | contig 12963 bp, 9 predicted proteins | sample CZOMad2_1_16fung_FD_122057 | JGI IMG/M metagenome (GOLD analysis project Ga0137403, IMG submission 122057) | Vadose zone soil fungal communities from Angelo Coast Range Reserve, California, USA - CZOMad2_1_16fungal (Hybrid Assembly) | ecosystem: Environmental > Terrestrial > Soil > Vadose zone... | reverse complement strand
TTCCCGAGGGCGAGCGATGGTATTTCCTGGAAGAGAAATATCCGGCGTATGGCAATTTGGTTCCGCGCGATATCGCGACCCGAGAGATATTCCAGGTTTGTCTCGCCGGCATGGGCGCAAACGGCGACAACCAGGTCTATCTTGATCTGACCCATATCCCCGCAGAGACCCTCGATAATAAACTGGGCGCGATCCTGGAAATCTACGAAATGTTTGTCGGCGACGATCCTCGTCATGTGCCAATGCGCATCTTTCCGGGGGTGCACTATTCGATGGGTGGGCTGTGGGTTGATTTCGATCAGCGCACGAATATATCAGGGTTGCTGGCGGCGGGAGAGTGTGATTATTCGATTCATGGAGCGAACCGCCTCGGCGCAAATTCATTGGTTAGTTGCGTCTATGGCGGCTTCATCGCGGCGCCGGCAGCGATTGAGTGGGCGAAGAATGTCGAGCGAAACGGCTCGAACGGTTCACGGATGTATGAGCAGGAGACGAAACGACAACAGGAGATTAACGACAAACTGATTGCCCAGAGCGGCACTGAGAATCAATACAAGCTGCACGAAGAGATGGGCCGGACCATGACCGACAATGTCACCGTGATTCGCTACAACGATCGTCTGAAGGAAACCGATGACAAGTTGCGCGAACTCACGGAGCGTTACGATCAGATCTCGATTAACGATTCGAATCTATGGGCCACCATGGCCGTGCCACATGCGCGCCAACTGAGGAACATGCTTGATCTGGCGCGGGTGATCACTCTGGGCGCACTGAACCGGAACGAATCGCGCGGCGCGCATTACAAACCTGACTTTCCCGATCGCGATGACGCAAACTGGTTGAAGACTACGATTGCTGAGCATTCCGGAGAAGGACCGGTGTTCTCGTATGATCCGGTGGACATCTCTTTGATTCCGCCCCGCAAGCGTGACTATTCGCACGAGAAGAAAGAAACAGCAAAAGCGTGATGAATGTTTAGAGGCGGGCTTCTGTCCGCCAATTTCAGCGCCAAAGGCAGGCGGGCAATCGCCCGCCTCTAAACAAAGCGAAATGTCCAATACTGTCGAGATACATATCAAGCGCCGCCCGAGCCAGGACGCGCCCCAGCACTGGGAAGAGTTTGAGATTCCTTACCGGCCGAATCTCAACGTGATCTCCTGTCTGATGGAAATTCGCAAGAACCCGGTCACGAAGTCCGGCGAACAAACTACCCCACCATCTTGGGACATGAGTTGTCTGGAGCAGGTGTGCGGCATCTGTACGATGGTAATCAACGGACGCGTGCGCCAGTCATGTTCCGCTCTGGTTGATAATCTCGATAAGCCAATCAAGCTCGAGCCGATGAGCAAGTTCCCGAACATTCGAGATCTGTTGGTTGATCGTTCACGGATGTTCAATCACCTGAAACAGGTTCATGCCTGGGTCGAACTTGACGGTACTCACGATCTCGGTCCTGGCCCGCGCATGGATCAGGACGATGTGATGGAGCGTTATGCTTACTCACGTTGCATGACTTGCGGTTGCTGTCTCGAAGCCTGCCCGCAGTACGACGAAGATCATTACATCGGCCCGCAGGCGATCGCGCAGGTGCGGCTCTTCAACATGCACCCCAGCGGTGCGATGGATCGTGAAGAGCGTTTGCAAGGGATCATGGGCGAAGATGGAATTACCAACTGCGGCAATGCGCAGAACTGCGTAAAGGTCTGTCCCATGAACATCCCGCTGACGAAAGCGATTTATGAAGAGAATCGCGAAACTGTGCTTTATGGATTGCTTGGTTGGTTGAAAAAATAAGCGCCTCACGCAAAGTGTGTTTTTCCACTTGGAACAAAAGGATCCTAACTCGATTCCATCTGTTCGCCCGATACTCAGCCTAAGCAGAAAGGACTAATGCTCGATTGAAAGGGATCATTCTCGCTGGAGGAAGAGGTTCTCGTCTTTTTCCGTTAACTCTTTGCACCAGCAAACAACTACTTCCGGTGTACGACAAGCCGATGATCTATTATCCCCTGTCTTTACTGATGTTGGCGGGGATTAGAGATGTTCTTATCATCACCATGCCTGAGGATCTTCAGTCGTTTCAACGACTGTTGAGCGACGGAAGCCGATGGGGAATGAAATTCTCTTATGCCGAACAGCCTGAGCCGCGCGGTCTGGCAGATGCATTTTTGGTCGGGCGCGACTTCATTGGTAACGAGCCGGTATGCCTAATTCTCGGCGATAATCTTTTTTTTGGACATGGCTTGTCGGAGCAGTTGGAGGCGGCTGCCCAACTAACGCAGGGTGCGCTGGTCTTCGCCTATTCGGTACGCGACGCCGAACGTTACGGTGTCGTGGAATTCGATGAAGGCGGCGTGGCGTTGAGTATTGAAGAGAAACCGGCGAAGCCGCGTTCGAACTATGCGGTTCCGGGACTGTATTTCTACGACTCCCACGTCGTTGAAATGGCTGCGAGTTTGAAACCATCGGCCCGCGGAGAGTTGGAGATTACTGACCTAAATCGATTGTACCTGCAGAGCGGTCAGCTGAAGGTTGAGTTAATTGGACGTGGCGTGGCATGGCTAGATGCTGGAACGCACGAGTCTTTGTTGCAAGCGTCGAACTTTGTTCAAACCATCGAAGAGCGGCAGGGGCTCATGATGGCGTCTCCGGAGGAGATTGCTTTCCGGCGTGGTTACATCGGCAAAGAAGAACTACGTACTTTGGCAGGGACGTTGGGGGACACTCAGTATGCGAGTTACCTCCTAAGCCTGCTGGAGGATGAACGTGTGCCGCGCGCTAGTCGGGTACCGGAAGCAAAACACCAATCGCAAACTCTTTAAGCGCAAAAGAAAATGTTTGTTCTCTGGGGGCCTGTCGGATGAGAGATCAGCGAGCCCTATATGCCCAGGACATCCACCAGTTCCTGCACCGACGCCGCGCTCTTTTGCAGTGCGATTCGTTCTTCCGCGGTCAAGGTGATCTCAATTACCTGCTCGAGTCCCCTCGCACCGAGTTTGCACGGCACACCAACATATAAACCGTTGACGCCGTACTCGCCTTCCAGATAGGCAGCGCATGGCAGAATCTTTTTCTTGTCTTTCAGGATCGACTCAGTCATTTCCACTGCCGCGGCTGACGGGGCATAGTAAGCCGAGCCGGTCTTGAGCAGCGCGACGATTTCAGCGCCGCCTCCCGCGGTGCGCTTGACGATCGCGTCGATCTGTTCCTTTGAGAGAAGTTCAGTAATGGGAATTCCCGCACATGTCGAATAGCGCGGCAGCGGCACCATCGTGTCTCCGTGTCCGCCGAGCACGAAGGCGGTGACGTTCTCAACTGAAACATCCAGCGCCTCGGCCAGGAAACTTCGCATGCGCGCCGAGTCGAGCACGCCGGCCATCCCGATGACCCGATGTTTGGGAAAACCTGATCGTCGCAAAGCCACCTGACACATCGCGTCCAGCGGGTTCGAAACGATGATGAGAATTGTTTCCGGCGAGCGCTTTACAATTTCATCGACAACTTTCCCGACAATGTCCGCATTAGTTTTGAGCAGATCGTCACGGCTCATGCCCGGTTTGCGCGCCAGCCCGGCGGTGATGATCACAACGTCGGAATTCGCTGTTTCCTCGTAGCCATTACTTCCCGTCAGGCGAACGTCGAAGCCTTCTATCGGCGCAGTCTCCGCCAGATCCAGCGCTTTGCCTTGCGGCACGCCTTCGACGATATCGACAAGGACGACGTCACCTAATTCCTTTGCGGCCAGCCAGTGCGCCGCCGTCGCACCGACGTTACCGGCGCCGACCACAGTGATTTTGTTGCGTGCTCCCATGATAGCTTCCTATTTGCAGAGTTAGTTGATAAGTTGCGTGACTTAGTGTGAAATGGCCGCGCAAGCACAAAGTGCATAATCATTGCCTGAAAGAAGGCGAGTCTAATTGTGCATATGCAGAGTGTCAAGCGAGGTTCAGGTGATGCAGATCACGCATGATGAACCACGCTGCTACCTTCAAATTGGAAGTATGAACAGAGACATTATCGGCGTGGTTTGAAACGTTCGACAATATTAATCAACTCAGCACAGACTTTAAGAAAACGCATGTTACAGGTCGTTCAAAACGTAAAGAATGGACAACTCGAATTAAGAGATGTGCCGCCACCGGCTTTGCTTCCGGGCGGTTTGCTCGTGAGGACCGCAGCTTCAATTATCAGTCCCGGTACGGAAAAAATGGTACTCGAACTGGGAAAGAAAAGCTTAATCGGAAAGGCCAGAGAGCGACCCGATCTGGTCCGACAAGTCATCAGCCGGGCGCGCGAGCATGGCATTGTAAGAACCGTCCAAAGCGTAATGTCCAAGATGGACCAGGCGCTGCAATTAGGCTACAGCGCCGCCGGCGTGGTGCAGGATATTGGCCCAGGCGTCAGTGATCTCAAAATCGGAGATCGCGTGGCGATGGCCGGCGCGGGATACGCGAGTCACGCGGAGGTGAATTTTGTCCCGCGCAACCTGACCGCTCTGATCCCGGATGCGGTTTCGTTTGAAGAGGCGGCGTACTCGACAGTCGCGGCGATCGCTATGCAGGGCGTGCGTCTGGCCCGCCCTGAGTTAAGCGAGATTGTGGTTGTCAGCGGGCTCGGTCTAATCGGCTTGATCACGGTGCAACTTCTGAAAGCGAATGGCTGCCGGGTGCTGGGCATCGATTTTAATAAAGATAAAGTCGAGCAGGGAATGCGTCTGGGATTGGATGAAGGAGTTGTCCTCGACGTGGATGATCCGCATGCCGCCATTGATCGATTCAGTAACGGGCGAGGGTCTGATCTGACTTTGATTACCGCGGCAACCTCGAGTAATCAGCCAATTGAACTTGCCGGAGAAATCACCCGACGCAAAGGACGCATCGTCGTCGTAGGCGCCGTGGGCCTGAACATTCCCCGAGATATCTATTATCGAAAAGAGTTAGAAGTAAAAATCTCAATGTCCTACGGTCCGGGGCGGTACGACCGGTCTTATGAAGAAGGAGGGCTTGATTATCCGTACGACTATGTTCGTTGGACAGAGCAGCGGAACCTCGAATCGGTTTTGGATCTCATGCGGAGCGAACAGTTGGACGTTCGCTCTCTTACCACGCACCACTTTCCGATCGCCAATGCGGCCGCCGCCTATGACATGATTCAGCAGGGCAACGTATCGTATGTGGGAATCGTCCTGCAATACGACCTGAATCGGCCCCAGGAAAAAGTTGTCAGAATCGCTTCGTCAGTCGAACACAAAAAGACTGAGCGCCTGGGTGTTGGTTTTGTGGGCGCCGGAAACTATTCGTCCGTCCATTTGATTCCGCATCTGAAAAGCAGTAGCGATGTGCAACTGCTTGGTGTGGTCTCAGCGACTGGTTTGAATGCTAAACAAAAAGCGGAGAAGTTCGGATTCAGTTATTGTGCGACGGACCTCAAACCACTACTCGAAGACTCGGCCGTGGACGCTATTTTTATCGGCACGCGTCACAGCACTCACGCTGCCTTCACGATTCAAGCTTTGGACGCCGGCAAGCATGTCTTTGTTGAGAAGCCAATGGTTGTCAGCGAAGAACAACTCGACGCTGTCATAGATGCGTATAACCGCGCTAACGAAAAGCAGCCCACTGGTTTGATGGTCGGACTAAACCGGCGCTTTGCGCCAATGGTCGCGAGGTTGAAAGAAGTCTTTAACGCCGGCGATGCTTTGCAAATGATCTATCGCGTCAACAGCGGAGGCATTCCGACTTCCACCTGGTTGCATGAAGCTGACGAAGGCGGTGGCATGCTAATCGGCGAGATGTGTCACTTCATGGATCTGATGCAATTTATTTGTGGTCAGCAGCCTACGAGCGTGTACGCGCAATCGCTAACGCTTAACAATCAGAAATTTTCTGACGCCGACAATCTGACAATTGTAGTTTCGTTTGATGGAGGTTCCATCGGCACACTCTGCTACAACACGGTCGGCAATAGCGCCTTTCCCAAAGAGCGTCTGGAAGTGTACGGTGGCGGGAACGTGGGCGTGATAGATGATTTTCGATCTTTGGAAATCATAAAGCATAGCAAGCCGATTCGAATCAAAGCAGCAAATCAGGACAAGGGTCAAAAACGTGAAGTCGAAGAGACGATCAAAAGCTTTCGCACAATCGGCGCCGCGCCAATTCCGTTTGAGCAATTAGTCGCTGGAATGAAAGTGATTTTTGCGGCCCGACAGTCAGCAGCTTCCGGCCAGCCAGTGGCACTGACCCAGCGCGACACGGCGTGATCGTCTCTTACTGGGAGCGCGGACGCCCTCGTCCGCACTGAGCGCGTAGCGCGAATTTGGTTGCGAGTAGAGAGTTTCTTTGAAGAATCCAAGTGTGCTGACGCACGCTGTGCGGACGAGGGCGTCCGCGCCCCAGCATTAACCGGATCGCTTGAATGCTCAGCGAGTTTTTGGGCAAAGCTATCGAAGACTTATTATCAAAATCCCTGCCTGAAGTTGCGTTCCTTATCACCTCGCGCGCCATCTCCTCGATCGATTTAACTGAAACCTATCTGACCCGGATCGAAGAAGTTAATCCGGCTTTGAATGCGATCGTAACGATCGCGCCTGACGTTCTCGAGAGCGCACGGCGCTGCGACTCGGAGTTAGAGCGTGGCCACATCATTGGTCCGCTCCACGGCATACCAATCACAATCAAAGACACCATCGCGACCAGGGGGATACGCACCACCAGTGGATCTCGTCTGCGTCCTGATGATCTGCCGCAACATGACGCGCCAGTCGTAACCAGATTGAAAGCCGCCGGCGCAATAATTCTCGGCAAGACGAATACGCCAGAGATGGCGATTCCGTACGAAACAGACAATCCGGTATTTGGGCGAACCAACAATCCACATGACTTAAGCCGGACGCCAGGCGGATCCAGCGGTGGGGAAGCGGCCGCCATTGCAGCCGGACTCTCACCGGCTGGGATCGGCAGCGACCTCGCGGGTTCGATTCGCGTGCCCGCGCATTTCTGCGGCATCGCAGGATTGAAACCTACGAGCGGTTCAGTATCGATGGAAGGTCATCTGCCGCTGGCGACGGGATCACTTTCATTGGGTGCTGCTATTGGTCCGATGGCTCGGCGCGTCGCGGATCTCGCGTTGCTCTTTAGCGTGATCGCGGATAAACCGGAAGCAGGATTCCTTGACGAAGCTGTCAATGAATTAGGCAGTGCGCGCGTTGCGTGGTACACGGACGACGAGGTTGCGCCCGTGACTGAAGATGTCGCGAACGCAGTCAGACGCGCCGCTAATATTTTGAGTGAGGCCGGTCTAAACATAGCCGAAGAGCGACCGCCATCGATCTCACACGGCCCGCGTCTTTGGGTCGAATTGTTTTCACGCGTCGCGAATGAACAGATTCAATCGTTTTATCAGGGACGAGAGCAAGAAGCAGGTCCGTTGGTTTCAGCTTTGCTGCAATCGCTTCACGAACGCACCTTCGAAGAAAAAGTGGACGCCGCTGAAACCCTGGCGAAGGCAGTCTTGGAACGTGAGCGATTGCGCGAAGAGCTTTTGCGTTGGATGAGACAGACCCCCTTGATTGTCGCTCCAGTAAGCGCGACGCCCGCGTTTACTCATGGGGCAATGCGGGTCGATGTTAAAGGCGAGTCCATCAGTGTCTTTCGCTCATGCAGCTATTCGCAGACCTTTAACGTGTTCGGGCTGCCGGCCGCAGTTGTTCCGGTCGCGCGCACCGCAGGTGGCCTGCCGATCGGAGTTCAAGTGATCGGCCGGCCGCACAGCGAGCGGGGCGTGCTGGCCGCGGCGGCGATCATTGAACAATCCGCCGGATTCCGGTGATGTGGCTTTGAACCAAAGGTCATCCGGTCTTTCATTGTGAAGTGGAAATAACGTTACAGAACCGCGAGCGGTAGCGAGCGGGATAAAGACTCAAGGTTCTCAATCAACTCAGAGTTTCTGAGGATACAGCGAATCGCCTGACTTGAGCCCTGATCCCGCTCGCTACTGCTCGCGGTTCTGTAACGCTTCGTCATCACGTTATTTTTTGTGCAAAGCCGGTGATTGTCGAAACCGGGTCCTTTCGTTATAGTTTGCACGCCGATCATCTGGTTATGAGCGACTGGGAGGTAAGGAATGGCATTCTTAAATTTCGTTCTGCTGCAGAGTGAAGCGGCTCTGCCGGCGGTTGTGCTGATTTTCATTCTCTTCTTCCTCGGCATTGTGTTGCTGGTCATTGCCGCGAAGACAATCAAGATCGTGCCCCAGGCATCGGTGATGTTGATTGAGCGGCTGGGCCGCTTCAGCAAAGTCGCCGCGAGCGGCCTGAATATTCTGATGCCGTTTCTTGATAAGCCGCGGGCGGTCTATTGGACCAACACGCGCGGTGCTGTGACCTCGATTGATTTGCGCGAACAGTACATCGATCTTCCGCCGCAACCAGTGATTACCCGGGACAATGTGACCATTCATGTGGACTCAGTCGTCTATTGGCAAATCACCGATCCGGTGAAGGCCGTTTATGAGATGAACGATCTGGTTGGCGGCATTGTGCAATTGACCATCACCGGAATGCGCGCCGTGATGGGTGACATGGATCTCGATCACACGCTCTCGCAACGCGATCAGATCAACGCGAAGCTGCGAATAATCCTCGACGAAGCGACGGACAAGTGGGGAGTGAAGGTCACTCGCGTTGACGTGAAGAACATCAACCCGCCGGAAGACGTGCGCATCACTATGGAAAAGCAGATGACCGCGGAGCGGAACCGACGTGCCCTGGTGCTGCAGGCCGAAGGCGACCGGCAGGCTGCGATTACGCGTGCCGAAGGCGAGCAGAAGGCCGCTGTCACCCGGGCAGAGGGCGAGAAGCAATCAGCGATACTGGCAGCCGAGGGCGCTGCCGAAGCCCGGCAGCGAAACGCTCAGGGTGAGGCTCAGGCAATCGCCCTGGTCGCGGAAGCGATGCACGAACACGGCAATCCCGCCGAATATTTGATCACCACCCGATACATTGAGAGCCTGCGGGACATGACCCATGGCAACAACGCAAAAGTGATCTTCATGCCGGTCGAAACGGCGAGCATGCTTTCCAGTGTAGGCGCTATCAAAGAGATGTTTGCTGACTCAGGTGCGAAAAGTCCTGACGATCCGAACAAACCGCCACCGCCGAGGCAGTTGCGGTGACGTCGTATGTTTCTTTGCGGCTTTGCGCCTTTGCGCGAAAACTCCCGTACCAAAGGAGTAATCTCACGCAAAGACGCGAAGGCGCAAAGACACGCAAAGCCAAACCAAGACACATGTTGATGTGAGCAAATTGCCAATTTGCGCTACTCCCATGTAAAATTGTCCGCTTAATTCATGAATCAAATTGCTGACAGTGTGAACGGCGTCGAACTACGCGATGGCGACGACAACTTGGAAGGGCGGCTGTTGCGTTCGATGGCTGCAGCGACGGCGATTGCCGTCATCGTCAGTGCGCTGGTTGCGCCCTGGCGCGTAACTTCCGGGCTGTTTTTAGGCGGTAGCCTATCGCTGTTGAATTATCATTGGTTGCATTCTTCAGTCGCGGCGATCTTTAACATCGATCTTTCTGTGCAGCGGCCGCGCGCCCGAAGCTGGCGTTATCTCTTGCGATATTTTGTGGTCGGCCTGGTTGTGTTAGCCGCTTACAGGTTGCACCTGGTCGCGCTGGCGGCAACGCTGGTGGGCTTGTGTTCGCTGGTGCCGGCGCTGTTCGTTGAAGCGGCCAGACAATTCTATTTCTCAATCATTCATCGAGAGGAATCTTTTTGATGTTCGCTTTTCTTGCTGAGGGAACCGGAAAGGCCCAGGAAGCTGTCGAGCAAGCCCCGATTCTGGTGCGGCTCGTCAATCAGTACTTCGGAGAATACGCGTACAACTTTGAAATGAAGTACACGTATCCCTTCTGGAAAAAACTTTTCGCCAAGTTCGGCTCGACTCCGGAAGCGGCGTTCGGCGCCTACACGCCTGAAAACGCCATCCCCTGGTACACCATCATGTTTGTGATGGCGTGCATTCTTACTTTGGCCCTGATCTGGATCTTCAAAGGCAAAATGTCGGAAGACGAGCCGAGCCAGGGACAGCAAACTCTCGAGGTCGGCGTGCTGGCTGTGCGCAGCATGTTGGAGGACATTGTCGGGCCCCACGGTTTGCAGTTCTTTCCGGTAGTCATGACTTTCGCAGTGCTGATTCTGATCTCGAATTTGATGGGATTGTTTCCGCTCTTCCTGTCGCCGACATCCGCCACCAGCGTGACCTTTGCGTTGGGTATATCTTCGTTCCTGTATTACAACGCGATCGGGATTAAAGAGAATGGTTTGTTTGGACACTTGAAACATTTCGCCGGTCCCGTCTGGTGGATCGCGTGGCTGATTTTCCCAATTGAGTTGATCAGTAATTTGATTCGTCCGTTCTCGCTTGGTATTCGTCTCTTCGGAAATATGTTTGCGGATGAAAAGGTGATGGACACTGTTTCGCATCTGGCTCCCGGAAAGACTTATTGGCTGGTGCCGGTTGTGCTGATGCCTTTGAGTGTGTTCGTGGCTTTTATTCAAACTTTCGTCTTTATTTTGTTATCGCAGTTATATCTCAGTGAAGTTTCGCATGCGCCGCATGACAGTCACGCGCATGACGGGCAAATGGACGATGAAGAACTTCAGTTTGTGGCGCCGGTATTAACCTAATTTGGGTGATTATCCCTTTGACCGTCCGCGATATTCTGGACGAGGAACTAGGGGCAAAGCTGGCATAGAAAAGCGGCGAGACTAAGGCGAAAGCATAACGAACATGAAGAAAAGCCCGAACACGGCACAGAAAGCAGAACCACCACAAATCGTCTGGCACAAATTGAAGTCGTCCAGTGCGGGAGGCGAATGGTGGAAATTGGGAGATGTCTATCGAACGAAAGTTCCTGGGGGCTGGCTTGTCATGATAACCAACAACGCCAGAGGTCTGATATTTTACCCGGACCCTGAGCACAATTGGGATGGGGGGAGTCTTACCGCCTAACCATGCGAATCGTTGGACGGCGAGCGGCGGGAGCACGGTCAGTCAAGTATATTATTACCCTAATTTGGCTTATTGATGCGTCTTTGAGCGGTCGAGCAGACGCGCTCGCACACGTTGAAGCGCAGACATTATCGCGACGGAAGGGAAGAGGCCGATCAACAATACTTGTTACTGTCTGTATTGCTGGAGCGCCGTTGTAAGAGGGGCGGTGGATACCGAATGCGGGCGAAATCATACCAGGACGGTCAACTTCTCCAACTGATCGCTAACTTAAAGGAGAAATAGATATGAAGAAGATTACTCTGCTGTTGATGGCGGTGCTGGGCGTTTTGATCGCCGCAGTGCCCGCTCTGGCACAGGGCGATGCGGCTGCCGCCGCAGCCAGCGCTGTCGGCACAAAAGCGATTGCGGCCGGCATCGGATTCGCAATTGCGGTGTTCGGCGGAGCGCTCGGCCAGTCGCGCATTGGCGCGGCAGCTTGTGAAGGCGCTGCTCGTAACCCTGGCGCAGCCGCCAAGATTCAAACAATGATGATTCTTGGCCTGGCACTGATCGAATCACTGGTGCTTTTTGCGCTCGTGATCGTGTTTATCAAGACCTAGTTTTCCCAATGTCTGGCTATAGCGAGCGCGGCTTCACAGTCGCGCTCGTTTTTTTTGGCATCGACTTTGCACGCCAAAATTTCTCTGCTACGCTTGCGCTGAAAGCGCACGGAAATAGGTCATATGAAAACTTGTCCAGTCTGCGGTAAAGAATTCTCGGACACCAGCACGTTATGTCCGATCGATGCCGCGGTCCTGCAAAGGACGAGCGATCCGCTCGTCGGGCAAACTCTCGCGGGCAAGTACTCAATCGAAAAGCTAATCAAACGCGGTGGCATGGGCGCGGTTTATCTCGGTAAGCATGTCCTGATGGACAAGACCGTGGCGATCAAAGTGCTGCATCCGTCGCTGGCGCTGGATGATGATGTCGTGGCCAGGTTTTCCCGAGAAGCGAAAGCTGCGTCGCGCATCTCGCATCCGCACGCGGTGAGCGTAACCGACTTTGGCGAGTCCGAAAACGGCGTTGTCTTCCTGGTCATGGAATACCTGGATGGCCAGACTTTGAAAGAAGTAATCAAAGCTGATGGTCCGATGCCGCTCGATCGCGTTGTCGAGATTGTGCGACAGGTTGCCGGCGCTTTAGACGTGGCGCATCAGCAAGGTGTGGTCCATCGTGACTTGAAGAGCGACAACATAATGCTGTCGCAAACCAACGGCGGTGACTGGGCCAAGGTGCTCGATTTTGGAATCGCGAAGATTCAGCAAGCCGAGGGAGCACGGGATGTCGATATCACGGCGGCGAATTTAGTAATCGGAACCCCACAATACATGTCGCCTGAACAGTGCTCACAATCAGGCCCGATTGATGCGCGCTCAGACATCTATTCATTTGGAATCATTATTTACGAGATGCTGGCCGGGCGGGTGCCGTTCACGGGCGAATCGCCGACCATGATCATGATGAAGCAGGTACAGGATCCTCCGCCGTCGATCCTGGAGGCTCGCCCTGAAGTTGGCACTGGCCTGGCGCAAGTGATTTCGAAGGCCCTCGCCAAACAGCCGGCGGATAGATTTCAAACCGCCGGGGGATTGTCCGAGGCATTGGCGGACGCGGCCAAGTCGAGTGCGTCGTCAGAGATTGCCGCAGCGCCGCCAACTGTTGCCAGTGTCCCCGTCCCGGCGATCGCGGACGACCTTGATGAAGTTACGCTAGTTCAACCAAGGCAGCAGGACGAGGCCACGGTCGTGCGAACGCACGATGCGGCGGCACCATTCAAACGCCCGGTTGCTGAAACCCCTTTGGCGAACGTGCGGCCGTGGCGAATCCTGGTGCCTGCGGCCGTCGTCCTCGTCGCTGTTTTTGCGGTGGTCTTCTTTCTCACTCGCGGGAGCGGACAAACTC
>Ga0137403_10006871_pt1 | contig 12963 bp, 11 predicted proteins | sample CZOMad2_1_16fung_FD_122057 | JGI IMG/M metagenome (GOLD analysis project Ga0137403, IMG submission 122057) | Vadose zone soil fungal communities from Angelo Coast Range Reserve, California, USA - CZOMad2_1_16fungal (Hybrid Assembly) | ecosystem: Environmental > Terrestrial > Soil > Vadose zone... | reverse complement strand
CCAGCACGACCACGTCTTCCACCACGACGACGACGAGCCTCCTCAACCTGCCAAAGACTCACCCGCACCAGCCGCCGGCTCGCTGAGTCGGGCGACGCGGAGGGCAGCGCGGCGCACCTTGCCGGCGTCGTCGCGCAGGGGTTCGGTGACCCGTTCGATGGTGCGAGGAACCTTGTAGGGGGTCCTGGTGGCGAATCGCTCGGCTATCCACCGACGAGTGGGTTACCCCGCTTCGCCCGTTCGACCTCGAGAAGGGGCTCGAACGGCCGCCGGACCGTGGCGCCCGCCGCTTCGCCGGCGCTGTTCATGACCTGGTTTGCCGGCAGCTTTGGCCTGGATGCCGCGCTGCCGGCGCGCATGCGCGCATCGGTCGAGCGGCGCGAAGGGGTGGTGCTGGACCACTACGAACCCGCCTGGCTGGGCCCGCGCGTGACCCAGCGGACGCTGGTCGTGCATGACGAGGCCGACCGCGTCGCCCCGTTTGCCGTGGGTCAGCGCTGGGCTCAGGTCGTTGGCGATGCGCAGTTGCTGGCGACCCGGGGATTGGGGCATGGCCGCGTGCTGCGGGATGCCGCTGTCGTGCGCGCCGTGCAAGCCCATCTGCGCCTGGCGACCTGAGTGGACCCGGCGCTGATGAAGGCGCCGGATGACCAAACGGGACAACTGTGTAACAGGCGTCTTACGGCCTCGCCAGATTTCGGCGCGGCAGCTGTCGCGGAGCGGCCATGGACCCGTGCCGAATCGGCACTAAATCACGCCGCATGAGCGGCGTGCCGATGGCACGGAAACTGCGCTTCCTTTGCGCGCGAGTGCGGGGTGACGAGCCCCGCCGCACCCGTCAATCACACCAGGACATGCGCCATGCCGACTTCACATCGTTCCCCCGCCGCTGCGTCCGCATCGCATCGGCGCAAGACATCGCCCAGCTGCCGGGGCGGCGCGTCATCGCTGCTGCGTCTGACGCCCGCAGTGACCCGGTCTCAGGGTTTGCGAGCCGGGGGTCTGGGCGGTCTGTGGGCGCGCGCAGCCGGTATGCTGTCGCCCCTGGCCCGGCACGCGGTTGCCGTGCGGCCTGGCGAATTTGCCCCCAGCCAGTGGCTGGTCGGGCGCTGACCTTCCACACCGACACCCGACCAGAAAGCAGCGCGCCATGCAACCCCGCGACATGCCCGCCCACAGCCGCCTCACCCTGCCGCAGGCCCACCTGCGCGCATTGGCACCGGTCGACCGTTCCACGCCGCAGGCGGCACCGCTGTCGGCCGACCGTTGTTTCAAGGTGCTGAAGTCCAGCCACACGCCGACGCAGTTGTCGCTATTCCCGCCGCGAGGCGTCGGCATCGGCATCGGCCGCCGTTGATGATTTCCCGACGCATGTGACGTCCAAAGGGGGTGGGCGCCCGGGATGGTTGAGAGCGAGCTCCCGGAATCCGTCCCACCCCCTTATTTTTCCCCCTTGCCGAACGACCCTGGCCGCGCTGATCGGTGCGGCCGACAGGGGTGCGTGCGGATCGATGTCCGCAGGTCGATCCGAACGTGTCCGGGCGTGGCCTGACACGCGTTGATCGTGCCGAGGCGGCTGCCATGGGCTGGCCGTGCGGCCGCCAGGTCCAGCGAACCGCCGTCAGACCACCGTCAAGGTGTCGCCGAACAGCGAGGGCCTGAAGTCGAGCATGCGCGGACCTTCGTCCTGCGTGGCCCACAGAGCCAGCGCCTTGGCCGGCATCGGCTTGGCGAACAGGTAGCCTTGCAGCTCGTTGCAGCCCAGGCCGCGCAGGATGTCCTGCTGCTGTTCGGTCTCCACCCCTTCGGCCACGACCTTCATGCCGAGTGCCTGGGCCAGCTTGACGACTGCGTCGACGATGGCGCGCGCATCGGCGCTGGTTTCCAGGTCGAGCACGAAACTGCGGTCGATCTTCAGTTCGGCCGCGGCCAGCTGCCGCAAATAGCTGAGGCTGGAATAACCGGTGCCGAAGTCGTCGATCGACAGGTGCACGCCCAGGGCCGACAGCCGCTCGATCACCTGCAGGGTCACGCGGGTGTCCTCCATCGCCGTCGACTCGGTGATTTCGCAGGTCAGCAGGCTGGGCTCGATCCGGTTGCGCTTCAGGGCATCGCGGATGCGTTCGACCAGATCGGGTTGCCGCAACTGGTGTACCGACAAGTTGATGGAGACGCGCATGCGCAGGCCTTGCTCGCGCCATGCGCTCACCTGCCGGCACACCTCTTCGATCAGCCAGTTGCCCAGCGCATTGATCAAACCGAAGCGTTCGGCCAGTGGAATGAAGACGTTCGGCCCGATCATGCCGCGCTGCGGGTGGTTCCAGCGCATCAGCGCTTCGGCCCCGGTGATTTGACCGCTGGGCGCGTGGATCTTGGGCTGGTAGTACAGCTCGAGCTCGCGCTGCACGATCGCGCGCCGCAGGTCTTGCAGCAGTTCCACTTGTTCGCGCGCGCCCGCGACCATGCGTTCTTCGAAGAAGCAGTGGGCGGCGCCGCCGCCGCGCTTGGCGCTGCGCATCGCCGCCGCCGCATGGGCGATCAGCTTGGCCGACGTGCCGTGTTCGGGGTACATCGCGACGCCCACGGAGCACGACATGGAGACTTCGTGGCCCTCGATCCGGAACAACGCGTTCATGCCCTGAAGAATGGCAGCGGCGGCCCGGGTCGCCTCCTCGGCGTCGGGGTTGCTTTGCAGCAGCAGCAAGAACTCGTCTCCGCCGGCGCGCGCCACGATGTCGTGCGGGCCGGCCATCGAGCGCAGTCGCTGCGCCACCTGGCACAGCACCGAATCGCCCATGCTTTGTCCGAACGACTCGTTGACGGCCTTCAGGCCATCGACGTTGATGAACAGCAGCGCCAATTTGCCTTGATGGCGATCCGTCCGGATCGCCGCCACCTGCAGACCTTCTTCAAACATCGAGCGGTTGGGCAACTCGGTCAGGCGGTCGGTTTGGGCCACCCGTTTGACTTCGTCGCCCATGCGTTTGAGCGTCCTGCGGAAGTGCGTTTCCACCAATGAACCCATCAGCAACAGGCTCAGCAGGAGCGGGACGCCCAGTGTCGCCAGCGCCGACAGGGTCCCGGTGCTGGCCCCGTCGGTGGCGAGCGACAGGCTCAACAGCGGCACGGACACCGATTGCAATATGGTGGCATTGCCCAAGGAAAAGGCGCCGCCGAGGCCCAGGGCCACGCCGGCTTGCCACCAGGCGCCCAGCTGTGAGGCGCTACGGCGCCTCGCGGCGACGAAGGCCAGCGTGATGCCGATGCCAAGACAGGTCAGGGCCCAGCCCAGCAGCAGCGGCAGCAGCTTCCAATGGGCTGCCGGGAACAGGTGCAACGCGAAAACGCACACCGCCGGCACGGCGCAGGCACCGGTGCCGAGCACCAGCGCTGCGCCGGTGACGCGTGCGGTGTTCAGCCCGTGCCTGGCGCTGAGATGGGTTCCCAGCATCGACACGGCCAGCGCCAATGCCAGCGCGCCGAAGGTGGTCCAGCGCTCGTATCCCATCGGGAACGGCAGCGGGTCACCGGCGAGGGAGATGAAGTGCGTGGCCCAGATCCCGGTCGACAAGGCGAGCGCAGAAGCCAGCAGCGAGCGCCACACGGTGGATCGGTGGCGCGACGCCACGCCACGCGCCAGGTCCAGCGCCACATAGGACGCAAAAACGACCATCACCGTGGAGGCGGTCCACCAATCGGCGCTAACTCCCCACTTGAGAAAAGCCTCTTCCATTGGACCCTCAGACCCGGCGTTGTCGAGTTCTTATCGGTTGACCCTTGGCCAACTTGAGCGGTTCACAGGGGGTTTTGCGCAGGCCGGCGTCGGCCGGTCAGGAACAGGGCGATGGCGTGACGATAGTCACGCCGCCGTCGAGGCGCGACAGGTTCCCCGCTCAGTGCAAGAAGCCGATGTCGCGCCGACGCCGCACGTCGGGCTTGACGCGGTGCTCGGCTTCCAGTTGCGACAGGAATTCATCGGGCGAAAACACCTCGCCCAACACATCGACCTGGCGCTTGACGGCGGCGAAATCGCCGGCCGCGAGGGCATCCAGGCGCTGCAGCCGCTCGGCCCGCTCGGGGCTCATTTGTGCAGCGTCACCACCCAGCGCTTCGGTCACGAACATGCGCTCGCGCTGTTCGGCGTTCAACGGCAAAAAGCGAATCTTGAACGTGAAGCGGCGCAATGCGGCCTCGTCCAGTTCGTCGAACAGATTGGTGGTGCAGATGAACACGCCGGAAAAGCGCTCCATGCCTTGCAGCATCTCATTGACTTCGCTGACCTCGTAATTGCGTTCGGCCATGCGCCGGCTGCGCAGAAAACTGTCGGCCTCGTCGAGCAACAGCACCGACTGCTCGGCCTGCGCCTCGTCGAACATCTTGGCCATGTTCTGCTCGGTCTCGCCGACGTACTTGCTGATCAGGTCGGACGCCTGGCACACCATCAGCGGGCGTTGCAGCGCCTGCGCAATGTGTTCGGCCAGCGCGGTCTTGCCGGTGCCCGGCGGGCCGTAAAAACACAGCGTGCCGAAGCCCTTGCGGCGCAGCGCCTCGACGATCCGCGGCACCTCGAAGCGCGATTCGGTGTTCACCAGGCCCAGGTCGTAGCGGGTCACCACCTGTCTGGCACCGCGCTGGCTGGCGCTGTTGCCCAGGGCCTTGTCGGCATTGCCGAGTTGGCGCTCGATCAGCGACTCCATGTGCGGTGCGGGCGACCCGTCGGTGGCCAGCCGTGCGAACTTGACCGCGGTGCGCACCTGCGCCGGCGTCAACCCCTTGCGCCCGGCCAGCTGGGTGGCGAACGCGGGGGACACCTCCACGCCGCTCAAGGCCCGGGTGACCAGCGCTTCGCGTGCGCCGGGGGGCGGGCTTTTCAGTTCGAGGTGGTATTGAAAGCGGCGCCGGAAAGCCGGGTCGATCTGCTCGATGCGGTTGGTCACCCAGATCACCGGAACCGGGTTGGTTTCCAGGATCTGATTCACCCAGGCCTTGCCGCTGACGCTGCCCGACAGCGCGCCGTCGCCGGTGTCCATGCGGGCCATCAGCTGCGCGGCGTCCATCGAAATCGGCGGAAACACGTCTTCGACTTCGTCGAACAACAACGCCACTTGGGCGCCGCCTTTGAGAAACACCTGGCTGATCTGCAGCGAGCGGTAGCGGTCGCGCCCGCTCAGCGAATTGCCGTCGCGGTCGGCGTATTCGACCTCGTACAACTCGACCGCGGCGGCCTGCGCCGCCACCTTGGCCAGCTCGGTCTTGCCGGTGCCGGGCGGGCCGTACAACAGCACGTTGACCCCCAGTTCCTTGCCCGCGACCGCATTGCGCAGCAAAGAGCTGAGCACGAGCTGGTCTGCGCCGACGTAATGAAAGTCGCTGGGCGTCAATTCGCTGCGCGTGGCGGGGCGGGTGAACACGGCCATCAGGTCCGAGGGGCCTTCGTAGCGGCGCATCAGCACCGGCGGCAGCTGCTCGCTGACTTTCATCAGGTCGGCCAGGTCGGTGATGTTGTGTTCGGAGATCAGGTTCTCGACCATGCCGGTGCGCTCCAGCCGCGAGCCGGCACGCAGCGCTTCGGCCACGTCTTGCTCGTTGACGCCGGCCACGGCCGCAATCGCGGCGTAGGCTTCCTGGGCGTTGGACACCTTGAATTCGACCAGCAGCCCGCGCAGATCGCGCTGATAACGCGCCAGCGTTCCGTACAGCAGCAGCGCGCGCTCCGCCGGGTTCAACTGCAGCAGGCCGGCCAGCGCGTCGATGTTTTTCTCGACCAGCGTGGATTCTTTCTTCAAGCTGCGGTCCAGCCAGACGGCGGACGCGCCGAGCACGCTCAACAAGTCCTTGGGGGCGTCCTTGATGTACTCGTCGATGTAGAAGAACAGCGTGCCTTCTTCGTACGGGCCGCTCCAGACGCCGTGGCGCTGCATGAAGGCCGCGTCGCTCAGCGTGTCGTGCCCCAGCCAGTGTTCGTTGCCCTGGCAGCGCGCCTTCAGAAAGCCGCGCAGGCGCGTCAGCACCGACACCGGCCACACCAGGTGCTTGCCGGTGAGCGACAACAGGCTGTTCCAGTCGCGCCGAACATTGAAGCGGCCGGCATGACGCAAGGTGAGCGTGAGCACGAACTGCGAGCACATGCGGTCGAGCACCGGGGCCTCTTTCAGACCGGGTGACAACACCACACGTGCATCAAGGTGGCTGGCTGCCATGGCACCTCCTGCGCGAGACCGAGAACCATCTTGGCGCACAGCGCCCAAAGCGGCAAGCCTTGAACGCTGGCGGTTGACGCAGCGACCATAACGCACGCAAAAGAAAAATGCAGGCGGCGGCAAGCGTGTCGACGTGCCGCAATTCACGAAGTGAGGGCGGCCCCTGCTTCAGCAGTTCGACAAAACCGAGTTCAGTGAAAGATCAGCGGGTGCTGCATCAGCGCGGTGTAACGCTCGATGAAGTCGTCCATTTCCTCTTCGGAAGGCGAGGTTTCGACGAGTGCGGCGACGTCATGCCTGAAGCTTTCGGCCATCGCGCCTTCGATGAAGATCTCCTTGCGCGCGAACTTGTCGATGATTTCATAGCCGCCGCGGGCCAGCGCGTCCTGACCGGCCGCCCTCAGGTGAATGTCCGCTATGGCCGGCAGGTCAATTTGAACGACGGCGAAGTTGTCCGAGTTGTAAAGCATCTGCATGAGGAACTCCTTTGAAGCCCACCTCAGGCTGATATCGCCATATTCAAGGCGCCGGTTGAGGGGTTTCGCAGGTTCAGGAGGTCGGCTGCAGCGTGCTGAGCATCAATTCCAGTGCCGAGTTGTCGTTGCTCAGGCGCGCGCGCACCGGCAGGAAGTGTTGCGCCGGGTCGAGCCAGACCTCCACCCGCGTGTCGTGCGCCTGGCGCGGCTCGCGCAGCAGCTTGATGGCGTGCAGGGTCGCGTTGTCGGTGACGACGTCTTCGGTGCCTTGCACCTGAAACGCCCAGACTTCGGCGTCGCGCGTGCCCGACACGTACATCGCCACACGCCCGCCCGGCCCCAGCAGCTTGGGGTCGGCCGAGGCGATGGCGGCAATCTGGATCATCCAGCTCAGGCGGTCTTGCGCGCCCGGCACCAGCGGGAACTCGACCGACGGACCCGAGTAGGTGATCTTGCCGGCCTTGCGCTGGAAATTGGCGGCCTGCACGGCTTTGCCGCGCCGCTGGTCGGTGTAGCGAACCGGCGCCAGGCCGGCGCCGTCGAAAGCGCCTTCGCTGGACCAGCTGAGGATGTTGATGCCGACCACCCGCCCCTGCAGACTGGCTTCGTAGCCGTTGGCCGTGCGACGCCACACCAGTTCGCCGTTGCCGCTCAGCGGGCCGTAGCGCATCACGTAGTGCAAGGTCGCTGCGGGCGGTATGCGGGTGCGGTACACAGGGACCTCGGCCACCGCGGCGACCATCGCCGACGCCAGCGGGCCGGCGTCGGCCAGCAGCGCGGGTGCTGCGGGTTCTGCCGGCAGCGCCACCGCGAGCAGGGCCGCTTCCGGCAGGCGCGGTGCTGTTTCGGGTTCAGCCTGAACCGGCAGAGGAACCGGCAGGACGGGCGGCTGGACTCTGGCAGGCGCGGGCGAGGTCATCACCAGCAAAGGGCGCGCCGCCGTCGCGACCTCGCGCATCGGCGGTGCCGCGGGCACGGCCGGCAGGGTGCGCGTTTGCAGTGCAAGGCCGGACCGGGCAGCCAACGGCAAGCGCGCGTCGGCCTCGAACGAGGCCGCCACGCCGTGCCACAACGCGGCGTGCGTCAACAGCACGGCCGCCGTCACGGTCAGCAAGCCGGGCCCGCGCGACAGCCAACGAGAACGCGACCTGCGGGCGGGTGAGGCGCGGAAGTCCGGGTTCGGGTCAAAAGGCATGCATCGACAATACGGGAAAACCGCTCACCCCGCCAAACGGAAAGACCATGAAACTTGCAAGCTACAAGGACGGATCGCGTGATGGACAGCTGGTCGTCGTGTCACGCGACCTGGGCACGGCCCACCATGCCAGCGGCATCGCCACGCGCCTGCAGCAGGTGCTGGACGACTGGAACTTCATCTCGCCGCAGCTCGAAGACCTGTACACCACGCTGAACCAGGGCCGCGCGCGCCATGCCTTTGCGTTCGATCCCAGGCAGTGCATGGCACCGCTGCCGCGCGCCTACCAATGGGCCGACGGCTCGGCCTTCGTCAACCACGTGGCGCTGGTGCGCAAGGCGCGCGGCGCCGACATGCCCGAGAGCTACGACAGCGACCCGCTGATGTACCAGGGCGGCAGCGACGATTTTCTCGGGCCCTGCGACGACATCCGGGTGCCGAGCGAAAAAATGGGCATCGATTTCGAGGCCGAGCTGGCGGTGGTCATCGGTGACGTGCCCATGGGCGCGTCGGCGCAAGACGCGCTCGAGAACATCCGCTTGCTGATGCTCGTCAACGATGTCAGCCTGCGCCAGCTGATTCCCGCCGAGCTGGCCAAGGGCTTCGGCTTCTTTCAAAGCAAGCCGGCCACCGCGTTCGGCCCGGTGGCCGTCACGCTGGATGAGGTCGGCGCCGCATGGCAAGGCGGCCGCCTGCACCTGCCGGTGCAAAGCACCTGGAACGGCAAGCGCGTGGGCCTGTGCGACGCCGGCAAGGAAATGACCTTCCACTTCGGCGAGCTGATCGCCCACCTGTGCAAGACGCGCAACGCGCGCGCCGGCTGCATCGTCGGCAGCGGCACCGTCAGCAACCAGGACCGGAGCCGCGGTTATTCGTGCATTGCCGAAAAGCGCGCCATCGAAATGATCGAGGGCGGCGCCGCCAAGACCGAGTTCATGCGCTACGGCGACACCATCCGCATCGAGGTCAAGACTGCGGACGGTGCCAGCGTCTTCGGCGCCATCGATCAGACCGTGTCGCCGTCTGTGAAGCCGGCCGGTGCGGCCGACCTCAGCGCTCAATAGCTGCCGTACGGGGAAGACCCGGTCGACGAGGTGGCGGCTGCGCCGCTCGAAGCGGAGGGCTTGACCACGTGCCACACGCCGCCCTTGCCGTCGCCGGTCGCGTCGCCCACGTTGGCGTCGGCCGCGAAGTAGTACAGCGGCTTGCCGTTCAGCCCCCATTGCTGCTGGCCGTCCTTGCGGGCGTGCAGCGTCAAGTCGCCCTTGGCCTGCGCACCCGGCTTGGCCAGGAACGGCGGCCACATGGCGGTGCAGCCGTCATAGCAATTGCTGTTGCCGCCGGCGTCCTTGTCGAACACGTACAGCGTCTTGCCTTCCTTGTCGCGCAACAGGCCGTTCTGGTTGGTGGTTTGCGCAGCGGCCCAAGGGCTGGCCAGGGCGGCAGCGGCAGACACGACAGCGCAGAGGAGGTGAGAGCGGTTCATGGTGAGAATCCTTTCAAGGTTGGGTTCGGCCGCTTCGGCGGACCGGCGGTGTGGGCAGCGTCAAATGCGGTGCTTCTTTCAAGACGAGGCGAGCCGGCGTTTGGATGCGGCGCCCGCCCATTTTTTTTTGCGACACTGCGATTCATGTCGGACATGCCGCACACGCTGAAGGTCGTTACCGTCTGGCTGGTTGCCGGGCTGTTGGTGTTTCTGGGGTTTCAGGCGTGGGAGCGCCGACAGCAGCAGGCGCGCTTCCAGGCGCAAGGCGACGTGATCGAGATCCGCCGCGGTGCCGATGGCCACTACCACTGGCCCGGCCGGATCAACGGCCGGGCGGTCGACTTTCTGATCGACACCGGCGCCACCGGCACGGCCATGTCGCAGGCCCTGGCCACGCAGCTCGGCCTGAAGGTCATCGGCCAGGTGCAATCGCATACGGCCGGCGGCACGGTCGACGCCAGCGTGGTGCAGGCCAACCTGTCGCTGAACGGCGGCGTCAAAGTCGAGCGCATGCACATCGCTGCCTTGCGCGGGCTCGACGACGAACAGCCGCTGCTGGGCATGGATGTGCTGAGCAAGCTGCGCTGGCAGCAGCATCAGGGCGTGATGAGCATCGATCTGCGCGCGCCCAAGACCGGACTGCCGTGAAGCGGCCGGCTAAGCTGCGGCCATGAAACCCCTCGCGACCTCTGCCATGCGTTCATCGCTTGTGTCATGCGGGTTCGTCCTGAGCCTGGCCTTGCTGCTGGCCCTCGGCGGCGCATTGCCTGCCGCGGCCGGGCCGCCTGCGCAAAAAGCGCACGCTGCCGCGGCCCAGACCCGCTGCCCGCCGCTGGCCCAGCCGCTTTCGCCGGAGCAGCTCGAGGCCGGCATGCGCGACGCGCGCGACCGCGGCTTCCTGTGGCGCATCAGCAAAGACGGCCGCACCTCCTACCTGTACGGCACCATTCACGTGGGGCGTGTCGCCTGGATGTTCCCCGGCCCGGTCCTGACCGATGCGCTGCGTGCCAGCGACGTGGTGGCGCTCGAACTCGACCTGAGCGATAGCGCCGTCATGGGTGCGTTGCAAAGCGGCATGGCGGCCCGGCCCGACAGCCCCGCATTGCCGCCCAAGCTGGCCCATCGCCTGCGAGCCCAGATCAAGGCGGCCTGCCTGCCCGCTGCCTTGATGGACAGCCTGGCACCCGAAGCCTTGTCCATCAGCCTGTTGACGCTGGCGGCCCGGCGTGACGGCCTCGATCCGGCCTATGGCATCGACCCCGTGTACGCCAGTCTGGCGCAAGACCTGCACAAGCCGATCGAATCGCTGGAAAGCGTCGATCTGCAGCTCAAGCTGCTGGTCGGAGGCCATGCCGAAGAGTTGCAGCAAGGGGTCGACAAGACGCTGCGCGAACTCGAGCGCGGCCAGGCGCGCACGATGCTGTTGAGGGTGGCCAAGGTCTGGGCCGACGGCCGCTTCGATGAACTCTCGCGCTATGCCGAGTGGTGCGACTGCCTGAACACCGATGCAGAACGTGCCGAATTCAAAGTCCTGCTCGACGACCGCAACCCCGGCATGGCGGATCGCATCGATGCCCTGCACGCCGAGGGCCGCAGCGTGTTCGCCGCCGTCGGCAGCCTGCACATGACCGGGCCGGCAGCGCTGCCCTGGCTGATGGCGCAGCGCGGCTATCGCGTCGAGCGTGTGGATTTCGAGCACTGAACACCCGCGCAGGCACAATCGTCCACCGAGGTTTTCTTCGCTGCTGGAATCCACCATGGCCGACGCTCCAGGTTTCAACAAGTTCGCTCCCGGGTTCGACTTTCTGCAAGGCCTGGTGCAGAACGCCGGGTCTGCCTTGCCGAACATCGGCCACTGGGTTGCGCCGACGCTCGATCCGCACGAGCTCGAAAAACGCATCGACGAACTGCGCACCGTGCAGTTCTGGCTGGAGCAAAACAGCCGCCTGCTGGCCACCACCATCCAGGCGCTCGAAGTCCAGCGCATGACCTTGTCCACGCTCAAGACCATGAACGTGCACATGGGCGACCTGCGCGATTCGTTGAACATCCGCATGCCCGGCACGGAGCCGGCTGCCGCCGACAAAAAGAAGGCCGGCGAAAAGGCCGGTCAAGAGGCGGCGCCCGCGGCCGCCAAGACCTCGGACGCGCCGCTGGTCGACCCGATGCAGTGGTGGGGCGCGCTGACGCATCAATTCACCGAGCTGGCCAGCAGCGCCTTGAAGGACCAGGCCGCATCGGCCAAGGCGTCGGCCAAGACAGCGGCGCGCCCCGACGAGAAAGACGCCGGCGTCAAGCCGGCCGCCGCCAAGCGCAGCACCGCCGCCCGCGCCGCGCAGCAACGCGCGGCCGCCAAGCGCAGCAAGTGAGTCGGCGCCGGCACCTGGACTGCGGCACGGCGCGAGCATGAAACTCTTCGTCCACGCGCACGTCACGCATCCCGACTGGCAGATGGCGCTGGCGCTGGCCGGCGCACAAATCGATGCGCAGCGACGCGACCGCAGTGCCACCCACATCGACGCACCGACGCTCGGCTGGGTCTACATCACCGACCACTACGCGCCGCATGCGCACGCGCTGCTGGCCGAGCTGAACCAGCGCTGGCCCGGCGTCGCCTGGGTCGGTGCGGTGGGCCTGGGCATTGCCGCCAACGGCGTCGAGTACTTCGACGAGCCGGCGCTGGCGCTGATGTTGTCCGATGTGCCGCGGGACCAGTTCCAGGTGTTTTCCGGCGCCCACCCGCTGGGCCATGCCGACAGCGGTTTTTCAGCCAACACCGCACAAGTGCATGCCGACCCGTCCACCGCCGACCTCGGCGAACTGGTCGCCGAGATGAGCGGCCGCACCCAGACCGGCTACCTGTTCGGCGGCCTGGCTTCGGCGCGCACGCGCAGCTTGCACATTGCCAACGGCGTGTTTGAAGGCGGTTTGTCGGGGGTTGCCTTCGGCCCCGCAGTGACGCTGGTGTCGCGCGTCACACAAGGCCGCCAGCCGGTCGGCCCGGTGCGGCGCATCACGCGCGGCGAACGCAACATCGTTTCCGAACTCGACGGCGAGCCCGCGCTCGACTGCCTGCTGCGCGATCTGGACGTCGACGAAAGCGAGCCGCGTCAGGCCTTGCCCAAGCTGCGCCAGACCTTGGTGGGCTTGAGCGATGGCAGCGACGACCTGCTGTCGCGCCCGGGCCAGTTCGGCACCGACACCCGCGTGCGCCAGCTGGTCGGCATCGACCCGCAGCAGCGCGGTGTGGCGGTCAGCGACCGCATCAAGGCCGGCATGCAGCTCGCGTTCTGCAGCCGCGACACGCAGGCCGCGCGGCGCGACCTGGTGCGCATCTGCAGCGAGATCCGCGAAGAACTCGAACCCGAAACCCTGCCGCTGGAAACTGCGCTGGCCTTGCACGGCAACCCGGCCGAAGGCGCGCCGCACCCGGCGCGGCGCATTGCCGGCGCGGTGTACGTCAGCTGCACCGGCCGCGGCGGCCCGCACTTCGGTGCGCCGTCGGCCGAGCTGGCGATCATTCGCCACGCGCTCGGCGATGTGCCGCTGGTCGGCTTTTTCGCCGCCGGCGAAATTGCACGCCACCACCTGTATGGCTACACCGGC
>Ga0137403_10006870_pt1 | contig 12963 bp, 12 predicted proteins | sample CZOMad2_1_16fung_FD_122057 | JGI IMG/M metagenome (GOLD analysis project Ga0137403, IMG submission 122057) | Vadose zone soil fungal communities from Angelo Coast Range Reserve, California, USA - CZOMad2_1_16fungal (Hybrid Assembly) | ecosystem: Environmental > Terrestrial > Soil > Vadose zone... | reverse complement strand
ATTGAATGATGCGCCAGTCGCATTTTCACAGATCTTGTCACGCGAGCAGATGTCCAGGATCGAGAACGTTCGCTCGTGCCCTGCCATGTTTCAAGAGTACATCGCGAAGCGACACGAGCTTCGCGTAACCGTGGTTGGTCCTGACATCTTCGCTGCAGAGATAGACTCTCAGGCAGACGATTCCACGAGGGTCGACTTCCGCCGCTTCGCGCTGAGCAAGCGTATCCCTAAGCACCGACCAGCAACTCTGCGACGTACACTCTCCGAGCGGATACTACGCGTTATGCGCCGTCTTGACTTGGAGTTCGGGTGCTTTGACATCATCATCAAGCCGGATGGCGAGGAGGTCTTTCTCGAGGTCAACCCGTCGGGTCAGTGGCACTGGGTCCAGCGCTATACCGGGTTGCCCATCGATGATGCTCTCGCAGGGATGCTTGCACGCCGTCGGCGAAGCGATTTCCGGCCATCGCAGGCACACCAGCGCGGTGATCGAGATCGCAAGTAGGTCGTCTCGAGGAACATGGAGCACAGGCCAACATGGCGAAGACGACCGCGAGCGCGAGCGGCGTGAAGAGGTACTTGGAGGCATTGGTGAGGAGCACGACGGGAAAGAAGACGATGCCGATGGTCAGCGTGGCGGCGAGCGCGGGCACCGCCACGTGCCCGCGCGATCAAGGATCGCGCGGGTAAACTCCATCTCGATGCCGTGGCTCCGGGTACCTTGCGTGAGGAGCGAGTCGCCTTAACAGCGTCGATTCGCGAAGGCGTGTTCTCATGACCAAGGGGCCGAAACGAACCGTCCTATCGTGCTACTGGGCCGTGTGCCTGTGGGTGGAGCACCAACGCTTCACTTCGCGGCCCTCAACCTGTCAGGTCGAGTAACGCGGTCCTCGGCCTTCGCGCGACACCGACGTGCCGCTCCTGAGTGCAGAGCGTGGAGGGTAGCGCAACGACCAGAGCACACTTGAAGCGAACTCCGTCTTACTGGCATTGGGGGTCTTACTGCTGAGCATTCGCTGAAGCACGCCGCCGCAGATGCCGCATTCGGTCGTCATCTCGAGGGCTTGGCCACCTTCCGCCACGGACTGTTAACCCCTGGGTCGCTGGTTCGATCCCAACTCGGGGGCCACTTTTCCTGGTTAGTAGAACATCACCACACGGGCGCTTAACACAGCCGCGCCGACTTCTGCTTCCGGCAATACGGATTTCCTCGCTGAAGTCCGCGCATCTGGGCGTTCACGCCAGGTCAGTCCCGATTCTCTCCTTGTTTCGCATATCGACCGGTACCGGAGGATACCGGGAGTGTCCTCCGGGGAAGGATCGAGCGCGGTCCGCATCATTCTGGATGTTCCCTGCCTCCGCGACCCGCACAGCTCTAGGTCGGCTGGGAGCCGGGGCTAATCCTCGGGCCAACCTTGCTCGCGCCGCCACTTCTCCAGCTTGGTCCGTGCGTCGTCTGCATCGACGGCAGGCTCTCGATGCACCTCCTTGACGAACTCCATTCGGCCGCTCTCCGGAGAGGGACCAGTGATCACGGCCATGCCCTCGTTCTCGCCATAGAAGTGCTGAGAGTAGTTGCGCCCCTCGGGACCGCGGACGTAACCCAAGCCTTTACTGTCTGGATACTTCATGCCGTCCTCCCTCGGAACGAGATCGTAACCGTCCCTCATCCGCGAAGCACGCGCGCGCGCGGTCGACAGAGAAGTCGGCGGCTACTCGTCCAATTCGTCATGGATCGACGCGCGCAGCGGAAGAATTGGCCTCCATCGAAACATGTTTGAGCGAACCCGTTCTGCCGCAGCCACGCGCTGCGTGGGGTCCTGCAGGTTCTCCCCCGGTCTGGGCCAAAGGCAGATCTGGATGCCATACACGGCCTCGCTCAGGTCGGGCAGCAGCAGGGTGGATAGCAGGGTCTGGAGGTGCGCCGCAGGCATGCTCCTCGGCGCCGCCAATACCGCGTGGGTCGGCGAGATCGGAAGGAGCAGTACCTCGCCAATCGTCGTCTTGAGAGGAATTGTTGCCCAGTCACTGATCGCAAAGGTTCCAGTGGTCAGTACGACGAGCAGCATTCGCCGAGACGCGCCGAGGCAAATCCAGAGTTGTCTTCTCGATCCTGCCTCCTCCAATTGTCGCAAGTACCAGCGCGCCTTCGCCTCTGACCGATACGACACCGGATGTCCCTGGACGCGGACGACCGACGAGAATACGAGATGGCCGACCGACTCGCTGTCAGCGACGACCCGGTCGAGTGGCACGACGACGGGCCCTACGCCAGCCTGCGGCGGCTGGCATTGCCGCAGCCGCTCGACCACGGGTGCAACCGCGTCTTCGAGAGCGCGGTTCCAACGGGAATTCTCATCGGCGTCGCCTCGCGCGACGCACGTCGTATCGAGACTGCGCAGGTTTACGGTACCACGTTGGGCGTCGGCCGGAAGATCGCGACTGATGTTCTCGCTCCAGCGCATCCGGTCCCAGACCCACACCTTCCGGATGCGCCTATCAGGCGCCCAGGCGCGCAGAATGAACTCCGGAGGAAAGTGGCTTTCGTTTTCGTTCGCCTGTTCGCTCACGCCGCCGCGAACGTATCACTCGAAACCAACATCACGCTCGCCCGCGTGACGGCACCTCGATGAAGAAGTTGGGTGGGCTCCCGTAACAGATCCCCACGTGATCCACGTGGCTGTGCTCCGGCCCTAGTAGCGACGACACGCGTAGAGTGGAGAATGGTCTGGGGGTGCGGCCCCACTAGGGGCCGCAACCGCTATGAGCGCTAAGAGTTTTGAGGCTGGCCGCCACCGGCGTTAGGACCGGGGCGCGAAGCCGGACCTCGGCAGGTGCCAGCAGCGGACGGTGGAGATCGTAGAGCGGTGTCGCGGTGACGAACTTGGTTCCCGGTCGGTGGTCGTGTCGCCGTCCTTCAACAACTTCACGTCGCTCGACGTATGTGCGCAGCTCGTCGACGACACCAACCAGGAAGACCCCGCTGATCTACCGCGATGGCCCGACATTTGCGCGCACGTACCGCCGGTTCGCGCGATAGATGCGCCGATCTTCTCGCTGGAGCTGACGCTGCACGCGCATGAAGGCTGTGCAGGCATCGTCGAGGAGCCGCGCCATCGCGTCGATTTCGACAACGTATGTGGCGTACCAGTCCACCGGCACGCGCTTCACTTGTCGAAGGACGAGTGTGGCGTTCAGCTGGTTCAACGTTACGAGCGTGCCCGCGGCCGGGTCAGCTAGGCCGGAGTTGCTGGGACCTGCAGGCAGGACACCTGTTGGCCATTCCTCCAGGCTCCAAATAACACCGCGCGGGCCGGCGTGAACTGGGTGAGAGGCCATCAGGTACCGGGGGCGAAGATGCGGGAGCCCAACGTCCTCCTCCAAATCGCGGATCGTGACTGGTCGGTTCAGATTGAAATCAGCAGCCGCCCATCCCTGCTCGCCAGCGGAGAACTGCTTTCCGAAGCGCCGTTCGAGTCGCGAGCGCGTTGTGCGCAGACGCTGCAATGTGCGCTTGGACAGGGCTCTCTCTCCGAGGCGCACCGCGAATTCCTGGTAATTGCGTGCAGCCTTCTCTCGCGCGACGACGTCGAAGAGAAGATACCGCTCAGCCGTGGGGCCGCCGTGCTTGCTCAAGAACTGAGCGACGACGCTGATCTCGTGCATAGTGCGCCATCGAGCGTTCGCGCCGCTAGCGTGGCCGGTTCGGAGCAGCGCCAGGACCTCTGACGCCGTGAGCAGAGCTCGAGCGTGCAGGCGAGTGAGCGCCTCGAATACGAAGTCCTGTCGCCGTGCTGCGGATCGGCGGTGGACCCTGTTGTACGTCTCCCCGAGTTGCATCGACAGCTCAAGCACGGCTTCGAACATGGTCAACGGCCTGCGCCAACGCACTAGCAGCCGCTCCTCGAATCTGGAGAGCGGCTCGCGTCGCAGTTCGGCCAGTTCGCGGACGTGCTGGCGTGCCCACTTCCACCGTTCCTCGGCGAGAGCCCGAACCCTCAATTCGACGGCATCGTGTAGGCCATCGTTTGTCATTCCGCCAGCCTGCCCGAACCGCTGACGGCGCGCGACGGTCCCTTCGCGCGGACGATGTGCTGGCGCCGGCAAGGCCGCGGGCGCTGCGGCGCGGACAGGGTCAGGCCCCAGGTTGCGCGTCCCCGCTCCGCCGGACTCTTAACTTGGCGAGCGTCAGCGAGAGGCAGGGCCGTACTGCGCCGGCACTGCACGTGAAGGCGCACCCGAACGCATCCGTGTGTGGGGAACGGCCACCTTTAGGCGCAGGAAGGCCAGGACTGTTAATCCGTCGAGCGCGGCTCGTACGAGAGCGTCCAGCCGCCTGCGCTCACGCGCGCGGCGCTCGAAGCCGATCACTTACGACGCGCGCATCGCGGCACGGATGTGGGCCGTGAGTGAGCAGTTGTGCGGGCTGGAAGATGCTAGGCGCGCCGTCTGACCGCCTCGCATCGAAGCGATCTGACTTCGCGGGACGTTGGCCGGAGAACAGGCTGGGATTCCGGAGCATGCTATGCGAGGCGTTCCAGTGAAGCTCGCGATCATCGGACGCCCGACAGGTACTCGCTGATCGCCTCCGGCTGGAAACGAAGCACTCCGCCGATGCGCAGGCTGCGGAGTAACTTCCGCTCGCAGAGCCTGTACACAAGGGCGGAGCTCACGCCGAGCGAGCTCGCGACTTCGCGGACCGTCAGCAGGCGCTCATGCGGCCCTGGATCGGACGGAAGTTCGCGCACCACCGGCGCACCAAACGGCGTCTCAACGTATCCACTGTCTGCTACGCCATCCGAATGGGCCGGGCCAGCTTCGCTCGTAATTTCCGACGGTTGGGCAGCGGTGCCAGCCGAGGATACGCGATGGGATTCCTCTTCGGCCGGTTCGGGACCAGGGGGTCGCAGGTTCAAATCCTGTCTCCCCGATTTCCAATGAAGTCAGGCGGTTAGGTCTTCCACGCCTTTGGACTCAGGCGCGCTGCGTCAGCGCACGCCACCACGTAATTTCAAGTACTTAGGCTGCACCCACGCCCCCCTGGCACGGAGGCAGAGGGTGCTGGGTTCATGGTTCTCTAGAAAAATGCGTAGTTTCCATGGATTAACCCCGGAACGATGCCCGTTGCGAGAAAGGCCCGCACCACCGGCGCACCAAATGGGCGCGCAGTTGGGGGGCACCGGAAGTCCAAATCAGGATCGCGAGCCACTCATCGAGACCAGAGCGCAGGTTTCAAGAACCAGCCTGCACGCGACTCCAGTTCAGCGCTGCTGGGCTGCCGTCCAGTGCGCGTCCCTGGTCGACTCCCATGCGACGACTCCGCGGCTCTTATGCAACGACCCGAGCTATCGACGCGCTACCTTCCTGCGACGCGATTGCTGGACCCACCGGCACATCTTGAGTCCTCGGTAGTAGCCGCGTCGAGTTCAGAATGAAGATCAATTCCGACGCGACGTGGGTGAATGCCGCCAACAGCGGGTTCAGCAGCCCGGCCGCGGCGAGAGCCACTCCCAGTCCGTCCACCACGAGTGTGCCTGCGAAGTTCTGCCAGATGATCCGCTTGCAGCGGCGGGCGATGCGCACCGTCTCCACGAACTTGCCCAGGTCGCTGCCGATGAGCACCACGTCGGCGCTCTCCATCGCCACCGCGGTGCCCGACCCCATCGCCACACCCACGGTGGCCTGCGCCAGCGCTGGAGCGTCGTTCACGCCGTCGCCGATCATCGCCACCATCTGACCGTCCCTCTGCAACGCCTCGACGTACTGCTGCTTCTGAACCGGCATCAGTTCGGCGCGCATCTCGTCGACCTCAAGCTGGTTGCCGACGGCCTGCGCGACCAAAAGCGAGTCGCCGGTGAGCAAGACCGTGCGCAGGCCGAGTTCGCGGATCGCCCGAAGGGCGGCCCGGGCTTCGGGACGGAGCACGTCGCTGAGACGGATCGCCCCGATCGCCTGCCCTGAGCGCGCCACCAGTACCTCTGTCTGGCCCTCCGTCGGTTGCGCCAACGAGGTCGCGTCTACGCCGTGTCCGGCAAGCAAGGCCCGGTTTCCCACCAGGATCTGCGCTCCGCCGCGCGACGCGATGATGCCGAGCCCAGGCTGGTAGTTGAACGTGTCCGGTTCGCCGGCAGGGAGCATTTCTGCAGCTGCGCGCCGGAGGATGGCCGTGGCCAGTGGATGCTCCGACCGCTTCTCGGCGATGGACGCCGTCTCCAGCACTTCCAGGGCGGTGGCGCCTGGGGCCGGGAGCACCAGCGCGACCTCGGGCTTTCCCAGCGTCAGCGTGCCGGTCTTATCTAGGACGACGGTCTGCACACGGCCGAGCGCCTCCAGGTAGACACCACCCTTGATGATCGAGCCGAGGCGCGCCGCGCGGCCGATGCCGCCCAGGATGGCAAGCGGCGTTCCGGCGGCGATGCCGCACGCGCCGGCCACGATGATGACGGAGATGGTTGCTCTGGCGTCGCGCGTGACGAGAAACGTGAAGCCGGCGCACGCGAGTGCGAAGTACACGAGGTAACCGGCGAGGCGGTCGGCCGTCTTCTCGATTGGGGCGCGCGATTGCTCCGCGCGCTCGACCGCATCGACGATGCGCCCGAATGCGGTGTCGCGCCCGATCCCGGTGGTACGGATTTCCAGCGCGCCAGACTGGTTGATGGTGCCCGCGAAAACCTGCTCGCCAGCCAGCTTCTCGACCGGCATCGACTCGCCGGTGATGGTGGCCTGGTCCACGAAGGAGTGCCCGCCGGCGACGATGCCATCGATCGGGATGCGCGCGCCGGGCTTCACAAGGATGATTTCGCCCACCTGAAGCTCGTCGGCGGAGACCTCCTGCTCGCCGCCGCCCCGGCGAACGAGCGCGACGCGCGGCAGCAGATCGACGAGCTGCTTGATGGCCTTGCGACCGCGGCCGACCGTGAGACCTTCCAGCACCTCGGCCACCAGGACGAAGAGCACGATCACGAGCGCGGTGAAGAACTCCCCGATGACTGCCGCCGCGCCGATGGCGATGGTCATGGACAGCTCCATCGTCATTCGGCGCTCGAGAAGAGCTTCGAGGGCCTCGCGCCAGATCGGCCAGCCACCGACCACCAGCCCCGCGATTGCCAACAAGTCGAAGCGCGAGACCGGCTGCCAGACATGAAACCAGGTCAGCGCCGCCACGAGGGCGACGAGCCCGATCCGGATCACGTCCCAGCGCTCGAGGCCGCGATGCTCGTCGTCATGGTCGTGCGGCTTCGTGTTTTCCGTCATCGCAGGTAGGTCCGCATCACGTCGAGCAACTCCTGAGTCGCCTCGGCCTTGGGTGTACCCGGGCGCTCGTCCGGATCGAGGATGTGGAGGCGAACGTGGTCCTCCAGCACCTCCACGATGAGACTGTTCATCGCGCCCCTCGCGGCGGTGAGGGCGTGCAGCACGTCGGTGCACTCGGCGCCCTTCTCCAGGGCCGCCTCCACCGCCTTCACCTGCCCACCGATGCGGCGGATGCGGCCGAGGAGCTTTTCCTTCTCTTGTTGGGTGTGCATGGTGGTTGTTCTAACAGGGGTTTCCTGTATAGGCCACCCGGTATGGCTAAATACCGTACCGGGTATACATGTTGACCAATGGTCGCCGCGGTCGGTGGCAAGGTGGCGGCCGAGAGTGGTGCCGCCGGGCGCCCCTTCCACCGATGTGGCAGTCGGGGCGGTTGCAGCGGCGCCGGTGGGTACACTCGTCCCACTGACGCATCGGCGGGACGAGCAGGACAATGCCCGCGGCCTCACTAATCGGTTCTGACCAGACGCCGCCACCGAAGTGCGACTGCGGCGACAAGCTGGCGTGACCGCCTGGTCGGTGCATTTCCCAGGAAGCGCCTTGCCGCGTTCACTGCCGCCGACCTCTGATACGTCTCGTCGGCGATCCGTGGCACCTCGTCCCAAATAGCCCGCCACCCAGCGGATCCAGGCGGGTTCAGGGCATCGAAGCCGGTATTCAGGGGAAGAAAGCTGGTCGCCTGCGCGCGCCTGTAAGGTTTTGGCGCCACGGACGTCTACACCTTCAGCCAGGAGGAACGAACCGATGAATCCGATTCTGCTCGCCGCGCTGCTCGCAGCCACATCCACCCCGCGCACCATCGAAATGACGGTGACCAAGCGCGGCTTCGACCCTGCCCGCGTCGCGGTCCAGAAGGGCGAGCCGGTCCGGCTGGTCGTGACGCGGCAGACCGACCAGACCTGCGCCAAGGAGATCGTGATCAGCGAGGCTGGCGTGCGGGAGAAGCTCCCACTGGACAAGCCCGTGACCATCGAGTTCACGCCGCAGAAGACGGGCGAAATCCGCTACGCCTGCGCCATGGACATGGTCTCCGGCGTCTTGGTGGTCGATTGATCCCGTATTTTGTCATCCCGCCGCTGCAGATCGGGCCGGTTGCCCTGCAGCCCTTCGGCATTCTTGCGGCGGCAGGCGTCTGGCTCGCTTCAGCGCTGCTCCTCCGGGGAGCACGCCGCCGTGGACTGGACGAAGTGCCGCTGCGAGATTTCTCCGCATGGGCAGTGGTCGCCGGCGTCATCGGCGGCCACCTGGTACACTTGCTCGTCTACCACCCAGAGGAGCTCCGGCAAGGCGGCGCTCTGCAGCTTCTTAAGGTCTGGGACGGCCTCTCGTCGACGGGCGGCGTGCTCGGCGGCGTCCTCGCGGCGGCCATCTTCTTCGGTGCACGGCGCATCCCGTTCTCGCGCTACTCGGATGTATTCGCGCTCGCCATCGCGCCTGGGTGGGCGGTGGCGAGGCTGGGATGCTTCTCGGTGCACGATCATCCCGGGCGCCTCACCTCTTTTGCGCTCGCCGTGGCATTTCCGGACGGGCCACGGCACGACCTCGGGTTCTATGACGCCTTGGTTCTCTTCGCCCTGACCGGCTTCCTGTACGCGCTCGAGCACCGCCGTGCTCTGCAGGGGAGGCTTCTGCCCGTACTCGCGGTCGGATATGGCACGGCACGCTTTCTCCTCGACTTCCTCCGCGCGACGGACCTCCCCTACTCGGATGCCCGATACCTCGGCCTGACTCCCGCCCAGTTTGCGGCTCTCGCCCTCGTCGCCTATGGGGTGGTGCGCCTCGCGCGAAGGTCGCGGCAGGAGGCTGTGACGAGGCCCGGTGACGGTGGAACATCCGTCGGTGGCGCGACGGTAGCGAGCGGGTCTAGCCGGGCGACATCCGGCCTTCCCATCGTGGAATAGACGTTCGAGTTGTCACGGAACGGGGTACCAAGCAAAATGCGTCCGATGCGCCGGGTTGCAGCAGCGATCGCAGTCAGCGCCCTGGTGGGCTCCGCGGCCCTTCCGGCTCTGGCGGCGCTCTGGTGCGCCTCTGCGCATCCGGATGCCTGTTGCGCGAGAAGCGGCGACGATAGGGATACCGCGCTCGACCGTGCTCCTTGCTGCAAGGTCGTCGGCGCGGTGAAGGATGCGACGCGCCAGCAGGTGGCGCCGCGCGCAACGAGCGGCTGGGCCATGGCCGTACCCGCGGCTGCGCCGGCGTTGAGCCACCCCGTCGTCCCGATTGCGAATGCACGTCCACCAGAGTGCATGCAGGGCCCGGCGTCCCCACCGCTCGGCCCGCCCTTGCGTCTTCGGATCTAGACCGACTCCCCACAGAAGATAGCGCGCGACCGACGACGCGATGGCGTGCAATCCGTGCGCTGTCCTCGCCGAGCGCGTTGGGATGTGTCGGTCACCTCTGCAAGGAAGATCCCAATGAAGCCAGTCCCGCTCCTGTTCCTAATGGCATGCTCCGCTGTCATCGGTTGCGTGGCGCTCCCGCCGCCGTTGCCGCCGGCCAACGATCCGGCCAACGACAAGGCGGCCGAAGCCCCCTACTCGCCTCCTCCGCGACTGCCTGCAGCGCCATCGGCGGGCGCCGACGCTGGGATCCCTGCCGAACCGCACCAGCACCACCAAATGCAGCCTGGTGCCGACGGAGGCACGCCGTGAAGAGCGCGCGATGGCTATGGGGTGCCCTGGCTGCAACGGGCTGCGCTTCTGTCTCCCCAAAAGCGAGCTTCGAGGATGTGTCGGCGCTCGTGGCTGAACGTGGAGGCGCTCGCATCCACTGGGACCAGGGCACGCCTGCCGACGAGCAGGTGCGGGCGCGTGTCCACGATCTGGTGACGGGCACGCTCACGCCGGATGGAGCCGTCGAGGTGGCGTTGCTCCGCAACCAAGGGCTGGTCGCCACCTACGAGGAGCTTGGCATTGCGCAGGCGGACCTGGTGCAGGCCGGGCTTCTGCGGAATCCGACCCTCGGAGCGCGCGTCCGGTTCCCAACCTCCGGCCCTGGGACGTTCATCGATACCGAGTTTTCCGTCGCGCAGGACTTCCTCGACCTTTTCACCCTTCCGCTCCGCAAGCGCGTAGCGGCCGCCCAACTGGATGCCACGAAGGCCCGCGTCGGGAGCACCGTCCTGGAGCTGACGGCGCAAGTCCGGCAGGTCATGGTGACGCTGCAAGCGGCGCAGGCGACGGTCGAGGTCCGCAAGCTTGTGCTCGAGGCCCAGGGCGCCGCGGCCGAACTGAGAGTCCGGCAACGCGCCGTCGGCAACGTCAGCGAGCTCGACGTCATCCAGGAGCAGGCGTTCTTCGAGCAGAGCAAGTTTGATCTCGGGCAAGCGGAAGAGCAGGCCGTCCAGCAGCGCGAGCAGTTGAACCGGCTGCTCGGACTTTGGGGGGCCGACAGTGCCTCCTGGAAGGTCGAGAGCAGGCTCGCGGACCCGCCCGAGCGGGATCCCTCGCTCGACCATGTCGAGTCCCTAGCCATCGGGCGTCGGTTGGACCTCCTCGCGATCCGGGCCGAAGGACAGGCGCTGGAAGAAGCTGCTTCGCTGACGGGTGTGAGCCGCGTGCTTCCCGTTCTTCAAGCAGGCGTCTCTACGGGACGCGACCCGGAAGGGACCCGCGTCACGGGTCCCGAGCTCTCGGTCGAGTTGCCCATCTTCGACCAGGGGCAAGCGCGGGCGGCCCGCATTCTGGCCCAAGTCCGGCAGGCCCGTGCGCGTCAGGCCGAGCTTGCGGTCAACATCCGGGCCGAGGTGCGGGCGCTGCGAAATCGCCTCGTGGTCACTCACCGATCGGCCGAACACTACCGCACCGTCCTCCTGCCGCTGCGGGAGAAGGCGGTGAAGGAATCGCAGCTTCGGTACAACGCGATGCTTCTGGGCGTCTTCCAGCTTCTGCAGGCCCGGCGAGAGCAAATCGAAGTGTACCGGAGCTACCTCGACACCGTCCGTGACTACTGGATCACGCGCGCCGAACTGGAGCGCGCCACCGGCGGCTCGCTCGATGCGAAGCCGCCGAAGGAGAAGAAACTGTGAAAGCCGCACTCATGCTAGCCGCAGCGCTGGCAGTCCCTGCAGCCGCCCAGGCCTACGTCCCGGTCGTGACTCCCAATGGTTCCACCCTGCCCTACAAGCTCGACCACGGGGTCAAGGTCTTCCACCTCGTGGCCGAGCAGGTGAAGCGCGAGATCGCGCCGGGAATGGTGATCAACGCCTGGGGCTATAACGGCCAGACACCCGGGCCCACCATCGAGGCCGTGGAAGGCGACCGCGTCCGCATCCTCGTCACCAATCACCTGCCGGAGGACACGTCCGTCCACTGGCATGGCGTTCTGCTTCCCAACGGCATGGACGGCGTAGAGGGCTTGAACCAGCCGCACATCAAGCCGGGCGAGACGTTCGCCTACGAGTTCACGCTGCGGCAGAGCGGCACGCAGATGTACCACCCGCACGCCGACGAGACGCTCCAGATGGCCTTGGGCATGGAGGGCTTCTTCATCATCCACCCGCGCAAGGAGCGCGTCCGCATCGACCGTGACTTCGCGGTCTTCTTGCATGTCGGGGGTGGCACGTCCAAACCCAGCCATTCGAGCTCCAGTCGGCGCTAGTCGGCCTCCGGCGCAGAAAGCGTGCCGGGTGATGTAGCGTCGACCAGAGCACTCGAATGGCCCCGACGACAGCACTCAGCGTTCGGTGTGGTCCCGTCGCAACACCCCTAGGGGCGAACCCTTCGCCACAACACCGCGTGCCTCGCATCACTGCTGATGTTGAGGAGGCTGCGACCGACCACGTCGCCCCGCGAATTGATTGCGTACGCTTCGGAGTTTTGGTGCCCGGGCAAAGCGCCAAGATCACGTAACACACCATCCGCCGACACGAACGCGCGGCTACATGATACGGAGCCGCACGTCAAACTCGTCCCAACTACCTGACCTTGCACGTTGAGGGCGCGCACGAAGGTGGACGGCCCCCCCAACGTCCCGAGATCCTGCATCTGGCCCCGCACCCAGACAAACCCATGGACAGGGAAGGCCGATTGGGTCGTGCCACTTCCTGCCACCTGCCCTGAGGGGCTGATGGCCACGCCGACCGTGACGGGGTAGTCCGGCAGACCACCGAGGTCCTGCATCACGCCACCGCTCCACCGGAAGGCGTGTTTCTGGCCCGCGGCGTCGGTGCTCTGGCCAGTCACCTCCCCGTTGTCGCTGATCGCGGTGGCCGTGCTGAACGTGCCACCGAGTGTGCCCAGGTCCCGCGCGACGCCACCCTGCCACACCACGGCGTGCGACTCGCCCGAGGCGGTGTTGCTCTCTCCGACAACCGTGCCGCTCCGGTTCACGGCGGCTGCGGCGCTCGTGGTGCCGCCGTCCAGCGTCCCCAGATCCTGTAGCGTCCCATCCTGCCAAAGGAACGCGTGGAGCGCACCAGTCGCAGTGTTGCTCACGCCCACCACTGCGCCCATGGCGCTGAGCCCGGTGGGTCCGCTACCGATCCCGCCCAGCGTGCCTATATCCTGGAGCACACCGTTCGCCCAGAAAAACGCGTGCCCCTCACCGGTGGCAGTCTCGCTCCCGCCGGTGACGTCGCCCCGCTCGTTGATGTAGAGCGCGTTGCTCGTCCGGCCCCCCAGCGTGCCGAGGTCGTGCATTGTCGTG
>Ga0137403_10006868_pt1 | contig 12966 bp, 8 predicted proteins | sample CZOMad2_1_16fung_FD_122057 | JGI IMG/M metagenome (GOLD analysis project Ga0137403, IMG submission 122057) | Vadose zone soil fungal communities from Angelo Coast Range Reserve, California, USA - CZOMad2_1_16fungal (Hybrid Assembly) | ecosystem: Environmental > Terrestrial > Soil > Vadose zone... | reverse complement strand
TTCAGGAACGCCTCGAAATCAGTGTAAGGTTGGGCCGCGTGCTCCTGCGAAAGCTGGGCAACTCTCGCCTGATTGCTGCCATAGATCGCCGCGACGGAAACTCCGGGAATTGCATTCACTGCCCGCGCGTGAGTTGCGCTGATGTTGCCGCCGCCAATCAGTCCGACGTGCATGGTCATAAGTTGCGAGAGGTGAACGCGTCCTTTCCGTTTTTTGACAACGTAGAATGAGGCACGTGCGACCGTCCAGAATAGATCACATCGTGTATCTTCGACGCGGCAGATAGAACTTTCTTGTGAAACGTGGCTTGTGAAACGTATCTCACATAACATGCGGCTGGTTTCGCCGGGGAGAGCGCCATGTGTTTTGGATTTCACGGCGAGAATTTCAGCATGAAGTGGATTGAGCTGCGCAGCATGTGTTACAAGAACATCTGCGCTCGACGCCAACCAGATCGCCGAAGCCTTGAGCATCGCAAAGAAGAACTCTCCTAAATCCGGCTGTGATCAGCTCTGAAGTAATGGGACGAACCGGCAAATGTTTCCAGTGATGGCAGTCGCTGATCCGGGAAGTAAAGACGTTTCGGGAATGGCGCGATGAGTGCCCAGCCGATCAGGAACTTGCGCTGGTGGATCGGCGGAATGCTTTTTCTTTCCACGATCGTCAATTACCTTGACCGGCAAACGCTGTCTCTGCTCGCGCCTTTCCTCAAGGTCGAATATCACTGGACGAACACCGACTACGCCAATATCCTCGTCGGATTTCGGCTGGGCTATTCGCTGGGGCAGACGATCCTGGGCCGCATGATCGATCGCATCGGAACCCGTCGCGGCCTGAGCATCACGGTCGTGCTGTACTCCCTGGTTGCCAGCGCGACTTCCCTGGCCCGCGGCCTGTACAGCTTTGCAACGTTTCGTACTCTGCTCGGAATCGCGGAATCGGCCAATTGGCCGGGGGCGACCAAGGCGGTCTCCGAATGGTTTCCAAAACGCGAGCGTGCGCTCGCCACCGCACTGTTCGATAGCGGTTCATCGATCGGCGGCGCCATCGCTCCCTTTCTTGTGCTGGGAGTTTACTTCCGTTGGGGATGGCGGCTTTCGTTTGTAATTCCGGGTCTGCTGGGATTTCTGTGGCTGATTCTCTGGCGGAAGATGTACTACCCGCCGCAGCAGCACCCGAGAATCAGCCCACAAGAACTGCAAATGATCCAGGAAGATGCCGCGGAGGAAACGCAAGCCAGCGGTGATAAGCCTCAGCCCTGGTCGGTTTTGCTCAAACTGCCTCAGACCTGGGGAGCGATTGTGGCCAAGGCTCTCACCGATCCGGTCTGGTTTTTTGTCGCCGACTGGTTTCCGATTTACCTGGTTGCGAAAGGCTTTTCGCTTAAGAGCGGGATTCTCGCCGTCTGGGTTCCGTTCATCGCCGCCGACCTGGGAAACTTCTTTGGCGGCGCTGCTTCCGGTTTTCTGGTCAAGCGGGGCTGGGCGCTGGGCGCGGCGCGGAAAGCACTCGTGGTCTTCGGCGGAATTGGCGTCTTGTTGCTGATTCCAACTCTTTTTACCAACAACCTTTATTCGATCACGCTGCTTTTTGCGCTCTCCACGTTTTCTTACGCTTCGTTTTCCACCATCGCGAACGTGCTGCCTTCCGATCTATTCTTCAGCCGATCGGTGGCCACGGTGAGCGGACTCAGCGGGACGGGCGCGGGCATTGGGACCATCATCGCTTTCAAACTCATCGGATATTTTTCCGACATGCCCCATGTCGCCGCCGGGCATTCCTTTGATCGCATCATCGTAGTGGCCGGAATCGTGCCGTTCGTGGGAATGCTGCTGGTGCTGTTGCTGGTGCGGAATACGCAGGCAACCCGGGAAGGACTCGTGCGCCCGATTTGACCCGCCATGAAATTGGCGGCGCGGTTTTCGGCCGCGCCCTGCTAGACACTCCGCCTCCTTATGCGCCAGACCGACTGATCGGTACAGTTCGACTTCAGTACCTGCTGCTTCTTCTTTTCGGGCTGGTGACTGCCATCTGGTAGTGTCCTAATTTGAATGCGAGGTTTGGTTAGTCATGGTGGAAATAGAAGAGGTTCCCGTCCAGATCCTTGACGGTGAACTGCCGTAATCCCCAAGGCTTTTTTTCCAGAGGATCCGCGATGTTCGCACCTGACGACTTCAGTTCCTGGTACGACGCATCGATATCTTCAGCGAACACCCAGTGAACGGCAGGTTCGAACGGCGGCTTCCTCTTTCGAAAGAATATCGCCACATGACCGCGTGACACGGCTCCAATCTCTTTGCCTGGGTAAAGCCATCCAATTTCAAAGCCGAGTGCATCTCTGTAATGCTGTTGTGCGCGTTCGACATCAGCGACCGGCAACTGCGGCACTGGCTGGCCAATCGAGTTCATTTTCTCTCTTGCGCCCATAGAACTCTCCTTTGCTCTCCTGATATGCAACAAGACCGGCCACGCGTCAAATTAGGACGCTACCGCCATCTGCTACGCCATGCGCATGGATCTCGCCGTAACCGGGCTTCTCAGATTCAAACTCCACGCCTGCAACCTTCAGTTTGGCAGGGGCCTTCTCAAGATCATCGACTTGGTCGCCGCACTCACCGGCGACAGATCAGTACAGCAACTCGAACGCGGGGGCAATTGTGCACTTCTCGACTCACCAGCCTGGGTAGTGATCGTTCAGGGGCAGGGCAGATCTGCGATTGACTTACCAAGGCAAGCGAGTTCGATTGGGTGGGAGCAACGAAAACCTGACTTTGCTGCAGCGCCTTCATGACGGCAGCGGAGGACCGTCAACTAAGAAAGTGATAATACACACGGTTCCACTTTACTTTGTTCTTGAAATTCTCCATGGTCGTGTTGCGATCGATCAGCAAGTATTCGATGTCAGCCATCTCCGCGAAATCTTCCAGGTGTTGCGGGCTCAGGGCCCGACTGAGGGCAGTGTGGTGTGCGCCGCCGGCAGAGATCCAGGCTGTCGCTGCGATTTTCAGATCAGGCTCGGGTATCCAGATCGCGCGGGCAACGGGCAGTTTGGGGAGAGGGTGCTCGGGTCGCATCAGGTTCACCTGATTGACAATCAGACGAAAGCGGTTCCCCAGATCAGTTACGGAGGCGTTCACCGCGCTTCCGCTGGACGCAGTAAATACCAGCCGGACCGGATCTGCTTTACCTCCAATCGAAAGAGGATGGATTTCTGCCGACGGCGTGTTTTCTGCAAGCGACGGGCACACTTCGAGCATGTGCGCGCCCAAGACCTGACCCCCATTCTTAAAATGATAAGTGTAGTCTTCCATGAATGACGTTCCACCCTTCAAGCCCTGACTCATGACCTTCATGGCCCGGACGAGGGCCGCGGTTTTCCAATCACCCTCCGCGCCGAAACCGTATCCGTCTGCCATCAAGCGCTGTACCGCGATTCCTGGAAGTTGAGCCAATCCGTGTAAATCCTCAAACGTGTCGGTAAAGGCATTGGAGCCGGTTTCTTCCAGAAAATGCCGCAACCCCAACTCAATTCTTGCCGCCTCACGCAGCGCCTGACGCTGGTTTCCGCCGGCACGCAACGGCTCCGCGACCGTATAGGTTTCGTCGTATTCGGCGGTGAGTCTTCCTATCTCGTCATCTGACACTTGCTGCACATCGTGTGTCAGATCTCCGACCCCGTAGCCATTCACCGAATAGCACAACTTGATCTCAGCCTCGACCTTATCTCCTTCGGTGACGGCGACGTTCCGCATGTTGTCGCCGAAGCGGGCAACCTTCAGGCGTTGAGCATCGTGCCAGGCGCTGGCAGATCGGGTCCAGACACCAATCTCGGCGTGGACGCCAGTATCCTGCCAGAACCCAACCACGATCTTGCGCTCGAGTCGCATGCGGGCTCCGATAAATCCGAACTCCCGGTCACCGTGGGCTGACTGGTTAAGATTCATGAAGTTCATATCAATGTTGGACCACGGGAGTTCCTCGTTGAATTGCGTGTGCAGGTGCAGGAGCGGTTTGGTCAGGGATCTCAGGCCGGCAATCCACATTCGGGCTGGGGAGAAGGTGTGCATCCATGTGATGAGCCCAATACAATTCTTCGAGCCGTTCGCATCCCGGCACAACTGGTGAATTGACTCGCTACTCGTCATCACAGGTTTAGACACGATCTTCACGGGGATATGTGGAGATGCGGCTAACGCGCTCGCGATGGCGGTGGAATGCGCCTCAACCTGTTTCAGGGCTTCCGGTCCGTAGAGATGCTGGCTTCCAGTGACAAACCAAGCTTCCAGGTTTGTGAGGTCAATCATGCAATCCTCCTTGGAGACTTGCAATTGAGCGGTAAAAGGGCTTAAGCCAGCTACCTTCCCAATTCAATCACCGTCACACTCTCATGTCTGAACGTGTACTTAAATTCAGCCGACTCCACGGAGAGAGGAGTTGCCCTGGGATGAATATGCTCTGGTTCGGTTTCGTCATTCTTCTCGTAAATACTGTCCGCAAACATTGAACGTGCCGTGGCATTCGTGGGACGGAAGCCCGCAAGATTGATTTTAGTTTCTAGGTCGCGCGTCAGGTGGCGATTCACGCAAAATAACGTTAGTTTGTTCCCGGAACCATTGATCGCCGCGACCACGTCGAGATAGGGCACACCTACGATCTTGGGCAGGCGAGTCGAGCCCTGGTCGACGTCATATGTGGGACCGTGGCTTTGAGTCTCGACCAGTTTCGCAATATCTGCATTGGAATACATACGAAAAACCCAATATGAGGGCACACCAAAAACCCGTCCGCGCTTCTTCCAGATTCCACCAAACTCGATAATGCCCGTCATGTCCGAAATCGGAACAATATCTGAATTTCTCAGCAGCATGTTCAGGAAGCCGCCAGTTCCAATGGCTCCGCCCATGTTGTCGTAGCGCGGAGAGAACTGGTCCTCCGATGACCAGAAAAGCCATTCCGTGAAGGCGGTGTTCACGGTGGGCTTTCCAGTTTTTTCAAACTGCTGGTGCATGGTTCGCAGCCGGCGCTCCAGTTCAACAGGTAGTGCAAATACTGCTTTCGCGATGAAGTCCGGCGAGGGATGAGGCGCTTGTACCGAGTTCGTAGTCACGACGAAATGGGTGGAAAGATAGTTGAAGGTGTCGGTGGGATTGGTCAATTGTGCCGCGTTCCAGTCCTGAAACACATCGGGATCGCCCCCGGTAGCGATAAGCCGCGCCTTCGGATCCACGTTTCGCACGGCATCGCTGAAGGACTTGGTTCTCTCTGCTACACGCGGTAGTGTGGGATATCCGATCTGGAAGTCGCCCCACAGTTCGTTGCCGAGTTCCCAGAGCAGACCTCCGGCGTGATCTGCCCAATGAGCGTTGACATATTGCACCCACTCCGCAGCTTCTTGAGGAGTGCCAGTACCGAGGTTCAGGGCGATTTGCGGTGCCGCTCCAATCTGTTGGCAAAAACGCAAGAACTCATCCGTTCCGAACTGGTTATACTCCGGAATGCCCCATGCTGTATTCAGCATGCTGACCCGCCGGTCGCGGGGCCCAACGCCATCTCTCCAGTGATACGCCGAGGTGAAATTGCCGCCAAAACGTACGATGGGGGTCTTCAACTCCCGGGACATGGCAATCATTTCCGGATCCATGCCATCCATGTTGTCACCCGGAAACAAAGACGCTTGATCGATCAGCACGCGCGTCTCGTCACTGGCGGCAATGACGAAGTCCGCGGGCTCGAGTGTGGCCAGTTGACGAGCAGGAACATCAAGCGCAAATTCGTAACGCTGCCATCCAGTGGCTCCGACCAGTAAGTCACGACGATCAAAGACATGGTCCGGATTATTCCGCTCACGCAGCGATACTTCAATTCTTCCCGGGCCGCTTATCGGCTTCAGGTAGACGCTCCCGATGTAGTGCGAGACTCGATAGACCGGAAGGTAAACTTTCTGTCGAATGCCAGTTTGCTTGTCAGGCAACGCCATCAGCAATAATGATCGATAGGAATTTGCAGCGTCATTCCACTGCGGCGCATAACGAGAGCCCTGGGCATATCGGAGCGGTTCCCAGGGAAGAGGCAAGGCCATTTCCGAAGCGCGGCTGAGTTCCGGATCGTCCTTGACCATCTCTGCGACGTGCTTCACATCCCATAGACTGTCTTCGAAGCTGGGGTTCCGCAGGAGTTCCGCCCAAAGTCCGTTGTATGTGGAGTTGCCAATAGGCTCCAGAAATGTGCCGAAAATGGATCGGGGGACGGAGTAGTTCGCGGTTTTATTTACATCGATCTGAACAACGATTTCCGCCGCAGGTTGAGACTGCGCGAAGGCACAGGTGCAGAAAACGAGCGCAAGCACATACGCATGGCGGAGAATCGCAGGGCGCATCGGGCATCCTCGAATTCGGACAGAGCTCTTAAGATGGAGATAATACAGGTAATCGTATACAAATCCAGATGAACGCTAACGGTGCCGATCGGCCAAACCGAATAAGAGATCCTGTTCGCCAAACTGGACCACAGCGGATGCAACTTGCTGCCGTTTACTCGAACTCGAATTGGCATGAATACAGCGATGAACATTGATCGGGGCGTTCACTAGCAAAATCCTAGCTCAAAAAGGGGTCGGCCGTAAAGAAGTGCCGAGCCTCATTCCTTGCGACCGCTAAAATAGCTGTTCCCTCGTTCGCGGGCACGTCATAATAAACTGTGGCGCAAAAATTAGTAAACGATTACCATGCTTTTCGCCTTGAGTTGTTTCAGCGAAGATTCGATCCGCGCATGGTCGAACATCTCAATTCGTTTTCAGTTCGGACTTCCGGGTGCTATGTAGTAAATAGCTTTTCATAGCGCAACAAGCATGAGGAGATCAGCGCATGTTCTCACCCAGTCGACGACGTTTCTTGCATCAAGCTTCCACCGCTGGAATCGCCTGCTCCGCGAACTTTGCGTTTGGCCGGTTCCTGTCTGCCCAGACCCCGACATCAAATCCAAGTGAAGTAGTCCGAGTGTACCTGGACCCGCGCCGCACCGTGGCTCCGCTTGACCGCAATCTCTTTGGATCCTTTCTGGAGCATCTGGGCCGTGCGATCTACGAGGGAATCTACGATCCCGGCTCGAAGCTATCGGACTCGAATGGCCTGCGCAAGGACGTGGTGGACGAGATACGGCAGCTTGGTGTTCCGATTGTCCGGTATCCGGGAGGAAATTTTGTTTCCGGCTACAACTGGCTGGACGGCGTGGGACCGAAGCAGGACCGTCCCCGTGTTCTCGACAAGGCGTGGAATGCAATCAACTCCAATCAGTTTGGCACCAACGAATTCATGATGTGGTGCAAAGCTTGCGGCACCGAGCCGCTGATGGGCTTGAATCTTGGCACTGGAACCCCCGAGGAAGCTGCCGCACTGGTGGAATATTGCAACGTGGAGAAGGGAACGAAGTGGAGTGACCTTCGCCGCAAACACGGTTTTGCAGAACCTTACAAAGTGAAACGCTGGTGTCTAGGCAACGAGATGGATGGCCCCTGGCAGATCGGACACATGACAGCCACGGAATACGGACTCAAAGCCCAGGATGCGGCGCGGCAGATGCACTATGTCGATCCTTCGCTTCAACTCATAGCCTGCGGATCGAGTGGTCCGTTCATGCCCACATACCTGGAGTGGGATCGTGAAGTTCTGGAGCAGTGCTATGACTATGTCGATGGACTCTCCCTGCATCGCTACTTTGGCAACACGGCGGAAGACACCGGTGGGGACAGCGCGAAATTCCTGGCTATGAATCTGAGCATGGAACGGCAGATCGCGGAAACAGTTGCGGTTTGCGATCTGGTGCGCGGCCACAAGCGCTCGCCGAAGAAGCTGTGGCTCTCGTTCGATGAATGGAACGTTTGGTATCGGGCCCGCAGCGGGGATGCGGTGAACGGTCACGAGCAGGAATCCCCTCATTTGCTGGAAGAGGTATACAACCTGGAAGATGCGCTGCTGGTGGGCGGGCTCATCAATTCGCTGATTCGCAACGCGGACCGGGTGAAGCTGGCGTGCCTGGCTCAACTGATCAATGTAATCGCTCCCATCATGACCAACTCGAATAGCATGCTCCGGCAGACGATCTATTATCCGTACAGTTGGGCCCTTCAATTTGCGCGTGGTTCGGTGCTCAATCTGCTTGTGGATTCGCCTGGCTATGAAGTTTCGGGAATGGGCCAGGTTCCTTACCTTGACGTGGCCGGAACCAGAGACCCGGACAGCGGAAAGGTTGCCCTGTTCGTACTGAATCGTGATTTGTCCAAGGCGCACGCGGTTGAGATCAACTGGCAGGACCAGGCGCCGGCCCGGGCACTGTCTTCAGTCCTGCTGACCGGCGACGACCTGAAAGCGTTCAACAGTTTTGACGCCCCGCAGCGTGTGGTTCCGCGCACCCTGGACAAACCTTCAATCACAGGAGGACGAGCGAAGTTTGAAGTGCCAGCTCGTTCTTACGCTGTAATTCAATGGGGTGGATAGCGGTGAAACGCAGAGAGTTTATCCGTAACAGCGTCATTGGCGCCGGGTGGTTGTGGTTCAGCCGAGCTACGCCGTTTGCTGCCACCGCGCAGCGCTGGCCGGCCCAGCAGGCGAACGACTGGTACACCCACCAGCCGTTTCTGGTGGGAAGCAATTTCATCCCCAGCACTGCCATCAACGAATTGGAGATGTGGCAGGCTGACACATTTGACCTGCCCACCATCGATCGCGAACTGGGATGGGCGGAAGGTCTGGGCATGAACACCATGCGAGTCTTTCTGCACAACCTTCTATGGCAGCAGGACTCCGCCGGTTTTCTTCGCCGGACGGATCAATTTCTTCAAGTCGCAGACAAGCACCATATTCGAATCATGTTCGTTCTCCTGGACTCGGTCTGGGATCCGTATCCGAAGCTCGGCCGCCAGCGCGACCCGAAACCTCACGTTCACAACTCCGGCTGGGTACAGGCTCCGGGTGCGGAGATACTGAAAAATGAGCCGCGCTGGAACCAGGAGCTGAAGCCTTACGTCGTGGGCGTGATCAGCCACTTTCGCGATGATCCACGAGTTCTGATGTGGGACCTGATGAACGAGCCGGACAATGAAAATGGCTCGTATAAGGCGCAGGAGCTGCCCAACAAGGCTGAGGTGGCGTTGCGACTTCTCCGCGAGGAATGGAAGTGGGCTCGTTCAAGCAATCCCTCACAGCCTTTGACCAGCGGCGTCTGGAAGGAGGATTGGTCGAGTGACGACAAACTGAGCGCGATGGCAAGCTTTCAACTGCAAAACTCAGACGTGATCACATTTCACAGTTATGACCCGCCGGATGAGATGAAGAGTCGCATTGCGTCACTTCGGCGCTTCGGCAGGCCCATCGTTTGCACCGAATATATGGCGCGGCCGCGGGGAAGCACCTTCGCCGCGATTCTGCCCCTGCTGAAGGCAGAAAGAGTCGGCGCGTACAATTGGGGTTTTGTGAACGGGAAATCACAAACCATTTACCCTTGGGATTCCTGGGAGAAAACTTACACCGGTGAGCCCCCAGTCTGGTTTCATGACATTTTCCGCAAGGACGGAAGTCCATACGATCCGAAGGAAGTAACGCTTATCCGACAGTTGACCCATTGAGCGCGTGGCGCGTTTGGGATGAACGCACCCCCTGAAGACGTCGGAACCCAAGCTATTCCAACCAGATACGCAGGTTTCCAGGTACCGCAAGTAAACGTTAACTCCATAGTAGCCGCCGCAGAATAAAAAGTGGTCGTTCCCGACAGCCTTCAATGGCCAACATGACTTTCCCGCGGGGGAGAGCGGGCTTATCAGCGCTGCCGTACCCTGTGCTTAGAACCACGTAAGATATTGATTAATAATGCCTGAACACGATAGCAGAGATCCCGATTGCGGCCGCGATCCCTATAACCTAAAAGTACTATATTTTTCTTGACAAATTATGCTCAGTAAGAGTAATTTTCGTGCGAATGCAGCAATCGTTTACTTGCGGCAAGCAGACGAGGCCCCGTTGAGCCTCTAGGTTTTCTGATTGCGGCGCTGCATTGCACCCTGGGGAACCTTGAAATCGGGAGGGTGAGACGATGAGATCCTACCTCGTAGTGGGGTTGCTGGTGGTTCTGGCTGTTCTTTGCCTGAGTGGTCTGCTCCTGGCACAACGATCCGATCGCGGGATCATCACCGGCATCGTAACCGACCAGACCGGGTCCAGTGTTCCGGGCGCGACGGTCAAAGTTCGCGACGAGGGAACAGGTGTCCTCACCTCTCTGGTCACCAATGACGCGGGAGCGTACTCAACTCCGCCGTTGGCGCTAGGTGACTATTCGGTGACTGTCGACCATGCCGGATTCAAGACAGCGGTGGCTTCGGGGATTCGACTTTTGGGCGCAGAGACGATCCGCAGGGACATTAGCCTGGCGGTGGGCTCTGTCTCGGAGTCAGTTGAAGTCAAGGCCGGGGCTGAACAGCTGCAAACCACCACGCCTGACGTCAGTCACACGGTGGATGAGAAGTACTACCGCGACATCCCAATCATCACGGCGGGAGACGTTCGGCTGGCCGAAGCCATGTTGCAGATCCAGCCCGGATATCTTCCTATGAAGCCCAATGGCGACCCGATGTTCCGCGGCAGCCAGTTCAACTCTCGCATTAACGGCGGCCAGACCATGGCCACAGAGAACTTTTTCGATGGTGCCGCTTTCGGTTACGCAGTGGGTCACCAGCAAAGCCAGGAGAGCGCTCCTCCGGCCGAGAGCATCCAGGAGATGAAGGTCATCACCACGACCTACTCCGCTCAATATGGCCACACCAGCGGCGGATTCATCGAGTACACATCCAAGTCCGGCACCAACCAAGTGCATGGAAGTGCGTACGAGTTCTTCGCCAACGATGCGCTCAATGCGCGCGGGTTTTTCGACGCCGACTGCGTTGCGGCAACGGGCCAGTGCACGCCGCGCGCGAAGACTCCGGTACGCAACAACGCCTTCGGCTTTACGCTGGGCGGCCCGGTGGTCATCCCGAAGGTTTACAACGGGAAAAACAAGACCTTTTTCTTCACCAATATTGACTGGACGCGTTACCGCTCGGGCGTTCTGCCAGGTTTCGGCAACACTACGCCAACGGATGCTTTCAAAGCTGGAGACTTCAGCTCGCTTTTGACCACCAACCAGATCGCCACCGACGCCTTGGGCAGGCCAGTTTTCCAGGGACAGATTTTCGATCCTTCCACCACCCGCCTGGTCGGTGGAATTCCTGTCCGCGATCCTTTCCCTGGCAACATCATACCGCCGGGCGATCCGAATCTGAGTGTCGTGGCTTCACGGATTTCAGGTTTCATGGTTCACCCGGATCGTGCCGGGAACGCCTTCAATGTCGCGGGGAACCCCAGTGGCGACCAGACATGGCTCTTGAACGCTCGAACCATCGAGTTTCGCGTAGACCACGCTTTCACACCGAACTTCAGGATGACCGAAAGCTTTTACTGGGGCCACCGGCCTTCCATCCGAAACTGCGGCGAAGTCGCCGGCTGCACCACTCAATTTAACGGTGAGACCTCACCGCAGAAGAACACCGACTATTACGGAAACGGCTTCTACCAGCGCATTGCCACGCAACACACCCACACCCAGTTCGACTGGATCATTCGGCCCAACGTTCTGAACCACACCACGATCGCATGGGATCGCTGGTTTATGGGCGGAAATCCGCTGTCTGCCGGCGCAAGCTGGCCGCAGCGACTCTGGGCGGGGACTGCGGGAGCGGCAGTAGCAACAGGCGGCGGACTCCTCAACGGCGATGCCGGGCCGCCATTAATTGATTTTTGTTGCGGCAATAATGGAGCTAGCAACACCATCCCCTACAACTCCATCGGACAGTACGGTTGGGGTAAGTTCGGCTTCCTGACGAATAACCGCTGGCAGTTCTCTGATGACTTGTCTTGGGTGACGGGCAAACACACACTCAAGGTCGGTTTTGAATATCGCTGGCACCAATTTCCCTTCTCGGGATGGGCGAATGCTAATGAGGCCGGCGAGTTCCGCTTTGATCGCAGGGGGACGGCTCAGTATGATCCCTCTGGCAATCCCATTGGCGGTACTGGCGAAGCCTTTGCTTCTTTTCTACTGGGACAGGTGGATTCTGCCACCCAAACGCTGCCTTTCCACCCCATGTTTTACGAAGCCTATACGGCGCCGTGGATTAATGATGAGTTCAAAGCAACTAGTCGGCTGACCCTAACCTCATTTCCACTTCAGGCGGCACAAAACCTCACAGTGACCGCCCAAGAATCCTCACCCTCGAAGTCATGGAATTCATCCGCCGCTTCTTACAGCACGTGCTGCCCACCGGCTTTATGAAAATCCGTTACTACGGTTTCATGAATCCCAACTGCGCGGTCCCGCTGGATCGTATTCGTGCCCTCATCGAAGTCAGCTACGGCTTCACCGTTGATTTACCCAAATCCGATGTCGAGCCTCCTCGTCCCAACACCTGTAAAAGCTGCGGCGGTCTGCTCCGACTGCGCTCGGTTCTGCCGGCTCTCAAGATTTTGCGGCGGTCGGGATAAAACTGACTCCGTCAACCCAATATTGATTTTGCTATCTTCCCCGTGCTCGATGGCTCAAAGGGGATGTGCCCAGGTGCGCCTGGGTTGCCAATAGCGTTGCTCCGACGCTCTCTTCTGAGGGGGAAACCTACGACAAAACCACTAAACCTGAGAAAACTTTACCGACGGAATTTCACTGCGCGCCGATTCACACCGCCAACCTAACTTTCGCTTTCCTTGGCGCAAACCTCGCTTCACAACCATTACCCTTATATTGTTCGCCGCTGCCTCGACCACGGGCTTCTTGAACACCGGATTGAAACGACTTCTGAAGTCGTCTCAATCCTTATTGGTTAGGCCACGGCGGACAAAGTGTGGACATCGCGGGACAGAAGCCAGCGACCGTCGCGCTGCTTGCGATATA
>Ga0137403_10006866_pt1 | contig 12968 bp, 12 predicted proteins | sample CZOMad2_1_16fung_FD_122057 | JGI IMG/M metagenome (GOLD analysis project Ga0137403, IMG submission 122057) | Vadose zone soil fungal communities from Angelo Coast Range Reserve, California, USA - CZOMad2_1_16fungal (Hybrid Assembly) | ecosystem: Environmental > Terrestrial > Soil > Vadose zone... | reverse complement strand
CCCCTGGCGCAGCGGAGCTTCAGCCTCTCCGGCGCCTGCGGCCTGCCGGCGACCGCCCGCGCCATCTCGGTCAACGTCACGGTGGTCGGCCCCGCCACGGCCGGCGATCTCCGCTTCTTCCCCGCCGACCAGCCGACGCCGCTCGCCAGCATCCTAAACTTCAGCCCGGGGCAGACGCGGACCAACAACGCCAACCTGGGCCTCGCCTGGGGCCTGGGGACGCTCACCGTGCAGAACGACAGCACCGGGGCGGTGCAGTTGATTCTGGACGTGAACGGGTATTACCAGTAGGGAGGAGATCCGGGCTGCCGGGTCATCCGCGTATCCGGCACGCCGGGCTTGCTCAGGGTCAAGGCGGTGGCGCGCCCGCCCTCCCCCTTCTCGAAGACCATCGCGTCTAGCGCCGCTCCTGGAGCTGCCGGCGGAGCTCCGGGTCGCGGTAGCCCAGCGCCTCGAAGCGCGCGGCCGCCGCCCGCCCCTCCTCCACCCGGCCAAGGTAGAGGAGGGCGCGCGCCCAGGGGAGGAGCAGGTCGCCCTCGCGCGAGCCCCGGGCGAACGGGGCCAGGACCTCGGCGGCCCGGCCCCAGGCCTCCCGCGCCCGGTCGGCCTGGCCCATGCGGTCGAAGACCCGGCCGAGGACGAGCGCCGCCTCGCCCAGGCGGCGCCGGACGGTGCGGTCGCCCGGGTTCGCCTGGACCAGGGGCTCGAGCAGGGAGCGCGCCGCCTGCGCCTCGTCCAGGGCCCCGTCGGGCCGCCCGAGGGCGAGGAGGACCGCGCCCAGGCCGGTGCGCGCGATCGCCAGGCTGATCTTGAACGAGCGGTCGGCCGGGTCCTTGGCCGCGAGCTCGGCGAGGAGCGCCTTGGCCGCTCGCCCCTCGGCCAAGGCCCGCGCGGCATCGCCGCGCGCCAGGAAGGAGGCCGCGAGACGGCTCCTGGCCGCGCCCAGGCCGTTGCGCCAGCCGGTGTTGCTGGGGTCGCGCGCCACCAGGCTCTCGAAGGCCGCGGCGTCCGCTTCGAGCTGCTCCTGCGCCCCGGCCGCATCGCCGGTCGCGGCGAGCAGGGCGCCCAGGTAGTTGCGGGCCACGGCCAGACGCCACTGCCACCGCGCGTCGTTCGGCTCCCGCTCCACCAGCCCCTGGGCGATTGCGAGGTCGGCGCGGTAGCTCCGGGCGGCGGCCGCGAGCTGCCCGTCCCGCTCCAGGGCCCAGCCCAGGCTGTTGTGGGTCTTCGCCAGCTCGACCGAGAGCGCGGTGTCCTCGGGCCGCGCCCGGGCCAGCGCCTGCTTGAGCTCCAGGGTGGTGCGGTACTCGGCGAGGGCGCCTGCGAGGTCGCCCTCGGCGTCCAGCACCGAGCCCAGGTTGCTGTGCGCGTAGGCCAGCTCCAGGCGCCAGTCGGGGTTCTTCGGCTCCCGCTCGACCAGCCCCTCCGCCACCTGGAGGTAGGCGCGGAACTCGCGCCGCGCCCCGTCCAGGTCGCCTTGCCGGAAGCGCACGTTGCCGAGCCAGAAATGGGCGTCGCCCAACCCCTTCTGCCAGCGCCCCTCGCGCGGGTTGCGCGCGGTCAGCCGGCGGGTCAGGGCGAGCGACTCGCGGAACGCCTCGACCGCGGCGCCGAGCTGGCCCTGGGCCAGCCGCACCTCGCCGATCTGGCTCAGGGCCTGGGCGCGGCCTAACAGCTCCTCGCCGGTCAGGTCGCTCTCGGGCACCACGGCGAAGTAGCGCAGGGCCCGGTCCGCCGCGGCGCCCAGGACGTCGAGGCGGCCGAGCGGCTGGAGCTTGCCGCGCAGGTCGCCGACCATGAAGCGGATCAGGTCCTCGGCCTGGGCGCGCCGGCGGTCGGCCTCACGGCGGGCCTCGACCGCCTGCACCGCGAGGAAGGTCACGACCGCGAGGACGACGAGGGCGGCCGCGGCCACAGCGGCGGCGACCTTGCGCCGCCGCTGCGCGCGCGTGAGGGCGCGGCGGGCCGCTGCCGCCGCGGCCGCGGCCTGGCGCTCGGCCGCGCGGCTCTGCCGCCGCGCCTCCAGGCTGCGCAGCCGCTCGGCGACCTCGCCGGCGCTCCTCAAGCGGCGCTCGGGCGAGCCGTCGACCAGGAGGGCGATGTCCTCGGCCAGGAGCTCGTCCGGCACCTCGCGCTGCCAGCCCGGAGCCAGGGCGTGGCCGAAGTTCCCCACCACCGCCTGGTAGAGCATCACCCCCAGGGCGTAGACGTCGGCCTGCACCGTGGCCGGCCGCCCCTCGAGGAGCTCCGGCGCCATGTAGAGCGGCGTGCCGGTGCTGCTGCCGGAGATGTCGAGCGACGTCTCGGTCAGGCCGAGGATGGTGATGCCGTGCACCAGGCCGCGGTCGGTGAGCAGGCCGATGCCGAAGTCGGTCAGCCGCACCCGCGGGCCGCCGTCGCGGCCGGTGGTGACGAGGACGTTCGAGGGCTTGACGTCCTTGTGCAGGACGCCCACCGAGTGGGCGGCGGCGAGCGCCACCGCCACCTGGGCGACGAGCTCCAGGCGGACCGGCAGCGGCACCTGGGCGAGCCCGCCCTGCTCCGCCGCCCACTCGGCGAGGTTGCCGCCGGCGGTGTACTCCGATTCGAGGAAGTAGGGAGCGGTCTCGAAATTCCAGTCGAGGACGCGGGCGATGTCCTCGCGCTCGCCCAGGGTCTCCTTGAGGATGCGGAAGAGGGTGACCTCGCGCTGCAGGCCGCGCAGCCGGTCGGCCCGGTAGCAGAACTTGAACACCCGCGGCTCGCCGGTCTTGGTCGCCGCGGCGCGCCAGACCTCGCCGAAGCCCCCCTCCCCCAGCTTCTCCTGGATCACCCAGCCCGGGCGGCGCGGCACTTCGAGGCCGGGCGCCGGCCGCCAGCCCAGGGTGAGGTCGTCGCCGGCGGCGACCGCCCGGCGCGCCTTCTCGCTGTCCGGCGGCACGGCCAGGCGGGAGAGGCCGACGACCCCGACCTCGAAGACCTCGACCGGCTCGGCGAGCCCCTTGAAGAGGTAGGGGCCGTGGGCCAGCCAGGAGAGCGGCCGGCCGGCGAGACTCTCGGCCACCGCCGCCCGCCGGGCGAGGTCGAAGGCGCCGCGGGTGAGGAGGGTCTGGCGCCCCTGGCCGAGCGACATCAGCCGCGAGGCGACCGCCTTGGCCAGCCCCTCGATCTCCAGCGGCTTGGCCCCGCGGGCGACGTCCGCGGGCGCGTTCTCGCGCAGGACGACCTCGCCCAGGTGGATGCCGGCGCGCGACTGGAGCTCGACCCCGAGCTCGCGCGACAGGGCGGAGAGGGCGCCGTGGTAGTCCAGGGCGTAGGAGACCGCGTCGATCGGACGCTCGAAGAGGAGGAGGAAGCCGTCCGACTTGTCGATCTCGCGCCCGTTCCAGCGGGCCAGGAGGTCGCGGGCGACGCGGTCGTGGCGCAGCGAGACCTCGACGGCGCGCTGGTCGCCCAGGCGCTCGAAGAGCCGCAGGCTGCCGACTAGGTCGGTGAGGAGGAGGGTGCGGACGACGGCGCCGGGCGTCTCCGCGCGCGGGGGCTCTGCGAACCCCGGAGGTGCGGCCTCGCCGCCGGCCTGCCCCCCGGCCGCGCCCGCGGGCGCGGCCGGGGAGCGCAGAGGGACGCTCACTTCTATCTCCCCATGGGCTGGTTTTCGATCTGGGGGTAGTTCCGGTTGGTGTAGGTCTTCCCTTGATAGCGGACGTTGATCATGTATATGAACTTCCTTTTCTTGCCACCGTTGTTGTTGTCGGGGGAGCTCCACTGGGTGTCGCTCATCCTCGTGGGGTTCGCTCCCGGCCAGGAGGGGTCCCTTTGCTCGATCCCTTTGTTCGGGTTGAACTTGGCCCCCGCGGTCGAGGTCGGGTCGAGATTCCAGACGATCGTCTGCTCTCCAGGGGGCACGAGCACCGGCTCGGGTGAGACGGTCCATGTCGGCTGCGGGTTCTCTGTCGAGGTGAAGGTGACTTTGACGGTGATGGCGATGGGGGTCGGCATGATCTTCTCCCTCCTTGGGAACGGACGAAATGCCACGCTGGAGGAAGCCGTGACCGAGGCTGCGGCGCGAGCTCTCGGGTTCGGGGCTCTCCAGCTTGGGCAAAGATGGGCGAATCATAATTCGCCGGCAGGAGAGAAGACAAGACGGGCGGCGCCGGGGCGCCGGCAGGGCGGTGCGGGCGCCCGGGCTGCCCTCGACCCAACAGGTGCCGACCCAACAGGTGCTGCCGTTCGGCGAGTGCCAGCCGTTCGGCGAGGAAAGCGGCGGCGGATTGCCCGTCGAGTTTCTTGGGTCTTCTCGTAATGGCTGAACTTCGCCGCTTTTCCAAGCGAAGAGGACGCCGAGCGAGCTAAAATCGAGGGCCTGCCGGGTACACCTCCTCGGCTATGCCCTCCATGCGGTACATAAAGATATGTACTGCTTCTCTTGGAACATGACGGCCCTACCGCCGTGTTATGCCGTCGAGTCCGGCGGTCAGGTCGTCGGGTATCTGCGCAACTACGACCCCGAGCTCGTAACCGCCCTTCACACGGCGGAAGCCGTCATCCGACTCCCGGAGTGCCTCACCCGGGTTCTGGAGGCGAGCGGCGCCGTGGCCCTGGAGACCGTGGGGCGGATGCTGGTCAAGGGAGAGCAGTCGGCCTGAGGCCGGTGAGCCTGGAGGGGCGGCGGGAACGAGGAGGACCGTCGCCCCTTCGGGGCTTTTATTTTCTTGTGCTTACGCGAACCTGGGGCTCTCGCCCAGGCTATATGCCTTCGCCCCTTCGGGGCTGGGGACCTCCCAGCCCGCGCGCCGAAGTCCTCCCTTCGTATAGGATGGTAGCCACCGGCCGGCAGAGACTTCCGGCGCGCCAAAACGATTTCCGGCGCTCCGGAAAGACTTCCGGCGCGCCAAAACAGTTTCCGGAGCATCCGGAACCGTTTCGGAAGCACCGGAACCGTTTCCGGACCGTCCGGAACGTCTTCGGGAGCGAAGAAACTGTTGCCGGACCCTCAGGAACGACTTCCGGAGCGTCCGGAACGGTTTTCGGAGCATCCGGAACGACTTTCGGAGCATCCGGAACGACTTTCGGAGCATCCGGAACGACTTTCGGAGCATCCGGAACGGTTTTCGGAGCATCCGGAACGACTTCCGGAGCATCCGGAACCGTTTTCGGAGCATCCGGAACGATTTTGGAAGCGCCCGGAACGGTTTTCGGAGCATCCGGAACGATTTTGGAAGCGCCGAAACCGTTTCCGGACCGTCCGGAGCAATTTTGGAGGCGCCCGGGAAAGGATCCCGGGGCTCGGGAGACGATCCGATAAGTGCACCCGATGGGTGCCAGCCGTTCGGCGTGGCGAGGCGAGCGGAGGGCGAGTCGCCTCTATCCGTCGGCCCCAAGGTGCGGCGGGAGGGAAGCTCGCCGCCGGGAAGACGACGTCGCGCTCGCCGGCTCGCAGCGTCTCGGAAGGCGGCCACGAAATGCCGGTGCCGGTCTCTGGCTGCGGGTCTTGCATCTCCTCCCTGAGGCACATATACTTGCACGTATACCCCAAGGAGGATCCATGTCTCAAGTGACTCTCTACCTGGATCCCGAGACCGAAGCCAGGATGAAGGCGGCTGCCAGGTCCGCCGGGGTTTCCCAGAGCCGTTGGGTGGCGGATCTGATTCGGGAGAAGACGGCGGCCCGATGGCCGGAATCGCTGGTCAAGCTCGTGGGCACCTGGGCCGACGACGATTTCCCCTCGCAGGAGGAGATTCGGGCGGGGATCGGAGAAGATCTGCCCCGCGAACCGTTTTGATGTACGCACTGGACGCCAATACCGTTATCCATCTCTTCAAGGGGATGGGAGACGTCGCGAAGCGGTTCCTGGGAGTTCCACCCGTAGAAATCGCCCTTCCAGCAGTCGTTCTCTATGAGCTTGAGGTCGGCCGGCTGAAATCTCGGCACCCCGAGGGCCGCCGAAGAGATCTCGAGGAATTGACCCGGTTCGCGACGATTCTTCCCTTTGGTCCCCCAGAAGCCGCAGCCGCAGCTCAAGTACGCGCAGACTTGGAAAGGACCGGTTTGCCAATCGGACCTTACGATGTCCTGATCGCAGGAACGGCGTTGAGCCACCGGGCGGTCCTGGTGACGCACAATGTTGCGGAGTTTGGCCGCGTCCGGGGTCTGGTGGTGGAGGACTGGTTTTAGTGGAGGGGCCGAGAGGCTCGCCAATCGGCTGGCACTCATCCGGCACGGGCCATGGATCTCCTCCTCCTGGAGAAGTATATCCCTGGACGCGTGCCGAGGGCGCGGTCGGCGGTATGATACCTGCAGCACCATGCCCTCCCCCACCACCCAGGAGGTCCTCGCCGCGACCCGGCACTGGCTCGAAACCGCCGTCCTGGGTCTCGACCTCTGCCCGTTCGCCCGGGCGGTCTATTCCCTCGACCTCATCCGGTTCGCGGTCAGCAAGGCGGAGACGCCCGAGGCGCTCCTGGCCGACCTCGTCCGCGAGCTCAAAGCCCTGGAGAGCACCGAGCCCTCCGAGGTCGAGACGACGCTCCTCCTCCATCCCCGGGTGCTCGGCGACTTCCTCGACTACAACGACTTCCTCCCGATGGCCGAGGCGGCGGTGGCCGAGCTCGGGCTGACCGGAGTGCTCCAGGTCGCGAGCTTCCATCCGCGCTACCAGTTCGCCGGCGCCGGGCCGGACGACATCGAGAACTATACCAACCGCTCGCCCTTCCCCATGCTCCACCTGCTGCGCGAGGCGAGCGTCGAGCGGGCGGTGGCGGCGTTTCCGGATGCCGCCCAGATTTATGAGAAGAACATCGCGACCCTGCGCCGCCTCGGCCATGCCGGCTGGAGCCGCCTGGGGCTCGGCCCCATCGGTTCCAGCACCGGTGGCGAGCACCACTAAGAAAGGATGGCGAACATGGCTTGGAGAGGAAGAGGAAAGAGTCGCGGCACCGGAGCGGAAACCAAACAGATCACCTGGGTCGTCTGCCTGCTGCTCTATCTGTTCGCACTGGTCGTGCAGTTCAGGCTCCTCCCGAGCCTCCACGTCCAGGGCGAGCTGGGGACCTGGGCGTGGATTTTGGGTTACGGGCTCCTGCTCCTTGCCGGCAAGGTCCGCGGCCTGTGAGCGCCGCGGGCGCCCTCAGGGTTTGATCTTTTCCGTCATCCGGTAGGCATGGAGACGGTTGTAGAGGGTCCGCAGGCTGACGCCCAGCGCCGCCGCGGCCTTCTTCTTGTCGCCCTGGAAGTGGGCGAGGGCCGCGAAGATCAACCGGCGCTCGGCATCCGCCAGGGTGCTGAGCGAGTGGGGAGGGAACGGCCGGCCGGCCGGTGGGTCCTCCCGGGCCAGCTCGGCCGCCAGGCAGGAAGGGCCGATCTCGGCCTCGGCGAGGATGAAGGCGCGGTGGATCACGTTCTTGAGCTCGCGGACGTTGCCCGGCCAGATCGAGCGCTGGAGGAGGGCCAGGGTCCCGGGGGCCAGGGTCTTGGCAGTGCCCTCCTGCTGGTTGAGCTCGCCGAGGAAGTGCTCGACGAGCGCCGCGACGTCCTCCAGACGCTCGCGGAGCGGCGGCAGGTGGACCGGGAAGACCTTCAGCCGATAGAGCAGGTCGGAGCGGAACCGGCCCTCGGCCACCGCGGCGTCGAGGTCGCGATGGGTGGCGGCGAGGATGCGCACGTCGACCTTCACCTTCTTCTCCCCTCCCACCCGGACCACCGCGCCCGCCTCCAGCACGCGCAGCAGCTTGGCCTGCAGCTCGAGCGGGATCTCGCTCACCTCGTCGAGGAACAGCGTGCCGCCGTCGGCGCGCTCGAAGTAGCCGTAGTGGATGCGCTCGGCGCCGGTGAAGCTGCCGCGCTCGTGGCCGAAGAGCTCGCTGTCGACCAGGGTCGGCGAGACGGCGCCACAGTTGACCTCCAGATAGGGTCCCCCCTCCCGCCGGGAGAGCCGGTGCACCGTCTGCGCCACCAGCTCTTTGCCGGTGCCGCTCTCGCCGGTGATGAGCACGCTGGCGTTGGTGGGCGCCACCCGGGCCACCAGCTCGTAGACCCGCCGCATCGGGGGCGAGGCCCCCACCAGCAGCTCGAAGCGTCCCGGCGCCGGCCGGGAGCTCTCCTCTTCACCTGCCACCAGGGCGTGGAGCACGGCGTTCCGCCTCCGTAGCCGAGCCCCGGCAGCGCCACCAGGAAGCACTGGTCGCGAGAGCTGCCACGTACCGGGAGCCTGACCTGTAGTATCTGCGGAACAACTCTACCACGACCGCGGGCCGGATTCCAGCGCCGCGCAGGCCCGGTATAAGATCCTCGCGCTCGTCTTGAGACCGTAAAGACCATGAAAGTCGTCCACCCGTTCTTCCGCCGCTCCGTCGTCGCCGGTGCCGTGCTCGCGCTCCTCGCCTCGTGCGCCCTGGCGGAGACACCGCAGACGCCGCAGACGCCACAAGAGCCGCAGGACCCGCACACCGTTCAACCCGAGCGCCCGACGGTCGCTACGCACGCCGGCACCGTGGCGCCGGGCTGGGTGGAGATCGAGACCGGCGTCGAGCTCGACCACCTGCACACCGCGCGCGCTCTCACCACTCCCACGACGGTGAAGATCGGCCTCGCGCGGCGCCTGCAGCTCTCCCTCGTCGAGTCCTTCGTGCGCACCTCCGGGAACGTACCGCCGCGCTCGGGGCTCGGCGACGCGGCGCTCGGCATCAAGTGGCGCCTGGCCGAGGATCTGCCGGTGCTGGGCGACTTCGCCGTGCTGCCGTCGATCAAGCTTCCCACCGGCTCCGCCCGGCGGCGAACGGGGACAGGCACCACGGACGCGGACGTGCTGCTCATCTCCAGCCACCAGATCGGCGCGGCTTCGGTGGACGTCAATGTCGGCTACCTGCATCGCAGCGGCGACGGGAGCGACGCGCCGCGCAACGCAACACTCTGGACGGTCTCCGGCGGCGTGCCGGTCGCGGGCGCGCTCGGCTGGGCGGGCGAGGTGTACGGCCTGCCCGCGACGTCGGGACCGTCCGGGCAGAGATCCATCGTCGCGCTGCTCACCGGACCGACCCTGCAGATCCGTCGCTGGCTGGCGGTGGACGTCGGGGTCATCGTCCCGCTTGCGGGACCACAGCCTCATGCGGTCTATGCGGGGCTGGTGTGGAACATCGGACAGCTCTACTAGAGTTGCCGAGGCCGAGAAAGAGGATCAGCACGAAAAGAACCAGGCCGATTCCCTCGGCCATGTTCTTGCGCACGGTGTGCAGGGTGCGGGAGATGAGCTGCGTGCGGTCGTAGTGGGGGACGATCCTCACCCCGGGCGGCAGCTCGTCGCGGTTGATCTCCTCGATTTTCTCGCGCAGGCGGGAGAGGACCTCCAGGGCGTTCTCCCCCTTGCGCAGGAGGACCGTCCCCTGCACCACGTCGTCCTCGTCGGCGTTCGCCGCCTCCGGCATCCGCTCCAGGCGGAGGAGCTTGCCGACCCGGCCGAGGCGGAGGGCCGCCCCCTGGATGACCCGGCCGACGTCCCTGATGAGCACCGGGGTGCCGCCGTGGGTCGCGACGGCGATGGCGCCGACGTCCTCCAGGCTCTGCACCAGGCCCAGGCCGCGCACCACGTACATCTCGCTGCCGTGCTCGATGTAGGCGCCGCCGGCGTTGCGGTTGCCGGCGGAGAGGGCGTCGAGCACCTGCTTCAGGGAGATCCCGTACGACTTGAGCTTCAGCGGGTCGACCAGCACCTGGTACTGCTTGGTCGGGCCGCCGAAGCCGACCACGTCGACCACCCCGGGGACCTGGCGGATCTTCCGCTCGACCACCCAGTCCTCCAGCGCCTTGAGCTCCAGGGGGGAGAAGCCCGGCGGGCCGACCAGGGTGTAGCGGTAGATCTCCCCCACCGGCGTCGAGTCGGGCGACAGGCTGGGCTCGGCGCCGGCCGGGAAGGTGACCGCCTGCAGGCGCTCGAAGGCCTGGTTGCGCACGTAGACCGAGTCGGCGGCGTCCTCGAAGACGATGGTCACCACCGAGAGGCCGAAGAGCGAAATCGAGCGCAGGGAGGCGCGCTTGGGGATGCCGTTCATCTGGTTCTCGACCGGGATGGTGACCAGCTGCTCGACCTCCTCGGCGGCGTGCCCGGGAAAGAGGGTGATGATCTGCACCTGGACGTTGGTGACGTCCAGGTAGGCCTCGACCGGCAGGTGGCGGAAGGCGGAGACCCCCGCCGCGGCGCCCAGGGTGAGCACGAGGAGGACGATCGCCCGGTTGCGCAGGGCGTAGGCGGTAAACGCGCGGAACACGTCAGCTCCTGGACGAGGAGGAAGCCAGAACGGACTGCAGGAGGAGGCCACCCTCGACGACCACCCGCTGGCCCGAGGAGAGGCCGGAGAGGATCTCGGTCTTCCCGGCGCGCTCGGGGCCGGCGGTCACCGTCTGACGCCTGAAATGCCCTGTCCCCTCCTCGACGAAGACGAAGCGTCGCTCGCCGGCCGCGACCACCGCCGCCGACGGCACCGCGAGGCTCGGCCGCGCCGTGGGGTCGTGCAGCTCGACGTCGACGTACATCTCAGCCTTCAACCGGCGGTCGGGATTGGCGACGCTCCCCCGCACCTTGACCGTGCGGGTCGCGGGGTCCAGGGTGTCGCCCACCACGTCGACCTTGCCGGAGAAGCTGCGGCCGGGGTAGGCGGCGCTCTGCAGCTCGAACACCATCCCCGGGCGGACGTGGCCGACGTCCTTCTCGTTGACGTCCAGATAGACCCAGAGGTGCCCCGGGTCGGAAAGAGTGAAGGGTGGGGTCTGGGCGTCGGGCCGTACCTCCAGGCCGGGGTTCAGGGCGCGGTCGACCACCACTCCGGCGATCGGGCTGCGCAGGGTGTAGCGCTGGTCGACCTCGCCCAACCGGCCGCCCAGGAGGGCGAGGCGGGTCTTCGTCCGCTCGCTTTCCACTCGGGCGCGGTCGCCATCGGCCTGGGCGTCCTCGACTTCCTTTCTTGGCGCGGCGCCGTTCTCGAAGAGGAGCTGGAGCCGCTCCAGGCTGCGCTCCGCCGCGGCGAGGTCGGTGGCGGCGCGGCGGGCGTCGGCCTGGGCCTGGCCGAAGTCGGGCGACTCCAACTCGGCGAGGGGCGCCCCGCGGCCGACCCGCTGCTCGACGCTCGCCAGCAGGCGGCTCACCCGGCCGCCCACCGGCGGGAAGACACGGGCGGTCCGCTCCTCGTCCCAGGCCAGGCGGCCGGTGGTGCGGATGGCGCTCCCGGCGGCCGGCTCGACCGGCTGGAGCGAGAGGGCGAGAAGCTCCTGGGCATTGGCCGCATACACGATCCGGTCGCCTTCCAGCCGGGGGCCGGGAGGCGCGGCCGGCGGGTGTCGCGGGCTGCATCCCGCGATGCCGGCGAAGACCAGGGTGAGCCCAAACAGGGAGAGGGTTCGGAAGCTGCCGAGGACGAGGGCTGAGACGAACAAGGAGAGTTGCGCGGCTCTATGTTTGCTACGGCTCATACCCCTCGTCCTCGGCAAGGAGGACGATAGCGGGAAGCACGTTAAGCGGGCACAAAGATGCGGGGGGAAAAGCGTTAAGAGTTCACAAAGGCGGTTCAGAGGAACGGCGGCGGACGGCGAGGGCGATGGGGAGGCCGACGAGGAACATGTGTCCCAGGATGCCGATGACGAGCGCCCGGGGCGAATAGGTGATCTTGCCCGGGAAGGCCGAGAGAGGCAGGACGACGAAGTTCATGAACAGGTAGACCGCGATGCCGTAGAGCAGGCCGCAGAGGACGGCCCACCGCACCAGGAACCCGAGCCTGCGACTCACCAGGTAGTAGACCGCCGCCGCCCCAAAGGCGATGACGAAGTGCAAGAGGAAGCCGAGCGCGGCGGTCCCGGCGCCTCCCTTGTAGGCGTCAGCGCCCAGCAGACCGCTGGCAATCGATTGCAGGACCGGCACCGGACCGGCCCGCCGGCCATAGAGGAAGAACGCCCAGAGCAGGTCGAGGACCCCGGCGAGCCCGCCGCCCCAGAGGAGGGCCGGGAGCGCCCCGGACCGCGACCCTTGGTCGTGCATTCCGGCAGTATATCCTGGATCGAGTAGACTCTGCTCCCGGGAACGCCCGGCTCCTCGTTGGGCAATTCTTTACCGTGCAAGGGGGAAAAAGGTCGCATGATCGAAGCGTAGCAGCGGGGCCGCGCCGACGTCTTCGACGAGCAGGCGGTGATGACCGCGACCCTCGAACACGCCGTCCTATTCCGAGACCGGCACTTTCTTCATCGTCGGGCGCTCCGCGGACGGAACGGCGCGCGTCAAGTGGTCGATCGATCGCTACGCCGCCGCTCCCGGGGCCCCACTGGGGGCTCGACTGGTGGCGGGTCCAGCCGACCTGCGGACCGCTCCGCGGCGGGGCGACGATGTTGCCGCCGACGACCACGGGCGAGCCCCGAAGGAGCTTCCAACCTGATTGACAGGCGGAAACCGGGTAGAATACTTCTTCGATCGCGAAAGGAGACAGAGGTGAAAAAAAAGCAAGTCAAAAAGCTGGAGTTGAACCGGGAGACGGTGCGCCGCCTGGAGGAGGAGGAGCCATTGCAGGTGGTGGTGGGCGGCGAGTCACATGCAATCTGCACCGGCGGAACAGTTCCCTGCAGCGCATGTGGGATGACCTGCGTCTAGCCTCTCTGACCGGCGCAGCCAGGGGAGCTGCGCCGATTGGGTCCTCCCGATGACCGTTCTCCCCCTGCCCTCGAGAGCCTGGTTCCCCCTCCTCCAGGGGGAGCCGGCACGGCGCGCTCTCGGGCAAGCCCGCACGATTGCAGACGCGTTACGCACGCGAATCTCCACGCCGGCACCACTCGCCCACTTCTCCCTCGGCGGTGGCGACGCGGGAATCGCTCGCTTCTTTGCCTATCTCGCCGAGGCCTTTCCCGGCGAGGGGTATGAGGACACGGCCGTGGAGCGGCTCGAACAGGCGATCGACGGCATGGGACGGTTCGATTCCTGGCCGGCGCTCTACGGCGGTTTCTCCGGGGTGGCCTGGGTC
>Ga0137403_10006865_pt1 | contig 12968 bp, 10 predicted proteins | sample CZOMad2_1_16fung_FD_122057 | JGI IMG/M metagenome (GOLD analysis project Ga0137403, IMG submission 122057) | Vadose zone soil fungal communities from Angelo Coast Range Reserve, California, USA - CZOMad2_1_16fungal (Hybrid Assembly) | ecosystem: Environmental > Terrestrial > Soil > Vadose zone... | reverse complement strand
CGATGAGGCCGCATCGCAGGCCGCCGTGGCGCTCGACGCGATCGACAAGACAATGCTTGCGGGCGAATTCGGCGCGGCCGCAGAGCTTGCCATGCGGGTCGTGCTTCGCATGGCCGGGCTGCTCTTTTTAGCTCACTCTGGCGGCGTCACGGTCAGGATGCGTTGAAGTCTGCTCTTATTGATTCAATGATTTCGTTGCGGAGTTTTTTACGAAGATTCTTGTTTTTTCCAAAACCACCTTGCTGTCTGTTGCCCTCTGGCTTCGCAACTCTAATAAGAATCGACTCAAGGTCTTTGACGTACTTTTGCGAACGTATCGCATAGAAGTTAAAGCGGTCCCAGTTGCCAGCGTGGCGGTCTTTCAGGTGGTGGCTGAGTCTGGAAGGCAGTTTCGTGGCTAGGCCGATGTAATACGGTTTGCCATCTTTCGATAGAACATAGACACCGCGCTTTCTCCCGATGACCAATTTGACGGTATCACCGTGTTGCTCTAAGAGATTTGCGCTGATGTCTTCAGCATAAGCTCGCACCAACAATCCTCTCGAAGATTTCTTCTTCTTCATAGCTACCCCTTCCAGTCTGCTGTGGTCCCAAAGATAGCATCCCTGCCCGAAGCAATTTACGCCGAACGGGAGTATAGTGGCGCTCTGGTAAAGCCCATAAGCAACGAATACCGCATAGGAAGACGCAGCGCAGCAAGACGTTGAGCGTGTTATCTTGCTTAAATCAGTCCAATCGGAGTGGATGTAAGTGAGTCTTCCCGGCGGGCCAAGTTTGTGTCGCTGTCTGTCTCGGGCCGTATAGGTTACCTCTGGTTGAGCTAGCGTGGTATTAGAGAAACTCAGTATCGCACTCGAAGTAACGTCGTTCTTCCTTGTTGCTCCCGAGTTTCTCGGAGCAGCTAGGCTACATTCGATTGCTCGGGGCTCCGAGGGGTGGATGAGCGGCCCCCTCGCGAAGTTAGAAGGTTTCAAACGTAACATCGAAAAAAAGAAAGACTTTTATATCGGCCACGGCCTATGGCAATTCTACGCCGTCCTTTGTTCTATCAGTGGAGTGTTAATCGGTTCAGCCGTAGTCTTCTATCGAAAATTCCCAAACTTTACCTCGCTAGTCGTGCTTTGGGTCGTCCTGAGCGTCGCAGGGGTCTTGGTTTTTCTTTTCTTGCAGAACATGATTCTCATAACTCTACCCTACATTGTGGCGATGTCACTGAAGCGCTTGCTATCAGGAGCGCTGCACTTCTTGGCGGCAGAAGACAGACTACGACTTTGGATATTTTGGTCAGGTGCTATGTTGTTCGTAACCAGCAAACTCGTAGCATGGCTTGCGGTCGGGGACTGAACTTTGGCGACGCAGATACGCGGAAATATGACCACCACGGCTGCGTCTGAGTGTCAGTGCGTGTTGCCTTTTTTCGCAATTTTTCAGGTGCTCTTCGCGGGGCAATTTCAGGGGCTGATTTAAGAAATCTAAAAACAAAACAAGCGGTGCCGAATCAGCGTGTTAAGTGTATACAGCGTACAAGCCACAGACCGACGCTCTACCAGCTGAGCTACTCCCACCATCCTAGGAACGACCTTAGTTTACGCTAATTCCTGGGCCTCGAAAAGTGGGCGGTTGCGTTCTGGGCGGTTGCGTTCCACTCGAAACCCCACTCCGGACTAGCCTCCCCCCATTCTTGTCTTTCACGTTGCAAACTGAGACACGCCGCGCCCCGAGCTTCCCGCATCTTGTTAGACTAAATTCATAGGATACGCGTCCCCGCGCATGAGCCCCCACCAAACGGATCGAAATCATTTCGAGCGGCAAATCGTTTGGGCGCGCCCCATTTTTGTTTTGCTGGCGCTCCTCGCCGTGCTTGAGCAACCTCCAACGCGCGGAGCGCACCGCTCGGCCTCTTTCCTGGTTGCCTATCTGATTGTCGCTCTCCTCGTCACGCAATTGGAGCGCCTGTTGCGCAAACGATCGTGGCACTTGCCTCTGGCCTGCGATCTTCTTGCTCTGGGCTTCTTCATGTACATCGGTTCTTCCACGGTCCCGGTTTGGTTTCCGTACATGTTCCTTTGCTATGCGGCCGGCATTCGCTGGGGACTGGAACTGACGTTGCCGCTGTCCGGAGCACTCTCTTTGGCTCTGGTTTTGTTCACTGCCGTGAAAGGCGACATTCAATGGATGCGGGTCGTTTCCTGGCTCGGCCTCACCGCCGGCACATTTGCGGGTGGCGCCGGGCTTGCCTTTCTGGGCGACCGTAATCGCAGATTCTCTTCGCAGATCGAATTCTTTTCGCGAATCAGCGCGACGATGCAAGTGGATCAGGGGCTGGCGGAATCACTGCGCCTGTTCCTCGAAGAATTGGCGACCACTTTTGATGCGGAAGAAGCTCTCTTGCTTTACCGCGATACAGACCTCGAGCGCATTTTTCTTTGGCGCCTGAAAGCAGGCGAGAGCGAGCGCCTGGTTCCGGAAAGCATGCCTCTGTCGCGCACCGACGGTTTCCTTCTGGATGATATGGACGCGACCATCTGCTGGAACTCGCTATCCGGCCCTGGCTCCGGGTTTGGCTGGGACCGCCGCGATGGACGGGCGATCAAGAATCTTCCGCGGCTGCCCGGCCCCGCCCAGCAGGAGCTGAAAGTCACCTCCTTTGTGACCGTGGCCTTCGATCAAGCAGGTCAACCGACGGGACGAATCTTCCTCCTCAACGGCCGTAAGCCATTCCAAAAGCAGGACTTAGCCTGGCTGGAAAACATTGCAGCCCACGTCTCCCCCGCTCTGGAGAACATCTTTCTTTTGAGGCACTTACGCGCCCGCGCCATCGAAGCCGAACGCAGCCGGATTGCCCGCGACCTCCACGATGGTATTCTCCAGACCCTCTTAAGCATCGAAATCCAGCTCGACGTCCTGCGCCGCCGCCTGCCCGCGGCCCCAGAACAGGCCGTCAGTGGCCTTGCCAGTCTGCAACAGACGGTCAAGAACGAGGGTGCCGAGCTCCGCCAGACCGTCACAGACCTCCGCCCGCTCCGCGTGCAGAGCGCCGACCTGGTCGACTTGATGCGCGGATTTGCCGAGCGCTACCGCAACGAATCCACGGTTGCCCTGGATTTACTGATTGATTCTGCCCAGCTGCGCGCTCCCGACCGCGTCTGTCGCGAGATTTTCCAGATTTACCGAGAAGCACTCAACAACATAAAAAAGCATGCCAAGGCTTCCCATGTCGTGGTAAAACTGTCGCAGGATGACAGCCGCCTAGTACTCGTTGTGGATGACAATGGTGAGGGGTTTAGTTTTGCCGGTCGATTCACCGGAGATGAGTTGGATCGCTTGCGGTTGGGTCCCATTTCCATTAAGGAGCGCGCGCGCACTGTGGGCGGGGTTCTGACTGTCGAGTCGAACCCGGGGCATGGAGCGCGTTTAACGATCGAAGTCCCGCTCGGATAACGGGTTTCAGGGTTTGTCTTACAAACCCTGACATAAACAGGTTTCAGGGTTTGTCACAAATATGGCTAAGACAGCGAAACCGCAGATACGGGTACTACTAGCCGATGACCACGCGATCTTTCGCGATGGTCTGAGGAAACTCCTCGATTCCGACGAAGACATCACCATTGTCGGCGAAGCGCAGAACGGCGCGGAGTGCATCAAGCTCCTCGCCAAGCTCAAACCCGATATTCTTTTGCTCGATCTACGCATGCCGGACAAAGACGGCTTGGCAGTCTTAGAGGAAGTTAACTTTGATACGTTGCCTACGCGCGTCGTCGTTCTGACCGCCGCCGAAGACGACCGCGACGTGGTTCGCGCCATGCGCCTCGGAGCGCGCGGTGTCGTGTTGAAACAGTCCGCGACCGATCTCCTGGTGAAAAGCATTCATCGCGTGCATGCCGGCGAAATCTGGCTCGACAACCGCATGACCGCTGAAGTCATGAAGGCGTTTTCAAAGTCCAGTGAATCCGGGCCACGCCGCGAAAAGCCGTTGCTCAGCGATCGCGAAAAGGAAATTGTGCAACTCGTCGCGCAAGGTTTCCGCAACAAGGAAATCGGCGAAAAACTTTTCATCTCCGAACAAACCGTCAAGAACCACCTGCACAATATCTTCGACAAGCTCGGTGTCTCCGACCGCCTCGAACTGGCGTTGTATGCCATTCACCACAGATTAATCGACCAATCGTAATTGCATCCCAAGTCTTATCGGGGCGCGATACATCACAGGCTCATAGACCAGTCGTAGCGCACCCACTCTTGCCGGGACGACATTCAGCACCAGCTCATCGCTCAATCCTTCGCTCGCCGCATGTGATTGCCTAGAACTAAGGTCTTTACCTTAATGCCTATTACGATATTCACTTGCTATCGCCGCTATCCAATGGTAACTACATTCTCCCGCGTCCCCGGGCTGCACACGTTCTACTCGAATCGGTTGCGTGGGGTAGATCATGAAACTCCCAACAATGAGCCTGTGCCGTGGCGCCTTGCTCTTCGTCTCCGTCCTGACAATCTGGGTCGGCATCGCCCCCGGCCAGGAAAAATCGAGCGCTCCCAGTCGTTCTGGCGTCCAAGCCGCAAAGAAGTCTCCCCAAACGAAAAGCCAGGCGCCCCCGAAAGAGTCCGCGCTCCCAGCGGAACAATCCAGCGCTGCAGAAGAATGGAATGATGGAGACAGCCCCGAGCTCATTCGCAAGCGCGAGGAATGGTTCTACAAGCAGCGCAGCTCCGTAAGCGGCCACATTCCCGCTGGCGCGCGCTTCAAGGCCTTCCAGCATATGCAACGCATGATGGAAGCCGAAGGTAAGCTCGTGCGCCAGCCCGATGGAAGCTATGCTGCCGCGACTCCGCAAGCTGGTCCTCCCGTCGGTGGGGCTTGGTCCTCTCTTGGTCCCACGCCCACAACCGGCGGGTTTTTCAGCCAGGTCAGCGGACGCATAGAGGCCATTGCCGTCGATTCCAGCGACCCTTCCGGCAATACAGTACTCATTGGTGGCGCTCAGGGCGGCATCTGGCGCTCCACCGACGGCGGCAGCACTTGGACTCCCGTCGGCGATCAAAATCCTTCCCTCGCGATGGGATCGATCGCCTTTGCCAACCCTTCGAATCCCGGAGGCGCCGGAGTCGTTTACGCCGGCACCGGTGAGCAAGCTTCCATCGGTTTCGACGTTTACTATGGCGCTGGCGTTCTGAAATCCACCGATGGCGGACTTCACTGGGCGCAAACTTGTACCGTGGCAAGCACCACATGTCCCTTCATCGGACCCTACAGCGATTTCACTTTCGGCTTCTACAGCGATGGCGGCGCGCGCATCAGCTACGTCGCCGTCAATCCATCCAATCCGAGTCTGGTTCTGGCCGCCGCGCACATTCCTCAAGCGGGAGGTAGCCTGACGGCTGGTGGTGTGTACTGCTCGGATGACGCCGGCGCCCATTGGAGTAGCATTCCCACCGCTTCCGGAGAGATGGCTACGTTTGTCGGATTCGCGAACGCGACGACCGCCTACGCGGCGCTCGGGCGAACTTCTGGAACCCTGTCTGGTGCTGTAAATCCTAACGGAATTTACAAATCCACGAATGCAGATGGCGGGTCCACAAAGAAGTGCGGCACGATCACATTCTCAAATGTCACCACGAACGGCGTCGCCGGCGTGCCCGCCGCCGACTTCGGGCGCATCGATCTCGGAATCGCTGCTTTTGACACAACGGGAAACACCGTATTTGCCTCGATCGCGGATGCCACTTTGAATCCAATCACTCAAGTTTCGCACGCATCGCGAAACAACCTCGGTGTCTTCAAGACCAGCGACGGCGGCAATTCCTGGATCAACACCAATGCCCCGGACATTTGTTCACCTCAATGCTGGTACGACAACGTCATTAAGGTCGACCCAACCAATTCCGGCATTGTTTTCTTTGGCGGCGGCGCGCACTCAGCCGTCAACAGCACATCTGTAACCTTTGAGTGGGTCATCCACTCCATTGACGGAGGCGCGACCTGGAGCCCGGCGATTCCTACAACCTCTGGAGATCCGACACTACCTCACGTCGATCAGCACGCCCTGTCTTTTTTCAAATTGCCAACCGGTAAAGTCCGCCTGTATCTCGGCAACGACGGCGGTCTGTGGCGCGCGGACGATGCAGAAGCGCCAACAGTGACGTGGATGAACCTGAACCAGAACCTTACGCTCACCCAGTTCTATCCGAATCTCTCCGTGAATCCTTCCGATCTCACGATTGCTTTTGGCGGCGCCCAAGACAATGGCAGCCAAATATTCCAAGGGAATCCCAACTGGACCAACGACGGGCATTGCGGCGACGGCGGCCAGACCGCTGTTGATTTTCAGGTTCCCACATCGGTTTATATCACCTGCCAGCTCATCAGCCTGTTTTTCTCGCCTTCTGGCGGTACCGATCCAACTTCCTATGTCCGTATCGGAAGCGGCATCAATCCCAACGGCACCGATAGTGTAGATTTCATTCCCCCCATCGCCACTGATCCGTCCACTCCCGGCCGCGTCTACTTCGGCACTGACCACGTCTATCAAAGCTCCGACAACGGCACGACGTTCACCGCTATTTCCGGTGTACTGCCGACAAGAGCCGGAAACTATCTCACTGCTTTCGGTGTTTCACCAAATAAGCCAGCCGTGGTCTATGCCGGAGCCAACGGCGGCGATATCTTCGTCGCAACCAACGTGGCTCCTGGTAGTGCTTCCTTTTTCCAAGTCGCGGGACAGTCCCAGCATCCCGTCCGCAACGTTACAGCCCTCGCCGTGGATCCGCACGACCCAACGGGCAACACCGTCTATGCCGCGTTCTCCGGTTTCGCCGTTTCTGGCCAAGACACTCTAGGTCATGTATTCGTGAGTATGAATGGTGGTGCTGGCTGGGCCGATGTGAGTTGCACGAACCTCGGCGCTTGCCAAACTCCCAATGCCGCTGACCTTCCCAACATTCCCGTGAACGACCTCGTCGTTGATCCCGATCTTCCCGGAACTATCTACGCGGCCACCGACATCGGCGTATTCCAAGGAACTTGCGCTGGGACGGCATGCACCTGGAACACGCTCGGCACAGGCCTTCCCAACGTTTCTGTTCTCTCTCTGAAGCTTCATGAGCCGTCGCGAACCTTGATTGCTGGAACTCACGGCCGCGGCGCCTGGTCTCTAGTCCTTACGAATTTCCCCTTCCCTCCGGGTCCACACATTACCTCTCTCTCACCGTTCTCCGCTCCAGCTTCTGCCGCGTCTCCCCTAACCTTGACCGTCAATGGCACCGGCCTTACTGGCGGTACCGTGCAATGGAAAGCGGGAGGTACAACGACGCCTCTTGCAACAATGGTTGTCTCCGACAGCCAAGTAACGGCCACCGTTCCCGTTTCGTTGCTCACTTCCGGTGGAACGGTTCAGGTCTCCGTCTCCGTCGGCCCCGCAAACAGCAATTCCCTGACGTTCGTTGTCCCTTCGGCACCTCCAACTATTTCCAGCGTCAGTCCCAACAATACTCCTATCAACATCAATTCCCCCGACATCCCGGTTATCGTGACCGGCACAAATTTCTCGGCCAGCTCGCAAGTTATGCTCAATCCCGACTTTACCGCGACCAATGCTCAACCGCATGGGCAAGTCGTCATTCCAACCACGTTCAAGTCTCCGACACAATTATCAGCAACGATTCCTGGGAGCTTCATAACCGGGACTGGCAGCATAAACTCAGTCGGTGTGCGGACACTCCCTCCTGGTGGCGGAATCACCCTCTCTCCTCCAGCGGGTCCGACGCCTTTGCCCACTTTTACTGTCGTCGCGCCCCCGCCTGCCAACGACAACTTCGCCAGCGCGATGCCTTTCAATAGTCTAGGGGGGCAGCTCATCGTAGACAGCTCCGCGGCGACAATGCAATCAACGGATCCCATCCTGCCATGCGTCACACAGCATGCAGGCGGTAGCGGGAAGAATGGCAGCTACAACACCGTCTGGTTTTCCTTTACTCCGAGCTCAAACGGGACGATCACTGACCTCTCAACGCAATTTAGCAATTACGACACTACTTTGGCCGTCTTTACAGGAACAATGGGAAATCTCACGATGGTCCCCGGTGCTTGTAATGACGACATCAATCCTGGCGTCGTCATTCAGTCCGATCTTCAAAATATCTCTGTCACCGGAGGTACCACGTACTACATCATGGTGGGCGCTTTCGGGCCCCCCGATCCCAATCCGGTCGCTCTGGGAGGATATTCTAATATCACGCTTTCCTTTACTCAGGCCCCGCCTGACTTCACCATGACGCCCGTGGCTCCAATAAGTGTGACTGTCAATGCAGGAAGTCCAGCCACCTACACTGTCGCTATCGGGGCCACCGGCGGCTTCGCTTCTAGCGTCACCGTGACCTGTTCGCTTCCCGCGGCAGCGACGACCTGCGCGGCGAATCCCCCCTCGGTCGCGCCGGGTAACAGCACAACCATCACCGTCACGACCATGGCTCACCAGATCCTCATCCCCGCGCGTCCACTCAAGCGTATCGGCCCCTGGCAGAGAGTCGTCCCGCTCCTGGTCCTAGCCGCTGTTGCCTTGATACTGCTTGTGTTTGCTGCGCGGACGCGACGCCAGCGCATCGCGATCTCCATTCCCCTGGCTGGCTTGGTCCTCTTCCTCGTGTTCCAGGCTGCAGGCTGCGGCGGCGGCAACAATAGCGGCCCTCCTCCACTACACGGCACGCAGCCGGGCCCTTACACCGTCACGATTACAGGAACCTCAGGTGCCACAACCCACACCACCACGGTGATGCTTACTGTAAACTAAGCTGATTTATTTCTGGCACTGTCGAACGACTAGACTCGGAGGAAAAACGTTCCATGCGCAATTACATTCGCCGATTCACATCCGCCAAGCTGCTCGCCGCCGCGGGCGCCGTTCTTTCGTTCTCCGTCGCCGCGCAAGAAGTCCCGCAGCAAATCCAGCCGCCCGCCAACGAACAACTTCTCCTTCGTGTCCATGCCAAGGGCGACCAGATCTACACCTGCAAGGCCGACGGCACACAATTCACTTGGACGCTGAAAGCTCCCGATGCCCAACTCTTCGACAAGGATGGCAAACCTTTCGGCAAACATTTCGCGGGACCTTCCTGGGAAGCGAACGACGGCAGCCGCGTCACTGGCAAAGCCGTTGCCAATGCGCCTTCGCCGGACGCCGATTCCATTCCCTGGCTTCTCGTCAACCTTCTGAGCCACGATGGCACCGGCGTACTTTCTCGCGCCACAACTATCCAGCGCCTCAACACCAAAGGTGGCAAAGCGCCAGCGTCCGGCTGCGACGCTTCGCACGTCGGCCAGGAAGTCCGCGTGCCGTATTCCGCTGACTACCTGTTCTACGTCCCGAAATAGCCTGTAATGCCAGTGTTTGCTTAAAGTTAGCGCGGTAACCAAAAGGTGCGTTTTGTGTATTCCGGACGCGGCTATCTTATCCTCTAGTTCTAGTTTCCGGCTCCGTTCTAGTACCTCGGTACTTCTTAGCATTGAACCGATTTTGTATCCTGAGTCCTATTGTTCCCTGGGCCGCACCCGGATACACTCTCTCTTCGATCAGGAGGACTTCTTTGACTGGCTCCGAACGCCGCACTACCCAGCGCTTCTCCATGCGGCTGCCGCTCACTGTTCGTTGGACAACGGGAGCCGCGGTTGGTGAAACCAGCACCGAATCACGGGACGTCAGCTCCCGCGGTGTCTATTTCTTTCTTTCCAAGGATGTCAGGGAAGGCTCGCCCGTTGAGATTCTTCTGACTCTTCCCAACGAGATTACTATGGCGGGACCCGTACGAGTCCGCTGCCTCGGCCGCGTGCAGCGCACCGAGCCGCGCGATGAAGGCTCCGTCGGCGTGGTTGCCGCGATCGAGCGCTACGAATTCCTCCGCGGCGAGGAAGAAAAGTAAAAGAATTTCGAAAAAAGTAGCGGGCGAGTTTGAATTCTCTTAATCGTGACAATAGCGGCCAAAATTCAAACTGACCCACTACCGAAAAAAGGAAGCCGCCGCTTTCCCGGCCTCGCGCGCAAGAATTTCTGAACAGCTTTTTGCCCTGCGGCGCGAAGTATGTTCGAGCGGTTTCTTGGCCTTGCTGTAAACGAGATTCCTGACGAGTTCCTTGCTCGCTCACTGCGGAGGCGGGCGGGATAAGCCGGGGTGCCTTGGCCCCTCAGCGAAGCTACCCCGGCACTTTTTTCTCTCCGTTTTCTCGAAGTTCGATCCCCAGCCGCCTGTCCACTACTTATCCCCCACGGATGGCCGTGCCTCAACTCCAAAAAACACCTTTAGCTGGTCCTGTCCCATTTCCAATTTCTATTTTCCATTTTCTAAAGGAGGCCGAAGCTTTCCTGCAGCGAGCTTCGCCAGCGCGCGGAACCGCCCGCTGAATTCACCTGCGCTCAAACGCCCCTCGCGGCAGAGCCAGCGGAGAAAATCCTCGGCCCGCCGCTCCCGCTTCTGCGAGTTACATTCCGCACACGAAGACACCAGGTTGCGGTAGCCATTGCGCCCTCCTCGGACGCGCGGAACCACATGGTCCAGGCACCGCACCATCGGTGTCAGCCGGCGCAAGCAGTAAAAGCACCGCCCGCCCTCGCGCGCGTGGATCGCCTGCCGCAGCGCCCGGGTTTCCAGGAAATCCGCCTTCTCGAGGTTGCCCGCGCCAGGCAGACGCCCCACACCAGACAGACGATTGTCGGCGCACGCTGCGATTTTCCCCGCGCCCACTGAGCGAATCTCCTCGGGCAAGCGCACTTTGACCACGTGACCCGCTCTGCTGCGTTCGGCCAGGCGCAGAGCGCCTTTGGCCACCAGGCCCCGCACCGCTCTGCGTGCGGCCCGGAGGGTAAGGCATGCGCCGCGAGCCAGCCACGGAATGGAAAAGCAAAGTTGCAGCCTCCCCTCCAGCCGGCTGTGCCGCAGCAGATGAGAATATACCGCGCGGTCATGCACCGAGAGGTGCAGCCGCGGCACCACCAAGTCTTCCAATTGTTTCCACACGTGTACCGCGTTGAGCTTTCGGTTTTTCATGTTCATTGTCCGTTGGTAGGACAGACATTCTTGTCTGTCTTGTAGGGGCGCCTTAGCGCGTCCCAAGTTATGTCTCTGATCTTTCGCAACCGGTAGGACAGAGATTCTTGTCTGTCCTCGTAGGCGGGGGTGGTGCAGAGGAAGGGCGTGCCCCGAATTCGGGATCTCCGCCCTTAAAAAGAAAAAGTCCCGGCGATAACCGGGACGCACTTCTCTACAACCCAAATCCTATCACACTAGTAACCGCCTTGTCAAGACCAAAATTAGTTCGCCACTCTTGCCTCATCCCCGCCGTAGGCGCGCCAGAAGTTAGCCCAGCCCGCAAGGGCTGGGAAAGCTAGCAAAAAGAAATCCCCAACGCCGTAGGCACGGTTTTTGGGCCCCGCATGGGTCTACGGGGCGCAGCACCTGGAACCGTGGGCTCCTCCTCTTGTCCCTTTTCCAATCTCTTTTTTTAGGAGGGCACGACTTCAGTCGTGCCGCAAAGCCCAAAGATCTATGGGGCTTTTAGCCCCTGAAGGATGGCGTCTTTTCTCTTCCCCCTTTTCCAATTTCTAGTTTCTAATTTCTAGTTTCCAGTTTGCCCCATCCCCGCCCCACGCGGCCGCCTCGCCTTCGCCTAACACGCCTTACACACACAGCGCGGATCAATAGACGTCCCATCTGCGCCCCCGGTCCCGTCCATGTACGCAAGGAACCTTTGAGCAGGCTCGGGCAGCGGACAAGCTCCCGGCCCAAACCCGTCCGCCAGAACACTAGCGCCACCCCGCACCGGCGCGCATCCTAGCGTGGTGCTCGAAGACGTAGCGCCGGGCTTCAGCCCGGCATCTTTCTTTTCCCGGTCGAGCCACTCACCCCTTGGGCCCTATTACGAACGTCGCGTGGTACGTGCGGGGCGGCGGATTTGATCTCCCATGACACTGCCACCGGGACGATATGACAAAAGAACCACAGCGACTGTGGCCGTCATGCTGACCAGTCCGGAGAGCGCCTTCTCCACCGAACTGGCCTTAACCGAAAACATCAGCCAGCGCGGCGCGCGCGTGCTGACCAGGAAGCTTTGGTGGGCCAACGACTCCGTGGTGATTAAGTCCCTGGAGGGCGACCTGCAGTCCGAAGCCCGAGTCGTCTACCGCCAGCCCGTGCGCGAAAGTGTCTATGCCATCGGCTTGGAGCTGCTCGGGCCAAAAGGGAATTGGCGAGGAAAATCCGGCTAAGTTTCAGGCTGCATCTTCTGTAGGGGCGGGCCGTTTTGCCTCCGCGAAGGCCGTGCGGCGTCTCTTTAGGAGGTGGGAGCTTCAGCTCCCCACGGTGACGATCAAGAACGGGACTTCATCCCCTGAAGGGCGCACGATGGCTCTTAAGCACTCGCCAACGCCGAAATCATCATCCAGGAATGGATCGAAACCGCCAAAGAACTCGGCCGCCACATCCCCGCCCCGCGCGGCCGCCTCGCCTTCGCTTAACACGCCTTTCTCTTTTCCAATTTCTAGTTTCTAGCTTGTCCCGGCCCGCCCTCTTCGGGAAGCTGGCGTTCACGCTGTGGCTCGTCATCAAGAGCGCCAAGCCGCCAGCGCTGGACGCCACAGCCGCTCTCCCGCCTTTCTCGTCCGTTTGAATTTCTTATTCGTGACAATCGGGGTCAAAATTCAAATGGACAGTCCGTTGGGGGCTGGCGCCCTACTCTTGCCTCATCCCCCCAGTGCTTTGTGGGTCGGACCTTCAGGTCCGACATAAGCCGTCGTTCTTCTTCACGGCTTCAGCCGCTGAGGAACTGCGCGGTGGCCCCTTGCCACCAGCATGGCGTAGAGTGAGAATCTGCTTGACCTTGGAATCGATTCCAAGCTTTAGGCTAATCCTGTGAGTTCTAAAGTTCCCACAACTCGACCCCTGTATTGCGGTGAACTGGCCCGTCTTTCCGGCGTAAGTGCGGA
>Ga0137403_10006864_pt1 | contig 12969 bp, 12 predicted proteins | sample CZOMad2_1_16fung_FD_122057 | JGI IMG/M metagenome (GOLD analysis project Ga0137403, IMG submission 122057) | Vadose zone soil fungal communities from Angelo Coast Range Reserve, California, USA - CZOMad2_1_16fungal (Hybrid Assembly) | ecosystem: Environmental > Terrestrial > Soil > Vadose zone... | reverse complement strand
TCCCACGCGGAGCGGAGATTGGAAGCAGTCACACGTCAGCCTTTGGACAGAAAGACTACTTTACCTTAAGGATGTGCTTTGAGCCGAGCGGGCCGCGTGGGTGCGCAGAGGCGCTGAGCCGTGACGAGTTACTTGATAGCCGCGCCGCGCACACGGCTGTGATAACGGCTATATGTGAAATAGATGACCAGGCCAATCGCCAGCCAAATGATTAGACGCGCCCAGTTGACCCAGCCTAGCTTGTACATCATGTAGCCATTGAAAATGATGCCGAGAATCGGCACCAACGGAACCCAGGGCGTGCGGAACGGCCGCGGTTGCTGGGGATTGGTGCGGCGCAAGATCATGACGGCGATACACACCATTACGAATGCCAGCAATGTGCCGATGTTGACCATTTTTCCGATGTCGTCGATCGGCGTGATGCTGCCAACGATAGCGGCCAGCAAACCGACCAGAATGGTGTTTTTGTATGGCGTGCGGAACTTTGGATGAACCGCGGCAAAGAATTTCCTGGGGAGCAAGCCGTCGTTAGCCATTGCAAACAGAACGCGGGTCTGGCCCAACAGCATCACCAGCATAACGCTGGTAAGTCCGGCGAGAGCGCCGATGGTGATGATATGGGAGGCCGTGTACAAGCCGCGATCCAGGAAGGCTACAGCAATGGGCGCCTCAATATTAATGTCTTGCCAGCGAACCATGCCGGTCAGCACACCCGCCACGAGAATATACAGGATGGTGCAAATGAGGAGTGACGCCATGATGCCGATAGGCAAATCACGTTGCGGATTCTTGCATTCCTGCGCAGTAGTGGAGACGGCGTCGAAACCGATGTAGGCGAAAAATATGTACGCGGCTCCAGCACCGATGCCGGCAAAACCATGGGGCGCGAAATTGGACCAGTCGTGGCCCCAGTTATCAAAATTAATGTAATGGACGCCCAGACCGATCACAAACAGCACCACAGCAACCTTAATGGTCACGATAGTAGCGTTAAAGCGCGCGCTTTCCTTGATGCCGATTACCAAAATCGCGGTAATGACGAGCGCGATAATAAAAGCCGGTAGGTTAAAACCAATTTCATAACCGAAAACGGTTGGCGCATTGAGCAGGGTATGGGCTTGCTGCGCCAACTCCGGCGACTGCGCTTTCATGATGGCATCGACTTTGTCGAGAAATGCTTGCGTCCCGGGTTGCAATGTGGCGTCCGACGCGCGAGCCATTTGCCGCGCGATGATCTTCGTCGCCGTGTTCAAACCGGTCCAATGATCGTAAGCAAGCCACAACGGCATTTTTATGTGAAAGATGTTCAGCAACTCGATGAAATGGTTCGACCAACCCGAGGAAACAGTGCTGGCTCCCATGGCATATTCGAGCGTGAGATCCCAACCGATGATCCAGGCAAAAAATTCCCCGAGAGTGGCGTACGCGTAGGTATAAGCGCTGCCGGCGAGCGGAATCATCGCCGCGAACTCTGCATAGCACAAACCAGCGAAAGCGCATCCTAAGCCGGAGAGAACAAAGGAGAGCATGAGCGCCGGGCCGGCATAATGCGCGCCAAGTCCGGAAAGTACGAAAATACCCGCACCGATGATGGCGCCCACTCCCAGCGCCGTGAGTTGGCCAGCGCCGAGCGTGCGCTTGAGGCTGTGCTGGCCGGCTTCGCCCGCTTCCGCGAGCAGCATGTTCATCGGCTTTTTTACGAAAAGCCAGCTTCGTGGATCGCTGGCTCCGGTCGCATCGAGTTCGTTTGACCTTGTTGCCATAAGGAAAGCACCTCGCAAGACGCATCTGGCGTCCTACAAATTGATATTAGGTTGCCTGTTTGGCCGCCGCCGACCGCCGCGACCAAATCAGATATACCGGGACTCCAATCAGCACGATCACTAGCCCGCGACCCGCCGTCTGCGTCTGGTACAGCAGCAACACAAACATGATAGCGGTCGCCGCCACTATATACAGCAGCGGAATGAAAGGATAGCCAGGTGCCTTGTACGGCCGGTCCGCATCTGGCCGCTTTCTCCGCAACGCGAAAATTCCGGCAATCGTCAGGACGTAAAACAGGAGTGCCGAAAAGACGACGTAATCCAGCAAGTCGCTATACAGGTTGCCGTAGCTGATCTCGCCCAAGCCGCTCACGCGCCGCGTACGCAGCAGAATAAGCACAGTGATCCAGATGCCTTGGTAGATCAACGCGCTGCCTGGCACGCCCTTCTGGTTCAGCGTACCCGTCGACTTGAAAAACAGTCCATCGCGCGCCATAGCATAAGAAACTCGTGCACCAGCCAAAATCAGCCCGTTATTGCAGCCAAAGGTGGAAATGATAATCGCCACGGCCATGATAGCGGCGCCTGCAGGTCCAAAAACGGCGGCGAGTGCAGCGCTGGCGACTCGATCGTCGGGGGCGTTCTGAATTTGGGCGAGCGGAAGCGTGCAGAGATAAGCGAGATTCGCCAAGCAATACAAAGTGATCACGATCAGTGTGCCAAAAGCCATCGAGAGCGCAACGTCGCGTTTGGGATTCTTCACTTCTGCAGCGGTGAAGCCGATGTTGTTCCAGGCGTCAGCGGAAAAGAGCGAGCCGACTTGCGCCACGCCGTAAGCCACGAAGAGCCCGAATGCACCGGAAGCGGCGGTCACCGTCGGGACCAGGCCGCGCAGAAAACCTGCTCCAGGCTCAAGCGGTTGCGCTCCGCGAATAGCCCAGAAGTGGCCGAAGTTGTCGGAGATAGCCGCGGCATTGCGGCCAATAAAGACGCATATGAAGATTAGGCCGAGCAGAGCGAGGGTCTTGGCGCTGGTGAAAATATTTTGGATGAGCTTCCCGATGCGCACGCCCTGCGTATTGAGGAACGTGATGAAGGCAATCATCAATATCGCAACAAGTTGCTGTACGGACAGGCTTACCGCGTATTTAGACGAGAGTGCAAGCGGCGGGATGATCCAAGTCGTCGGCGAAATTGCGGGGAACAGCACGCCAAGATAGCGTGCGAAACCAACCGCAACCGCCGCAATGGTCCCCGTTTGAATTACCAGGAACAGTGTCCAACCGTAAAGAAAACCCCAAAGTGGCGAATACGCTTCTCGCAGATAAATATACTGGCCCCCAGCACGCGGGAACATCCCGGCCAATTCACCGTACGATATCGCCGCGAAAACCGTGAGTAGTCCCGTAAGGATCCAGGTCAGCAACAATCCAGCCGGAGAGCCGGTCTGCCGTGAGATTCCCGCCGCCACAATGAAAATGCCGGAGCCAATCATCGACCCCACGACGATCATCGTACCGTCGAAGAGTCCAATAGCGCGAACGAACCCGCCTTCTTGCTTTACGGCAACTGGCTCGTGGATGACTTGCGTAGTGTCCGCCATTTCCCTAAGGCCTCAGACGGCGGCGGCGTGATTCGCGGCGCCAAGTATTTCGAGATAACGGCGCGCTTGTTCGCCGGGCTTTTCCGCGCCCACCACGTCGCGAATCACAGCCACGCTGTCGGCGCCAGCTGCGATGACCGAAGCCGCGTGCTCCAGCGTGATACCTCCAATAGCGACGATTGGCTTCTCTGTAAGCGGCCGAGCCTGGCGGATCAATTCCAGTCCTACGACGGGATCGGGATTCGCTTTGGAGGTAGTGGCAAAAACCGGGCCGATGGCGATGTAGTCCGCGGAACTTGCCGCGGCGGCGCGAAACTGCTCCAGGTTATGTGTGGAAGCACCGATCCACATTTCTTCTCCGACAACCGCTCTCGCCTTGGTCGGATCTAAATCTTCCTGACCGACATGCACACCGGCTGCGCCAGCGAGCACAGCAATATCCGGCCGATCATTCACAATCAAGGAAGACCCATAGGGCTTCAGCGATGAGACCAGTTCGCGACAGGTCTTCAGCAAATCGCGCGGCGACGCAGACTTGTCGCGATATTGCAGCAACCGGACACCTGCGGCGGCCAATTCCTGCGCGCAATTATGTGGAGAGTTATTGAGCAACGTTGCGTCTAGTATCACATACAGCCTGGGCAGGACAAGACGCATAAAGCTATTTTCCGTTCGTTCCCAGCAACCGCTCGATGAAATGCGTATCGATTTTCCCCGCAGCGAAATCGGCGTCCGCCAGAATCCGGCGATGCAATGGAATTGACGTCTTGATCCCTTCAATGACGAACATTTCCAATGCCCGCTTCATCCGCCCCACGGCCTCAGCGCGATCTCGGCCCTTAACGATCAGCTTCGCAATCATCGAATCATAATAGGGCGGGATTACCGCGTCCGCGTACGCCGCGGAATCCACCCGTACGCCGGTACCGCCCGGAGCCTGAAAAGTTGTGATGCGTCCTGCCGACGGAACGAATGTATCGGGGTCCTCGGCGTTAATACGGCATTCGATGGCATGCCCCGAGAATTGCATTTCACCGACGGCTTCTTCCAGGCGCTCCCCAGCCGCTATCCGAATCTGAGCTTTAATCAAATCTACGCCCGTCACCAATTCCGTCACCGGGTGCTCGACCTGAATGCGCGTATTCATTTCGATGAAATAAAGCGAACCGTCCTGATCCATCAAGAATTCAACTGTGCCCGCATTGGTATACCCGATCTTCTCCAGCGCGCGCACGACTTTCATGCCCAAATCTTTGCGCCGCTTGGCATCCATCCCTGGGGACGGCGACTCCTCGATCAATTTCTGGTGGCGCCGCTGAATGCTGCATTCCCGCTCACCCAGATGAATGATTTTGCCGTGCTGATCGCCAAGCACCTGAAATTCAATGTGACGAGGGTGCTCTAGAAATCGCTCCGCGTACACATCCGGATTCCCAAAGGCTTGTTGCGCCTCGCTGCGCGCTGTCTGATACGCCGAAAGCAACTCATTCTGATTGCGCACAACGCGCATTCCCCGGCCACCACCGCCAGCCACGGCTTTCAGGATCAACGGATAGCCGATTCGCGCCGCCTCTTTGCCAAGCTGCTCCTCGCCTTCGACGATGCCGTCGCTCCCGGGAATGGTAGGCAGCCCAGCCGTCTTAACTTCGCGGCGCGCGCGGTCTTTTTCTCCCATCATTTCGATGACTTCCGCAGTCGGACCAATAAACGTGATCTCAGAAGCCTCGCAAACCTTCGCGAAATTGGCGTTTTCGGAAAGAAATCCGTAGCCGGGGTGAATCGCGTCAACATTAGTGATTTCCGCAGCACTAATCACCTGCGGGATGTTGAGGTAACTTTCACTGCTGCGCGGCGGCCCAATGCACACCGCCTCGTCCGCAAATCGGACGTGCAAAGAATTGCGGTCCGCCTCGGAATACACCGCCACCGTGGAGATTCCCAGCTCCTTGCACGCGCAAATAACTCGCAGCGCGATTTCCCCGCGATTGGCGACTAGAATTTTCTGGAACATGTCGGTGGATGCCGGCTATTTCTTCCGGCTCGGATGTATGCCGAAGAGCGGCTGGCCGTACTCGACGGGCTGCCCGTTCTCCACGAAAATGCGCAGTACCTCGCCGCTAATGTCGGATTCGATCTCGTTCATCAGTTTCATGGCTTCGACGATGCACAATGTCTGGCCCGTTTCCACGTACCCGCCGACTTTGACAAACGCTTCCGCGCCGGGGCTAGGCGAACCGTAATAGGTGCCCACAATTGGAGATTTCACCAAGTGCAACTCTTCCCCGGAACGGGCTTCCGATGGCAGAGCAGGCGACGCCGGTGCGGGAGGCGGCTGAGTTTGCGCTGGCGCTGCTCCTGCAATGATGATCTCGGGCGCACCCATGTGCCGGACACCCGAAGCGACGGAAGGTTTCTTCAACCGAATCTTCAGATCGCCTCGCGAGTACTCAAACTCCTCGAGGTTGTGCTCGGTCATGAAATTCAGCAGGTGCTCAATATGCTCAAGTTCCGTGCCGGCAAACTGCGAATTGGCGCTTGGTTTTGAGGGCTTTTTGGGTTTCATGCCTGTTCAAATCTCGATAAGGTTCCGCGGAACCTGGGTAAGCACTTCCGTTCGACCTGCATGTATCGCCACGTCGTCTTCAATGCGAATGCCTCCGACGCCAGGCACGTAAACTCCAGGTTCAATCGTGATCACGTTTCCGGAAACCAAAATATGTCTCTGTCCACGCGCCACACGGGGCTCCTCATGCACTTCCAGGCCAAGCCCATGTCCGGTGCTGTGCACAAAATATTTGTCAAGCCGGTAGTGCGCCAGAACCCCTCTGGCGGCGGCATCGACATCCCCACAGGTGATGCCGGCCCGCGCCGCGGCGACCGCAGCCGCCTGCGCCTCCTGGACCGCCCCATACCATCGCCGTATGCGCGCAGGCGCGCGTCCGACGAATACAGTCCGCGTAATATCGCTGCAATAGTGGCCGAGTATAACACCCAGGTCCAGTACCACCAATTCATTTTTCCCCAGCCGTTTTCCCGTTGGCCGCGCATGCGGATGTGCGGAGCGCGCTCCAAACGCCACGATAGTTCCGAAGGCGGGACCCGAGGCTCCGCGGCTTCTCATAAGATATTCGATCTCCGCTGCGATCTCGATTTCGCGCACGCCCGGCTTCAGTAGCTTAAGCGCTGCGCAAAGAACATCACCCGCCAGTAGCGCAGCCTTGCGCATCTGCGCGATTTCACCAAGTTCTTTGACTTGCCGCAAAGACCCGATTTCGGCTCCGACCGCCGACCAACGGATGCGAGCCCCACCGCTTCGGCCCAGATTGCGAAATTGCTCCACGCTGACTTGCGCGGCATCAAACCCTATTTTCCCGCGCCCGCGGCCACGCAGCCATTTGCCCACACTGGCTGCCAAAGACCCTTTCTGCTTCACCACGCGTATTCCAGAGGTTTCTTCTTTGGCTTGAACGGTAAACCGCCCATCCGTTACCAGGGCCGCTCCTTTGCGCAAGATGATTAGCGCGCCAGCTTCCCCGGTGAAACCAGTCAGATAGTACCAATCAGCAGGACTCGTCGAGAGAATGCCCGATAAGCCTCTTGCGGCGATCTGTGCCTGCAGCGCCCGTCTTCTATGTGCAAATAGTGTCTTCATAAAACAGTTCGAGGAGACCGGAGTCTCCTCGAAACTGATTCCTATGGAAAGCGTAGCACTTCTGAGCTTGCGTGTTATCCCGGCGTGATTCTCGGGGTGAGGAAGAACAACAACTCATTCGATGTAGTAGCGATGTTGTTCCGCTTGAAAAGATGCCCGATAATCGGCAGGCTCCCAAGCAGCGGCACCTCGGTAATATCGACGCGTTGTGATGTAACGATGATTCCGCCGATTACCACCGTGCCGCCATCCGCTACAAGCACTTTGGTCTCCGCCGACTGTGTGTTCAGCGCGGGCACGCCCTGCACACGCGGGATACCAGCGTCGATCTGCGTGTTCTCGACAAGCACATCCATGAACACGGTTCCCTCTGCGGTGATCTGCGGCGTCACCTCCAATTTCAACACCGCGTCGATGAACTGCACCGAAATCGTATTGTTGATGGTTGTCTGCACCGGGATTTTTGTACCCTGCTTTACAGTCGCTTTTTCGTTGTTCTGCGTGATCACGCGCGGCTTTGACAGCAGTTTGCCGACGCCCTTGGCCTCCGCGGCGGTGATGAAGAAGTCCACCGCAAAGTTCGGCGAATTGTGACCTAAAAACAGGCCGCTTGTGGGCGCCGATGCTCCTAGATTGACGTTAAACGGAAGCGAGTTGGTACCAGCGCTAACCAGTGGTGGCTGGGGTATGGACGATGTCGTTGGTATTGAGACACTGCTTGTGCCCACCCCTGTAACGCCTCCGATGATGCTCCGACCACTGGTGGCCGTCCCCGCGAAACCAAGCTGCACACCAATGTCCTGAGCAAATGACCGACTAGCCGAAACTACTCGCGCTTCGATCTCCACCTGCTGCGACTTGCGGTCCAGTTGACGTATCAAATTATCGATGACCGGAATAACCGACGGAATATCGCGAATGATGAGCTGGTTCGAGCGGTCATCGGAAAGAATATCTCCACGCTGTGACAGAAACTTCTTCAGCGTGTCTTTCATTTTCTCGGCTTTCCCATAGCTAAGTACGCGCGTCACGGTGACGGGCGCAACCGCTTCGGCCTGGGCTTTTTCCAAATCACGTTGCGTCTCCGCTTCTCTTTTCAACGTATCGCGAGTGGCCACGCGCAGAACGTTTCCGCTGAGCTGCTTGTCCAAGCCGTTATTCTGCAACACGATATCGAGCGCCTGATCCCATGGCACTTCATCGAGTACGATCGTCAGGCTGCCCTTCACCGCCGGATCGAGCACCACGTTCAATCCGCTGATTTCATGAATCAAGCGGAAAAAGTCCTTCAGATCCACGTCCTTCAAGTTCACCGATATTGGCTCACCGGTGTATCTGGCGCTTGAAGTCGAAACCGATGCCTGCGAGTTCCCTACCGTCGCCGCCGCGTTCCCGGATTGCTGCTGAGCGGCTTGCTGCGGAGTCGGACGCGCCGGTTCACTCCTCCCCCCAAACGATGCCAGGACAACTGAGGGCTGGGTCAGTTCGCCGGGCAATGCGAAACGAGGAGCTAAAATTTTGCGAGTGTTAGTGGAACGCCCCGCTGTGCCATGCGGGCCGGAGATGTCATAGCGGAACGCTGGCCGCTCAACGAGGATTTTCTCTGAGGCGGCCTTCAAGACTGGCACCGCTGCTGCTGGAGATTGAACTCCGGCATCAAAAGAAACCACTACTGATAGGCCGTCGCGAGAAATCTGGTAAGGCGAAGCGCCCGTAAGATCAATCACCACACGCGCTACGTCTGGCCGATACTGTCCGAGACGCACGCCACGAACGGGAGCGGACACGCCCGGAATCACGGTCTTGTGCACGGCCAGCTTCGTACCGCTGAAATCAAGCACCAGCCGGTCGGGATCCTGCACGCGTGAGGCATGAACCTCCAGCGGTCCCGCGCCTTCGACGCGCACGCTGGCACGCTGCGAGGCCTGCGTAATCGCCACGCTTGAAATCACCGACGCCGTCGCGCCGGCGCCCGCGGGCTCCTGCGTTTGAGCAAAAGACGAGCTGGTGGTCAGCGCCGCGCTCGCAAGTATCAGGCAGCCAATTCGCATGGCCGGCCAATTCGTCATCATTGCTGTTCTCCTGCACTGGCGTAAATTCGTTTGCTCACCTGGCGCTCCAACGGTTTTCCGAAGGCATCCTTCCCAACTTCATGGAAGGAGACTCCATCCATCGCAATTTTTTCGACACGGCCGTCATAAAGCTGATCGCCTTCCCGCAAGAAATACGTCCGCGATTGCGGATTGGAAACCACGGCAATCATCCCGCTCGGCGCGCGCACGATTCCGTCTAGGCGAAGCGTACTGACCTGCAGGCCGGCCTTCCCCGGTGGAAGCGGTCCCGTAGCCCCACCGCCGTGTTCGCGGCCCACCAGCGACTCAAAGGGGTCGCGCTTGGCAACTTTCAGCTCTTTCTCAGGAGTGCTCGCCCTGCTGGCAGCGGGCTTTGCCGCCTTTTGGGTAGATTTCTTTGCCTGCTTCGGCGCTGGTTTTGCGGCTGGCGCCGTCGGTTTGGCTGCATTTGCTGCCTGCCCTGCGGGCTTTTTGCCTGAGGCCGCTGGCTTATTAGTATTAGAAGCTGCCGGTTTGTTTTGCGCAGCAGAAGCGGGCGCTGCAGTCGATTTTGCAGGCGCTTGCTTGGCGACCTGGGCCACCGGTTTGTCGGCGGGCTTCGCGGCTTGCGACGTGGCTTTAGCTGCTCCTGGCGTCGCTGAATTCGTGCTCGCGCCATTTGCAGGCTTGTTTTGCCCGTGCAGGCCGGGAACGACCGCCGCCAGCGTAATCCCGAATACGAGAGTTTTCACTAAATGCATATTTCGCTCATTCCCGTTCAGGGTTTCCCCGCCGGTTTCGCCGGACCTGCTGCTGCAGCACCGGCTTCACTCGGCTTGGTAAAGAACGTCGTAGCTGTAAAAACTCCGGAGACCGTTGTGCCCGGACGAACCGGATACTTCGCTCCCTTGTTACCGCTACTCGACGGATCCGCAAATACCAGATCGCCCACGTTGATGATTCGAGACAACCTGCTCATTCGCCCGAAGAAATCCAAAATATTGAAATAGGGGCCGTCGGCCTGCACTTCAAACGGCATCTCGTAGTGGTATTCCTTGGTCACAACAGCCTGCGACGTCAATCGTCGCAGTTGCACATTCGACGCCGCTGCCGCGCCCTGCACCAACCGGATAAATTCGTCAGTCTCTTTTTCTTCCGGCACGATCGTCTTGAGCGTATCGAGCTGCTTATTCAGCGCATCCATCTGCGACTTCAATTCGCTGTAGCGCTGCCGGTAGACCTGCAACTGCGTCACTTCCTGGTTGAGCTGCGCCCGCAGCCGAACCGCCTTGTCCACTTCGTCGCGCTCTTGCGCCACTGGCGAACCCGGCACATAAACTCCCACCACCACCAGCACCACGGTAATCGCCAGGGCCAGCAGAACTTGCATAATCAACGACATGTCGCGCAATGGGTTGGCCATGGCTCGTTATCCTTTCTTCGCCGGTGTTGCCGGAGCCGCCGGGGTTCCCACTGCTTTCGGCTGCTGCGGACGAATCGGTCCAAGCTGCGGCGGGCTGATTTCTGCCGTCATCTGAAACACGAATGTCTGTATGCCTGTGCTCTTGTCGTCCTGTTTTGTTTCCTTGATTTCCACTTTTTGGAAGTACCCAGAACGCTTCAATGCTGTTATGAAATTAGCCACGGAATTCACCGACGCCGCAGCTCCCTCCATCGAAAGATTGTTCCCTTTTCTGGTCATCGTTATCAGCCACAGGTTTTCCGTTCGTGAAACTGTGCTGGCGATCTCGTCCAGTAATTCTTGTGCCCCGGTGCGATCGCGCTGTAACTGCTCGATGGTCGCAACCCGCTGCGTCAAGATCTTCTTCTGGGCCTCAAATGTGTCGACTTGCTGCTTCACCTGCTCTAAATCTGCCTTCTGCGCTTGCAGCTGCTTGATGCGCGTGTTTTCTTCGTTAAGCTGCTTCTGCCAGGAGAGGTACAGAAGAAACAACGCCAGAACGCCCAGCGCTGCGCCCGCGCCCACGAAAACCAGCGGCGTTACTGCGCCGGTATCCATCATCGGCCCCCGACGCCGTGCCGCGCGGGGACGCGTTTGTCCGAGAAGATTTATACGAATCATGATTAATCAAAGCTCCTGAGTGCCAGCCCCACTGCTATTGCAAGCCGAGGGCCCATTTCGCGAATCTGATCTTCGCTGTGCTTGCTGGGATTCACGAGCACTTTTCGGAAAGGATTTAATTCCTCGACTGGCATGGCAAATTCCTCGCGCAGCAGATCTACCAGGCCGGGGACCCGCGCCGTTCCACCCGCCACCACTATGCGCTGAATGTTCTCGCCGCTCGCCGTGGCCCGGAAAAAGTCGAAGGTCTTCTGGATTTCCAGCGTCAATATGTCCGAAACGCTGCGCAGGATTTGCTGCTTCTGCTCATCGGTAACGCTGGGCAGCGAATCACCCTTTTTCAACCGCTCCGCATCCTCAAAGCTCAAATCCAGCTCTTTTTGCAGCGCGTCGGTGTACTGGTTCCCGCCCACGCTTACGTCGCGGGTGAACAGCGGCACCCCGCCGCGCACGATATTAATATTCATCACACTGGCCCCCACGTTCAGTAGAGCCACCGTTTGCCCCGCGTCAGGGTCATAGTTCACTTCAAAACAGTTCTGCAGGCCAAACGCATCGATATCCACCACCACTGGCGTCTTACCGGCCTGGGCCAGCACGTTCGTGTGATTCAGAATCTTGTCCTTCTTTACCGCCACCAGCAGCACGTCCATTTGAGAGTCCATCGACTCCAGCAGCTGATAACTCAAATTCACGTCCGCAATATCAAAGGGAATATGCTGGCTGGCTTCCGAAGGAATGCGGTCGTAAAGCTCATCTTCCGTCATCAACGGAAGCGGCACTCGCTTTACGATCACCGAGTGACCGGAAACTGATGTGGCGACGTTCTTCGTCTTTATCCGCTGGGCGTCAAAAATCTTGCTGATCGCATTGGCCACCTGCGGCGCGTCCATGATCGCGCCATCGACTACCGTGTCCTGCGCCAAATGCTCGGTTCCAAAGCTCACCAACTCATATCCGCCCTTGGTTTGTTTCAACTCCACGGCTTTGATCGAACTGGACCCGATGTCCAGTCCCACCAACTGCCTGCTCTTTCCGCCGAATAACGACATGACGCGGCCTCTTTCTCCGACCCTTACAAAATCTAACGGCGCCTCTGAACCTGGCTCATCTTGCGCTCCATCCAACGATCCAGGATGGTCTTCCTAAGTTTCCAACGATTGCCAAGTTTGAATGCGGGAATCTCGCCCTCAGTGATGTAACGGTACAGCGTATCCGGGGAGATTCCCAGATACTGCGACGCTTGCCGCACGTTCATCACTTCGCGCGATTCGCTCACGAGGAACACTACCCCTGGCGCACTTAGACACACGCCGCTGAACCCGACCACTGGTGCACCCCAGTTGACGCTGCCGAACCTTTGGGGCACTCCCCGTGAGAAGGTTATGACACCGCGCCACACCGAGCGTCAAGGGATTCCAAGCCGCAGTTGTCCTAACAATAGGGGGTTATTTCAGGCAATCAATGGGTATTCTGGGGTAGTAATCCCAGTACTTGAGTACCCCTACCCGAAAACCACTATTAGTTGTGTTTTCGCCATCTAAGACCCTGTCCATATGGACGGTTATCCTTTGCATCCAAATAGTTGCGTTACCTGGCCCCTTGCCACGTTCACAATCCCAGCGACTTCCAGATCGCATCGATTTTAGCCTTCGTTAAGCTGTCCATGAGAATTTCGTCTGGCCACGGCCGCGTAAATCCCTCGGACGCCCACTTGCGCGTCGCATCAATCCCCATTTTTGACCCGTAATCCTGCATCCGCGCCGCATGGTCCAGCGTATCCGTCGGACCAAACACAAACTGCACATCGCGCT